>Ga0209410_1000194_pt1 | contig 26157 bp, 23 predicted proteins | sample Mar14436cmmetaG_FD_184135 | JGI IMG/M metagenome (GOLD analysis project Ga0209410, IMG submission 184135) | Marine hydrothermal vent microbial communities from Guaymas Basin, Gulf of California to study Microbial Dark Matter (Phase II) - Marker... ... | reverse complement strand
CGATGGAGATACCGGGGTTTGGTTATCACCATGAGGTGGAGGTTGACTTACCAGCAAATGCGGTTGATACTGTGGAATTCCCAGCATTGGAGGTGGATCCAATCGGGCCGTTTACTGCAATAGCCTACGTTACGTTTGGAGATCCGGTACCTGATAACGATACCGTGAGGTATGACTTTTACGTGTTGGAAGAATACGGTCCTGACTTTGAAACTGACAATGGTGGGTTTGTTGCATCGGTTGAACCCGGTGCACCTGAACCTGGTTGGGAGTATGGTGAGGTAGGTCCATATCCGGGGCCTAACACGTATCCTGAACCACATAGTGGTACACGATACTGGGGGACGATACTACATGATGATTATGCGAATAATGCGATGTGGTACCTGGATAGGCTATTTATTACGGCTACGAAAGATACACCAGTGATTGCATTCTGGCACTGGTACTACATGGAGGGGTATGACTGGGGTGCTTACGATGGTGGTAATGTAAAGGTATCGACTGATGGTGGTGCAACATGGGAGCTAATCTATCCGATAGGTGGTTATCCATATGATGATATAGGGGCGTTGGATGAGCCAGGTTATTCAGGTATATCAGGTGGTGGTGACGAGTCAATCTGGGTGCCAGCAGTTTTCGAGTTACCGATGGTCGACTCAGGTGAGACGTTTGGGATAAGGTTTACATTCGGTAGCGATGCATCTGTTAGGTATCCTGGTTGGTATATCGATGATATTATGAGCACGGGTGTGGTGTGGGAGATACCGTTTGACCTTAGTGTAAAGGAGTTTGCTGGTATACCAGAGGGTGCAAGCTTGTCGAGCGGTGTGGCACAACATATTGGTGTGGTGGTGGAGAACCCAACCGTTGGTGGGCCGATAGATTTACGTGTACATGTGAGGATAACAAGGGCAACAGATGGTGCCATAGTGTGGTCGGAATTTAAGGATGTGTTTGGGTTCACGCCAGGTGTAGACACGATATGGTTGGGTGATTGGGTGCCATTCGATCCCGGTACGTATACTCTAAATGTGGCAGTAAATGCGGTTGCAGATCCTATGCTGTATAATAACACAATGACTATAAATGTGACAGTTGGTGCGAAGCTGGGTGAACAGGAGGTGACGAGGTTCTTCTTCCATGGGCCAACACCCAACCCAGCTACGAGGACGAGTGTGGTAGAGTTTGGGCTACCAACGGCTACACGGGTGGAGTTTAGGTTGGTAGATGTGGCTGGACGTACCGTACGTGAGGTGAACGAAACCATGGCACCGGGTGTACATACGATGACATTGGATAACCTTGCAACTGGTGTGTATTTCTATCACTTCAGTGCAGGTAATGAAGTAAGGTACGGTAAGCTCGTCATCGTACAGTAAAGAGTGACATGAGGGAGGGGGTATCCCCTCCCTCATGCTTGTGTGGTGGAGGGGTGAGGAAAATGAATAAAACAAAGTTAAGTGTAAGGCGGTTGCTTATAAGTAAATGGATGATCCCAGCATATATCTTTTTGGGCATAAGCATTCTTATTCTTGTTTTGGAGATATTGGGGATCATAGAAAATATAGGTATTATAGGGGTTGTCATAACCATGAACTTATTTATAGCCAGCCTTATGGTCGGTTTCATAGCGCCTATACTTATTCGGATTGATGAGAAGCTTAGTGGGATAAGTGCGAAGATTGGATAATATTTAAAGAGTCCATAAAACCAAAGAGGGTGGGTTGTGGATAATTCTATTAATAGGGTTGTCACAGGTTAACCTGGGTAGCGTGGTGTTAACAAAGAGGGTTGGTGTTTCCGCGTACTATGGGTATGGGGTAGTGATTGATAAGTACACGGTTATGATAAATGTGGGTTATTGGCAGGTACGACGGATGTTTGATTATGAAGTTACAAGTTACAAATGTGAGTTCTCTGACCTTTGGGGTGGGGTGGCTTTGAAAAAGAATGTGACACCACTTGTGATCGGTGTCGGTATAGGGATGCATACATTGAAAAATTACATTGAACAAACTACGAGCTATCCGGGATGGAAGATAACCGAATATTATGCGATTAACAAGTTCACGGTGGGTGGGTTTGCAACGTGTGAGTTGAATGTGGCTGATAGGGTAGGGATAGGTTTATCCTGGCATTATCTGTTGGTACCCGAACCATATACGCATCTGTTCTTCGGTACTGGTAATATATCATATGTGATGATAGTAATTTTCTTCGTGGTGAGATAAGTGACAGGTTAACCGATTGGCTTTTATCTCCTGCGCATTACCAACGCTATATTACGTAGATCGTCTGTATCGCGGGCATTAAGCCATTCGGTTTCGAATTCCGGATGCTTTACGATTTGTGCGATACCCATCAACGCACGTAGATAGAAGTTACGTTCATCAAGCGTACCTACGAGCACAAACGCAGTATGTACGGTGGAGCCATCGAAATCGATACCGGGTTTGGCACGCACTATGATGAGGTCGAACTTATTTTCTCCATCTATTATGATGTGAGGTATAGCGAGCCCTGGATGTATGATGGTAGAGGATTGTGACTCACGTTGTACAAACCGTTCGTAAATAATATCTGCATCCATATTGAGACGCTTGGATAATATATCGGAGATGTAGCGTAAAAATGCATCACGTGTCATGGGACGTGTGAGCTCAATAATGGGGCAGGTCTTTAATAGTTCATCAAACCTATCCTCAACTATGGCATCACGTTCGAGCAGTATCTCACGTAGCTCTTTCTCTAAAGTACGGGTAGCTATCTCACGTGCAGTTATGCGGGCGACAAGATGTATGAGGGCAGTTTCACGTCTTACCTTACCACGTGTATAGGTGAGATACCACACGAGTGATACCAGGATTAACCCTATCAGTGCAAACAATGCCAACCTACCCATCTCAAATATCATAAACGTATACATGAAGATGCCACCAACCTGTAGCCACGGATAGAAGGGTGACCTGAATTTGGGTTGATAGTTACGTAGCTTGCTGGCACGCATGAGGATAACGGATAGATTTATGAGTATAAATAGAAACAGTATAAAGGTGGATGCTACCTCAGCTAACTCCTCTATGTGTAGAAAAGCTATCACAATAAGCATAAAGATGCCAGTAGATAATATTGCGATGTAAGGGGTGCCAAACCGCTTATGTACACGATGTAATGTATCGGGTAGCAAACCATCCCTACTCATAGCCATGGGGGTACGTGAAGCTGCAAGTATACCAGCATTGGCAGTGGTGAAGAATGCAAATATAGCTGCTATTGATAGAAGGAGTTCACCCCATCTGCCCATGAACACAGCAGCTGCATGTGAAACCGGTGTCAATGTACGTGCCATAAATGCAGGTGTTAGCACACCTACAGTTACGAAGACAACCAACACATATAGTGGGGTGGCGATGGCGAACGCAAGGAACAACCCACGTGCTAAGGTGCGTGCGGGATCACGTACCTCTTCAGCTACACCTACTATTTTGGTTAACCCACCATAAGAGATGAACACAAGCCCGGCGGTTGCGAATACCTTTGGCCATCCAAAAGGTACGAACGGTACAAAATGTGTAAGCTCCACTCTACGTATACCTAAGATGATGAAAAGTATCAACAATACCAGCAAGGAGAATACTAACCCAAGTTGTAACTTGCTAGTACCCTTAACTGAAAGCAGGTTAACAATCATAAATATTATGCAGAACGTCACAGCTATGAGTTTAATCTGCCATTCAGCCATACCCGGTAATAAAAGGGTAGCGAACGTTCCTATACCTACCAAAGCGAATGCGCTCTTCAGTGCAAGTGAGAACCAGTCAGCAATACCGCCCATTATGCCGGCAAACGTACCGAGGCTGCGTTCGATGAAGAAATAATTACCACCTGCACGTGGCATGGCAGTAACGAGCTCTACCTTCGATAGTATAGCAGGTAACATCATGAGCCCCGCTATGAAGTAGGAGACTACCACACTGGGGCCGGTTTCAAGGTATGCGATACTGGGTAATACGAAAAGACCGGAACTTATCATAGCACCCATCGCTATACAGAATATGTCGATAAGACCGAGTTCACGTTTGAGGTGCTGCATTATTACAGGATTTTACGTAATATATAAGCTATCATGAAGATGGCGATAACAAACCGTAGCACGAGACTACAGGAGAACCCTATGGTACCACCGACACCGGATTTGAGGGCTTTCCGCCAGTCACGGTTGACTATAAAACCGACCAGTACAGCACCGATAAATAGCCCAATGATAGCACCTGGAAGTTGCCATAAAATGAAGCCCACAATAGCACCTATTATTGCAGCTAAAACAGTCCAACCGCTGCCACCCGTACGACGTATACCAACCCCAGTTAATATATAGTCGGATATGAGTGATACAATTGTGAGCACACCTAACAGAACGTAGCCCTTGACACCTATTATGTGCCAGCCGGCGAATGCACCGTACAGGATAGAGGCCAAAAATATGAGCGGTATACCCGGTAGGGTGGGTAAAATGATGCCTATCACACCCAACAACATTAATATAAGGGTTAATATCAGGCCAACCTTTTCCACTTATTAAATTTAATCCAGATTGATGGATTGTGTAGACTATTGGGTTGATACACTTGAGATTATTGTTATTTTAAAAGATGGCAAGGATGCTCGTTACAGGGGGAGCGGGTTTCATAGGATCGAACCTCGCTCGTAGATTAATAGCGCTTGGACATGAGGTTATAATTGTGGACAATTTATCCACCGGCATGCGTGAGAATATACCGGAGGGGGTACAGTTCTATCAACTTGATATTAGGGAGGTCGAGACCTACAACCTTATCTTGGATGTCAAACCCGAATATATATTTCACTTGGCGGCACAGATAGATGTACGTAAGTCGGTGGATGAGCCGCAGTTCGATGCAGAGGTCAACATACTCGGTACGTTGAACTTATTGAAGGCTGCCAAAAAGGTTGAAGTGAATCGGTTCATATTCAGTTCATCGGGTGGTGTCCTGTACGGTAACACCAACGTACCTGTAGACGAAACGTATCCGATTAACCCCATCTCACCATACGGGATATCAAAGTGGGTGGGTGAACTTTACTGTAACTTCTTTTATCGTGAGTTTGGTGTACCTATCGTGAGCTTACGATATGCGAACGTATATGGGCCACGCCAGAATCCGTTGGGCGAGGCTGGTGTTGTAGCAATATTTGCGAGTAGGATGTTGAGGGGTGACCCTTGTATACTCTACGGATACGGTAAACCCGTACGCGATTACGTATACGTGGAGGATGTGGTGGAAGCTAATATACTGGCAATGCATAAAGGTGAAGGTGAAGCCTTCAACATCGGTACTGGTAGAGGGACAACGGTTGAACAGCTGTTTCGGATGATGGCAGATATTATCGGATATAAGGTTGCCCCTGTCTACAAGCCAAAGCGACCGGGTGAACTCGATTCATCGATGGTGGATTACTCCAAAGCTAAGCGGGTGCTGGGTTGGGAGCCGAAGGTTACGCTTGAGGAAGGGTTACGGATGACTATTGATTGGTTTAGGGAAAGGGTTAAATTATAACATGAAGGTTGGCATCATAGGAGCAGGTTATTGGGGTATAAATTTGGTACGTAATTTCTATCAGCTTAAGGTACTAAAGGCGGTGGCAGATGTTGATACTAATGTGCTCAGTAAGGTGAAAGATACTTTTCCAGGGGTTGAAGTTACCACAGATCCTGATGTTATATTCGATGACCCTGAAATAAATGGTGTGGTGATCGCTACACCGGCGAGGTTACATTTCGAACTCTCCTATAAGGCATTACGTAAAGGTAAGGATGTGATGGTCGAGAAGCCGCTTGCTTTATCGGTGAAAGAAGGTGAGCAACTTGTGGCATTTGCTGAGAAGAACAACCGCATAATTATGGTCGGACATCTCATGCTGTACCACGATGGGATAAGAAGGTTAAAGGATATGATAAAAGCCGGTGAATTGGGCGATATTTACTACTTCTATTCACAACGGGTCAACCTTGGCAAAATACGTAGTGATGAAGATGCACTGTGGAGTTTTGGGCCACACGATGTATCCATAGCCCTGTATCTGTTTGATGAAGTGCCACAAAAGGTTAGCGCCGTAGGTGCTGCGTATCTGCAACCCGGTATCCGTGATGTGATATTTATGACACTCTACTTTGCGGGTAACTTGATGGGTCATATACATCTGAGTTGGCTCGATCCACACAAAATACGTAAGTTGACGATAGTGGGGTCGAAGAAGATGGTGGTGTTCGACGATATGGAGCGGTTCGAGAAGCTTAAAATATACGATAAAGGGGTGGAGGTACGGCCACCAACAACGTACGAGGAGGGGTCGATGGCAATACGTGTGGGTGATATCCATATACCTAAGATAGATCTACGTGAACCGCTACGTAATGAATGTATGGCATTCATTAAGGCGATGGAGACACGTGACCCACCCGTAACAGCGGGTGAACATGGGTTACAGGTGTTACGTGTGCTTGCAGCGGGTACGGAATCACTTAACCACGAAGGTGCACCTGTCACGATATGATATGGGGTTTCATAATAGGGGTTGTTGTAGATATTAAATACTTCCCACCAATATTTCAAGATAGTACACCATTCCTCGTAGGTGTTAGAGTAGAGGATCTACTACCCGATACCACATATGAGGTGAAATGCTGGGTATACGATCGTGATGCACGTTCGGCTATATCACAGATGTGGGATGGTGAAGCTTGGAAATATGGGTGGCTGGGCAAATACGAGCTACATGCAGATAGTGTGACAGCTTTTGTCTGGCTACCGTTACGTATATGTAAACATACAACGGGTGAGAATATTTACCTGAAGGTGAAAGTAGATGACGATGAGGATACCTCACAAATTGAGTTAGCATCTAACATGGGTTACCTCATGGGTACGTTAAGTTTGGATTCGGCGTTCACCACATTGGGTAATAAGGTGGTAATACTTGCGTGTTCATTGGGTGTGATCAAAGGCTGCTACTGGAGTGAACCGAACGGTGTTGATGAAGGTATGAACCTATCCGCGGGACAGTTCTTGGTACCGGTTACACCTGGTAGAATTACTGAACTTACATTTATCGATACAACGGGTAACTTTACAGTAGGTTATGTGACCACAGAGCCACCGTGGGAGGTTGTAGCTAATGAGACGACATTCGTCGATATCGTACGTATTAGGGGTATGGATGTATATCCGCCCGTGCCACAGGTGACCCGCAAATCTAAGATAAAGGTGTGGCTTTTCAACCCACACATACGTTGCTACGAGATACCGATCAAGTTAGAAGTAAAGCTACCCGATTCGATATGGTTTACACCATTGTATGACACGATAATACAGTTAGATACAGGTGAAGACAAGATCGTGGAATTCACGTGGATACCGAAGATAGAAGGGTATCACAAGTTTATCGCCCGTGTGTACAACATAACAGCGGATTGTGACGTATTTGTCGGTAAATACGTAGAACGTATGGAGCTGGAGATCGTCCCCCGTACGGTAAGGAGAGGTGGTGTACTTAACATCACCTATAGGATGCCGTTCCGTGAGGCAACGGTTGAACTTGAGCTTTATGATGTCACAGGTAACAGGGTGGTATGTTTGTTGAGACAATTTCGATCACCTGCAGAGTATTCGTTACAATTCGATACGAATGAACTCGACCCCGGTGCTTATATAGTTTACATAAAAGCGGTCGATTGCGAAACCGGTAAGCAGCTGGTTGCGAAACATCCGATTGCAGTGGTACCATAAGTTGACACAAAGCTGAGTTACATAACTTATGAGGAGATGGTAACCGCCAAATATTATAAGCAGTTGGGTGATAACATGGTACAATGTAAACTGTGTCCTAACAATTGTGTGTTGAAAGATGGTGAGCTAAGCTTATGCTTTGGACGTAAAAACGAAGGTGGTACCCTTTATGCTGTGAACTATGGTGAGGTGGTCAGCATGCACATGGATCCCATGGAGAAGAAGCCACTCTATCACTTTCATCCTGGTAAATACATACTGTCGATTGCACCTAACGGTTGTAATATGCGATGCCCGTACTGCCAAAACTGGGAGATAACCCAAGTACAGGCACCTACGCGTTACATAGCACCAGATGAGATGGTACGTATAGCGATAGCTAACGAATCCATAGGGATTTGCTACACATACAGTGAGCCACTTATATGGTTTGAGTACATCCTGGATACTGGTAAATTAGCGCATGAACGTGGATTGGTAAATGTGCTTGTGACAAACGGTATGATAAATGCTGAACCACTGGAGGAGCTACTACCATATATAGATGCAGCCAATGTGGATCTTAAGTCCATGAACCCAGATTTCTATCGTAAAGTAGTCAAAGGTAACCTCGATACTGTTAAGCATACCATTAAACGGATGAAGGAAGCTGGTGTACATGTGGAGGTGACCAACCTCATGATACCGGGCTACAACGATAGGGATGAAGATATAAAGCGGTTGGTGGAGTTTGTTGCTTCGGTAGGTGATGATACACCACTACATTTTACGAGGTATTTCCCATATCGTGGGTTTGATGCTCCCATGACACCAATTAATACGCTCAAACATGCATATGAGCTGGCTAAACAGCGGCTAAAATATGTATATATAGGGAATGTCGACATACTCGAGGGTAGTAACACCTATTGCCCCGAGTGTGGTAACCTGTTGGTTGAACGTTTCTTCTACAGTACACAGGTGGTAGGTGTATCCGCCGGTAAATGTACTAAATGTGGTCGCAAAGTAGACATCGTAATGTGAAACTTAAGCCTGCTGATTATGTGCTCGTGGTGATACTGTTAGCGGTAAGCCTGTATTTATTTGCAAACCAGAGGGCAACATACCGGCCGCGGTATGGTGTGATATATCTCAACGGTAAACCATACTATCGGTTCTACTTGAATAAAAACCAGATAATTAAAGTTGATGGCCCATTGGGTAGCTCCTACGTTGAGGTCAAAGATGGTAGGGTTAGGATGTTGCAGTCACCGTGCCCGTTGAAGTTATGCATGAAACAGGGGTGGATCGACAAACCCGGTAGTGTCATCATCTGCGTACCTAACCGCATAGTTATAGAGTTGAAAGGTAAACCACGTGTGGATGCGGTCACCTACTGAGAAGTTGTTATTACATATCTGTTGTGCACCGTGTGCAACCGTACCGATAAAAAGGTTGGAGGAGAGAGGATTTGAGGTGATGGGCTTTTTCTACAACCCCAACATTCAGCCACCATCAGAATATAAATTACGTATGAAGCAGCTCAACAAATTGAATATACAAGTAATCTATGGTGAGTATGAACCATGGCGCTGGTTCCAACTTACACGTGGGTACTATGATGAACCCGAAGGTGGTAAACGTTGCGCAATATGTATAAGGATGCGACTTGAGCAAACTGCGCTTATGGCAAAAAAGTTAGGTATAAAATATTTTACAACCACATTGACAGTTAGCCCATACAAAAATGCGGATATGATAAACGCAATCGGTTACGAACTCGGTATCACTTATGGGATAAATTTTCTGCAGGAAAATTTCAAGAAACGCGATGGTTACAAGGAAAGCATACGTATAGCGAAGGAACTTAACCTGTATCGACAGCATTATTGTGGTTGTATATTTAGTAAGAGGAGGAAGAAGGTCAAATCAGATAGACACTAAGGGTTTACGGTTAGTTTAATAGGTTTGACCTCAAATGGGTTAAGCTGTATTTCCAGCTCGTGGGTTATCGATCTTGGTTCACCTAAGGGGTTACCCCATAGATCGCATTCATATGCAATGTAGTGGTTGCGGTTTAACATCAATCTACCACGAGATTGTCTACCATAGGGTTCAAACAGATGCAGGATGAATCCATCCTTGCTCGGCCTTATAGCTTCGACGATGAAATTGCCCACCTTTTGACAGAAGCTAAGTGGTTTACCTATAGTTTTAAACCTTGGGAATAGCAACCTCCTCGCAAGTTCAGGTATCCGTGCAGCAAGCCAGTCACCTTCATACCCGTATATCCAGAACGTGAACCCCATCCTACCGGTGTCGATTGTGGGGTCGGGGAACAACGGTCCTTTTGTTATTGTAACACGTGGCACACGAGTGATGAAATCCACTCCGTTACGTGCAGCACTTATGATAGCGGTACCTTCGGATGCACCCTGGGCAACCAACCAATCGATAAAACATACCTCCCATTTCGCTTTATCGTATGCGGTGATCGGCTGTACTGGATATCCCTGACATCCGTAAGGTTTGCCACAGATGAACTTTATAGGCTCAAACTTCAACGGAAACCTTAGCTTCAACAGACGTTCACGGTCGTGCCAATCTATCTGTAAATCGAGCCTCACAAGCCCAGCTGATAGTTTCGTAACACGTAGTTCAGCTGATGAATGGTGACCAATTTCGTAATGGATCATATTGGGCTCGTTTGTATCATGGGTCTCCGATATCTCAGCAAGTGGATTGCCAGGTTTACGTATGTTCCATGCATCGAGGAACTGCCGTTTATCGTCAAAAACCTGTAGCTGCGGGATGAGGAAGTTCGTCTTACCCACTGGTAACGGTGGCTCTTCCTCCACAAACCCTATCGTCCCATAAGGTGAAAACGTCACCCCCATGTTACCAGTGTTCAATCGCAGAGTGGTTGAAACTATGTGATCTAACTCATGGTTCAGCTCCTGTAGTTGATGTTCAATCTGTTCACGTGCATCACGTACGATGGTACCACATAGTATATCATGGAAGCTAAACTTCAGCAATTGGTGCCATAATTTGGGTAGCTTATCCATAGATTCGGGTGTCACACCATGCATCAGCAATGTGGAGTAGAGCTTCTCGATAACTAATAACTTACGTTCAGCCATACGGAATAAATGTTTGATCGTCCAACCTGTTGTGTATGTGGCACGATGTGTTTCAATGTACAGTTCGTCATCCCAAACCGGTAGCTTATCATGTAGCTTCTCAATGTCTTTCATTACGGTCTCAATAGTGCTCAATTTAGTGATAGGATTTGTTGCCTCGATAATCTCAGCTGCCCAAAAGTCATATATCGTGGGTCCGCCACCAGCATCACCACGACCAAATACCAATAGCTCGATATTGTCGGATTCGTTGAGATACATCAGCTGTTCACGTAACCTGCCATTGAGTACCACGATTTCACTACCGTTGTCGCCACGCCACCTGAATATGCGGTATGGGAAGGTTGTCTCCGTACGCCAATCCAGTTTAGCTGTAAACATAAAATCGATACCCGCCAACTTGTATAACTTAGGTAACGTACGTGGGTAGCCGAAACTATCGAGTAGCCAATCGATACGTACATGTGTATTAAACATAGCATGCCAGAGTTGCTTACCCAGCATCAGTTGTCGCAGTATGGTCTCACCCAATGGTAAGTTAACGTCAGCTTCTACGAGCATCGCACCAACAGGCTCTATATTGGCAGATTTGACTTTACTTAAATACTGGGGGTTGTGCGATTCGAGCCACTCCAAATACAGTGGTGTAGACAGTATGAATTTAAAATCAAACCGCTTCTGTAAGTTGAGCACATTACCTAATGTTGTCAGCACTTTTATTTTGGTGTCGGATTCAGGCCATAACCAGGCCACATCTATATGGGATTGGGGTATTAGGTACTTTATATTCTTTGGTACACGTATGGTCTCTGATATCATCTGGCGATAGAATCTGATATGTGGGTCAGCTTCAACCCTCAGGAATAGCTTACGTAGTTCACCACCTTTGGGGAGGACGACCTTACCATGCAACATACCGCGATCGAATACCGGTACCTCTGTGGCCACCCCTTCAATTGCACTCACGGGTAGGTCGTTCAACATCATATATCCAAGCTTAGAGGTACCGGGCTCGATGAAAACCAGCTCATATGATGGATCGACGTATAGCTCAAATTCATACGTGATGGTGTCAACTTTCTTAAAATCTATTGGTCTGTATCTAAGTGGTGGTGGCAATACTCGTGTAAGGAGTTCGTCAGGTATCGTATCTATAAGGTTGGCATCTTTTATCTCCACCGGCATCAATTCGGTATATAATATCTCAAAACCTTGCACCCCCTTAGGTACGGGTATAGCATATAACCAGTAATCACCATCTTTTAGCCCACCATAAGGTGAGCTACGGTATGCAGATGTGGGTAACTTCAACGGCAAATACTGTGTATCACCATTACTGAGTGTAAGCCTAACAACTAAGTGTGCAATGTTGTGAAATATACCGTATGGGAAGGGCAAGCTACGTCCTTTCACTAACAAAAACATGATATAAAATAATCCCGACACCCCAAAGACAATATTATAGAGGGTGCATAAATCTACGCTATGGCTCGGATTCGCCGATGATCTCTTCCAACTTACGTGTATCGGGTAGCTTCTCCACCAACTCTATAGTTTCGTTGAACTCGCGGTTCACCTCATCCGAAAAGGCCTCTAACTCTTTTGTTGCAAACCTACCATCCGGATATGCGGTACGTACAATCTGTAGCAGTGATTCGTACGGTTTATCCGAAGTGTAGCGTGACACCCTATAGCGGGCAACAAATGCACCACATTTGGTACACCTTACGTAAACTTTTATGGGTTCACCGCGTGCGATACGAACGATATTCTCAACAGTGGTTGCCCCACACTTGGGACATGTTTCTTTTTTGACACTTATTTTGGCCATCAGAATAACCTCCACCAACTCATGGCACTTATACCTATAATTATGAGGATAAACACACCTATTAATGTACCCGCTACTGCCATATCCTTAATTTTAATATAACCTGACCCATACGCAATAGCATTGGGTGGTGTACTTATAGGTAACGACATAGCAGTAGATGCAGCCAACGCAATAGCGATAGGTAACGTCGGTAGTAACCCTGTACATGCCATAGCCAATGGTATGATGACCGCAGTCGCTGATGTATTCGACATAAAATTAGATAACACTGTGGTGATAACCAAAAACATTATCAGCACCATAAAGGGTGAAAAATTGCCAATCCCCAGTAGTTCAACAATACGGGTACCGAGTCCGGTAACACGGATGGCTTCACCAAGCGCTAACCCACCACCCATCAACATCAATATATCCCATTCGAGGTTACGAAAATCGTCGCGTTTCAATAACCCTGTACCAAAGAACAGCACCACAGGGATAAGCGCCACTATATGTGAGGATACCCCATGCAATCTTGTCGTAAGCCACAACACTATGGTGAGTATCAGCACAGCGAGCGTGAATTTACCGTTACGTTCTATGCTGATACGTTTGATAGTAACTGGTATCTCGGTGATCGTCGGTCGATAAAACATATACAGTACAACGGAAGCAACAAATATACCCAGTAACCCGATGGGTAAGTTTCTTGCCATCCACTCAATGAACGGCATCGGGTAACCCGCTTCCCTAAGTGCCGCAATCGCTATCGCATTGGGTGGCGTCCCTATAGGTGTGCACATACCACCTATGCTTGCAGCAAACGGTATGCCTAAGACTATCGATTTGCTGAACTCCTTCGCATGCTTGATCACAGGTAATGCAACCGCCAACATAAGTGCTGTGGAGGCAGTATTCGACATCCACATCGATAAAAATGCAGTTGTCACCATGAAGCCCAACAATACGGGGTAAGGACGTTTACCTACATGACGCAATATAGTGTTTGCAATTAGTTCCTCAACCTCATATACATGCATGGCACGTGCGAGCACGAAACCACCCAAAAATAGTAAGAGGATTGGTGAGAAGAATGCATGAAGAAAAGGCTTAAACTCCATTTGCAGGGTGCGTGCTAACACGGTTGTGGTAAGCAACAGTATAATGAACGACGTAACATAAAGTGGTATAACCTCAGTAACCCATAATATTACTGCAATCCCCAATATACCAAGCGCAATACGTTGTGGTAGATCGAACACCGTCACCTGTAGCGTTAAAATAAAAACAACCAGTGCCACAACAAATGGCAGTATCTTACGCCACATGATAGATTAAGATACGTCAACACCCTATTGGGCAAGGTTTGACTTTACCGAGATATAGGGTATATTTATAAACCCGTACATAACTGGAGGTGAAGATGGTTGCACTGTTGATATTGGGTATGATTGATACTACAGAAGTTTTGGAGATTAAAAATGTAACACCACCCTTACATGTAGAAATAGCACTTGTGGGTAAGGTGAACATCAAAAAGGGTACACCTGGCAAAATAGAGTTCCACAAATACTGTTCTGAACATATTGCAGAGGAGGTTAAATTGACCCTCAAGGCAGATAGGGTGTTTATAGGGTTGAAGGATGTGAAGTTCATCGATTGGGATGAGACACCTGAATTCGATGTGTACCTACCACCTAACATGGTGATGGAGGTTGAGCTCAACCTCGGTGCAGCACGGTTTGATATCGATCTGGGTGGGCTCACCATTACACGACTTGAACTCAACACGGGTGCCATAAAGGGTAGGATAAGCTGTACAGGACGTGCATCGGTGGAAGCCATAGAGTTAAACGTAGGTGCTGCTAAGTTAGCAATTGAGGATTTAGGCAATATAAGTCCTAAGCTGTTGGATATCAACTGTGGAGTGAGCAACCTAACTTTATCACTAAATGGTGACTGGAGTGATACCTGTGACATACATATTGTGACTGCGTTGAGTAAAATCACAGTAAAGGCACCTACTGAATTGGATATACAACTGATCACTGAGGGTTTCCTTACAGGAGATACGCAGATTGTACATCCAGCACCACAGGTTAGGATCAAAGTTGATGGTGCACTCAACCACGTCAAGCTACGATGCTACAGAGATATTTGATAGTTATTCACCCATAACTTGTACGACTATCCTGCGGTGGCCACGGGGGCCATCGAGTTCAACAAACATGATGGCTTGCCAGGTACCCAATACCAACCTACCCTCAGCTATGGGTATTATTTTACCTGCACCCACTATGGCAGATTTTATGTGAGCGGCTGCATTGCTATCGATCCTATCGTGTAGATAACCCGCACGTTCCGGTATGGCACGGTTGATTGCGTTGAAAAAGTCTACCGCAATGTTGGGGTCGGCGCTCTCATTCAATATAATACCGGCGGTGGCATGCGGTGCGAATACATTACATATGCCATTTGTGATACCGGATGATTTGACGATAGCGGTTACTTCTTGCGTTATGTCTATAAGTTGTTGATGTTGTGATGTACTGAGTGTAAACTCTTTTGTATAAACACGCATGTCACCTCCTATACGGTAGGTTAAGTGTAGTACTTTCCAGTTCCAACAGAAACCGTTTACGCCAAACACCACCTGAGTAACCACCAATATCACCTGTTTTGTATATCACACGATGACATGGTATAATTATGGGTATGGGATTACATGCAATTATACGTGCAACCCCACGTGGTGTGCTACCAACAAGTTGTGCCACTTCCGAATATGAGCACGTTTTGCCATACGGTATGTGTAACAACACCTCATACACCTTTTTATGCAATGAGTTGGTGGGAAGTTTGGGTTTCACCGTAAACTGTGTCAACTTACCCATAAAGTACGCACGTAACTCGTGGATAACCTTAGTATTGGCTTCTACACAATCTGCTGGGGTATCGCTAAACCTTATGCGTTCAATAACTTCATCCTCATAATCTATAAGTAACCACCCTATGGGAGTGTGTATACAGGTTTCCATGTTAACAACCCTCCCCCACACGGAAAGAGCCATCTTTGAAAGATGCAATCCGGAGGAGGGTCATCCCTGAATTATCTCGACATTAGCCCGCGGAATGGTGACCACCTTATCGTCCAGCTTCACCTTCAGAATACGTACGTGGGCTTCGGTCTCGATCTGTTCGAGTGGCGGTGGCAATTCTACCACCCTACCTATTTGACCGAAATAAGGTTCACGTATGATACGAACGAGATGACCAACCTCCAACCCGGTTTCCCATCCCTTATGGGGTTCTTCAGCTTCACCCTCCTGCGTGATGATAACCTCGGGTCGCATAACACCAGCCCGTATCTGGGTGGCACCATTTATTGATGCCCTTCTACCTGCATATTTTGTGAGCAACTCAAACGTCTTCTTCGCCATATTCATACGGCCAAACCCTTCAGTTACAATGAGGGTGATACCTTTCTTTTCAGTACCTGTGATTGCTACCCCTATGTCGTAACCCAAGAAGCGACGCAAATCATCAGCATCTATACCACCCACAACAACACCGGTGGCACCTACCTCTACCGCACGTTGTAGTGCTTCATATGTGACAAACGAGCCACCCACTATTACTTTACCTTTAGCGGTTTCGGGTATAAGTTCGGGGGTTAGTGTCTCATCGGGTGACGAACATACTGGAAGTATTTCGCCATACCCTTCACCCCCTATACCGAAAATACCCTGGATAAATGTGGCCACAGTACGTATGATAGCACCTTCTTCAGGTATGACCTTCTCTACGGTACCGTTGATGTAAGCTTTGATACTCACTTCCTGTGGCGGATGTCGTAGTATCGCCTGTCCCGTGACGAATGAAATGGATTCTATGACACCATCGATAGGCGACTTAACCTGTGTCTTGAACATACCAAACAGGCCTTTACTTTCGGCAATGATTTCACCTTTTTTAACTTCGTCACCTTCCTTCTTCTTGAGGTAGGGTTTGATCTCGTCACCTGATACACCAAGCTGTCCAGCGATATTCAGTAGTTCCACATCACCCGGTAAGTACGCACGTGCGATGATCTGTTCAGCTTCTACTGTGTCACCCTCTTTTATGAGCACCTCACCCTTAAGTGGTAGTCGCCGCTCCTTACGTACGACTGTACGTTCAGATACTTGTAATCCAGGCGTATATGCGTGTGCCATCTCACTTAGGGTACATATCTACGGATTCAAACCATTTAACTAATGTTTCTTTACGTTTGGCGTCATCCTCGGGTAGCTTCAGTGGACGGCCACGTGCATCAATGAGTAACCCAACCACACCACCCTCAACCTCTGTAACGAGCTCACGGCCGCGTCCATTACCGACATCGAACTTACGACCTGGTATAATGCGTACTTTTACCTTTTGACCTTCCTCCAGCGGTATACGTTTGATATCACCAAATTTCACGGTAACGGTTTGATCAGGTAACTCCACCTTTACGGCTTCTTCACCCTCTTTACCGTCACCTACAGGTGCGATAGCTGTACCCAACCGTATGAGGCAATCCTTATCGAATACCTCCAGTGCCGCACGTTCATGTACCGTGGTAAGTACGCCCAGGTGTGGCATCATGAATATGCTATCGACAGTGAGTTGGGTGACACCTTCAGGTTGGAACGCATCCAACAACATCATTGCTGCCTGTACTCGACGTGGTGCATGCGATAGTACACCACCTGACCCTATTATGAGTGCTAACGACATCATGTCGATAAGCGATTTAGCCGCCTCCTGTATGAATACATCCGATATAGTGCGTTGCCGTTGTACACCTTTGAGCTCAACTGCCATCGTCTTGTGGTGCAGGAACGCCAACCGCAGTGCTTCACGAGCGATGGCTTGCTCGATCTTAAGCTCATCTATTGTTTGAGGTATTGTTGTCGGGCGTATCATCTTATTCTTTATGCGGTTACGTAGATCGGCATCATCAATATCAAATGGTAGCCAACGTTTGATGTTGGCTAACCCTGCTTCTACAAGTACGTTGGAGATTGAGTAACTCATACCGAGGTTCGCACTTACGGTGCGGTTGAAAGTACCTTTGAACACAGAGAATATATCGGTGGTTGCACCACCAATATCTACACCTATGACATCGATACCACGCTGCTTAGCTACATGATGCACGAGTAGTCCCACCGCACCCGGGGTTGGCATTATGGGGGCGTCAACCCAATCCATCAACTTACGGTATCCAGGTGCCTGAGACATCACGTGTTCCATGAACAGCTCATGTATCTTATTACGTGCGGGGATGAGATTCTCTTCCTCCAACCGTGGTCGTATATTTTCGACGATATGTAAGTCAAACTTATCACCTAATATCTTCTTAACCTCTTCACGTGCATCTTTATTACCTGCGTATATTATCGGTAACTTATAGGTGAGGCCAAACCTTGGCTTTGGATCCGCAGCTGCTATGATCTGTGCCATCTGTACCACGTGGGTGATCGTACCACCATCAACACCACCTGAGAGTAAGATCATGTCGGGTCGTAGGTGCCTTATCAACTGTATCTTTTCATGCGGTAACCTGCCATCATCCACAGCGATGGTCTCCATGACGATAGCACCTGCACCCAATGCTGCACGGGCGGCACTTTCGGCAGTCATTGACTTGACAACCCCAACAACCAGCATCTGTAGGCCACCACCTGCACTCGAAGTTGATACGTAGGTGTCTACCCCCTTACGTTCGTTGAGTGCGGGTTTGACGATCTTTTCACCCTCGAGGATTTCGCGGTTGGATAGCTCCTCAACTTCACGTACTGCGTTAAGGACACCACGGGTTACGTCTTCAAAGGGTGCCTCAACGGTGGTGGGTGCTTCACCTCTTACTCTTAAACGATATTCGTTACCACGTTTCTCTATGAGGATAGCCTTGGTGGTAGTGCTACCACAATCAGTAGCAAGGATAGCTTTGTAATCTTTATCTTGTGACATTTAATATAAAAATAAATTGCTAACCATTAGGTCAACCCCATTGCTAAACGATGGGATACTTTACTTTTAAATAAATGAAATACAAGTGGATATATCCCGAGCATGTACATGCAACCGATGTAAATCGGTTGGTTGAGACATTGGGTGTATCACATGCTGTGGCTTCGTTACTTGTACGACGTGGTTACAGGGAGCCAGCGGTTGCACGCAAGTTTATCAACCCAAGTATTGACGACCTATATTCGCCGTTTGAGTTTCGTGACATGGATGTAGCCGTCAACCGCATATTGAAGGCTATAGAAGGTGATGAACCCATACTTATCTATGGGGATTATGATGCAGATGGTGTGACAGCGGTGGCTTTACTATACCGTATTTTCAAGGAGTTGGGGGCAAAAAAAGTCATATGCTATATACCACATAGATTGAAGGAAGGATATGGGTTAAGCGATAAGGGTGTGGAGTTTGCGTTTACACATAACGTGAAGTTATTGATAACCGTGGATTGTGGCATAAGTGCAGCCGATCAAATAAAACAGCTACAGGATAATGGTATAGATGTGATAGTTACCGATCATCATCTACCACCGGATGAGCTACCGCCCGCATATGCGATTATCAATCCAAAGCTTGGTTATCCCTATCCGTATCTATCGGGTTGCGGTGTGGCATGGAAATTGGTGGATGCAATCTATCGCAAGTTAAATAGAGATAGACGTACCCTGTATTGGTATCTTGATCTTGTTGCACTATCCACTGTGGCAGATGTTACACCACTCACAGGTGAGAACCGTATCTTTACGAAGTTTGGTCTACTTGTCATGGAGCGTACACGTAACGTCGGAATAAAGGCGCTACTTGATATCACGGGATTAAAGGGGCATAGGCTTACACCTTATCATTTGGGCTTCATACTGGGGCCACGTATCAATGCACAAGGACGTATGAAGACAGCGGGTGATGCGGTTAACCTACTCGTTACACAGCGTGAAACCACCGCTAAGGAGATAGCCGAACGTATGGAGGTACTCAACCGTGAACGTATGAAGTTACAGGAACAGATAATAAATGAAGCTGAAGCTGAGATGTCGAAACTCGGTATGGATAAAGAGAAAGCCATCGTCATTGCAAAAGAAGGGTGGCACTCAGGTGTTATAGGGATAGCGGCATCGAAGCTTGTCGACCGCTATTATAGGCCGGTAATTTTTATCGCATTGGAGGACGAAATCGGTAAAGGGTCGGCTCGCAGTGTACCAGTATTTAACCTGTATGAGGGGTTACGTCGGCTACGTGAGTACTTTGTGACGTTTGGTGGCCACAAGTTAGCGGCAGGGTTTGTGATACCACGTGATGCGGTGGATACGTTCAGGGAGAGCTTCCTGAAGCTCGTCGATAGTGAACTAACTTGGGAGGATCTCAAACCCGAGAAATTCATAGATGCAGTTGTTGAACTCCATGAAGTGGATGAGAAGCTTGTAAACGATTTGGAAAAAATTGGCCCGTTTGGTGTGGACAACGAAGAACCGCTATTCTTAGTGACGGGTGTGCAGGTGGTAGGTGTTCCGATGAAGGTAGGTAATGGACATCTGAGGTTCAAAGTACGTGCAGGTAATGTCGTACGTGAAGCGATAGCATTTAACTATTCAACGTTGGGTGTAGAGATTCGTACAGGTAGTATGGTGGATCTACTCTTTATGCCGACGATTGACAAATATTATGGTAAACCAGAAGTTACACTTGTTGTCGAAGATATAAGGGATTACGGTGATATCAGGTCATAAATTCCATCGTGAGTGCATTGTTTGGACATGCCCTTATGCATTTGCCACATTTAATACAATCTACTGCATTGGTATCCTCATACACCCTGAGTCCCATCGGACATACGGTTTCACATAGGTTACATTCGGTACAGCGGGTACGGTCGATTTTTATCCTTAATAAGCTTAACCTGTTGAATATACCCCAGATATAACCCAACGGACATATGAATCGGCAAAAGGGACGTTTCACCGGTATCGCCAACACCATAAGTAGGCCAAGCAATGCTATCTTTACCCAAAATAGTGTACCTACCAACATACGTAGGGAATGGTCGAGCATCACCTGAGGTATACCTGCAGTTAGTGTACCTTCGGGACATAGCTTGCAGAACCATACCTCATGTGTGAATATGGGGGTTAGAATTACGAAGATTAATGAGATTAATTTGACATGGGACCATCGAGTTGATACCTTACGTCTATGATGTACGAGCTTGCCCAGCCATTCCTGTAGTAGGCCAAACAAACACAGGTGGCCACAGAACCACCTACCGAGTATCAACCCAAGTACACCAAAATACCCCACGATAAGGTATGGGAACTGCCTCAACACCATAAAATGCTGTAGGTTACCAATCGGACAGCCGAACCTCGACAATGGACAACTGTGACAATGTAATATAGGGATGGGTAACCTCTTCCAGCGTCCAGAGTAAAGTAGAGATGTGTAATTACTGTTTATGATCAAGAAAGACACTACATACCATATGTAGCGGTTCATTCAATCCCTATACAGGAGAGACATAACACCGAACTATAGTGCTCAATTTCTTGCCAATCTCTTGTCTGACATAGGCCAAACCACAACAATAACAGTGAGAACCCTAATATTGTGATAAATATGAGCCACCTACGGGGTGTCATCGTTTCACTAAGTGTACACCGGTACCAATGATATGTGTGCCTTCTCTACCGTCGATGGCTGGTATGACCTTTTCGGGTGAGGTGATGATCACCCTATCGCCACCTGATTCGATGAACCTGATTGCTGCACGTATCTTGGGTGCCATGCTGCCTTCACCGAAATGTCCATCAGCTAAGTATTTACGTAGCTTATCGGTGGTAACCTCACGCAGAGGGAGCTGGTTGGGTTTATGAAAATTTATATAGACACGATCTATGGAGGTGGTTATCACGAACAGCGATGCACCTATCAGCTGCCCCATAAGTGCAGAGAGTAAATCTTTGTCGATGACTGCGTTTACACCCTGTAAGCCTTCTGTTGTCTCAATAACTGGTATACCGCCACCACCACCAGCTATCACTATGTAACCTTTATCGAGTAACTCACGTATGGCATCTATTTCGACGATGGATTTGGGTTCAGGTGATGGTACCACACGCCTATAGCCACGGTGTGCATCAAACATCATATGCCAACCGCGGCTGCGGGCTAACCTATCGGCTTCTTCACGTGAATAGAAACGTCCGATAGGCTTGGTTGGTTTTCCAAATGCGGGGTCGTTGGGGTCGACGATTACTTGAGTCAGTACCGTCACTACATCAACCTCTATTCCAGTTTTTACAAGCGCATTACGTAGTTCACGCTGTATGAGGTAGCCCATAAACCCCTGTGTGTAGGCATCGGCTTCATCTAAATTAAGGGGGATATCGACCTCCTCAAACGCAAGAAACAGGTTACCCACCTGTGGACCGTTACCATGTGTGATGACAAGGTCGTAACCCTGCTTGATAAGATATACGATACCTTCTATGGTGGGTTTGAGCGATTTACCACCACTACCTTCCAAATTCAATAAAGAATTACCCCCTATTGCCCAGATGGCCCTCTTCATGGGTAAAATTTAAGAATATTCAGCCAATGTCAATACTTGGCCATGGATTTGAACCCCTATATGAGCTCAAATATTTGTTATGTTTAGTAAAGTGCTATCTCATCACCACCAGCTTACGTGTGAAGCTTGTAGTACCTACTTTTAGTCGACAGAAATATATGCCGTTGGGTATATCACCCATGTCTAATGTGAATGCATATGTGCCAGGTCCGAACACACCACGCTTTAGGTTGTTGATACATTGTCCTGCTACATTATAGAGTGAAAGTTCAATATATGATCTACTCGGTAGGGTGAGTAACACCCTGGTTGATGTGAATACGGGGTTGGACAATATCGTGAAGCTGACCTTACCCGAGCGTGTTTCTTCCAATCCCGTTATTACGGTGATATCGCTATCATCCCTTGGGTATAGGTTGAAGTTACCACCCACAAACCTCGTAACCCCCGTAACGCTAACGATGTCACCGCTATCGGGTACGTACGAATATGCGCCCATATTGCCAACCATACATTGGCCACTACCGTCATCTATACGCCATGTGTAGCCACCTACACTGACGACAACTGCACTGTCTATCTTAACGAGTACTGCTTCCCACTGTTCGGCGGATGCACCTGCAGCAACGTTCAGGTCACCGGTATTGATGACGGCGGGCTCGGGTAGTGGGTTACCGGATGATACCACATGGTAATAGACTACGTTGGTGATTTCCGTCATACCATTGTACTCGTCTATCTCACCTGCAATGATGACCGAATCGCCACGCACTGTTGTGTAGGGGTGAGCTGGATGGTATGCCATGATACCAGACCATGGACCGTCGCCTTGTTGTATCCAGTACCAGGCTGGATTGTAGAAACATTCACTTTCACCGGTGATGATACCAGTGATGGTGACAAGCCGTCCATCCCATTGTGTAGCATAATAAGGGTCGCCGGGCACTGTATCGGTTTGTATCATCTGTATGGGGACGAACCCACTGTAGAAGGTGGCTGTGTCGTGGATTATGACACCACCGATGTCTTCGACACCATCGACTATCAATGTACATAATAGTGCATCGGTTTGCAATTCAGTCGTCAAGTGTACAAGTGAGCTATCCTGGGGGTCAGCTTCTGCACTCGTAATGTTTAATTCTGGTATTATTTGATAGTTAGTGGGGTCGCTGGCGGTGGTGGGGTCGACTGCATGTGAGAACTTAACATCAATACCAGTACGTGATGTAGAATATACCATTGATAAACGTGCAGCACTCAGTAGTTCAATATCGTCGATACTTCTTGGCCGTATTTTGTATAACCCAAAGTGTGTATGCACTATACCGGTGACGTTGAGTAGATCGCCAATCTGTGGTGTATAGGTGTAGTTATTCAAGACGGTTGCATACCCATAGCCGTCGGATATCTCCCAGTTGCCATTTGCATCCATGGTATCGGTTACAAACGCATTACGAATTTGTACGAGGACACCCTCGTAAGCTTCGGCTGAATCTGGCTGATACTCATATAGTGATGAAGATAAGCTCGTATCCAAGTGTGCTGCTGAGATGACCGCAACCGGTGGTAAGCTTGTGGTACCACAGCGTTCAACTTGTGTAGTGTCGTCGATCCTTATCTCTGTATTACCATAGTATTCAAGTACCGTACCGACGATGATGAGTGAATCACCAACATCGACTTCGAAGCAACCCGCCGGCTGTTGTGGTACATACACCATAATGCCACTCCATGGGCCACCCTGTTTCATCTCGAGGAAGAAGTTGTAGTTACCAGTAACCCCGTAGTCACACGTAACTATACCAGCAACCCGTACCACGGAGTCCACCCATAGCGAGGCCTGAGTCTCCGGATCCCTCTCTGACTGTATCGCGTAGATGGTGGTATCTATGGGTTGTGCCACACCTACACTAGCCGTCATGCCAGCTACTGCAGCAGCTATCACAAGACTCACCCAATATACCCTGTACATGGACCCTCCTTATTGGTTCATATAAAATTTGATAATTTTGTTACTCCACAAATTCATGTTCAAATATATAGTTTATCACATTGATGGCATTGTTAAACCCGTCCAACCTATGTAATGGCATAGAGAAGAAAATTACAATTGGGTTATCTGCTGGGTATCTGACCGCAACCCCGGGGGTGCCTTCCCATAGACCGGATTCCGGTAACCTGTAGATAATTTCAGCTTGTGGTTGGGCTTCAAATGCATCAAACCGTGACAAAAATATGGATACCTTCAAACTGTCAGGATAACCCGTTACATTTGTATCACATCGTATTACTGCACCTGCAGGTATCAGCTTATCCCATACCACCGTAGCGGTATCTACACCTAAATAATCGTATGGGAACGGTGATGGTATTTCTGGATCATAAAATGCATTAAGTGTGGCGGAGCTTATCAGTAGTAACTTTTTGCCTGCATTAAGATAGCGTTCGATTGGTTTCTGTGCCTCCGACAGATGTGATATGTCTTTCCCAGTGTACCAAAGGATTTTGTTGAACCCCAACTCGTTTATGATGATATCAACATCTATTGGTGAATATGGTAATCCATCCTCAACCCTCCACACGTTGGGAGTGTAACCCATAGATTCGAGTGCATCCAGATAGAACCTATCAGCTTGGTCATCAGGATCGTCATCCACTACGAGTAAATCTGACAGCACGGGTTTAACCCACCACGTGTGGGTTATGGAATCGGATCTTGCATTCGATATATCAACCGCCCACACGGTGAAGGTACGTTGACCGGGTTCAATATCTCTGAGAGTCACGTAGGGGGTATCGCTTGGTGTGAACCTCAACATCGTATCCGTATCCAACTTATAATAGAAGCCAGCTACACTTTCGTCACCATCTATGTCATGTGCTTCAAGATAGAAGGTAGCCACAGGGAATGTGGTATCAGCGGGTAAACTTCCATACTTGAAACTCACGGTGGGTGGACTATTCCTCACAGGGATTATGAGTTCAGCCGGTGTTGTATCGATAGCACCCTCGTTATCTTCTGCCCATACTCTTAGGATGTGTAGGTTTACGGTATCTTCTGCACTTAACACGAAAGTATCACATGTAGCGGTTGTAAACACAGTATCGGGGGAGTTATCCCAATTGTAGTGATAACCGACTACCCAGCCATCGGGATCGTTACCCCACCAGTGTATGATCTGGCGTGCTGGTACGGTATCCACCATACCTTCGACAAAGATATGGGTATCAGGTGGTATATTTGTCACAATAATAGATGGTGGCTTCCTTTCACATCCTATCGTAGCAATTGCTACAAGTAACGTAATCGAGCACCTTCTTATCATTTTATTATCAAAAATTTACCTGTTTTAATTCTACCTGTATCGTGATCTTTAACACAGAATATGTACAGACCGGTAGCAGCTTCCTGCATACCATCAGTGATGAGGTTCCATACACATTCGCCGGTGGATTCGTCTTCGTGTTCGATGGTTTTGACCAACTCACCAGCAAGATTGTATATGTAAATTGTAGCACGTGCGGGTAGGTTATAAAATCTTATAACCCTACCAGTAGGTGTACCTGTATCCCACATCGATCGTACCTTGTAAGGGTTTGGATATACACCTATCTCCAAGTCAGGGTCGGATGTTGGTAGTGTACCTGGTATAACCTCTACCATGTTCTGGCGTAGTGAGGATTCGAGTGATGGTAACCCTATTGCTGGATTACCTACATCGTACGAGGTTACTGAGTAGTAATACTTGAACCCATTCTTTACACCAGTATCTATTATCTTGTACCACCCTT
>Ga0209410_1000193_pt1 | contig 26166 bp, 21 predicted proteins | sample Mar14436cmmetaG_FD_184135 | JGI IMG/M metagenome (GOLD analysis project Ga0209410, IMG submission 184135) | Marine hydrothermal vent microbial communities from Guaymas Basin, Gulf of California to study Microbial Dark Matter (Phase II) - Marker... ... | reverse complement strand
GCAGGTACCTCCCCCAGCCCCCGGCGACGAGGTGAGCCTATGGGGCCGGTGCGAGGTGCCGGCCGGGGGCTGGGGGAGGTACCTGCGGTTGCGGGGGATCTCCGGGGTGTTCTGGGCCGAGGGGGCGGAGGTGGTGGCGCCCGGCCGCTCCTCCCTTGGGCGTTGGTTCCACCGGATCCGCGCCGCATTGCTTTCCGCCATGGGACGGGCCTGCCCTGGAGAGGCAGGGGCAACCCTCCGGGCCCTGCTCCTGGGGGCCCGGGGGGAGCTGGAGCCCGGGATACGGGAGGGGTTCAGGCATGCCGGCGTCGCCCATCTCCTCGCCCTCTCGGGGCTGCATCTTGGGATCATCGCCTACGGCCTTTGGCGGGCGCTGGGGCTTTTCCGGTTGCGGCGGGATGTACGCTACCTCATCGCCGCCGCGGTTGTAGCCCTGTACGTCCCCCTCGCCGGAGCGAGGATCTCGTTGGTGCGGGCGGGGATCATGTTCGGGTTCCTGGGACTTTTTTGGGTGCTTTGGGAGCGGGGTTGGGTGTTGCGGGATTGGTATGATCCCCTCCAGGGGCTCTCCGCGGCGGCGATCCTTGTGCTCCTCATCTGGCCTTGGAGCGCCTTGGACCTCGGGTTCCAGCTCTCGTTCGCGGCCACCGGGGGGATCATCCTGGGCTGGCCTCTGTGGCGGGATTCCCGCTGGCGCGCGAAACTCCCCCGCTTCCTCCGGTCCGCCGGTGATCTCCTTTGGGTCTCGCTGTGCGCCCAAGGAGCCACGCTGGGCTTCGTGGGAAGCGCCTTCGGGCACATCTCCCCTTACGGGATCCTGGCAAACCTCATCCTTATCCCGTGGACCGGCCTTATCATCTGGGCCGGGGTCCTGCTCCTGGCCCTATCCCCACTCGGGCTCGCCGCAACCCTGGGGGGCGCCGTCGGTCCGTATCTGGTCGATCCCTATCTCGCCGCGGTGAAGTTTCTCGCGGGGCTCCCGGGGGCGACGCTCCCGGTAGGGCGGCATTTCGGGCTTTGGTGTGCCTTCGCCGCCTTGGTGTTCACGGCCTTCTGGAGTTGCCGTCGAGGATGAAAGTTGGTTTAATGGCGCCCGAAGGAAGGAGGGAGATTGGAGGTTAAGGCCTGGCTTAAGGAGGTTTTGGACGAGCTTGAGCGCACCGAGGGGGTGGACTACGCCGACGCCCGGTACCTGGAGCGGGAGACGGAGAGCATCACGGTGAGGAACGAGGAGGTGGCGGGGCTCTCCCGGGCCGAGACAAGGGGCTACGGGATCAGGGTCCTCTACAAAGGCTCCTGGGGATTCGCCGCTTCGGGGGTCCCCACCGCGGAGGCGGTCCGGGAGACGGCGCGGCGGGCCTTGGAGATCGCCAAAGCAAGCTACAAAACACAGCGGGACCCGGTAAAGCTCGACGACACCCCGCCCCAGCGGGGCACCTACGAAAGCCCCTGGGAGGAGGATCCCTTCGCCGTGCCCCTGGACGAGAAGTTGGAACTGCTCTTCTCCGCGGTGCGGATCCTCAGGAAGGACAAACGGATCGTCAAAGCCGAGGGCTCCATGGAGATCTTCCGCACCGGAAAGCTTTTCTTGAGCACGGAGGGGGCGGAGATCGAACAAGTGATCGTCGAGTCCGGGGCCGGGATCGAGGCCACCGCCGCCCAGGGCCGCGAGGTCCAGCGCCGCTCCTTCCCCACCTCCTTCGGCGGGGATTACGCCGCGCGGGGATACGAGTTCATCAGAAGGTTGGCGCTGGTGGAGAACGCCGAACGGATCAGGGAGGAGGCCGTGGCGCTCCTTTCCGCCGATCCCTGCCCCTCCGGGGAGTTTGACCTGATCCTGGCGAGTGACCAGCTGGCCTTACAGGTACACGAGTCCTGCGGCCATCCCTCGGAGCTCGATAGGGTCCTGGGGACCGAACTCTCCTACGCCGGCGGGAGCTTCCTCACCCTGGACAAACTGGGGACGTACCGGTACGGGTCGGAGATCGTGAACATCGTGGCCGACGCCACCATTCCCGGCTCCATCGGCTCCTTCGGGTACGACGATGAAGGGGTCCCGGCCCAGCGCACCTATCTCGTACGCGAGGGGATATTCGTGGGATACCTCACCTCCCGGGAAACGGCACCGGTGATCGGCCGGCGCTCCAACGGCTGCATGCGGGCCGAGTCCTGGAACCATATCCCCCTCATCCGTATGGTGAACATCAACCTGGAGCCCGCCCCGGGCGGCCCCACCTTGGACGAACTCATCGCCGACACAAAACACGGGATCCTCATGCAGACCAATAAATCCTGGTCCATCGACGATTTGCGCCTCAACTTTCAGTTCGGCTGTGAGATCGCCTGGGAGATCAAGAACGGCAGGAAGGTCCGGCTCCTCAAGAACCCGGTGTACACTGGGATCACCCCGGAGTTCTGGCGGAGCTGCGATGCCATTTGTGGGGAGTCGGAGTGGAAGGTCTGGGGCCTTCCCAACTGCGGGAAGGGGGAGCCTCCCCAGACGATGCACGTGGCCCATGGGACGGCGCCGGCTAGGTTCAGGAATGTACGGATAGGGAGCGGAAAATGACCGGAAAAGATGATGTCCTGGGACTGTTGAAGCGGGCGCTGGAGCTGGCGGAGGCCCCGACAGAGCTCCTCTTCATCGGGGGCCGTTCGGAACTCACCCGGTACACCAAATCCCAGATCCACCAGAACGTGGCTGAGGAGGACTACACCGTCTACGTGAAGGTGGTGGAGGGAAAGCGCGTGGGGGTGGCCCGCACGAACCGGCTCTCGGTGGAGGACATCGCCGCGGCGATGGGGAAGGCAAGGGAGTTGGCACGTTACCAGCCCGAGAACCCCTACTTCCCCGGCCTCGCCGGCCCGGCCTCTTATACCCCGAGCGACACCTACTGCGAGAACACCCCGAAGTTCGGCCCCGGAAGGCGGGCCGAGATCCTGGGGGAGATCTTCGCCAAGGCCGCACAGAAGAAGTTCGAGGTGGCGGGCTCCTTCTCCGTCTCCGAGTGGGAGATGGCCTTGGTGAACACCGAGGGACTGGAGGCATACCAGCCGGTCACCGGGGCGGAGATCGGGGTCGTGGTAACTTCGAAGGAGGGGATGGCCCGGGCCGACGCGTTCTCCCACGACGTTTCGCGGATCGATTTCGATGCCCTGGCGAAGAAGGCCATCTCCCGTTGTGCGCTGGACCGGGACAAGGTGGAGCTCCCCCCGGGGGAATATACCGTGGTCCTAGAGCCGGCCTGCCTTGCGGAGGTTATGTCGTGGCTTTCGTTCATCGCCTTCGGCTCCGAGGCATTCCTTTCGGGCCAGAGCTTCCTCGCCGGGGCGATAGGCGAACGTTCCATGGGGGAGAACATCACCATCTACGACTCGGCCTGGGAGCCAGAGGCCCAGGGAATCCCGTTCGACTTCGAGGGCACCCCGAAGCGGAAGGTGGTCCTCATCGAGCGGGGGGTGAACCGGGGGGTGGTGTTCGACCGGACCAGCGCCGCCAAGGCGGGGGCCGAGCCCACCGGACATGCCGGCCCGCCCGGCTCCCCCTGGGGCGCGATCCCCTGGAACCTGTGCATGGCGCCCGGGGATTCCTCCCTGGAGGAGATGATCTCCTCTTGTAAGCGGGGGATCCTCGTTTCCAATTTCCACTACGTGAACGGATACTTGGATACCAAAAAGGCCCTGATGACGGGGATGACCCGTTACGGCACCTTCCTCATCGAGGACGGCCAGATCACCCGGGCGCTTGCGAACCTCCGCTGGACGGAGTCCATGCTCAGGGCCTTCTCAAACGTGGTGGCGATCTCCCGGGAGCGGGAGGCCTTCCCCCGTGGCGGGGCCTCCTTCTGCATCGTCCCGGCGGTGATGATCGAGGGGTTCACGTTCACCGGGGTCCAAAAGGAGCGATGAAAGCGCGGTGGGTTCCCCGGGTTTCGTCCGACACCCCCGGTCGACGTGAGTTCTTTCATGTGCCATGAGGGCCGTGACGATAGAGGGGTGATGAAAGGTGTGGATGTGTAAGTGGGCGTTGTTGATCCTGGTATCCATCTGGGGACCGTTGGGCTTGGGGAAGGGCCTCCTCCCCCCGCCGGGGGCGGTGGCGGCGGTCGAGTTGGGAGGATGGGTGGCGGACCTCGTCTTCTCGCCCGATGGCCGCTACCTCGCCCTCGCCGTGCGGGACCGGATAGAGCTCCGCACCGCCGATGACCTCGCTTCTGTCGGTTCGATGTCCCTCCCGGAAGGAAAGCGGGCGTATGCTCTGGCCTTTGTGGACGAGGCACGGCTCGCCGCCGGATGTGCCGACGGTACGATTTTGCTCCTCGATCTCCCCTCGTCGAGCGTCATCGCGCAATCGAGGCCCCACGCCGGGCGCGTATGGGGGATCGCCCTGAGCCCGGACGGGGAACATCTCGCCAGCGCATCCGACGATGGAACGGTGGCCTTGCTTTGGCTCCCGGAACTCTCGGTGCTCCACATCCTGGCCGCCCATGAGGACGGAGCCTGCAGCGTCGCCTTTTCCCGGGACGGGAGCCTGCTTGCCTCGGGCGGGCATGACGGGGCGATACGCCTTTTCGCGGTCCCTTCGGGAAGGGGGGTGGCCAAGATCGAAGCCCATTCCGCCGCGGTATGGGGCCTGGGGTTCTGCCCCGAAGGGTTCCTCCTTTCGGCGGGCTCCGACGGGCGGGCCGTCATGTGGGACCTCTCGAAGGGGAGGGCGGTACGTGTGCTCGCCCCTGGGGTCAAGCGAGTACGGGAGGCGCGCCTCCGGCCCGGAGGGGGGCTGATCGCTTTGGCCACCTCTGACACAAAGGTCTTCCTCTGGAGCGAGGGAGAAGAGGCCTTCATCGGAAGACTGCTGGGGCACAAAGCGCCGCTTTGGGCCGTAACGTTCAGCCCCAACGGGGAATACTTGGCCACCCTTTCCGCCGCCGGCCGCCTGATCCTCTGGGATGTGGCGAAGCTCCTCGCGCTGCGCCCCCGAATCACCGGGATACATTACAGCGGGCGGATGGGCCGCGCACAGTACATCGTGGTGTCCTTTGCCGATCCAAACGGCGACGCTTCCCGGGTAACGATAGACCTCGTCCAAGGGGACCCCGTCACGGTCTTCGTGTCTTCCTTTTCGGTGGGCCTGGAAACCCGTCCCTCGGGGACGGGGTTCGCGCCTTTGAGCCCGAGGTCCCTCCCCGCGGAGTTCCTGATCCAAGGCCGGTGGAAAAAGGGGGCGTTCACCTTCGGCCTCAGGGTGGACGAACCCCAACGGCTGGAGCTCAGGATCGTGGTGGTGGACGCCTTGGGACTCTCGAGCGAGGCGCGATCGATCGGGATCGAAGCCATGCCCCCTGCACCCTAGCCTGTATCATCATTTGCTTGAAGGAACTTGGCTAACATCGCCCTCTCAACTCATGCGGCTCGGTTACTCCGACCACCCAATGCGGGACACGATATCCGCCAGGGAGATGAACCCCACGATCCGTTCAGGTTCATCCCTGGCCACGACGGGAAGCCTGCCTACCCCGCTTCGCCGCAGCCTTTCCCATACCACATCCAGGGGCTCGTCGGGATAGGCGACGAGGGGCTTCCTCACGGCCACCTCTCCGACTCGGCGCTCTGGCTCCCCTAAAGCCTTCAGGATCTCGCTATGGGTGACAATGCCCACCAGTTTTCCGCACCTATCCACCACGGGAAAACCGGGGTGGCCGGTGCGAGCCATCTTCTCCCGGACCTCGGCCACGGTGGCGTCCTCGGGCACCACTTCGACGGTGCGTCGCATGACGTCGTCCACGCGATGCACCCGGAGCCAGTTGAGCTCCATCTCCGGGGCGAGGCGGATTCCCCGTCGCGAGAGCTTCAATGTATAGATGGTCTCCTTGCTGATAGAGAAAGCCACGATGTCGGCCACCACACATGCGAACATCAAGGGAAGGATGATCTCGTAATTCCGCGTCATTTCGAAGAGCATTACGATGGCGCTCAGCGTGGCCCGGCTCGCCGCGGAGAAGACCGCCGCCATCCCCACCAGGGCATAAGCCGAATACGGCGCGGTGAGCCCGGGGAGAAGGAGGTTGACCACCACCCCGAATGCACCGCCGAAGGCGGCGCCGACGAAGAGGGAGGGCGCGAACACCCCGCCCGAGCCCCCCGAGCCCAACGTGAGAGCCAGGGCAAGTGCTTTGGCGAAGGAAAGGCCCAGAAGGAAGCCCGCAACGCCCAGGGTGGGGGAGAACTCCCCGGCCAAGATGCGATCCACCGTTTCATAACCCGTCCCTAGCACCTGTGGCACCAGGAGAGCCAATCCCCCAAGAAGGAGGCCGCCCCCGGCGGCCTTCAGGGGCGGGGATATAGGGAGCAGGTCGAACAGGTCCTCGAACTTGTAAAGCAGCCGTGTCTCCGCCAGCCCTACCAGCGCCGCCCCGAACCCCAGCCCCAGGTAGAGAAGGAGTTCCCAGGGGGAGCGGAGGGAGTAAGGGGGCACGGAGAAAGCCGGTTCCGGCCCCAGGAAGGCACGGGAGATCATGGTGGCGGCGGTGGAGGAAATCACCAGGGGCACGAAGGAACGGGTGCGAAGCTCGAGCAATATCACCTCCACGCTGAAGATCACCCCCGCGAGGGGGGCATTGAAGGTGGCGGCAATTCCCCCCGCCGCCCCACATCCCACCAATACCTTGAGTTCCCCCGGAGGCAAGCGCAGATACTGGCCGACCGTGCTTCCCAAAGCACTTCCGATCTGGACGATGGGACCCTCCCTACCCGCCGCTCCCCCGGTGCCAATGCAAATTCCGGAAGCGAGGACCTTGGCGAGCGCCACTCGAGGACGGATCCGCCCCCCCTGAGTGGCCACGGCGGCCATGACCTCGGGGACCCCGTGGCCCTTGGTCTCCGGGGCGAAGAACCGGGTAATGAGACCTACCAGAAGCCCGCCCAGGGCGGGGATGACCACCGCCCAGGGCCCCAGTTCGTGCTCGGACGGGGGAAGATAGGTCCGGGAGAACGTGCCGTAATAGGCAAGATCCCCCACCCAGAAAATGAACCACCGGAAGAGGATGGCCCCGAATCCTGAGAGCATCCCTACAAAGACCGCGAGGCCGCACAAACGCAGATTGACCCCGAAAATCCGCTTCCAGGAATTTTCCGTGCCCATCCCCGGAGACGGAGTATAAAGTGCCCCCGTTCGTTACTCAAAAACTTTTATGCAAAAACCCGCGTGTTTTCGGCCGACTTTTTCGCTTCCGCTCCAGCAGGCGTTCCTTTCGAGCCTGGATGAGGAAGGGAAGCTTTTGTGGTCACAGGCCTTCCTAAGACGGCATCTTCGTCCCGGCAAAAGGGGCGTCCGCCTGGCTCGACAATCTCGGGATGCCGATGGTCAGCTATGGAAGTTGAATCCTTTTGCACCCTTCATTATTTGTCCGGGTAAATCTTTGAAATGAGCCTTTGCCCGCAAGTTCAGACCTTGGAAAGCCAGTGGCCGAGCTTCTCCTTTTTCGTCCTCAGATAACGCCAGTTATGGGGATTCGGCTCCACTTCTATAGGAATATGCTCTACGATCTCGAGCCCATAGCCGGAAAGGCCGATCACCTTGCGCGGGTTATTGGTAAGAAGACGGATCTTCCGTATCCCAAGCTCCACCAGTATCTGCGCCCCGATACCATAGTCCCTGAGATCTGGGGGGAAACCCAAGGCCCTGTTAGCCTCCACCGTGTCGAACCCCCGGTCTTGGAGCTCGTAAGCGCAAACCTTGTTGGCTAACCCAATCCCCCTCCCCTCCTGGCGCATATAGAGCAGCACCCCCTTTCCCTCGCGCTCTATCATTTCCATGGCCTTGTGGAGCTGATCGCCACAGTCGCAACGCAGCGATCCGAAGGCATCCCCGGTCAGGCATTCCGAATGTACCCTCACCAACACGGGTTCCTCGCCAGCTACCTCCCCCTTCACCAGTGCTACGTGTTCTTGCCCTGTGATTAGATCCTTGAAGGTTACGATGCGAAAATGCCCGTGCTTGGTCGGAAGGTTGGCCTCCGCCACGCGTTCCACGAGCTTCTCCCGCATCTTCCGATAGGCGATGAGATCCGCGATCTTGATTAGAGGAAGGCCGTGTTTAGCGGCGAATTTCTGTAGGTCCGGGAGCCGGGCCATGGTTCCATCTTCCCTCATGATCTCGCAAATGACGCCCACCGGCCGGAGACCAGCCAGGCGGCAGAGGTCTACCGCCGCCTCGGTATGTCCGGCACGCCGCAGCACGCCTCCATCTTTGGCTACCAGCGGGAAGACGTGTCCTGGCCGCACCAAATCCGTGGGCTTCGCTTCCGGATCGGCCAAAAGGCGTATGGTATGGGCACGATCATGGGCCGAAATCCCCGTAGTAACCCCCTCGCGGGCATCTACCGAAACGGTGAACGCGGTCTCCTGGTGATCCCGAGGAGGATGCACCATTAAGGGAAGGTCAAGCCTTTCCGCCCATTCCTTGGGCATAGGAACGCAGATGAGGCCCCGTGCTTCCTTGAGCATAAAATTTATGGCCTCGGGAGTGGCGAACTGGGCAGCCATGATGAGGTCGCCCTCGTTCTCCCTGTCCTCATCGTCCACCACGATCACCATCGAGCCCCGACGCAGGGCCTCAAGGGCTTCCTCTATAGTCGAAAAGCTCACGGCTCCCTCCAGCTGCGCAGGTATTTTCCGATGATGTCAAATTCCAAATTCACCCTATCTCCGGGACGCCGGCGTTTCAAGTTTGTGTTTTCCCAGGTGTAGGGAACGATGGCTACGCGAAACGAGCCGTCCTCCACCCCAAAGGGGGTAAGGCTTATCCCGTCTACCGCCACCGAGCCCTTCTCCACCACCAAGGGCGAGTATTTCGCTGGAAAAGCGATGTGAACAACCTTTTCGTCTCCACGGGGGATTATCGCGGCAACCCTTCCCACCGTGTCCACATGTCCGAGCACGAGGTGTCCTCCTAGCGACTCACCCAGGCGCAGGGCCGGCTCTAGGTTCACCAGGTCTCCGGGGCGGAGATCCCCCAGCGCGGTCCGCTCCCATGTCTCGCGGGAAAGATCGAACCGCACCTGCTTTCCCTGGACTTCGATCGCGGTGAGGCAGACACCGTTTACGGCGATACTGTCTCCTGGGGTAATGGAAAGCCCCTTGGTCAGGATAAGGAGTCCTTTCCCGCCGCGCTCTACCACCCTGCCCAAATCCCGCACGATCCCGGTAAACATCCTGTGTATTATCTTCGGAAGATCGGCTGACGGGTAATGTCGTTGAGTTTTGCCGGGTTCCAGCGTGTTGGGCGCGGTATTTCCCCTTGTGGCTGGTGCCTTAAAGGGGCTTTCATGTCCGGCGAGGGCGGAGTGAGGTGCTGAAGATCTCGGGAGGCGGAAGCCGCGGTTCGTGAGTGACGCACTTCCCGGAGGGGACGATCCGAAGGATTTGCCCCGACGCTTGAAGGACCCAGGAGGGTTCCGCGGCGCAAGATGGGGCCATAATTTCCGCAACAAAAAATCACGTTTGATTCAATTGTAGCGACCGGAGGAACCCCCGTCTTTCCAGCCCCGGTGGTCCTTGTGGAACTGGGAGGAGGCGGGACAGCCGGGGCACTCCTTGAGATACCGGGAACATTCCGCGCAGTTCGCCCCGCATGGGGATCGCTCTTCCTTTGTTTCAGGAAGCCGGGGTTCCATATAGGCGGGAAAGGCAGGGGATTCGGTCACGTACACCGCCGCCTTCTTAAGCCCCAAGGTCACCGCCGGGTTCGTGGAAATCGTCCGGAGCCACCAATCCCTCCACCGGGGAAGGAAGAAAATCCCCACCACTAAGTTCCCGAACGCACCCATGAAGTAGACGAAGGGACAGGGGGAATAAACCTCCGCGATCCTTCGCGCCGCCTCCTCCGTAGGGGCCTCCCCCACCAGCAGATAGCAACGTGTTTTCTCCTCTACCTTCCTTTCCATAAGCGGAAAAGCTCCGCGAACGCGGGCTTGAACCGGCTCGCGAAATCATCCGGTGAGATCGGTTCGGGCTCGTTGGGAACCGTGATGTAGGGAATGCGGATTCCCCGTATCTCCAAATAACCCGCGGGTCCCGTGGCCAGCTCGGGCCAGTCGTCCACCTTGTAGGTGCGCTCGTACTCCTCCCACGGGACGGAGTGGGTGAGGATCCCGTCGCCGCGGGCCCGATCGTAGCGGGCCAGGTTCCTCCGCCAGGATTCCTCCACCGAGACCTCGAGGTACAGGATCGCCCCCCGTTCCAGGACGCGGGGATGCAGGTGAAACAGGGCCTCCCGGTAACCGTCCGGCCCTCCCCTGGAGAACTCCACGATCACCGTGCGACCCGGAAGTTCAGGCTCGGCCTCGATCCTGCGGTTGAGCTTTCCGATGAGGAACGGCCAGGTGCGGTCGTCCGTCACGTAGTAGTTGTCATCCGTCCGGCGGGAGATGAGCCTCCCCTTGCCCACGGCCTCCCAGATGTCGTCCTCGACGAACTTCTCCCACAGTATGGGGAAATCATCCAGTACGGCCGGCGTCCCCAGGTGGTAATCTCGGGCGCGCACATCCGCGGGAAGGCCCCGCAGGAACTGGATCAGTTCGGATTTCCCCGCCGCCGGCCTCCCCAGGAGGACGAGATAGGGGATCACCTCTCCCCGGGGAATGTACCGGTACCGGAGGCCCAGGAGGAGGATCAGCTCCCCGAGCACCTCCTGCGGCGACCTGTCGGCGTCGATGGTCGAAACCTCGTGCCCCCGTTCGGCGTGCCAACGGGAGAGCCACTCCCACATGGGTACCAGGACTTCCTCCCCTACCTCGTAGCGGGGATCACCCCGTGCCCGTTGTCTAACCAGGGAAACGGGGATGGGAATCTCCAACCGCACGAAGAGATCCGGCCAGCGTATCCGCGGCTCAAGGGCCATGAATTCCTTGAGGAACGCCCGGTCCCCCACCGCGGCGGAGTAGGCCGCGTGGACTCCCAGATGGGATTCCTCGACCACGATGAGGCCCCGCTCCAGGGCGGCCGCGATCTCGCGCTGCCTGCGCGGGAGTTCCTCCAAGAGCGCCTCCCGCAGCCGATCCCGCTCGTGAAAAAGGTGGATCCCCTCCCGCCCCGCCACCTCCTTCACGAGCTCGGGAAGGACGAGAACCTGTTCAGGGAAGTAGAGCTTCAACGTGGAAAGGAACTCGGTTTTTCCCGCCGCAGGTGGGCCTTCGACGCTCACGTAGCGCATGACAAAAATATATGGGCGGAGGAGGACTCGAACCCCCGACTTCTCCCCCGTGAAGGGAGCGCTCTACCAACTGAGCTATCCGCCCTTACACAAAATCTTAGCCTTCGCCCATTCTCCCTTCAAGAGCCCGATGTGCCTCGTTGAAGACCTTACCGAGGGAGGCGAGGTTCATCGCAATAACAGAATTGGGCCTTCGGTGAAATGTACTTTGACACCCATGATCGGGATTATTCCCTGCCCTCGAAACCCGCACCACGGGCTTAAACGACCGAATAAGCGGTGCTACACTGGGGGTATGGCGACATATGAGGACTTTTTGCGATTGGATATCCGTGTGGGAAAGATCGTCGCGGCCGATCACTTCCCCGAGGCGCGGAAGCCCGCGTATAAACTCACCATCGATTTCGGCCCCCTGGGAGTGAAGCGCTCCAGCGCCCAGATCACTGACCTATACGAGCCTGAAGACCTCGTGGGGAAGCTCGTGGTGGCGGTGGTGAACTTTCCCCCGAAGCGCATCGCGGGCTTTTCTTCCGAGGTCCTCGTCCTCGGGGCCCTCTTCGACACCAAGGTCTCGCCCTTTCCCCGGACCACGAGGTCCCGCCCGGGAGCCGGGTGCTCTGACACGGAAGGGGGGAGCGAAAGCGAGGGTGCGGCCGTTTGGGGCTGGGGACAAAAAAACCCGCTCGGCCCGGGAAGGGACGCTTTCGGAGGATCCGGGTAGACACCCACGAATCCCCTATCGAGGTTCTTTCCCTTTTTACCGGAGATGCCCTTGCCCCTTTTTAGGAGGCGCGTTTGAGCACTTCCCGAGCTAATTGGGCCACGTTCTCGGGGGTGAACCCGAACCTCTCCAGGACCTCCGCGCCGGGAGCTGAGGCACCGAAGCGCTCCACGGAGACGATGACCCCCTCGAGGCCCACGTAGCGCTCCCATCCCAACGAGGCCCCGGCCTCCACCGCCACCCGGGCCCTCACCTCAGGCGGGAGGACCTCCCGCCTGTAATCCTCCGGCTGCGCCTCAAATAACTCCCACGAGGGCATGGCCACCACCCGCGGGTTCAGGCCCTCGTCCGCCAAGATCTTGGCCGCCCCCAAGGCCACGTGGACCTCGGATCCGGTGGCGATGATGATCACGTCCGGCGTGCCGTCTTTCGCCTGCCAGAGCACGTAGGCCCCCTTATGCAGCTCCGCCGCGGGGGCGTAGCGGCCCCGGTCGAGGACGGGGAGGTTCTGCCGGGTGAGGATCAGGGCGGTGGGGCCGTTCCTCTTCAGGGCCGCGATCCAGGCCTCGCGGACCTCGTTGGCATCGGAAGGCCTGATCACGACGAGCTCCGGTATCGCCCGCAGGGATGCGATCTGTTCCACCGGCTGGTGGGTGGGACCGTCCTGACCGATCCCCACCGAATCGTGGGTGAAGATGTAGATCACCTTGCAACCCATCATGGCGGAAAGCCTCATCGGCGGGCGCATGTAGTCGGAGAAGACCAGGAAGGTGCCCACGAATGGGATGAGGCCCCCGTGGCGGGCGATGCCGTTGGCGATGGCCCCCATGGCGTGCTCCCGTACCCCAAAATGGATGTTGCGCCCGGAATAATCCCAGGCTCCCCCGGCATCCCCTTGGACCTCCCGGGGCTTTTCCCCGGGCGCCTGGAAGTCGCCCTCCTCGGGTAGCACGGTGTGGACGGAGGGGTTTAGATCCGCCGATCCCCCGATGAGCTCCGGGATTTTCTCCCCCAAGGCTTGGAGCACCCTCCCCGAGGCCTTGCGGGTGGCAATCCCTTTGTCGTCGGGCGGGAATTCGGGGAGGCCTCCATCCCAGCCCCCGGGGAGTTCGCCCCGGATCCTGCGCGAAAGCTCGGCGGCGAGCCCGGGGTATTCCTCCCGGTAGCGGGCAAAGCGCTCCTCCCATTCCCGCTCCCAGCTCTCGCCCCGCTCCAGGGCGGTACGGAAGTGTTCGAGTACGTCTTGGGGTACATAGAACTTGGGCTCCGTGGGCCAACCCAACCGCTCCTTGGCGGCCCGCAGTTCCTCCTCCCCCAGGGGAGCGCCGTGGACCTTGTACGTCCCCTGCTTCGTGGGCGCGCCGTAGCCGATCACAGTGCGGACGGCGATGATGGAGGGCCGGTCCACCTCCTCCTTGGCCGCGCGGATGGCGGCATCGATGGCCCCGAGGTCGTTCCCGTCCTCCACCCTTTGGGTATGCCACCCGTAGGCCTCGAAGCGCTTGAGTACGTCCTCGGTGAAGGTGAGGTTGGTGGTCCCCGCGAGGGACACGCCGTTGTCATCGAAAAGCACGATCAGTTTGCCCAACTTCAGGTGCCCCGCCAGGGAGCAGGCCTCGGCACATACCCCTTCCATGAGGTCGCCGTCGGAGGCGAGGACGTAGGTATAGTGGTCGATTATCCGGTGCCCGGGGCGGTTGAACACGGCGGCCAAATGGGCCTCGGCCATGGCCATTCCCACCGCCATAGCGATCCCCTGCCCCAAGGGACCGGTGGTGACCTCCACCCCGGGGGCGCAATCCGCTTCTGGATGCCCCGGGGTCTTGCTTCCCCACTGCCTGAACCTTTTCAATTCCTCCAAGGAAAGGTCGTAGCCGGTGAGGTAAAGGAGAGCGTAAAGCAAGGCCGAGCCGTGGCCGGCCGAGAGCACGAACCTATCGCGGTCGAACCATTTGGGATCCTTGGGATTGTGCTTCAGGTGTTTGGTCCAGAGCACGTAGGCCATGGGGGCCGCCCCTAGAGGTAGGCCGGGGTGGCCGGAATTGGCCTCCTGGATCATGTCACAGGAAAGGAACCTGATCGCGTTCACACAGCGCTCATCCAACGCAGGGATCGCCACCATTATCCCTCCTTTACGAGTCGAAGGGGATTATAACCCGTCCCACCGGAGGTTTTGGAACCGTTTGCGTGCTACCGCGAAAGCGGCTCCGGCGTGGGGAGTACCTCCAACAGCTCCTGTCCCCGGGTCACATCCCGGCCTATTTGCTCCACCAGCGCTTCCTCCGTGGGGAAACGCCGGTCCTCCCGCAGGAACTCCATGAGGTGCACCTCCACGGTGCCCTCGGGCTCGGGCCGGGGGGCCTCGAAGAGGTGGACTTCCGCCGCGGGCGGGAGCCGGGGAAAGGTGGGACGGTCCCCTAGATAGAAGAGCCCCGGTCCCTCACCACCGGCCCAGAAGGCCCAGGCCAGGTACACCCCTGCCCGGGGACGAAGCTGCTCGGGCGAAAGCTCGAGGTTCACGGTGGGGTACCCCAGTCGCCTTCCCACCTTCGCTCCCTGGATCCGCTTCCCGAACAAGGGAGGATATCGGCCCAAAAGGAGCCGTGCCTCTCGCACCTCCCCCCGCTTCAGGTGGTCTCGGATATATCGAGCCGAAACCGGCCTCCCTTGGCACAAAAAGGGCCCAAGCACCCGAACCATCAGCCCGTGTCTGCGCCCCCACTCCCGGGCATAGTCCGGGTTCCCGCCGCGCCCTTTGCCGAAGCGATGTCCGGGTCCCATGATGAGCCCTACGGCGCCGAAATCCTTCTGCAACATCCTTAGGAACTCATCCGCGGCCAAACCGATGAGGTCATGGAGATCACGGACGATGACCTCATCGGCGAGCTCCCCCAAAAGCCTCAATCGCACCGAGAGGGGAAGTAACGCCTCCCGTTGGAAGGGGAACGTGAAGGCCGCAAAACTCGCGCCCAACTCCTTCGCCCAACGCCTGCCCTCGTTTAAGAGGCGACGATGGCCCAGATGAACCCCGTCGAATTTCCCCACGGCTATTATCCGTGCCATGGAAGGCAGCTTATGCGATCATGGTTCAGTAGGTCTCCGTAACCGATATGGTCCACGCATCTTCTCCGTCTCGCCTCGTCCCGAACACGAGCATCTCCATATCCGGTGACCATACGGGGAAGGCATTGCGCCAGGAGTCCTTGGTAATACGGGTTAGGTAGAGCCCGTTTTCACGGGTCCGCATCACCCATATCTCCGAGTCGCCGGAGCGGGTCGACTCAAACGCTATCCACTTGCCGTCCGGGGATATCCTGGGTGCCCAATCGAAGAAAGGATCCTCGGTTACGATATCGTAGTTCACCTCCTCTCCCTCGAGGCGGATGAGATGTATATCCCAGCTTTGCATACCCTCCCATAAAGCGACGAAGACGATGTTTTTTCCGTCCCGGGAAACATCGGGGGTCGCTTCAAGGCCGGTGGTATTGGTGAGACGGGTGAAGGCCTTCTCTTCCAAGTGGTATATCCATAGGTCGGTTTGTCCCTCCCGGTCCGAAATCACCACCAAGCGCTTCCCGTCGGGAAAAGGAACCGCATAGAAGAAGTTCACGCCTTCCTCTGCCAGGACGGTCTCCCTCGTGTCACCGTCCACCTCTCCCCGTTTGACCACGTAGTGGCCGTTCTGAAAGGCGATGTAATAGAAATGGGAACCGTCGGGGGCGAAGCGGGCCCAGATAACGCCGCCCTCGTCCGTGAGCTGCCGCAGATCCTCCCCGCCTACGGTTTTCACATAGACATCCTTCATCTGAACGAACAAGAGTAGGTTCCCATCGGGGGAGAGGTCCAGGGAAAGGAGATTTACGTAGCCGGCCTGAGCTACCAGCCCCAGCGCCAAGGCCATGCAGCCACCCATGACAAAGGCCCGCATCGTAATCCCATTTTATGACAATCTATCCCCAAGCCAAAGCCGCGCCCCGTATGCCCCTTTTCCCGCCCGATCCGCAAAAATCTGCATCCATTGCGATGGAAGAAAAGAGGAGGGTATCCTTATTCTTGCCCCCGGTGGCCCAGGGGAGCGGCGGAGGTTTTGGTGGAGGGGGTGTCGGCGCAACGGCCTTGCGGATGGGACAGGGGAGGTTTATCGACGAGCAAGTGGAGGTCGAGTCCGAGGGCTTCGGCGTCCCGAGGGCGTTCGTCTGGCAGGGGGAACGTCACGAGGTGGTGGAGGTCCTCTCGGTCCGAAGGAGGCTGGATTTCAAGAGGGCGTGGTGGAGGAGACGTCATCGGGACTACTTCCGCGTGCGCACGAGGGAGGGCCGTGTGTTCGAACTCTACCATCATCGCGGGCCCGGCCGCCGTTACTGGGTGCTCCTACAGGAGCTCGCCTCGGGGCCGAGTGAGACCGGGATCGGGTGACCCTTCCAGCGGGTAGCCGGCCCCGAGGGCCCACGGTATATTTTTTGGTGGGGGTAGTCTGCCTAAACACACGGTGAAGGGCGGGGTTCAAAACCGCTATGGAGAGGATAATCATCAAGGGCGCCAGGGAACATAACCTCAAGGACATCGACCTGGAGATCCCCAGGAACCGCCTCGTGGTAATCACCGGGATCTCCGGGTCGGGGAAGTCCTCCCTTGCCTTCGACACCATCTACGCCGAGGGACAACGCCGGTACGTGGAATCCCTTTCCGCATATGCCCGACAATTCCTGGGCCTCATGGAAAAGCCGGACGTGGACTTCATCGAGGGCCTCTCCCCCGCCATCTCCATCGACCAGAAGGCCCGCTCCCACAACCCCCGCTCCACCGTGGGCACCGTCACCGAGATCTACGATTACTTGAGGCTCCTTTTCGCCCGGATCGGGAAGCCCCACTGCCCCAACTGCGGCCGTCCCATCGAGCGCCAGACCGCCCAGGAGATCGTGGATCAAATCATGTCGCTGCCCGAAGGGACCCGGGTGCAGATCATGGCCCCGGTGGTGCGGGGCCGGAAGGGCGAGTACCGGGGGTTGTTCGATGAGCTCCGCAAACAGGGGTTCGTGCGGGTAAGGGTCGATGGGTCCTTGAGGACCCTCTACGAGGAGATCGAGCTCGACAAGAACAAGAAGCACGACATCGAGATCGTCATCGATCGCATAAAGGTCTCGGACAAAAAGCGCGGGAGGATCGCCGACTCGGTCGAGACAGCGCTTAAGTGGGGCGAGGGCCTCGTGATCGTACAGCTCGTGGATCAGGGGGAGGAGCGGCTTTACTCCGAGCACTTCGCCTGCCCCGAATGTGGGGTGTCCATCGCGGAGTTAGAGCCGAGGCTTTTTTCCTTCAACTCGCCGTATGGGGCGTGCCCCGAGTGCGGAGGGCTGGGGGTGCGGATGGTGGTGGACCCGGACCTCGTGATCGACAAACGCAAATCCATCCGCGAAGGCGGCCTCATCCCCTGGGCCAACTCCCGCTCCCGGTGGCTGTGGGCCCAGATCGAGGGGGTATGCCAGGAATATAACATCCCCATGGACGTCCCCTTGGGGAAACTGCCCAAGCGGAAGCTAGACATCCTCCTTTGGGGTACCGACGAGGAGATCCCGTTCGTCTATACCACCACCTACGGCAGGACCCGCACCTACTGGCGGTACTTCGAGGGCCTCATCCCCTCCCTGGAGCAGGCGTACCGGGAGGCCCAAACCGATGAGGAGCGGGAGGAGATCGAGCAGTACATGTCGGCGCTTCCATGCCCGGCGTGCAACGGGACGCGCCTCCGGCCCGAGGCCCTGGCGGTGACGGTGGGCGGGAAGAACATCCACGAGGTCACCCGGATGACGGTGAGGGAGGCCCTGGCCTGGTTTGCGAATCTAGAGGAAAAGCTCACCAAACGTGAGCGGATGATCGCCCACCAGATCCTAAAAGAGATCCGGGCGCGCCTGGAGTTCCTGGCCGATGTGGGGCTCGATTACCTCACCCTGGACCGGCCCGCCAACACCCTGGCCGGGGGGGAGGCCCAGAGGATCCGCTTGGCGACCCAGATCGGCTCCCAGCTCACCGGGGTCCTGTATGTATTGGATGAGCCCTCGGTGGGGCTCCACCCCCGCGATATAAGGCGGTTGCTGCGGACCCTGAAGCGCCTCCGGGACCTCGGGAACACGGTGATCGTGGTGGAGCACGACGAGGAAACGATGCGCTCGGCGGATTGGATCATCGATCTCGGCCCCGGGGCCGGGGTCCACGGGGGGTACGTGGTGGCCACCGGCACCCCAGAGGAGATCGCCCGCTGCGAGCGATCCCTCACGGGGCAGTACCTCGCGGGAAAGCGCGCAATTCCCATACCTACGGAGCGTCGGAAGCCCAGCGACAAATGGCTTATCGTCCGGGGCGCCCGGGAGCACAACCTAAAGAACATCGACGTGAAGTTCCCGTTGGGGCTTTTCGTCTGCGTCACCGGGGTCTCGGGCTCGGGGAAATCGACCCTGGTGGAGGAGATCCTCTACCGGGGGGTGGCCTGGAAGCTGGGGCTGCATGCGCCCAAGCCCGGTGCCCACGACGACATCGAGGGCGTGGAGCACATCGACAAGGTGATCGTGATCGACCAGTCCCCCATCGGGAGGACCCCCCGCTCCAACCCCGCCACCTACACCAAGGTCTTCGATGACATCCGCAAGGTCTTCGCCGCCACCCCCGAGGCCAGGATGCGGGGGTATTCCCCGGCCCGGTTCTCCTTCAACCTGAAGGGGGGGCGCTGTGAGGCCTGCCAGGGTCAGGGGAAGGTTAAGATCGAGATGCACTTCCTCCCCGACATCTACGTTCCCTGCGACGTGTGCAAGGGGGCCCGCTACAACAAGGAGACGCTCCAGGTCCGCTACAAGGGCAAGAACATCGCCGAGGTCCTCGAGATGACGGTGGAGGAGGCCTTGAAGTTCTTCGAGAACGTTCCCCCCATCCGGCACAAACTCCAGACCCTATACGACGTGGGCCTCGGCTATATAAAGCTCGGCCAGCCCGCCACGGAGCTCTCCGGCGGCGAGGCCCAGAGGATAAAGCTCGCGCGGGAGCTGGGACGTCGGGCCACAGGAAAAACCCTCTACATCCTGGACGAGCCCACCACCGGACTCCACCCCGAGGACGTGCGCAAGCTCTTGCAGGTATTGCATCGGCTTGTAGACGCGGGGAACACGGTGGTGGTGATCGAGCACAACCTGGACGTGATCAAAACCGCCGACTGGATCATCGACCTCGGCCCCGAGGGGGGTGAGGGGGGCGGGAGGATCGTGGCCGAGGGCCCCCCGGAGGCCGTGGCCACGGTGGAAGGATCCCATACCGGACAATTCCTGCGCCGCGTCCTTCCCATGGCGGGGGCGACCCTTGGTTGATCAGGAGACGCGTCCGATAAGGGCCCGTCTCTTGTCGCCCTGGATATAGGCCGCTAGCATCGGGATATGCCGGGGAAATTGGAGGTCATCACGGGGTGCATGTTCGCGGGGAAGACGGAGGAGCTTTTACGGCGGGTGGAGCGGGCGCGGATCGCAAAGAAACGGGTGCTTTTGTGTAAGCCGAGCCTGGATACGCGGTATTCGGAAACCGAGGTGGTCACCCATTACGGCCGTTCCCTCCCGTGTCTCCGGCTTCCCATCGAGGTCTCCTTGGCGGAACTTGAGCGCCGCGCCGGGGAGGATCTGGGGAAAGCGGACGTGGTGGCGTTCGACGAGGCACACTTCTTCGGCCCGGATTTTCCCCAGCTTTGCGAGGAGCTGGTGGCCCGGGGTAAGCGGGTGATCGTCGCCGGCCTGGACCTCAACTTCAGGGCCGAACCCTTCGGGCCGATGCCGGTGCTTTTGGCCCTGGCCGACGAGGTCACCAAGCTCCAGGCCGTTTGTGTGGTGTGCGGGAAGCCCGCCACCCGGACCCAGCGGCTCGTCGACGGAAAGCCCGCCAAAGGGGGGCCGGAGATCCTCATCGGGGGTCTGGAATCCTACGAGGCCCGTTGCCGGGATTGCTTTGTCCCCCCGGTGTAACCCGTTTTTGTGAGGCCGCTGGGGACAGGGCCGAGTTCCCCGGTCTCGGGAGGCCGGGGAGGTTACACTAGGGCGGGATGGGAAGGTATGTGCTCAGGCGCTTGGTCGGAGCTTTCCTTACCTTGCTGATTATCTCCTTCGTGGTGTTCCTTTCTTTGAACGTCCTTCCCGGGGATCCCGCCCGGTTGGTGGTGGGCCTCGAAGCCTCCCCCGACCTCTACCAGAAGGTGAGGGTTGAACTGGGCCTCGATCGCCCCTGGATCCTGCGATACCTGTTGTGGATAGGGAATATCTTTCGAGGGGATCTAGGAAGATCCCTGCACTATCGTCGTCCCGTAGGGGAGCTGGTGGGGAATGCCCTGGCCGTGAGCTTCCCGTTAGCGGGATTGGCCCTTTCTTTCACCCTTGCTTTTGCCTTCCTCCTCGGCGCGATAGCGGTCCGACGGGCAGGCTCGCCCCTCGATGCCCTCGTGATGGGGCTATCTCAGGTGGGCCTGGCGGTGCCGGAGTTTTGGCTTGGGTTCCTTTTGATCCTCCTTTTCTCCCTCAAGCTCAGTGCCCTTCCCGCGGGAGGATTTCCCGGGTGGGAAAAAGGCCTCTCCGCCCTCACCCACCTCCTCCTTCCCGCGTTTTCCCTGGCCATACCTCGGGGGGCGTATCTCGCCCGGATGGTGCGCAGTTCGCTCCTTTCCACCCTAAAGGAGGGCTACATCGCCGCCGCGAGATCGAAGGGTGTTCCTGAAAGATGGGTGCTTTTTAGGCATGCGCTGCGCCCCGGCTTGATCCCGGTGGTCACTTCGGCGGGGATGGTGTTCGGCAGGCTCCTTGCGGGGGCCATCGTGGTGGAGAACCTCTTTTACGTGCCGGGCCTCGGGCGCCTGGCCTTGACGGCGGTTCTGGCCCGGGACATCCCGTTGGTACAGGGGTTGGCATTGGTGGCGGCGGGGGCGATCCTTTTGGTGAACCTATTTGCCGATCTCTCTTACGGCCTCTTGGATCCCAGGATCCGCTACACATGAGGAATCTTCCCTTAGGCATCGGGAGCGTTCTTTGTATGGCCATGGCGGCCACAGCGGTGGTTGGGGCGTTGTGGACGCCCTACGATCCCCTGCATCCCGAGACAGAGGCGGCCTATGCGCCGCCCTCCGCTTCACATCCGTTCGGGACCGATTGGTTCGGTCGGGACGTCCTTTCCCGTGTCCTCGCCGCCTCCCCGGTAGGGATGAGGATCGCCGCCGCGGGCGTCTTCATGGGAAGCACAGCGGGGGCCCTCCTGGGGATCCTCTCGGCCCTGTCGGGGGGACTTTTGGGGGAGGTGCTGGGGGGAGTTCTCAACGGGGTCCTATCCTTTCCCCCCCTGCTTTTGGCCCTCCTCCTTGCCACCGTATTCGGCCCGGGCGAGATCAGCGTGGTCCTTGCCGTGGGCCTCTTCAACGTTCCCTACTTCGGCCGGATCATACGGGGTGAATTCTTGAAATTGAAGGACCGGGAATTCGTGGAGGCCGCCCGTGCTTGCGGTGCCGGGACGCTTCGGATCATCCTGGTACACCTCCTTCCCAATGCCCTGGGACCCTTCTTGGTGCAGCTGACGAGCTCGTTTGGGTTCGCGCTCCTTTCCGAGGCGGCCCTTAGCTACCTCGGCCTCGGCACCCAGCCCCCCTTCCCCTCCTGGGGGAGGATGCTAAAGGAGGCCCAGACCTATATCGCCCTCGCCCCCTGGACGGCCATCTTTCCCGGCCTCGCCCTGGTGCTTACCGTGTTGGGGTTCAACCTCTTGGGGGACGGCCTCCAGTATCGGCTGGATCCCAGGTTCCGGTACCGGGGCTCTTAGCTTTGGGCTTCGGGCTCCACAAGCTCCAGAAGGAGAGCGGGGACGGTGAAGGGATCCGCTTTGGCGTACACGTTTCCCTCGCGGTCGATGACCACGCACCAGGTCTCCTCCGTTACCCCCAGGGCCTCCGCCCATTCGTCCCGGGCGGTTAAGGTGGGCATCTCGGCTCCGAACCCCTCCAGGAACGCGGCCACGATCTCGGGATCCCCATCGGTGACGCCAACCACCCTTACCCCCTTCCCCTCTCCCCGTTCCCGGATCCCTTCCATGAGCAAAAGGTTCAGGCCCATGTGTTCGTCGATCTCGGCTCCCAGGTCCCAAAAAAACACGATAACAACGTTTCCCAAAAGTTTCGACAGGGAAAGTTCCTCCCCGGTGACGGTGGTACCCGCTAGATCCGGGGCGGGATAGGGGAAAACTCTGCCGTTTAAGTCCGGTGCGGCAGGGACGTCAGGGGGGACGGAGAACCTATCGTCGGGGATATCGACCGCCTCCTTGAACGAGGTGAGTTCGGAAAGCTGTTCGGTGGTGAAGAGGATGTCGAGCCCAGGCATATAGGTGTCGAAAAGGATCTTTACCTTGCGATCGATGTAGGTCTCTTTGTCGATCCAGAACGTAACCTCGGCTCGGGGAAGAATGCCCAAGGGATCGGGGGTTATCGTTCCCCTCACCACCCATACGGCCTCTCCCTCCAGGATGTCCTCTTCCAGCTCCGTGTAGCGGATTCTGCTCAGGAGGGGATCGTAGCGGGGATCGACCAAAGCCAACCAATTTCCGGAAAGCACATGTTTCCTCCACCCTGCCTCCGGCACACAAGAGTAAAGGGCGTTCCTCTCGAAATCCGCTACCAATATCGGGTACATCACTTCCTCGAGCCCGCTTGCCTCCACCCGGGCCCGGGGATATTCCATCCAGAGGATGAGGGATCCGGCCAGGGAGAAGAGCTCTTCCTTCCCATAGGTGGAAGTGGAGGTAAGCACATAAGAGGCGGTGAACACCTTGTTCCGATAGAGGTCGAAATACCCCTCCATCACCGTCTCCGGGCTCGGAAACCCTCCTTGCGCCCATGCGCCCAAGGGAATCAAAAAGGAAAGGACCACTACGGCTAATCGCATGAACACCCCCTTAAAACACAATTCTATCCCCAGCCGCTTCGGCGCCCAGACAACAAGATCGAGGCGCGATGTTTCGTTTCACATGTGGATTGGGGTAACATCCTTTGGGTGATAAGCGAATGGACATCTACCGTTCCCGAGTGGAAAAACTCTGGGACAAGGCCAGGGAAGCTGGGTTGGAGGCGTTCCTCGTTTTGAGCATCGAGGGGTCGGACTTCGCCAACCTCTTTTACCTCACGGGATTTTCCGGGTCCTTTGGGCTTTTTTTGGTGGACTCGGATCCCCTTTTCATGACCGACCCCCGTTACTCCGAGCAGGTGCGGACCGAGCTTCCCTACCTCCCCTTGAAGGAGGTCCGGGGGAAGTGGTACGAGGGTTTAGGGGAGGAGATAAAACGGAGGGACCATACGAAGGTGGGGCTCAATTCCCGCACCACCACGGTGAAGCTCCTCGAGCTTTTGCGGGAAAAGATCCCCGGAGTGGAGTTCGTGCCCGTGGACGGCTGGGTGGAGGAACTGCGAATGGTCAAGGACGAAGGGGAGATCGAGCGGATCCGGGCCGCCATGCGCCTCACCGAGGAGGGGCTTTCCTGGGTCCTGAAGCAGCTCGAACCCGGGGTCACGGAACGGGATGTGGCGCTCGAGCTCGAGATGTGGTACCGCAAAAACGGCGCCGAGGATGTGGCGTTCGACCTCATCGTCGCCTTCGGGGAACATTCCGCCATGCCCCATTACCGCCCCCATCCCGGGGACCGTGCCCTCAAGCGGGGGGATGTGGTCCTTTTCGATATAGGTGTTCGAATGGGCGGGTATTGTTCCGATCTCACGCGTACGTTTTCCTACGGCGATCCTCCCGAAGAGTTTCGCCGGGTGTACGAGCTTGTTTGGAAAGCGAACGAGGAGGCGATCCGGAAGATAAAGGCGGGGATCTCGGGGGTGGAGGCCGACGGCTTTGCCCGCCGGGTGATCGAAGGGGGCGGGTACAAAGAGGAGTTCGGCCACGGCCTGGGCCACGGGGTGGGGATCCAAGTCCACGAGCCCCCCCGTCTCTCCTTCACCTCGGAGGACACCCTCAGGGAGGGGATGGTGGTGACCGTCGAGCCCGGCGTCTATCTCCCCGGGAGGTTCGGGGTACGCATCGAGGACCTGGCGGTGGTGCGCGCGGACGGCCTCGAGGTATTGAGCCGGTTTCCCAAGAACCTGGAGGAGATCGTTCTTTAGAGCTGAGCAAATACCCTTGACGGGGAACCCCTCTCCTTGAGCCAAGAAGGCCCTTTGCCTCGCGCTTGGGGGAGGGTAAAATCCCCCGACCATGGGGGAAGGGAAGGTAGGGCTTTCCTCCCTTAAAGGGAGGCATTTCGTGGACGCGTTGGACCTCTCTCAAGCCGAATACGACCTCCTTTTTTCGCTGGCCGAGGATATCATGGAGTCTCCTCAGGATTACGCCCACTGCTGCTCCGGAAAGCTCCTCGCTACCCTCTTTTATGAACCCAGCACCCGCACACGGCTTTCCTTCGAAGCGGCGATGCTCCGGCTTGGGGGCAGGGTGATCACGGTGGCCGATGCCTCTACCAGCTCCGTGGCCAAGGGCGAGTCCCTGGCGGACACCATAAGGACCGTGGCCGGATATGCCGATCTGATCGTGTTGCGCCATCCCAAGGAAGGGGCGGCGAAGTTAGCGGCCATGTACTCTTCAGTGCCCCTGATCAATGGAGGGGACGGGGCCCGGGAGCATCCCACCCAAACCCTCACTGACCTCTTTACCATAAAAAGGTGCAAGGGACGCTTGGAAGGCCTTACCGTGGCCTTCTGCGGGGATCTGCGGTACGGGCGTACGGTCCACTCCTTGATCCGGGCCTTGGCCTTACGGAAGGACATTCGGTTCATCCTGATTTCCCCGGCGGAGTTGCGGCTCCCGCGGATGATCGTGGAGGAGATCCTGGAGACGAACCCCGAGCTTGAGCTGGTGGAAACCGAGGACCTGGAGGTGGGCCTCTCCGAGGCCGATGTGCTCTACATGACACGCATCCAAAAGGAGCGCTTCTTCAACGAGGAGGATTACATCCGCCTCCGGGATTCCTACGTCCTCACCCGCCGCAAGCTGGAAGGGGCCAAGAAGGATCTCCTGGTGATGCACCCGTTGCCCCGGGTGACCGAGATTACCCACGATGTGGACGACGATCCCCGGGCGGTTTACTTCCACCAGGCCCGCAACGGGATGTTCGTGCGCATGGCCCTGATCGCGTCCCTCCTGGGGGTGGTGTGATGCTCAAGGTGGACCGGATACAGCTCGGAATCGTGCTCGACCACATCCAGGCCGGCAAAGGCTTCCTCATCTTTCAGGAGCTCGGCCTCTCCTCCCGGAAGGAGCCCACCGCCCTCCTCATGAACGTCCCTTCGGCTAAGCTCGGCCGCAAGGACATGATCAAGATCTCCGGGGTCCTGGACCTGGACCTTACGAAGCTTGGGCTTTTGGACCCCGGGATCACGGTGAACTACATCGAAGGTGGCCAGGTGATCCGCAAGGTGAAGCCGGGGCTTCCTGAGCGGGTGGTGGGGCTCATCAAGTGCAAGAACCCCCGCTGCATCACCAGCACCGAACCCTATCAGGACCCCATCTTCACGCTGGTGGACAAGGAGAACAAGGAATACCAGTGCCACTTCTGCGGTGAGCGTGTGAGGGTGTGAGCGATCTTCTTATAAAGGGCGCGCGGATCGTGGACGCCGGCCGGGAGATGGCCGGCGATGTTTTGATTGCGGGGGGAATCATCAAGGAGGTCGCCGAGGAGATCCCTCCCCCAAAGGGTATCCCCCTTCTCCCGGCGGGGGGGAAGTTCCTCCTCCCCGCCTTCGTGGACCTCCACGCCCACTTCCGGGACCCCGGGTTCCCACAGAAGGAGGACCTCCTTTCGGGTTCCAGGGCCGCGGCCCACGGGGGCTTCACCGTGGTGTCCCTCATGCCCAATACCGATCCTCCCTGCGATTCGCCGGAGGTGGCCCGCTACGTATTGGACAAGGCCCGGAGGATAGGGCTTGTTGAGGTCCATTTGGTGGGGGCCATCACCCGGGGGCTCCGAGGAGAGGAGCTCGTGGACATGGAGGCCCTCGCCCCCTATGTCTGGGCCTTCTCCGACGACGGCCATGGCGTGGAGGATCATCGGCTGATGTGGGAGGCGGCGAAGAGGGCCCGGGAGCTGGGAAAGACGATCTATCCTCATCCCGAGTTCCGAGGCCTCCCTTCCCGGGAGCTGGGGGAGGAGCTCATGGTGGCCCGGGACCTGTGGATCTGTCGCC
>Ga0209410_1000191_pt1 | contig 26310 bp, 24 predicted proteins | sample Mar14436cmmetaG_FD_184135 | JGI IMG/M metagenome (GOLD analysis project Ga0209410, IMG submission 184135) | Marine hydrothermal vent microbial communities from Guaymas Basin, Gulf of California to study Microbial Dark Matter (Phase II) - Marker... ... | reverse complement strand
ATTGATAGCAAAGATCAAGGGATTGAACATAAAGGAACTGAGAAAAAGGGGTATACTGGAAATAGAAGTTCTGTCGTACATAAGGGGAAGGTCGATACCGGGTCAGTACATGATAATAGATGAAGCACAGAATCTGACACCCCATGAAGTTAAGACCATTCTCACAAGGGTTGGAGAAGGGACAAAGGTGGTTTTGATCGGAGATCCCTATCAGATAGATACACCGTACCTTGACATGCACACGAACGGTTTGGTTTACGTATCTTCAAAATTCGTTGGAGACGATAGAGCTTCAACCGTGTTTCTGACGAAAGGCGAAAGGTCACACCTTGCAACAAGAGCGGCCGAGCTTCTATGATCAGATCCATTCGAAGCTCTGAATCACAAGAATTCCTCTTTTTTCTGCTTCCTCTTTAAGCTTTGGTTTTGCGTAATGTGTCACAAGAATCGGAACCACTTCTCCCCTCAGCAGTTCCGTGACACTCTCAAGACTCTTGAGAATCTGGGAAAGCTTCTTTTTACTGTCAAATCTCAATGTGGACTCACCTATCACGAAAACTTTCTCTCCATTCTTCACAGCTTTTGCAAAGAAGTTCACTTCCCTTCCATTTATCTCCGTCCTTATCAATCTATCGATTATCTCTATATTGTATCTTTCCTTCAAAAACTTTGGGAGCATCCTGAACGCTTCGTTTTCTAGAGCGTAAGCAACGGTTCTTGAAAGTCCTCCTATTTCTTTCTTTATCACCGTAACCTCCTTTGTTAATTTGTTCACATTCCTTGTCAATTCTTCCACGACCCTCTCAAGCCTTGAAAGTCTCTTCTCGGTTTCTTTCTGAGCGTTTGTCAGCTCGACAATGGCAGTCTCGAGCTTTGAAATCCTTCTATCGTGCTCCTTCTGAGTTTCGATGAGCTCAGCCAGTCTCTTTTCAGTTTCTTTCTGGGCATTTGTGAGGTCAGCAACGACAGCTTCAAGTCTTGAGAGTCTTCTGTCGTGCTCTTTCTGGGTTTCGATGAGCTCAACTAGCCTTTTCTCAGTTTCTTTCTGAGCGTTTGTGAGCTCTGAGAGTCTTCTATCATGCTCCTTCTGAGTTTCGATGAGCTCGACCAGTCTTTTTTCAGTCTCTTTCTGGGCTTCAGTCAGCTCCAAAATGGCATCCTTGAGTTCTTTGAACTCCTCTTTGGTCACTCCTATTTTGATTCGTTTATTCATCTCATCGAGCTGATTCAGAAATTCAAGAAAAACCTCTTTCGTCTCGGAAGGTAGCTTTTCGAGTTTTTTGAACAAGTTCGCTATTCCCACTGATATCATCCTCCTGGCCTTTCAATTATACCATTCAGCTGTTTCCATGGCTTTTTCTGTAAACTGTGAAAACTGGTATCAGGAGAAGCGATGAGATCAGAACCAGAGATCCTGAGATGAAAAAGACATAGAAATACCCCAAATTCGTTGCTACTATTGCAGACAAGGCCGGTGTGAAGATCCTTGTGAATATGTTCAGCCCCTGAAAGAATCCCTCCCATCTTCCAAGCTCCTTTGGCGCTATCTCCATTTTAACGGATTCTTTCCCGGGAAGCCAAAGAACGAAAGCTATCCCCATGATGAAATGCGCTGAGAAGAACACATAAACGTTGGGAACGCACATCACAAAAAAGGAAAATGAAAGCAGAAAACTTCCGAATATCATGTTGAATACAGGAGATGTTTTAAGCCGGGGTCTCCACAGAAGTGACATGACGACAGACACAGAAAACATAACTTCAAATAGGATAGGAGAGCTCGGTCCGAGTTTAAAGTACTCTATCAGGTAATAAGTTATTATCATGAAACTTCCAAAGCCAAAGGAGGTGTAGGCAAGATACTGATGAAGCATCAAAAGGAGGAAAGTTCTCTTATCAGATAGTTTTTGGATATGTTCCTCATGAAAATCGCTGCCACTTCTCACTTTTGGCAGTATGAATATAAATGAGAGAGCGTAGAAGATGTTGGCACTCGCTATTACCAGAAAAACGACTCTGTAGAAAGAAAGACCTGAAAGGTTGGGAGCCAAGATAAACACGAATAAGGAATATCCAACAGCCTTCACCATATCGCTGAAAGTGAAGAGAAACCAATAGAGCTTTTCCCTGTGCCTTGGTAGGAATATAGCGCGCTCGTACATGACAACCGATGGATAGAAAACATCCATGAAACTCACAAAAAGCTGAGCTACGATGAAGGTGAGGATCTTGGTGGTCATGGCAAACAGAATGTTCCCAACAGCAAAGAAAATTTTTGAAAGGAAAAGAGCGATGTTTGGAGATCTCCTCTCAAAATTCTTTCCAAGAGCGTAAGTGAGAACAGCCTGAAAAGCATAGGAAACGCTGAAGATCCAACCAACATCTTTCAGAGAAAAAGAGAGCAAACTTCCAAGAGCAGGTGATACTATGTATGTAAGGAAGGAGAAACCACCGATCGCTGAGAGGAATATGTAGCTCTTCAAACTCCTCGGTATCTCCTTCCATGTCAAGTCCATCACCATCCTTTCACCACTGTTTGAACGATTTCCAGAATCGTGAAATTGTCTCAAGATATGGGTAGAAATCGATCCTATCAAGGACCAGTCATGTCTGAGAAGGATCCTGGTTATCAGATTCCTCCTTGAGAGAATCTTCAAGGACTCTTTTCAGGGTCTCCTCTATCATCGTGACTTCTTTGAAGCTCTTTGAAAGTTCATAAAGGTAAGATCTACCCTTTCTTTTCCTCCTCACAACACCCATTTTATGAAGGGAAGAGAGAATGGCGGAACTATCCCTTCCTCTGAAACTATCAAGTTCTGTTCTCGTGAGAGGCCCGTTCACGAGGAGTATAGCAACGACCTCAAGTTGAGAATCCGAAAGCTTATCGAATCTTCTCCGTGTTATCTTGGAAACGTAGTCGGAATAAGCAGGTTTTGTGTAGAACCTGAAATATCCATCTATTTCTGCAAGTTCAACACCATGATCTTCAGAAGAAAAATCATTCTTTATCTCTTCCAGAGCTTTCTTTATCTCATCAACATCCCTTCCCGTTATCTTTGAAATCCTCTCTGGAGTAATCCCCCTCGATGCAAAAACGATGGCTTCCACAAGAGCTTTCAGGTTCATGAGGATAGCCTCCTGATCTTTTCACCATCCAGGTATATCTTTCCAAGTTTTAGAAGTTCAAGAAGAGCGAGAAATCTCACAAGAAGCTCATACTTTGTTTTAGATCTAACGAGAACATCATAGATCTCCTCTTCTTCGTCCATTTCCTCCAGTATCCTCTCCATCATATCCTCAACCGAGATTTCTTCTGTTTTTATTCTATAAACGGCTTCCTGCGTTTCCAGAGTATCCAGAACGCTCTTTAAAATTTTCAGGAATCTTTCCCTCTTTTTGAAACTTCTGACAAAAGAGAGAGTCATTCTAACGGGTGTTCTTTCAAAAAGCCTTTCTTTTTTTCTCAAAGTCTCCAATATCTCTTTGACCTTCATGTACTCTTCAACCCTTCTCATCAGTTCTTCTTTCTTTTTCTCAAATTCTTCCCTCTCTTCCTTACTCAACCCCGGAAGAAGTGATTTGGATTTCAACTCCATCAACGTGGAGGCCATCTCTATGAAATCGGATGTTACCCTTATGTCCATCTTCTCCATCTTCTCAATGTATTCAACGAATTCATCTGCAAGCTGAGCTATAGGAATCTCTCTTACATCCAGTCTCTTTTTCCTCACGAGGTACAGAAGAAGATCCAGAGGACCTTCAAAATGAGGTATTTTGAAAACGAGTTCCATAAGGGTCACCTTCAGAACATCAGGTTCATGGCTTTTCGAACCTTTTCCATAGTTTCTTCCGCAACTTTCCTTGCTTTTTCATTTCCTTCGGCTATAACGTCATCAACGTATCTTGGATCCTCATCTATCTTTCTCAGATTTTCCCAGATCGGAACGAGCCTTTTTCTCATGTTCTCAAGCAAAAGTCTTTTACAATCCACACAGCCTATCTTTGCTTTTGTGCATCCCTCACGGATCCATTGGCTCTGCTCTTCGGTGACACCGAAAGCCTTGTGGTACTCCCAGGCAGGACAATTTTCCGGATTTCCAGGATCCGTTCTCCTTTTCCTTGCAGGATCCGTTACCATGGTGAGGATCATCCTCTCAAGCTCTTTCTCATCTATCTCGATGTTTATAACGTTTCCATAGCTTTTGCTCATCTTTCTACCGTCTGTTCCCGGGAGCTTCGGCGTTTTCGAAAGGATAGCTTCCGGCTCAGGGAAAACCTCATCGTACATCCTGTTGAATCTTCTTGCTATCTCCCTTGTAAGTTCTATGTGGTAGACCTGATCTTCTCCAACTGGGACCCCTTCTGCCCTGTACATCAAGATATCTGCAGCCTGAAGTACAGGATATATGAGAAAACCAGCGTTTGAAAGATCTTTGTAGTTCAATTCCTTCTTTATCTCCTTGTAAGTTGGGACCCTTTCAAGTCGCGATACCGAGACGATCATAGAAAAAAGAAGGGTGAGTTCTGCATGCTCCTTGACACCTGATTGAACGAAAACCACGGACCTTTCAGGATCGATCCCCACAGCGAGCAGAACTCTCACGATATCCCTTGTGTATTCTTTCAAATGTGATACATCATCGTAATGTGTTGTAAGGGCATGCCAGTCTGCAACAAAATAGAATGTTTCGTTCCCTTCATTTTGAAGCTTTACCCAGTTATCCAAAGCCCCCACGAGATGGCCTATATGGAGTTTCCCAGTCGGTCTTATACCACTCAGAATTCTCAAGGGTGATCCCTCCTGTTGTTATGAAAGAAAATGTGTGATAACATATTCTCTTGAGGTGATCGGATGGGAAAGAACATCTTCTACCTCATCATATTCGTCATGATCGCTTTTCTTGTGATGGACCTCTTCTTCATATTCACGAGAAAAGCGCCTTTTGAGATAGTATACTACAGGACCAACATGGAGTATGACTACGATGGTAACGCGACCTTCACAACCGTTGCGGGGCTTTTCTTCAAAGACCCGAAAAAACGAGAAAGTTACAGAGAAGCTTATCTAAAAAATTCCAAGGAAACCTTCCAGGAGTATTTTAAAAAAGTTGGGGAGGAAGTTGGAAGAGATATAATCCCTGTATCGTTTGATTCCACAGTCATGGTACGATCAGGAATTTTAGAGATATCAGAAACGGCTTTTCTCAGAAACATAGCCGTGAAAAAAGATGGGGCGATAGATACAAGTATGGGAAGTTTGACCTTGAACATAGTGGGAGACTCGGAGGTTAGTCTCAAGATCCCAGAAGGTGCAACGATAGTTTCTATAAATCCTACTCCCACCTCCATCGTTGGAAAAACGATAAAATGGAGGCCAAAAGGCCCCATGCTCTTTCCACAGGTTATATTCAAGAGGGAATGATCACCTGTTGGACTTAAAGAACTCTATAGATCTGTTCCAGGTTTTCTCTTCCTCTTCCGTGAAATAACAGGCGGGAAGTTCCCCGCGTGATTTATGGTACGCTATGCACTCGCAACATATCCCTTTTCTAGGGCACCCTGGATAGGAGCAATTGCACCTTTTCAAGTTCCTCTCTCTGTTCACACATTCCATGGTTCCTACCTCCCATCCATATTTTCTTGTGATTATTTCTGACCATTCAGGAATTTTCTCAGAATTTCAGCTTTTTCCATTCTACCAAGTTTAAGGTATGCCTGGTATTCATATTCTAATGATAAGACGGGTATCTCCATTCCATCGATTTCCACGAAGCGCTTGTACTTGCTTATATCAACGGGTGGTTCCCATGTTCCATTTTCCAGCTTTTTTTGGAGATCTCCCATGATTTCTACCCTTATTCCATGAATGTTTAGCACTCCAAAATATGAGCGAATCTTCTCGGAAGAACGATATGAAACCTTTTCAACGACGAATTCCGGGAATAAGCTTTCGATTCTGTAAGCTCCTTCTTTGTCAGTCTGAATATCTACATCATGCGGATGTACACGGACTCCCTGAAGAGCGAAACCGAGGCTTCCAGTCACGGCCCAGTTCACTCCGCTGCTTTTCAGTCGCTTGTGAATTTCGTGCAAAACATCGATGAAAATGCGATCCATGTTCATAAGAAACTCTTTCACCTTCTCAAGCTTAATTTTGACCTTATGGTATTATAAAATATGTTTTTAAGAAGGAGTGAGAGGGGATCTGGATGGAGGAACTCCTGGAACTTCTGAAATCGTCGAGAAGAGCGGTTGTTCTGACAGGAGCTGGTGTCAGTACCGCAAGTGGTATACCGGATTTCAGGGGGCCCAAGGGTATATACAGAAAATTCCCGCCGGACATATTCGATATAGAAAAGTTCTACACGAATCCTGAAAGATTCTACAGTTTTGCAAAAGATGGCCTTTTTTCAATGCTGGATGCAAAACCCAACGAATCCCACATCATGATAGCAAAGCTCGAAGAGAAGGGATTCATAGAAGCTGTTATAACTCAAAACATAGATGGCCTTCATCAGAAAGCTGGTAGCAGAATCGTTCTTGAGCTTCATGGAAACATGAGCAGATTCTTCTGTGTATCCTGCAAACAAATTTACAGTGCGAGCGAAGTCAGAGAAAAAGTAGAGAAAGAACTCGTCCCAAAGTGTACAAAATGTGGCTCTTTGATAAGACCGGATGTCGTGTTCTTCGGAGAGCCACTCCCTCAAGAAGCTCTGCAAAAAGCTATCGAATATTCGGAAAGAGCAGACCTCATGATAGTGATGGGTTCATCTCTCGTCGTGTATCCTGCCGCTTACCTTCCCATGATAACAGTTGAAAATGGTGGAAAGCTCGTCATCGTGAACAAGGGAGAGACAGGACTCGATAATATAGCTTTCAAGAAATACGATATGGATCTTGTCGAATTTTCTAGAAAGATATTAGAGGTGATCTGATGGATCTTCTATCTTTTGTGGTCTTTATGTCCACCATATTGACACTCGCTTTCAGTTGGGGAATCTTCATAGTGGAGCTCAGGAAAAGGGAAGAGGAACCTTCTCCCTACGACGAACTGGAGTCAAGGATTCTTGAACTCATGGGAAGGTTCAAGCATCTATCAGCTGTTAGACTGGAACTTCTAGATAGGAAGATAAAGGAGGTCAAGGATGCTGTGAGAGAAGCGAACGAAGTTTTAGCGAAATTGATGGTGAAAATAAGCGATATCGAAAAATTGAAAGAGGAGATCGAAAAGTCGGTGAAAGAAGGACGCGTGGTGGAAGAGTCTCCAGCAGTTTCAAACACGGAATTGAAAGAAGAACCAAAAGAAGAAGGAGAAGAAGCTGTGGAAGACGATATGGAGGTGGAAAGGAAAATCTTAAAGCTTCACGAAAAAGGGCTGTCCGATGTTGAGATAGCCAGGAGGTTGAACATGGGAATAGGTGAAGTGAGACTTATCCTCAATCTATTCGGGAAGAAAGCAGCTGGATAACCCTTTCCAGCAGATTCAACGTACCTTTTCCCAAAAACAGAAAGAATCTTTTATTCCCCGAAAGATCCCTCAGAAATAGTGATTTTCCTCTGTCTTCAGTGAGTTTCCGAATTCCCCCCCATTCCGATTCGTCCATTTCCATCAAGACCAACTTGTTCGAGAGATCGTACCTTTTGAAAAATTCTTCGTAAAACTCCAGACCTGTCCTTCCAGAAAAAATAGCTTCTTCCGGCTCGTATAGAACTTCATTTGAAACCTCATCACTTCTTCTCACATAGGGTGGATTGGAGACAACGAGATCTATTTCATCCAGACGATCCAGAAATGGCTCTAAAAACTCTCCCTTTTCGACGGTCACAAGATCCTGGACTTTCATCTTCGAAATGTTAATTCTCGCCACCTTCACCGCTTTTTCCGATACATCCGTTGCCAGGACTTTTACCCCGGTCATTTTAGCTACAGATATCGCTATAGCCCCTGAACCGGTGCCGATGTCAGCCACAAGACTCAATCCCAGATTCCTCACAAGATCTATGGCTATCTCCACCAGTTCCTCTGTAACGCTTCTTGGGATGAACACGCCTTCTTCGATGTAAAACTCGTATCCCATGAATTCAACTTTTTTTAAGATGTACTGAAGGGGATAACCTTTCGACCTTTTATGAACAAGCTCGAAAAACCTTCGAATCAATTTTTCATCTTTCGGAAGACCATGTGTCAGGATTTTCTCTTTAGGTTCATCAAAAACGAAGGAGGCCAAAATCAGGGCCTCCAGCATGGGAACGTCACTAACTTTTTTCAAGATGTCCTTCGCTCTCTCAAGGTTCATATCCCAAATCTCTCTCGGAGCTTCGGATCCATTCTTTCTGGAGTCCATGGTGGATCGAATGTCAACTCCACCTCCACGTTCTTCACACCTTCGATATCTCTAACGGCTTGTTCTACATCCGAGAGTATCATACCTGCTAGAGGACATGCAGGTGTTGTGAGAGTCATGAGGACCTTCACGTTGTTATCATCATCTATCTGTATATCGTAGACCAATCCCAGGCTCACGACATCAAAGCCTATCTCAAAGTCAACAACCTTTTTCAAAGCATCCAAAACTCGCTCTTTTGTTATTCTTCCCATGATTTTACCTCCTGAATTTTTTCATCGCAGTATATATTATACCTCCTGTTCGAAAAAGAAAAGAAGTTAAGCTAAAGAATGTGTAACAAATGAGAAGGGACTAACTGAAAGCGATCGATCATCGACCATCAAACACCAATCATCGAATGTTGATAATCAACCCTCCATACCCTGTACTCCCACCCTATAAAAAAACGAGGAGCCGACCGGCTCCTCAGATCCATCCTCTCACTTTCATCGCTTCCGTGATTCTTCTCAGAGCCACAACGTACGCTGATCTTCTCATATCGATGTTGAACTCTTTGGATGCTTCGTAAACTTCCCTGAAGGCGTTACTCATCTTTCTGTCAAGCTTCTGGTCAACCTCTTCTTCTTCCCAATAGTAGTTCATAAGGTTTTGAACCCACTCAAAGTAGGATACCGTGACTCCTCCAGCATTCGCTAAAATATCGGGAAGAATCATCACTCCTTTGCTTGTCAGGATCTCATCGGCCTCGGGTGTAGTTGGACCGTTGGCAAGCTCTAGAATATACCTTGCTTTCACCCTTGGAGCGTTCTCCTCCGTTATCACATCTTCGAGAGCTGCGGGAACGAGAATATCCACGTTCAACTCGAGCAGTTCTTCGTTGGTGATGTTTCTGGCTCCTGGAAAGTCTATGACGGATCTCGTCTCTTTCTTATGTTTTACAACATCCGGTATCGGGAGTCCATCTTCCTTGAATATTCCACCCTTTGAATCTGAAACCGCTACGACCTTAACTCCCGCTTCGTATAGATAGATCGCAGCGTTGGATCCTGCGTTTCCGAATCCTTGAATTGCTGCTTTCATGTCTTCGAATCTCTCTCCCCTGACCTTGAGAGCTTCTCTCAGAACGAAGAAACCACCTCTTGCCGTTGCCGTTTTTCTTCCCTTGGATCCTCCAACTATCAACGGTTTTCCAGTTATGACTCCTGGTGAAAATTTTCCAACGAGCTTCGAATACTCATCCATCATCCATGCCATTATCTGTGGATTGGTGTAAACATCAGGTGCTGGGATGTCTTCTTCCGGCCCTATATATTTGTAGATTCTCTGGATGTAGGTTCTGGAAAGTCTTTCAACCTCTCCTTCACTCATTTCTTTGGGATTAACTCTTATTCCTCCTTTTCCACCGCCGTAGGGAAGATTCATCACAGCGTTTTTAAAAGTCATCCAAGCCGAGAGTGCCATAACTTCTTCTTTGGTGACATTCCAGTGGTACCTTATACCACCCTTGGTTGGTCCAAGTGCCGTGTTGTGCTGGGATCTCCATCCTGTGAAAACCTTGATGCTACCATCATCCATCTTCACAGGTATGGAGACTTCGATAACCCTTTCGGGGTGCTTCAGCATCTCAACGATGTCTCCTTTGAGCTTCAGAACCTTCGATGCCCTTTCGAGTTGCTCCAGAAAGATCTCATAAGGATTCTTTGACATCTGGGATCCCTCCTGTTGTGAATGTGGTAACTTTAACGAAACCTTAACTATTATATTTATTAAAGGAAGGATAGATGAAACAGTGCAAAAGGCAGAAATTATCAGAAATTTCATTCTATTGGTTGATAATCACTATTAATCGAGTGCTATACTAAAATATTGGATTTTAAGGGGTGATGAATGTGAAATTCGTGGGATTGTGCATAGGCTCAAGCAGCATCTCTTTTTATGACGGAAGGACTGGAGAAAACATTCCTCATAACGGGAATCCTATAGAAGTACTTTCGAAACTCGTTCCCGAGTTCTTGAAAGAGGGGCTCGTCGTTGTAACCGGTAGAAAAGCCAGGAAGCTTTTGAATCTGCCTCAGATATCGGAGGTTGAAGCAACGGAGATTGCCTACTTCAAAGTTAAAGATAGATACGATGGCATAGAAGCCATAGTGAGTGCTGGGGGAGAAAATTTCGTACTCTACAAACTGAACGATAAAGGAAGGATTATCGGGATATTCACGGGGAACAAATGTGCTTCAGGAACAGGAGAATTTTTCCTTCAGCAGATAGATAGGATGGGACTGGATCTTTCAAGAATCAACGAGATCGAAACCGATGAGTACTACGAACTCTCATCCAGATGCTCTGTATTCTGCAAAAGCGATTGCACACACGCTTTGAATAAGGGTGTGCCGAAAGAATTCGTTCTCAACGGTCTTGGAAGAGTCATGGCGGAAAAGATAGCAGAACTCGTTCACAAAGCCCGGGTTAGAAAAATCATGATCGTTGGGGGAACAACAAGGAACAAGTTGATGCTGAGACATCTTTCAGCGCTTGTCGATTTCGTCATACCGGAGGAAGCTCTGTTCTTCGAGGCCTTCGGAGCGTATCATTGGGCAAAGGAATGCAAACCGAGTAGAAACGGTGAATTGATCTTCAACAAGATGGAATCGAGCTTTCCAAAGTTAGAAAAGCTTTCAAAGTATGCCCACATGGTGGATTTCAAGGATATGGATTTCCAGAAGGCGAAAGAAGGAGATGTCTGTATTTTGGGAGTCGATGTTGGATCGACAACCACAAAAGCTGTTCTGATGAGAGTAGAGGATGAAGCCATACTTGCAAGCTCTTATTTGAGAACCAAAGGAGACCCTGTGGGCGCTGCGAGAAAGTGTTATAAAGAAATTCTCGATCAGCTGGATGTGAACGTCAAGATCATAGCAGTTGGTGTCACGGGATCTGGCAGAAAGATAGTTGGACTGCACGCTCAAACCGATGCGGTCTACAACGAAATAATGGCTCATGCAAGGGCGGCTGTTAAGTTCGATCCAGAAGCAGATACCATCTTCGAAATAGGAGGGCAGGATGCGAAGTACACGTACCTTGTCAACGGTGTACCGACAGACTACGCGATGAATGAAGCGTGCTCTGCTGGTACAGGATCGTTCCTTGAGGAAGCCGCCAAGGAATCCCTCAACGTTCATTACACCGATATAGGGGATCTTGCCTTGAGAAGTAAAAGTCCACCGAATTTCAGCGATCAATGTGCTGCCTTCATAGGAAGTGATGTTAAAACCGCTATACATGAAGGAATATCCAAGGAAGATATATGCGCAGGCCTTGTGTACTCGATCTGCATGAACTACATAAACAGGGTGAAGGGAAACAGACCTGTTGGAAAGAAGGTCTTCATGCAAGGAGGGGTTTGCTACAACAGGGCAGTACCTGTGGCCATGGCTGTTCTGACGGGAAAGAAAATCGTTGTACCTCCTCACCCGGGACTCATGGGAGCGTACGGTGTCGCTTTGATGGTGAAAGACAACTTGAAACTCGGTTTTCTGAAACCTTCTGAATACAGCTTGAAAGATCTAATCGAAAGGGATGTCATATACAGGGGAAGCTTCATATGTCCTGGTGGGAAGGAGAAATGTGACAGGAAGTGTTCGATAACCATAATAGAGATCGATGGAAAAAGATTTCCGTTCGGTGGAGCCTGTAACAGGTACGAGAATATCAGAAAGCACATGAATATAGACATAGAAAAATACAACTACGTGAAGAAAAGGGAAGAGATAGTGTTTCAGATGGAGAAAACAGAGGGGGAAAAGAAAATAGCGCTGAGCAAATCCTTGATCATGAACTCGCTCTTTCCTCTGTTTTCAACCTTCTTCCAGAGTCTGGGATTCGAAGTCGTTGTTCCTGAAAGATCCTTGAGGGATGGTTGGGAGAGAAAAAACGCTGAGTTCTGCTTTCCCGTTGAGCTTTCACATGGTTATATGCTGGAGATCCTAAAGAAAGATGTCGATTACATATTCCTCCCAAGAATAAGAGGAATGAAGGTAGAGAACTCCAAGAACTACAACGTTTTCTGCCCCTTCGTGCAGAGTGAAGCCGATTGGCTGAGATCGGCTTTTCCAGAACTTGAGGAGAGGAACGTCATCGTCATGAACTTCGATTTCTCAAGGGGTTTTGAAAGAGAGGAAGAGAAATTCTCAGAACTTTCGGAAATTTTGGGTAAAACCAGAGAGGAAGGAAAAGAAGCTTTCAGAAAAGCGCTGGAGGTTTTCAGAGAAAGACAAAGAAAAATAAAGGAGCTTGGAAAGGAATTCCTAAAACAGGTTGAAGAGGAAGAGTTTGGAGTCGTTCTTCTTGGAAGATCGTACAACGCTTTTTCATCGGATGCCAACCTTGGAATACCCGAGAAATTTGCAAGCAGAGGAATCCCCATCGTGCCTTTCGATGCTCTTCCTTACGAAGGAGAAGAAGGGTATGAAAACATGTACTGGACTTGGGGAGAGATGATAACGAAAGCAGCGAGGTTCATAAAAAAGCATCCGAAACTCTTTGCTCTCTACATCACCAACTTCAGCTGTGGACCCGATTCATTCATAATCTCATATTTCAAAGACATAATGGGAACAAAACCTTCCTTGATATTGGAACTCGACAGTCATACAGCGGATGCCGGGATCGAAACGAGGGTCGAAGCTTTCATAGATGTTGTGAAAAGCTTTTTGAAAGTGAGGAAAGCTGGCGAGAAGAAGTCTGTCAAAAGACCAAAAGTTGTTGGTAAAGGAAAAAGTTTGAAAGTGCTGACACCGGAAGGTGCAGAGATTCCCTTAAGTGATGAAAAAGTGAGGCTTGTCTTTCCAAGCATGGGAGAGTTTGGAACCAAAGCCCTGGCAGCTTCTTTTAGATATCATGGTTTGAAAACGGACGTTTGTCCACCTTCCGGCGATGAGGAATTCAAGTATGGAAGAGGGAACTCTCTATCTAAAGAATGTCTTCCTCTCCAGCTCACTCTGGGAAGTTTAGTAAAGTACCTGAAAGATCATGAGAATGAAAAAGATTTGATACTGTACTTCATGCCGAACACGAGTGGGCCGTGCAGATTCGGTCAGTACAGTGTTTACATGGATCTTTGGCTTCGAAACAACAACGTTGACAACGTAGCCCTTCTGAGCTTGAATTCGGAGAACGCTTATGCTGGGCTCGGGGCTTCTTTTAAGCTCAGAGCGTGGGTCTCGATAGTTATATCCGATGTTCTGTTCGATGTCGGGAGTGCTTTAAGGGTCCTCGCAAAGGATAAGAAAGAAGCCTCGAGAATTTTCGAGGGTGTAAAGGATATGGTTTTGGATAGCCTCGCGAACGATCCTCTTCCTTTAGTTTTTAAAAAGCTTCAAAGCGTCGCGGATATCATATCCTGCGTTGAAAAAGATGGAAAATTTGAAGAAACACCTAAGGTTCTCATAACAGGAGAGATATTTGTAAGGTGGGATGAATTTTCGAGGAAGGATCTTGAGAAAATATTCGAAGAGAACGGGATAATAACGCATATCTCCCCTGTTCACGAGTGGATCTACTACACCGATTACCTCTTCTTGAAGAGGTACACATCACCTGACTCGAAATACTACCAGAGGCTGCTGAAGAAAATAGAGGTGTGGGTGAAAAGGTTAATAGAGATGAAGATAAAGAAAATCTTTGAAAGAACTGGGATCTATGAAGCTCGACCTGTGGATATTGAAGAACTCATAAAGTCAGCTGGGAAATTCCTTCATCCTAATCTAACGGGAGAAGCCATTTTAACGATTGGAACAGCTCTGCATGAGGTGATTAGCGAATACGATGGTGTTGTTCTGATCGGACCGTTTGGATGTATGCCAAGTAGGATAGCGGAAGCCATAACCAAAAGGGGTATAGAGACTATAAGAAAAGGAGCCAAAGGAAAAGTAAAGAAAGTTGTGGAAGATGTGGGAGATATTCCCATAACCTTCCTGGAATCCGATGGGAATCCGTTCACACCGATAATGGAGACAAGAATAGAAGCCTTCATGGTTCAGGTGAAGCGTGTTAGAAGATACCTCAACTCGCTTAACTGAATATGACTTCCATCACCTCCTTTTCGAGTTTTGAAAACACAGGACTCCCGAAAGTGTCCAAACATCTTGGACGTTTCAGGGGTACTGTGATCTCTTCCATCACCCTGGCTGGTTTGTCCGAGAGTATGAAGATTCTATCAGATAAGAAAATCGCTTCTTCTACGTTATGAGTCACCATTATTATGGCACCACCGAGCTTCTCAAGGTTTCTGGAGAGCCAAAGTTGAAGATGCCTTCTCGTGTAAGCATCCACTGCGCCGAACGGTTCATCTAAGAGAAGGATGTCTCTTCCTGAAAGTATAGCCCTTATGAAGGAAAGTCTTTGTCTCATACCACCAGAAAGTTGATAGGGTTTTTTATCCTCAAACCCTTCAAGACCGAATTCCTTAAACATCTCTCTTGCTATACCTCTTGCCTTTTCCTTTTTCTCCCCTTTCAAGATCAAAGGAAGAGAAGCGTTATCCAAGGCATCCATCCAATCAAACAAAATATCTTTCTGTGGCATGTAACCTATCCCCTCACCGTTCCTTTCAATGACCCCTTCGAAATCCACAAGTCCCAGTATTGCCTTTATTATGGAAGTCTTACCGCATCCAGAGGGCCCCAGAAGAGATATCACCTCTCCTTTAAACACTTCGAAAGAGATACCATCCACCACGAGAAGGTCATCATAGTTTATCCTCAGGTTTTCTACTTTCACGGAAGGAACTCGTTTGTGAAGGCTTTTTCCACGTCTATCATTTTCTTCAAAAAGCCCATCGAATGAAGCCATTTCGCGTACCTTTCCCACACCTCCTTCCTCTGATAACCCCATTTTGGAGAATCCGCTTTGTACTCCTTTGAAAGGTATTTCTGAGATTCGATGACGATCCTCTCATCCAGTTCAGGAGCGTATTTGAGAAGAATTCTTGCAGCCTCTTCAGGATGATCTATGGCGTACATGTAACCTTTGTAAGTTGCTCTCATGAACCTTCTAACGATATCGGGTTTCTCTTTTATCATCCTCTCACTCGTTATTATGACCGGTGTGTAGTAGTCAAAGACAGGATCCAGGTCTTTAAGAGAAAGATATCCTATTTCTATTCCTTTGATTCTTGAAGCCACGCCATCCCAGCCGTAATAAATCCAGGCGAAATCGAAAACGTCGTTCAGTGTACCGGAGAAGAAGTCCATCTGGCCCACATTCACAAAGATCACTTTCTCGGGATCAGCACCGTATTTTCTCATGATGTACTCTATCGTTGCCTTCTCTATGGGAGATCCCCATGATCCATACTTTTTACCTTCCCAGTCTTTCACGCTCTTTATTCCTTCACTCTTCAACCAGGCAAATCCCGATGTGTTGTGCTGAATGATGGCACATATGGAAACTATGGGAAGACCTTCTCCCCTTGCAAGTGTAACGGCTTCCTGATAGCTTACACCGAATTCCGCCCTGCCGGATGCAACGATCTGTTCAGAGGTCAGTTTGGAAGGTTGTATCACCTTGACGGATAGTCCTTCCTCAGTGTAGAACCCCAGGTCCTTGGCTACAAAAATTCCTGTATGGTTTGTGTTAGGATACCAATCCAGCACGACCGTAATGTTCCCCGCCAGTAAGAAAATGGAAAAAGTCATTATCAAAATCGCTGTTAATACCTTCATACCTTCAACCTCCTCTCCTCAAGCCATGGTGTGATGATTTTCGATATGTGGTCAACAGTTTTAAAAACCAAAAGGCTGAAGAAGACAATGATTATCACCGAGGAAAAGAGTCTATCGGCTCTGAAGGTGTTCATCGCTCTTATCAGGTACACACCAAGTCCTTTTTCAGAGCCAAGCCACTCGGCTATAACGGCACCAACGACAGCGTAGGCTGAGGATATCTTCAAACCGGATAGGATGTGGGGAAGCGTGTGGGGAAATATCAAAAATCTCATGATTTGATATCTACTCGCCTTCATAACCTTGAAGAGTTCAAGAGCTTCCGGATCAACTGTTCTGAAGCCTTCGTAAGAACTCACCGCTATCGGGAAAAAACACGTGAAGGTAACGGTCCCTATCTTGGTCCAGTATCCAAAACCGAACCATATGACTATCAGCGGAGCTATTGCAACTATGGGTATGGCTTGAGAGAGGACTAAAACGGGATACAGAATACCTGCGAGTGGTTTCAGAAAGTACATCAAAGAAGCTATCCCGGTACCAAAAACAAGGCCCAGAATAAGTCCTGTCAACGCCTCTCCGAGTGTGAAGATCGAGTGATCCAATAAAACTTCCCATTGTTCTACGATCGCATTCACGATGGTGGAAGGTCTGGGTAAAAGGTATTCCGGGATATTTGAAAATTGCCATATGAGAATCACACCAGCTATAACCATCCACTTAACGGTATTTCGAAACCTTTTCATCGATGGATATTCCTCCCTTTTTGTAATCGAAATCCACGATCATGACAAATCTATCAACGAGACTTTCCATGTACTTTCCGAGTTCTTTCAGCTTGTCCAAGATGACTTCATATTCTCCTTCAACGGTTGTGTTTGATGGGCCGACTTCGTATTTCATGCCCCATTTCGAAATGTGTTCTATTGCTTTGTCTATGACACCGTGAATATCTTTACTATCGACCGCGGGGACTATCTTTATGGATGCTGTGACCTTGGGCATAGAATCACCTCCCAAAATAAAATCCCCCACCAAACCGGCGGGGGTTCTTGTGAGCCCGCTTCCCTCCGCCGGCATTACCCGGATCAGGTTCAAAGGGTCGAGGGCTTCCGCCCTCCTCTCAGCCCCGGTATCAGGAGCTCCCCCGCGGGCTCAATAAGATTTTATCACAACAGGTTTGCAATGTATATCCATAGAGTTAAGGTCAGAGCAGATAACAGTGTCGTGAAAGCAACGATACCACTAGCAACTCCTGACTTTTCACTCAACAACGCAATACCAACGGAACTCACTGGGATGGTCGAGACGACAGTGTAAAGAACTGCCAGAGACAGAGTTTCTTCACCAAAAGATAGCATTATTAAAGAGGATATATTTACCATTGTCTTTCACATGGATCAGTAAGGCTCTGTAAAGTGGATCATGGGATAGTGTACTGAAATCCCCGATTATCACGAGCTTACTCTTGGCTCTGGTTAAAGAAACGTTCAATCTTCGCTCATCCATCAGAAATCCCACATCTTTTCTTTTATTGCTCCTTACTAGGGAGAGAATGATAATTTCTTTCTCCCTTCCCTGGAAACCATCAACAGAACTCACTTTTATTCCTTCATTTTTAATCATTCTCTTCAGAAGATCCACTTGATCGTCATAAGGCGTTATGACACCTATCTCTCCCGGGGAAACTTTCATTTTCAAAAAACCATCAACTATGGTACACACGATATTCGCTTCAAGAGCGTTCTCTCTGGATGTGGAACCTGGTCTTTGCCTTTCGAAACGCTCAGGGATTTCTGATGTATCCACCAGTACCAAAGGCTCATCAGGGGATAGTATATCTTTCAGGGGGTGTTCAAAAGATGATGCATTTTTTATACCCAGAGATCTGAGAGTTCTACTCTTCACGCTTTCATCTGCTATCAACTTTCCACCGTAAAAGAATTTGCTGGAAAACTCCATGATCTTCTCGTTCATTCTGTATTGTATCCGTAAAAGCCTGGAGTTCGATGGGTAAGACTCTATCAACCTTTCAAAAAGTGTTTTCGAAAGGATAGGTTCAGCTTGAGGATTGAGGATGGTTGGTGGAAGCTGCTTGTGATCGCCACTCATCACGATCTTTTTCCCATGAATTATTGGTATCAGGCAGGATGGTTCTGTCGATTGAGATGCCTCATCTATGACGACGACATCGAAAACATGATTTTCCATGTACTCCATGCCCACTGAGGAATTCGTTCCCACAACCACATCGGATCTTTCCAGAATCCTTTTCACGATTCTCTCTTCAAGATTTTTAGCTTCTTCATAGAATTTCTGAACCCTCACGTTGTACTCGATCCATCTGGCCATTGAAGATATCACAGCTTTGCTCAACCCTCTGACGCTTCCTTTTCTTTTCGAAAGTCTTAATATCTCTTCATCTGACAATCCTCTGCGAAATTGAGGCGTCGGTTTTAGAAAAGTGTCTCTCTTTTCAGAAAGTTTCTGCGCTTCTTCTCTCAGATATCTCACTGTTGAATAATCTGGTTCATTCTCAATCAAAAAGGAGAGTGTGTGTTGCTTCAACTCTTTTTCGACTCTCGCGGGATGTCCAATCCTCACAACCTTCAGACCTTTGTATTTGATCAAGTTCATGAGTATGTTATCTGCTGCTGTGTTCGAATCGGCAGTTGCAAGAACCTTGTTCCCTCTCATGACTTCCTGAACGATAATTTCTGTCAACGTCCTTGTTTTCCCTGTTCCAGGAGGTCCGTGTATAAGGAATATATCTTTACTTCCGAGGGAAAGGGACACACATTCTTTCTGATACTCGTTCAGGTTCTCATCGAAAAAGTGAGAAGGAGTGTAATTTGCAGGAGAAGCTGGCTTCACTCTGCCAAGCATGATATCTCTAAGAACAGATAACCTTCCCTTGGCTTTCATGATCTTTCTTATAGCATCTTCCATTCTTTTGAACGTGACATCGTTGAAGAACAGATCGATTCTAACTTTATCCTTCAAAACCCATCTGGGGGGATGATCAGTCAGAGCAACCGTCAGAGATCTCTTTGTTTTCTCAACAACTGTTCCATAAAGATCGCTTTTCAGGGGATCTTTCAAGCTGATCAAAACAACGTCTCCTACTGATATATCAGTTTCTATCGCTTTCTTTCTCCCAAACTTCACAAGGTGCAGTCCCCCTACTTCCATTCCAACGTATTTTCCCTTGAGATCAAGAATCGCTTTCCCTTCCTTTTCCCTCTCAAAAGCACTCGTTCTCTTGATCTCTTCTATGGCGTTCTCCATCTCCGTTTTTCTCTCAAGCTCGATGGCTTTTAGTAGTTTCTCGTAATGATCCAAAGTATCCCCTCCATTCGTGAAGATCTTATACCATATTTTCTCATTTAGTGTTCTAGGGAATTGGAGGATGAGAACAGTATTCCCCATGCCTTACCACTGAACATCGATCACCGAATCTTGCCCCCCTAATTCCCATTTGATAAAAATACCTGAGTAGTGGTAGAATTAAATGAGATATTAAAGAAAAAAATCACAATGTGGATATTCAAACGAGCAAGGAGGGATGAAAGTGGCAGAAGTGACAGTTTATGTGAACGGTAAGGAAGTTAAGGTTCCTGAAAATATAACAGTTCTGGAGGCTTGTGAAAGGGCAGGTGTTGATGTTCCCACACTCTGCCATCATCCAAGACTCGGTGAATCGATAGGAGCATGCAGGGTCTGTATCGTCGAAATAGAAGGCGTAAAAAATTTACAGCCAGCTTGCGTCACCAAAGTTCGTGATGGTATGAAGATAAAGACACACACTGAGAGAGTCAAAAAAGCTGTCAGATTCAACCTGGCTCTGCTTCTTTCAGAGCATCCAAACGATTGTATGACCTGTGAAGCAAACGGAAGATGTGAGTTTCAGGATCTGATTTACGAGTACAACGTGGAACCCATATTTGGTTATGGAAGTGATGAGGGACCCTACGATGCGAGTAGTCCAGCTATCATAAGGGACATGGCAAAATGCATCAAATGTCAAAGGTGTGTCAGAGCCTGTTCGGAACTTCAGGGAATGTACATATACTCGATGACAGAGAGGGGTTACAAAACCCTCCCGATGACACCCTTTGAGATCCCAGTTTACGAGACAGAGTGTACAAGCTGTGGACAGTGTGCTCTGTTCTGTCCGACGGGAGCCATCGTTGAAAACTCTGCTGTCAGAGTGGTTCTTGAGGAGTTGGAAAAGAAGGAAAAGATACTGATAGTTCAGACAGCACCTTCTGTAAGAGTTGCCATAGGTGAGGAATTCGGTATGGCTCCAGGTACCATATCCACGGGTCAGATGGTCGCAGCCCTCAGAAGACTGGGGTTCGATTATGTATTCGATACCAACTTCGGAGCCGACCTGACGATTGTTGAAGAGGGGAACGAGTTCTTGAAGAGACTTCAGGAAGGGGATCTCGATGAGATGCCGATGTTCACCTCCTGTTGTCCAGCCTGGGTGAACCTCGTCGAGAAGGTTTACCCGCAGCTGAGAACGAGACTCTCTTCTGCAAAATCACCTCAGGGAATGCTGAGTGCGCTTGTGAAATCATACTTCGCTGAGAAACTGGGTGTATCTCCTGAAGATATATTCCACGTGTCCATAATGCCCTGTACAGCCAAAAAGGATGAGGCTCTCAGGAAACAGTTAGTTGTCAACGGTGTTCCAGCGGTTGATGCGGTTCTGACGACAAGAGAACTTGGAAAACTCATAAAGCTCAAGAAAATACCGTTTGCCAACCTCCCGGAAGAAGATTACGATGATCCTCTTGGAATATCCACAGGTGCTGCTGCACTGTTCGGTGTGACAGGCGGTGTCATGGAAGCTGCCCTGAGGACGGCTTACGAGGTTGCAACAGGGAAAACTCTTCCAAAAATCGTTTTCAACGAAGTGAGAGGGCTCGAAGGAATAAGGGAAGCTGAGATAGATATCGATGGAAAGAAAGTGAGAGTTGCCGTGGCACACGGTTTGGCAAACGCAAGAAAACTGATAGAAAAGATCTTGGCGGGTGAGGTTAAATACAACTTCGTTGAGATAATGGCATGTCCCGGTGGATGTATCGGTGGAGGAGGACAACCTTACAGCAAGGATCCAGATATACTGGTAAAAAGAGCGGAAGCCATATACACCATAGACGAATTGAAGACAATAAGGAAATCTCACGAGAACCCAGCCATCAAGAAGCTCTACGAAGAATATTTGGGAGAACCCCTCAGCCACAAGGCTCACGAACTCCTGCACACACACTATGAAGATCGCTCTAAAAAATCCCTCGTGTCGGCTGGGGCTTGAGGTGAGGTGATAATTTGAGAAGGTTATTATCTGTTTTCCTGGTTATACTCGGATTTTCGATAGTTTTCTCCATAACGCTCATAAATCCCTTGGGGCCTGCTGTAATACCGGTCGTGGCCATAACCGAGGGTAAAGTCAAGGGAGCGGTTCATCTGAACGTTGAGATATGGAAGAATCCTGAAGAAGCCATCGCCATGATAGCATCGAAGAAAGCGGACTTCTACGTTCTTCCAATAACGGTTGGTGCCAATCTGTATTTGAAAGGAATGGATATCGTTCTTCTCGGTGTTCACGAATGGAACGTTTTCTACATGGTGGTCTCAGAGGATGAGACGTTTTCAAACTGGAAAGATCTGGTTGGTAAGGAAATTTACACAGCACATGGCAGAGGTCAGACGGTCGACGTTCTGATGAGGTACCTCATGACGGAAGAAGGAGTGATTCCTGATAAGGATGTGAGGATACTTTATGCTCCACCTCAGGAAATTGTCGCACTCTTTAAATCAGGAAAGATAAAGTTTGCAGCGCTTCCAGAACCTTTTGTAACTCTGTGTGCGCTTGGAGGAAAGGGAAAGATCGCATTGGATTTCCAGAAAGTTTGGGGGGACAAGATGGGTATCCCTCCAAGACTTCCCATCGCCGGTTTGTTCACAAGCAGGAGATTCCTTAAGGAGTATCCGATGGTTGTTGAAAAAGTTGTTGAATTGTTCAAAAACTCTGTGGAATGGATGAACAAGAATTTGGATGAAGCACTCATCCTGACGAAAAAATTTCTCAACATTCCCACACCTGTATTGAAGGAATCCATGAAGAGAACGAAATTTTACTACGTTGACATCAAGGATTGCGAAGGAGAGGTCGCACTGTTTTTGAAAAAGTTGAATGAACTGTACCCAGAGGGTATGCCAGGAGTTCCAGATGAAGGATTTTATGCAAGATGAAAACGATCGTTGGTTTGCTTTTGTTTGTACTTTCCTGGGAAATCTTATCGCTTTTGCTTGGTTCGAGCTTCATTCTTCCAACACCCGTTGAAACTTTCAAAGCGTTGATTCACGAGTTAGCGAAAATCGAAACCTTCCACGCGTTTCTCAGTACCGCGTGGAAGGGTTTTCTCGTTTTAGGGCTCGTTGTTCTCTTGGGAACACTCATAGGCCTTGTAATGGGAATAAACACTACGATCTACGAAATATTGAGGCCTGTTGTGACGATCGTTCAGGCTGTTCCTGTCATATCGTGGCTTGCCCTCGTCATGTTCCTGTGGGGAATAGGGTGGAAAGGGCCGGTTCTTATAAGTTTTCTATCGCTCCTTCCCGTTTCCATCTTCACAACAGCTGCTGGTGTGAGAAGTATCGATAAGGATCTTTTGGAGATGGTGAAAGTGTACAAAGTTCCAAAAAGAAAGGTCTTCAAAGATATCTACCTTGGTTCAATCGTTCCGTTCGTTGTGGCCACCATCGATATATCCATTGGAAACGTCTGGAAGGTGATACTGGTATCAGAATTTCTATGTGGTGACAAAGGGCTGGGAGTTCTAATATCATGGGCAAGACAGTACGTCGACGTTCCGAGAGTCTACGCGCTGACCATAATAGCGGTCGCTTTTGGCATCATCTCAGAAAGACTCACAAAACGTTTCGTGAGGAGGCTAACCAGGAAATGGGGGATGTCCTAGAGGTAAGGGATCTTGTCAAAAGATACGGAAAACTCCTGGTCCTTGATAGATGGAGTTTGAAAGTTTCAAAAGGCGAAAGAATTGTCCTCCTTGGGCCGTCTGGTTGTGGAAAGACGACCTTTCTGAAAATAATCGCTGGTTTGGAAGGGTACGACGAAGGAGAGCTCTATATGGACTTTAAAAGCTTAGGTTTTGTCTTTCAAGAGCCAAGATTGATACCATGGAGAACAGTTAAAAAGAATCTCTCGTTTGTTTCAGACAATGAGGGCAAAATAAAAGAAATCTTGAAAATGGTAAGGTTAGAAGGCTTTGAAAATCATCTTCCATCTCAACTCAGTGGTGGAATGAGGCAAAGGGTGAATCTTGCAAGAGCTCTTCTGAATGATCCCGACCTCCTCATCCTGGATGAACCATTTTCTTCTCTCGATCTTCCTGTGAAGTTGAAAATCATGGATGATATTGTAGAACTTTGGAGAGAGAATAACTTTACCTTATTGATGGTTACCCACGACGTTAAGGAAGCGGTCTATATGGGAGACAGGATTTTGGTACTTTCGGAGAGACCTTCAAGGATAATAGAAGAGATAACTTTAGCCTTCCATGGGGATAGAATACTGGACGAGAGATTTCTGAAAGCAGAGGCTCAAATCATAAAGATCCTATCTTCGTCCTGATCTTTTTTAGCCTTTCTATCACTGTTATGGCTATACCGGTCTTTATGAGATCGAAGGTCACGAAGGGCGCAACTCCTAGCTCAAAAGCTTTCTCAAAATCTCGCATCAGCAGACCGAGTCTTATCCATCCCAGAAAGTATATCGTTGATATCCCGACAAGTGAGGCGATCAGATAGTTGACAAAATTTCCTCGCCTGGTTATCAAGCCAGCAAGGAAGGCGGCTAGAGGAAACGCGAGCAAATATCCTCCTGTCGGACCGTAAAGATGCACCAATCCTCCCTTGAACCCTGCAAAGACAGGAAGCCCAATTGCTCCCATAAGTAGATAAACGACCTGGGATAGAAATCCCATTCTAGCACCCAGTATGAACCCTGAAAGCAGAACGAACAGGACCTGGAATGTTAAGGGAACTTCCCCAACAGGTATACTGATCTGAGCACCAATTGCCGTTAAAGACGCAAATAAAGCAGGATACGTTATATACCTTGCTTTCATAGTCTGATACATCCTCTATTTCCCAATCAGAACAACAGAACTTCTTGGCATAACCCTGTAGAATTTACCAACAGGGACTGGATCATCTAAGAAATCGTTTGGAGATTCCTCATAGGTATCAACGACCCTGTACCATCTAACACCAGATGGAGGATCAGGCAACTCGAATATGAGAGGTTCTATCCATTGATTCAGAATAACATATATATCGTTATCTCTATCTTCTTCACATATGCAATCCTGTCCACTTATCATGAAAGCTAGGCTTCTTGAATAATAACTCCAATCGGGTTGAAAGGGTTTGACACCGTGCCAGGTGAGATCTGGTACACCATCACCTGTGAAATCTTTTCCAGTGAAAAAGTGTTCCCTGCGAAGAGCAGGATGTTCTTTCCTGAAATGTATCATCTTCTTGAAGAACCTGAATATATCGGAGTGTTTCTCCTTGAAAGACCAGTCAACCCAGGTTAATTCGTTATCGTGGCAATATGCGTTGTTGTTCCCTTTCTGAGTTCTGCAGAATTCATCTCCCATGAGTATCATAGGTGTCCCTTGAGATATCATCAGAATAGTTATGAAGTTCTTTATCTGCCTTTTCCTTATCCTGATGATCTCAGGATCATCAGTATCCCCTTCAACGCCATGGTTGTAACTGTAATTCTCGTCCATTCCATCTTCGTTGTTTTCACCATTGGCTTCGTTGTGCTTTCTATTGTATGAAACCAGATCGTAGAGCGTGAAGCCGTCATGGGACGTCACGAAGTTGACACTTGCAAGAGGACTTTTGTGACCGTACAGATCTTGACTACCTGATATTCGAGTTGCAAGCTCTGTTACTACTCCATGATCTCCTCTCACGAAGCGTCTTACGGTATCCCTGTATTTCCCATTCCACTCCGCCCATCCTTCAGGAAACTCTCCTAGGAAATAACCTCCTGCCGCGTCCCATCCCTCCGCTATGAGCTTCACATCGTGAAGTATCGGGTCTTCAGCGATATCCTTCAAGAGTGAAAGATCACCTATCCATCTACCGTCCGGTGCCCTTCCCAAAACACCTGCAAGATCGAATCTGAATCCATCAACGTGCATTTCGGTAACCCAGTAACGTAAACTATCCAGGATCATCTGTTTAACCACAGGGTGATTGCAGTTTAAAGTGTTACCGCATCCTGAGTAGTTCAAGTAGAACCTTTTGTTCTTTGGATCTAACATGTAATATATCGAGTTATCGATGCCACGAAATGAAAGAGTTGGCCCAAGTTCGTTTCCCTCACCAGTGTGGTTGTAAACAACATCGAGTATAACCTCTATACCATTTCTATGCATCTCTTTCACAAAATCCTTGAACACGAAAACCTGTTCTCCCAGCCTAAGGTAGGGCGAGTAATTTCCGGTCACAGCGAAGAAAGCAAGGGGATTGTATCCCCAGACATCTTTTAGTCTCTCACCTGTAAGGGGATTTATTCTTGTGTTCGCATCGGGATTGAATTCGAAAATGGGCATGAGCTCAACAGCCGTCACACCCAATTCCTTAAGGTGATCGATCTTTTCCAGAATACCAAGGAACGTTCCAGGGTGTTTCACACCAGAGGTTGAACTCATGGTGAAGAGTCTCACGTGCATCTCGTATATGATGGTTTTGCTCCACGGGATCTTGGGTCTCATGTCTCCTTCCCAATCGTATCTTGACTCATCGATGACAATACTTTTGGTTGGGCTGATCGCAGAATCTATGGTGGAGAATGACAGATCCTTGTCAGGTGAGTTTTTATCGTATCCATAGACAGCTTCCTCATCCCAGTTGTATGACCCTGAAATGGCTTTGGCGTAAGGATCAGAAAGCATTTTATAAACGTTGAACCTGTGCCCATTTAAAGGGTCATACGGCCCATCCACTCTCCAAGCGTAGAACTGGCCATGCCCTACTCCATGAACGTATATATGCCATATATCACCTGTTTTGTTCTTCACGGGGTCCAGTTCGAATCTGTGAGAAGGTTTGTCATCGTAATAATTCTGATAAAGTTCAAGATAAACTTTCGTGGCGTTACGGGAAAAGAGTGCAAAGTTCACACC
>Ga0209410_1000189_pt1 | contig 26319 bp, 24 predicted proteins | sample Mar14436cmmetaG_FD_184135 | JGI IMG/M metagenome (GOLD analysis project Ga0209410, IMG submission 184135) | Marine hydrothermal vent microbial communities from Guaymas Basin, Gulf of California to study Microbial Dark Matter (Phase II) - Marker... ... | reverse complement strand
TATCGGTGTTCAAAGTAGATTCTGTGAAAAAATTAACAAGCTTCCGGTTGAAAGGCACGTCTTCGAGATGTTGAAAGAAAAAGATGAGATGTTCAGGATGGCTTTCAGAAGCGTTGAAATTGGGACCTTAATACCAACGGAACCGGTGTACAGGATCTACAAATCGACCATGTGGAATCTGTTGAGATTGGTGTTCACGGATAAACTTGATCCAAGGTCCGCCTTGATCAAGGGGCAGAGGATCATCGATGCGAATCTTGAGGATAAAATCAGAGGGAGGTAAACACCATGGTTAAAAGGGTTGGATTCATATTTCTCTTGGTTCTGTTCATCTTTCTCAGCGTGTTCGCTCAGTCGGATTGGAAGGTGATCTTCGGTGGAATGACGCGATACGTTCTGACGAAGGAAAAGTGGGACAACCTCATGAACTGTTCCCATCACAAAATGGAAATAACGCTGAATTTCAAGGGGAAAGACCACAGATACACGGTCGTTCCCCTGTGGATATTTGCAGCTGTGGTTGATGGTCCGGAGGAATCTCATCCATACATCTTCGACGAATCCTCGTGGAAAAGAGGATACGACGTGACCATAATGTCTGTGGATGGTTATGCAGTCACTTTCAACACCTCCGAAGTGGATCCGGATTCGATATTCATAGCGGGAAAGGTTGATGGGAAGGAAATTGAAGGTTCTCCTCCTCTGAGGATCGTTGGAAGGGTGTCGAAAAAATTGTGGGTCCTGAATCCGGTCGAAATAGAGTTCGATGTTCCAAGGAAAAATGGAGAAAAGGAGGAGAAATTCAAATTCGAGCTGGTCATAGATGGTAAATTACGCTCTTTCACCCTGGGGGAACTCGAAAGATCCCCATATTACTTGGAGGGATGTGGAGGATACAAGACTTCTGCAGGTAGCGTGAGAAAGGGATATTACGGTGGTGTAAGTATACTGGATCTGCTGGAAGAATACACGGAGGTATCCGAGAACGACACCGTGAAAGTAACCGCCGTGGATGGTTACACGATGGATTACAGCATGAAGCAATTTTTGGATCAGAAAGATGGAACCTGGATTCTCGCGTTCAAGAAGGACGGAGAGTATCTACCGCTCGATCCAGGATATATAAGGATAATCAAGGTTGGAAAAGGTTGTCCAATAATAGATGGACACTCATCCGTCAGGATGGTCAAGAGGATCGAAATAATCAAGAAAGAGTACAAAGATTTCAGATTCAGGATAGAAGGCTACATGAACTTCACCCTGAGCAGGCAGGATTTCGTGAGCGGATTGAGCTGCCACGGTGTGAAGGTGAAGTACAAAGGAAAAGATGGAGTTCACGAGTACTACGGGATACCGCTTTGGAGATTGTTAGCTTATTCCGATGATCCAAAATATGCTCCCCACAAACAGGATCCATCCATAAATTCTTACAACGAAGAATTCGCCAAGGAAGGTTACGAAGTTGAAATCGTGGCGAAGGATGGTTTCAAAATAAGGTTGAACTCCAAGTATTTGAACAGGAACGATTCAATAATCTTAGCGATGATGAAGGATGGGAATGAACTCGAAGGAATGGAATGGCCCCTAACCTTGGTGTGGGACGTGAACTCAGGGAATATACCGGGGATGAAGAAGGTAAAAGGTGTCGTGATGATAAGGATAATCGTTGGAAAAAATGAGAGGTAAATCTCTCATGTTGATGCCCACCGTCATTCTCATGATGACGGTGGGGCTCGTTCCCATAGTTTACTCCTTCGTGCTATCCTTCTTCGATGGTTATGAGAACCTGAATTTCGTTGGATTGAGGAATTACCTCGATCTTTTCGAAGACAAAGGTTTCATGTTCAGCTTCAGAATCACATTTGCATGGGCTGTTCTACATGCGACACTTACGATCCTTCTCTCACTCTCTCTCACCTTCACCATGATGAAACATGAGAAATTATGCAGAGCACTCTACACCTTCATCTTGATACCATGGGGAATACCGATGTACATAAGTGTGCCGATATGGAGGGCGATCATCCATGGTGAGGGAGGTGAATCCGTATTACATCTGATCGGGTTTAAGGTGAACCTTTTGACCGATCCCATTCGCTCGTTCGTCGCGACCGTTCTAATAGGAACATGGTTATCTTTACCCATGACGGTTCTCATCTTTCTCTCAAGTGTAAGGAACATCAGGGTTTCGATCCTGGAAGCCATGAAGATGGATGGTGCGAACGATTGGGTGATCTTCAGATATCTCGTTCTTCCGTTGATGAAGGACAACATCTTGCTGATGTTCATCATAGATTTCATAAAATCCCTGAGAGAATTCAACGTGATATTCATGACGACCTCGGGTGGGCCTCCAATCTTGAGTGGTTTCACCGAGAGAGAAATCGTGGGTTCCACAACAACCTTGGGAATATTCGTGTATCGAATGTTCGATTCCTTCGAGGATTCTGGGAAAATATCCGCGTGTTCGATCTTGATGGTGGTAATCGTTATGTTGGTCGTGGTGATGTGGCTTTCCCTGAAAAGAGCTGAAAACAGAGCGATTCCATTTGTGGTAGCCATATTCCACCTTCTGTTTGGAGGGAAATTCGGTCCTTTCTTCACCGCACTTTATTTATCATCGATCCGGAGGAAAAAACTTTACCCGGTGGTGCTCATCATCGATCTGATTTTCACTCTCTTTTTGATGATAAAATATGGTTTTCTCAGGGGGTTCAACACTGCAACCATGATGGCACTGATGGGTTATGTTATGTTGAGATCATCCAGGTCCGATGAAGTGAAATTGAGAATACCCAGAATTTCTCCAAAAATACATGTCCTGATTCCTCCGATTTCTTCCTTCATGCTGATCGTATCCACCACAATTCCAATATGGGCTTTACTCTGGTTGAGTTTTTCCAAGGTGAACGCTCTGTTTTTCAACTCTATCATACCGAAATATCCAACCTTCGAGAATTACGTGTTCATGTTCAAGATCGAAAAGATCCAGAACTACATCCTGAACACCTTGCTGGTTTCATCCATCGTCGCATTGTTCATACCACTCATCTGCTTTCCAACTGCCTACCTGTTCTCGAGGTATAAAACTCGGGGACGGGACAGAATGATGGTTCTGATGAGTTTGAATGGGATGATAGGTGGTGTGCACACGTTGATTCCCCTGTTCTTTTTCTTCAACACCTTTCACATGGTGAACACTTACATTCCGTTGATACTCGTTTATCTGACACACTCGATAACTTTTTCAGTTTACACGATGAAGGGTTTTCTCGATACAGTTCCGACGAGTTTCGATGATATGGCGAGTATCGAAGGGATAGGGAGGTTCAACTATATTCTCAGGATACTTCTTCCGATTTCATTACCGGTCATAACGGTCTCCATGATGGTCGCTTTCCTGAACGCGTGGAATGGATTTACCGTCCCCCTGATTTTTTTGAACGATGATTCAAAATACACCATGGGTGTGAAGATATTCTCATTCGTTGGAAATCTCGGTTCAGCCTCACCAAAATGGGGAATATTCGCTTCAACATCGGTTTTGAATCTCTGCATAACTTCATCGATATTCTACCTTTTCAAAAGGTCGGTGTATGCATCCTACCTTTCGGAGTATGAGGATTGAATTTTTATTTACAGCTGAATTGTAAAGATATTGAACCATCCTTAAACCGGAGTTATAATAAATCAAAAGTGGGGAAATTCCCAACAATTTGAGAGAGGAGGGAGAGGATGAGGAAGATCTTACTCGTTGTGTTGGTTCTCCTGCTGTCACTCGTTGTCTTAGGTGAATTCACATTCTACCTTGTTTCCCACGGGGGGCCTGCAGATCCATTCTGGGGTGTCGTGATGAAAGGTATGAAGGATGCCGCTGAGAAATATGGTGTGAAGGCAATCTATCTCGGACCCGAAAAATACTCCCTGAAGGAATTCATCGATCTTGTGAACAGAGCCATAAATGCGAATCCGGATGGGCTCATAGTCACCATGACCAATCCCGTTGCTCTCGATGAACCGCTCGCGAGAGCCATGAAGAAGGGAATACCGATCGTGGCGATAAATGTTCCGGACACGAGGCCTCTCGATGAAAGAATTCCGTATCTCGTTTACGTTGGAATGGATGAGTATCTCGCGGGTGTGTATGCTGCGAGAAGGATGCTGAAAGAATTCACTCCGAAGAGAGCGGTCATAGGTATTCATGAACCTGGACACGTTGGTCTCGAAATGAGGGCTAAGGGAATAATGGATGTGCTCAGTAAGAAGGGGATACCGGTTGAGAAGCTCGATATAACCACGGATCCAACGAAAGCTTTGACACTGCTCAAGAGCTACTTGAAGAAACATCCTGATACCGATGCCATATTCACACTTGGACCACTTGGAGCTCATCCAGCGATTCAGCTCGTGAAGGAAGAAGGGCTCGTTGGGAAGGTTAAGATAGGTGCGATAGATCTTACACCGACGATAACCAAGGCTATCAGAGAAGGAGTCGTCATGTTCACCATCGACCAACAGCAGTATCTGCAGGGATACCTGCCGGTCGTGTTCCTGTATCTCTACAAGAAATACGGATTGATACCTCATGAGAATGTCCTGACGGGTCCTTCGATAGTTGACAAGAGCAACGTGGACATAGTCGAGAGAACGGTCAAAGAAGGATACAGATGAAGAAATTCCCAATAGGTTAAAATAGCGGGGGGGACGATTCCCTCCCGTTTTTTTAAAATTAAGAATAGCAGAAGAGGGGGATGTGAATGAAAAAGAAGCGTTTTTTCATGATAAAGGAACTTGGAGCGATAATTGGAACCGTGGTTTTTTTGATCTTCTTCTCGATCATGAACAGAAATTTCCTGACAGTTGAGAATCTGATGTCAACCCTCACGATGGCTTCCGAGCTCGGTATAATGGCTGTCGGTATAACTCTTTTGATGATATCCGGAGAATTTGATTTGTCCGTTGGATCAGTCTTTGCAATCGTTCCAATGATCAGCGCCATCTCCATAAATTCGAACATGAACCCAATCTTGGCAGTTTCACTGTCCCTCCTTGTGGCTATAGGCATAGGAATCATGAACGGTGTCATAACGATATTCACGGGAATTCCTTCATTCATAACAACACTCGGAACGATGATGTTTTGGAGAGGTATAATCTTGGCTGTAACCGGGGGATTCTCGATAATGCTTGAAAAGAAGGTTGGATTTTTGAATCTGTTCGGTGGTTTGATAGTTGGTGAAATAAGATTCTCGACGGTATGGTTCATGCTGTTCGCCATACTCTTTGGAATAATCCTCGAAAGAACGAGATTTGGAAACTGGTGCTTCGCGACCGGTGGTAACCTTGGGGCATCCATAGCGCTTGGAATACCCGTAAAATCCGTTAAGATGACCAACTTCATCGTGAGTTCGCTCTTAGCAGGTATTTCAGGTATAACCACCTTCGCGAGGTTCAAAGTTGTCGATCCAACCTTTGGGCAGGGAATGGAGTTGGAGGCGATAGCATCCGCGGTCATAGGCGGAACACTTTTGAGCGGAGGATATGGAAGCATCCTTGGGACGTTCATAGGTGCGTTCATGATAGGGATGGTTCAGAGTGGTTTGGTTTTGATAGGTGCCCCAGCTTACTGGTACAGAGCCTTCGTAGGTGTCATATTGGTCATTGCTGCCATAATAAATTCGTGGATAAGAAAGAGGGTGGCAGGATGAAAGACCTCGTCCTCATGAAGGGGATCAAAAAGAGCTTTGGAAAGGTTCAAGCTTTGAAGGGCGTCGATTTTCGCGTTGGAGAAAGTGAAATAGTTGGACTGCTCGGTGACAACGGTGCGGGAAAATCAACGCTGATAAAGATTCTGGTTGGTTATCACCAACCGGATGAGGGGGAAATATACTTCAAGGGTGAGAGAGTGAACTTCAGATCACCTTGGGATGCGAGAGCAGCTGGTATAGAGACGGTTTATCAGGATCTCGCCCTCGTGAATTTGATGCCCATATGGAGGAATTTCTTCCTTGGACGTGAGTTGAGAACCTCACTTGGATTTTTGAAAGTAAGAGAGATGAAAAAAATAACGTTGGAATTTTTGAAGAAGGAAGTTGGAATAACTCTCAGATCAGCCGATGAAACAGTGGCTTTTCTCTCAGGAGGTGAAAGGCAGGCGGTTGCGATCGCGAGGGCGATATATTTCGGTGCATCACTTCTGATACTCGATGAGCCGACAGCGGCGCTATCAGTTGGGGAAACGAGAATGATTCTGAATCACATCCTGGAGGCGAAGAAGAAGGGAATAGCGGTTGTTTTCATAACGCACAACATATATCACGTCTATGAGGTTGCGGATAGGTTGGTGCTTCTCGAGAAGGGGGAAAAGATAGGTGATTACATGAAGGACGAGATAACACCGGAAAAGGTCATGGACATAATAGCTGCTGCGGCGCTGGGTAAACCTTGATGCCACAATTCACGGTGTCACTTTTTTCTGCCTGATCAAGACGTATATTCCCAGAAATATCAACCCAATTCCCCACATTATCGGGTATTCCGTTCCCAGCACAACTATGTAGAGTAAACCGGATATCGAAAGAAGGTAAAAGAGGGATTGCTTGTATTCTCTACCGGAGTATATTCTCTGTATCAAAAGGCCTATTCCAGGACTCAGTATGAAGGTGGGCCAAAGGAATTTCATCAGCCACCATCCAAATATTTTACAGAAGACGAAGACTATTCCTATTCCGGTGAAGAGTATCCCGGAGGAGAGTTCCTTCCCGTTGTTTCTCATGAGTCCCTGCAATATGAAGGCAACCCCAAAACCAACAAGAAAAGCGGGCCATGGCTTCAAACCGAGGATGTAGTTCATCATGACGAAGTAACCCATCGATGCTGCGACCGATCCACCCCATATTCTGATGCTACTCTTCATGATGTATCCTACGATCGCTTCGGATATACCGAAACTCAGAAAAGCAGCTCCCCATATCCACTTGAACCCACCTGGAATGAGTTCATAGAAGCTGAGCCATATTCCCAGGAAGATGAGGACTACTCCAAGGATTACCTTGCTGAACAACGAATCAGATCCCACCTTTTTGCCACAGCATTATGAGTGCAAGCAATCCAAGGCTCGCACCGATTATTCCCGCACCGACTGCATACCACACGGTATTTCTCAGGGTGTTGATCTCACTTTTCAAATTTTCAACTTCATTTTTCATCGCATCACTTTTCTCCTTCAGATCTTTCACATCACTTGCAACTGCCACCAAAGATTCGTTGGTTGATATCACGATCTTCTTTATCTTTGAATAATCTTCCTCAAAGTTTTTCAACTTCACGGAGAATTCGGATATATCCCGCACCTTAGCAACCGCACCTTTCGAAGCGGTGAGCGCCTCCTGAATCTTCAAGTCCATATCCTCCAACCTGCTTCGAAGTTCTGAAATTCCTTCGGCGAGTTTCCTTTGATCTTCGAGACTTTTCGCCACTTTCTCCACTCTTCTTTCAATCGGGCCGATTCTATCTGAGATCCTCGATATCTCATCCGACAACCTGTTCAACTCACCTGTCAGGGATGATACGTTCTTTTCGCTGTTCATCACCCTGATCCTAAGGTTCTCTAACTTTTCCTCCTGAACTTTCAAACTACCCTTCACCGCATCGACGAAGGTGTTATAACCCTTGACCAATTCCAAACTCGATTCCATCTTTTCGAGCTGAGCGGTCATCTCTATCTTCGTTTTCTCTATCCTGTTGAATATATCTTCCAAGGATATTTCCGAGAGTTTTTTCTCAACCTCACTGAGCCTCTTCGCGTTTTCATTAACTTTCTCCATCTTCTCGATCATTTCCTTGATCTTCTCAACAGGAACAAGTTTTAGAAGAGACGAGAAGGATTCAGCCAACTCGTATCTTGTGACGAATAGGCTACCGTTGAAGTATCCCTCCTCATCCAGCGACATTATTCCGACTTCCAAAACTCTGATCACATCTTCGTATATGTCTGCAGATGGTTTCACATCCTTGGGTTGAGGAACTGAAAGAACGTGAATTATGAAAAATATTACCAGCGTGATGATCATCATCTTTCTCATATTTCATCTCCTCCTCATGAACCACACGAAATATCTAACATCGTCGAATCTCAAATCTATCTTCAGTTTCTCCTCCTTATAACCTTCCTTCACCAACCTCATGTCGTAGATTCCAGAGGGAATTTCCATATTTAGTGGGGTATCTCCAACGTAAGAATCGTTCAAGTAAATCGAAACCCCACTCGGGAAGGTTGTTATGTGTAATTCCACATTCCCCTTCAAATCCTCGTTTACGAGAAGAACCGTTCCATCCTTTGGTTTTATCTTGAGAACCTTGGTTCTGTTTTTCCAGATCAGTTTCACAGTTTCATAGTTGACATTTATCTTCTCCATTATCAGTGGAGAATTCCCAAGATCGATCGGTTTCTCTTCACCCATAACTTGGATATCCGAAAGACTCGGAAGTGTCACGACGTTCAAGAAAGCTTCTCCAACCATGTTCACCATGTATTCGTGTATCCTCCCAGCTTCGAGGATGAAGTGTCTCAATCTCTTGCCATAATCTTTGTGCACGAATGTCAAACTGTAAACGCCTTTTTTCAGGTTCAACGTTGTTGGCAGAGGGACCGGTTTGCCGGATAGAAGAACGAATGTTCCATCCTGATCCGATGAAAGTTTCAGTGTGGAATCCTCGGAAAAGTCGACAAAAAATTTTTTGTTCCCATCGATCTTCCCATCCCATTCCCACTCGTATTCATCCTTTTTTACGTATATCCTGTGATATCCATAAGCCAGCTTGGTTGCGAGAGGGGTGAAGCCTGAAAATTTTCCATCCACCGACACCATGGCAACACTTGGAGAACTTTCGATCGAGAGATCGCACATTATTCTCCTCAAGGAATATTCGTATTCATTCTTTCCCCTGAGGATTTGTATCCTCACTTGCTGTTTCTCATATCCTTCCTTCTCCACGACGAGCCTGTGCATTCCCAGTTTTAGCTTCTTCAATTCACAGGGGGAGAGACAACTTAACTCACCATCCAGCGTGATTTTTGCACCTTCAGGATCCCCATGGATGTTGAGCATCCCGAAGTATTCCAATCTGAGGGTCAATTCTTTCGGTTCGTCCCCCATCTTCACCTTCAGAACCTTTTCGAAGGTTTCGGGATGGGTTATCCTTATCGTGTATTCTCCAGGTTCAAGGGAAGTGGAAAGCGGTGTGATCCCAACGAATTTCCCATTTATCTCGACCCTCGCCTTCGGGGGTATGGTTTTCAACTTGAAGCTGCCGAGTTTCACCAGTTTTTCATCCAGTACGAGGGTCTTGAAACCTTCGATCTCGATTGTCCTTTCAACGGGAACGTATCCATCACAATGTATCGAAACTCTGTATTTTCCCTCCGGAAGTTTCACCAAGATCGGGGTTATACCGTAGAATTCCCCGTTTATTTCCACCCTGGATGGAGGGGAACTCTTTATCTCGAGCTCACCCAGGGGTTTCAATTCGATCTTCACCTTCGTTTCTTCATGCACATCCAATTCCACGGTCTCAGTCTTGTATCCCGGTTTTGAAACGGATATTGTATGCATGCCACTTTGGATCTTCACCGTGATGTGTCCATCTTTCACGATTCCCGCGATTTCATCATCTATTTTCACCGTTGCTCCCGATTCGGTGAAGATGGTGAGAGTGGCTGATTCCGCCAAAGAGATGGAGAAAAAGATCATCAGAAAAAAGGTGGTGAGAGCGAGCACCCTCTTCATTCTTTCCGATCCGTCCTCTCCCCGTTCTTTCTCCTCAAGAGTACTTTGGTTATCTCCTCATCCACCGCGAAGATTCCAAAAGTTCCACCGGTGTGGATGAACAGTACTTTGAGTCCTCTGTTCTTGAATGTTTCAACGGTACCTCTGAACGCCTTCGATGTGTAAACTTGATCCAGTATCACACTCTCCATTTTCGCGATGTTGAGTATCATTTCGTAATCTTCATCTGTTGGGACCGCGTAGGCTGGACCAGAGAAATCGTCTATTATCTCGTAATCGTCGGATTCGATCTTCAGATTGAAATCTTTCCATCTTCTCTTCATGCTTTCCATCAATCTTTCGATCTTCTCATGAAAATAGGATGACCCTCTCTTCGTGACGTTGAATCCAACAACTTTGATTTTCCCACCCACGAGTTTCAAACCGAGAACGAGACCCAAAAGTGTTCCAACACTTCCAACCGCACACGTTATGACATCCACGGAGGAGAGATCCATCTGCTCGTTCATCTCCAAAACTGCGTTCATGTACCCGAATACTCCGATCTCGTTGGAACCACCCTCCGGGATGAGGTAAACTTTGTATCCCTCTCTCTCGTATCTTTCTTTCCACAGGTTGAAGATCTCGTCGATCCTCTCATACTCTTTCGATGAGATGTAATGAACTTTGGAATCGATCAAAAAATCAATAAGGAGGTTTCCCTTGTAAAGATCGGGTTTCTCATCGACTCTCAAAAACAGGACTGGTTCTATCCCCAACTTTCTTGCCACAACAGCGGTTGCCCTCGCATGGTTGGACTGCACTCCACCACATGTGAAAACCATGTTGGCTTCGTTGAGGAAGGCATCTTTGAAGAGATACTCGAGTTTCCTCACCTTGTTTCCGCTTTCAAGAAAACCGGTCAGGTAATCCTCCTTCATGAGGAACTCTTCGAAGCCCCACGTCTTCTTCACATTTTCCAATGACCTGATAGGGGTTGGAAGGTTGGCTAAGTTCATCTTCTCGCCGAGAAATCCTTCAAAATCCTTCAACTTTTTTCACCTCATGAATGCGGTCCGGCGGTTCCCACCGGACCGTGTGGTAGAAGATCACGGATAGATCCCACGTTTTCTCGTCGCATCCGCGACTCTCGCTATCGCGAGTATGTAGGCTGCCGTTCTCATGTCCGTGTTGTATTTCTCCTTTATCTTCATTATATCGCTGAAGGCGTTCTTCATCATATCCTCCAACGCTTCTCTTATTTGATCTGTCTTCCAGAAGAAGGCTTGAAGGTCCTGAACCCATTCGAAGTAGGATACCGTGACTCCTCCGGCGTTCGCCAGTATGTCTGGAACGACGAACACACCTTTCTTGTTCAAAACCTCATCCGCCTCCGGTGTCAAAGGACCATTCGCCCCTTCGACTATTATCTTTGCCCTGATTTTGTCAACGTTGGACTCATTTATGGCATTCTCAAGGGCAGCAGGAACCAACACATCCACGTCGAGTTCGAGTAACTCTTCGTTGGTTATCTTATCACCTTTTGGATAAGTTACCACCGTTCCATTCTCCAGTTTGTGCCTTATGAGATCCTCGACATCGAAACCGGATGGATTGTATATACCTCCCCTGCTGTCACTCACAGCCACTATGGTGCTTCCCAGTTCTTTGGCTATCAAGAGGGCGCTGAACCGTCCAACATTTCCGAATCCTTGAACCGCGACACTCGCCTTTCTTGGATCCATTCCCTTCTCCTTCAGTGCAAGTTCTGTGCAGACTTTCACACCTCTTCCGGTCGCTTCCTCCCTCCCCCTCGATCCACCGAGATCCACGGGTTTACCCGTCACGATACCAAGTGCGGTGTATCCAACATTCATGCTGTAGGTATCCATGTACCATGCCATCACCTGGGGATTCGTGTTCACATCAGGTGCAGGAATGTCGTTGTGTGGTCCTATGATCACCTGAATCTCCGAAAAATATCTTCTTGAAAGTCTCTCAAGTTCACCCCGTGATAGTTTCTTGGGATCCACCTTGACTCCACCTTTACCCCCACCGTATGGCAAGTTCATGACGGCTGTCTTCCAAGTCATCCAGAATGCGAGAGCCTTCACTTCATCCAAGTTGGTGTTCGGATGATACCTTATACCACCTTTGGCTGGCCCCCTCGCGACGTTGTGTTGCACCCTGTAACCCGTGAAGACCTTGATCTTTCCATCGTCCATCACCACGGGAAACTCCACTATCAAAGTTCTCTTTGGCCTTCTCAGAACCTCTGCCAGATCCTCTTCAAGGTTCATGATCTTAGCGGCTCTGTCGAATTGTTCAAGAGCCATCTCAAATATGCTCTTCCCATCTGCCATCAAGATCCCCCCATTTTGATATTGTCGGTGCAAACGCACCCATCCCGATTATACTTTCTATTGAGGAAAAATTGAAGATACCCCGTATCGAAAGACTTTCACCAAATCATCGACGATCTGATTTCTATTTTCAACCGTCACTTCTATCAGCCTTGAAGAGCTGTATTTCAAAAGAAAATCGTATTTTTCCACCATACCCTCCCGGACGATCCCTATTATCCTCCTGAATCTATCGACCAGTTTTTCCAGACTCTCATGAAATGCCTGGACATTTTCCTCCAGAAATCCTATCTCATCTATGAAAAGGAGGGAATCATCGCTTGCCTTGAAATTATCCATCAACTTTGCCATAGTTTCTATGTTCTCAACGATCGGTTTCATCTTCCCGTTGATCATTATTCCTATCCAAATTCTTGACCCATCGTATGACTTGAACATAACCCCTCTCGGCATTTTCTTGGTCTTATAACCGATCAGTCGAAAATCGTTTTTCAACTCGTCCAGAACCCTGTTCAGCACCGTTGATTTTCCCACCCCTCTCGGACCGGTCAGGAAGATCCTCATCTCATCATCTCCAGAAGGATCACAGGAATTTCAGGATGGAATCGAGGGGTTTTCGAGGGGGTGTATCAGGTTCTTTTTCACCGTATCCCATCGGAATCATGGAAACCGGCTTGACATCGTTCGGAAGGTTCAGCACCCTGGATACTTTTTCATCGTTGAACGCTCCAACCCAGCAGGTATCCAAACCGTAGGCTTTCGCGATCAACATTATGTATGTCGTCAAAGCAGACGTGTCCTGTATTGAATACAGATCCCTTCCTCTTGAGCCATACTCTCTCTCACTCTCTCTCGGAACCGCACATACGACTATCACCCACGGTGCGTCCCTCAGAAAACTCTGTCCATAAGCCGATTCTGCAAGTGCATCTTTCAGGGATTGATCTGAAACTGCGAATATTCTCCAAGGTTGAATGTTTCCAGCACTTGGAGCCAATCTTGACAGATTCAATATTTTCTCCACCAAACTTTTTGGAACGGGAAGTTTCGAATACTTCCTCACGCTCCTTCTTTTCCTCAGAACCCACAGTGGATCATCCTGGATCAAAAGAACGCGAGATTTTTCGGGGTGTTCATTTCGTATTCTATAATCTTTCCCCGGCAACATCGAAGCCAAACAACCTTGCTTCAAATCAATGGATCTGTCGTCGGATACCAACGAGATCTTCCCCTCCAGAACCACAAGGTGCACTTGGAAATCGCATGTGATCTTCGATGAAGCATCCCCGGGATTTAAAACCAAAACACTCATTCTGGAACTGCCAGCGTATATCTCATTTCCTCCGAGATCGAAACTACATATCGTTGGAAAATCCTCAGGATTTATCTTTCTCATCCTTCGTTCTCCCCCCATCGATGGGATCAACTTCGAGATGATTCTACCACATTCATTCAGCCGTTCTGTACTCACGGAGTGTTGAAACGAAGAGGCGTCGAGACAAAATTATGGCGATTGATATTCCAACGAATCCCGCCACTTTTCCCATGGTATCCCAAAATTCGGATTTAAAGATTCTTTCACCATGAAGCATGAAATACAATGGAATAGTTGTCACCACCGCCAAACCGATGGTTATACCTTCTATCATGATGACTTTGACGAATCCAAGGGCTCTGTTTATGTTAACAATGCCTCCCCTAACTGGATTTTTCATGAACTCCCTCACGCCGAGACAGGCGGAGAAAAACTCAAGAAGGAACAGCACCGGTATCAAGATCATGTCGATCGAACTTACCCTTCCAAGGATCCTGAATATGAGGAGTATGATGCTGAAGGACAAGGTGTTCAAAACCGTGGGTATCATCACCTTGGGCAGGATCATCTCGGAATCATTCAACGGTAGAGATTTGGGAAAGGGCCAACTTTGAAATTCCAAAGATAGGAGGAAGGCTGAGATAAGAGCGGTGTAGAACGAAGAGATCACTATGAAGATCATCATGGAACCGAGGACATTTGAAAAAGCGAAGATACCCATCAACAGGGAAAAGAGAAATGGATAAAGAAACATGAAACTTATCTGTTCCTGCCGTATGAAGGATTTGAAATCCTTGAGATACACTGGATTTTTTATCAACCCACCACCCATTTCCTTTCTTCCAACTCTCCTCTTTCCCGATTTTCCAGAGATGTTCATCTCAAAACTCATATTCCTGGATAGAGAATTGAGCAACGGGAATACGATTAGAATCACGCATATCATGGGCAAAAGAAACAGGGGGTTTTCGAGACTGAAGATTTGAAATGACAGTATGTTGAAAGGTGAGAATAGAAATTTCGAGGTTCTTTCCAGCTTCATCAGGAATTTCTCAACGTTCTCAGCTTTTTCCGAGAACTGCCCCAAGAGGATGAAGACGACTATCATCGACAGGTTCACTATGAAACTCATTCTCTTCGATGTGGTTGCTCCCATGAATCCTTTCAAGACGATGGCGACCAACATCGCGAGAAGAAAACACGCAAAAACGTGGAGGATGGAGGAAATCATCGCGATGTAGATTGGATAACCCATCACCTTTGCATAGGCGGTCAACGTGAATATGTTGAAGGCTATGATGAAAGCCTGGTTCACGAATGTGATTATCGATTGATAGAATATTATCTCCCATCTCTCAACGGGTAGTGAGAGGAGAAATTCTATCTCCTCGTTTTTGAAGAATGAATATACCAGATACGGGATGAAGGTCATGAAGAACATCACCGTTATATACAGAGACCACAATCCAGTGAAAAATTCAGCCATGTTTATTTCCCCAACGTAAACATCTTTCAATTTTGAAAGTATCGAGGAGATGTATGTGAAAACCATAAAACCGAGGAAGCCAAAGCTCATCGCTGCCCCCAGCAATGGGTTCATACGGCCTCTCTTGGAAGATTTACCATACTGTATGGTCGATGTTCCCTTAAGACCGTATTTGAGAAGTATCCTTAGATTTCTCATAGTTCCCTTATTACCTCCTCTATTCCTTCCTTTTCCCCTGTGAGTTGGAGGAAAAGATCCTCGAGCGTCGAACCTGATTCGACCTTCATTCTCAACTCTTCCAGAGTTCCCTCCGCTATGAGCTGTCCCTTGTGAATTATTCCAATTCTGTCGCACATCTTCTCAGCTATCTCGAGGATGTGGGTGGTCATGAAGACGGTCACACCTTCACTCGCGTATTTTTTCAAGAGTCCTTTCAATATCCTCGCAGAACGCGCATCCAAACCGATCAAGGGTTCATCGAGAAAGAGAACATCAGGTTTTCTCATGAGGACACTCACAAGAATCAATTTCTGCTTCATACCATGCGACATATCCGAAATGTATCTGTCCAAGTAATCGACTGAGAAGGCTTCACACAGTTCTTCTATCCTCTTGTCCTCTTCGATGTTGTAAACTTCGGATATGAAATTCAGGAATTCGTACCCCTTGAGATTCGCATACAACTTTGGTTCTTCATGGACGATTCCTATCCTTCTCTTGATCTCGATTTCATGTTTCGCCATGTCGAGTCCGAGTATTTCCACCCTTCCAGTCGTTGGCCTCAACATGCCCGTCAGCATCTTCACGGTTGTCGTCTTTCCCGCACCGTTTGGTCCGAGGAACCCGTATATCTCCCCCGAAAATATCCGTAAATTCAGATTCTTGACCGCTTCGAAATCCCCGAATCTCTTCGTCAGATTCTCAGCCTTTATTCTCACTTCCAAGGTCCATCCCTCCTTGAATCATTTGCCACCATCGTTCAACGTTTCTCCTTTAACGAGCTTGGCAAGATTCTCAAGTTTTTCAACCTCACCCAAAACTATCAGCTCATCTCCACCATCTATTTTAGTATCACTTTTGGGATTGAAAATCAGTTCACCCCTTTTTCTCATCGCTATGACTATCAATCCCGTCTTCTGCGGGATCTGAGTTTTTTCGAGTGTCAAACCAACGATGGGTGAGTTCGATGGAACCGGAACCGCATCTATCCTCAACATCTTTCCACCGGTTCTATTTATGACGTCGAGAAAGGATACTATGCTTGGTCTCAGGAGCATCGCAGCTATTCTTGTTCCCACTATCTCATACGGTGAGATAACGTTATCCGCTCCCGCATACAGGAGCTTACTCGTGTTTCTCGAATCATTTATGATGGATATTATCTTTATCGTTGGGTTCATCGTTCTCGCGGTCAGTATCGTGAAAACGTTCTGCGAATCATCGGGTAAGGTCGTGATCAAGGAATCTGCCATCGGAATGTTAGCCATGACCAGTGTATCTTCGGAGGTTGCATCACCTATGATGTAGTTCATATCCACATCGAACTCGTTCTGAAGTTCGAATATGGTGGACTCATCCTTCTCAACTATCACGAAAGGTTTTCTATTTTCCATCAACTCTCTAATGACATATCTTCCTATCCTGCCCGCACCTATTATCACGCTGTGATCCCTTATGGAGGAAATCTTCTTCATTCTCCTCCTCCTCTCAAAATATTCCTTCATCTCACCCTCTACTATGAAGGCGGTCAGATTCGTGAACCCATACAAAACCACGCTTACACCTGCAACTATGAGGAAAAGAGTGAACACCAGCCCGGCTGTCGACAATTCCTGTGGAAGTTCATATCCAACGGTGGATATGGTGATGGCTGTCATGAAGACGGATTTTGAAAATGACCATCCCTCTATGACCATGTATCCGAAGACACCCGTTATGAACACACCGATGATCATGAAAAGGGTTAAGAACAGTTTCTTCAGTCTCTTTTTGAATGCTATCTCTATCCTGTCGCGGAAATGATACCTCGATCTCGTTCGATTCATTTCGAGCACAATCTCCTTCTCAGAAATTCAATCTCCATCTTCAGTATCTCCTTCAAAGAGGGTTCCACATCCTTTTCTCTATCCACAGGTACCAAACCATGTCCAGCATTTTTAACCACCACAAGTTTCACATCTACACCGAACTTTTTCAACTTTTCCTCGAGGAGTAGAGAGTGTTTCAACGGAACAACCTCATCCTTTTCTCCATGTACGATCAGAAAAGGCGGATCATTCTCATCGACGTAATTCAGAACGACGAAGGATTCAACCAGTTCCTTGTTCTTCTTATAATCCACACCGAATAGCTTCATCATCAAGCGAGTCTTTCCATCTTCCGATTCATCCATGTATGTTGGGCCGAACATGTCTATCACACCAACTATCTTGTATTCATCGGTGTTCATCAAACCAAGCATGGATGCAAGATGTCCACCAGCCGATGTTCCCATGGCAACTATCTTACTCGCATCGATTCCATATTTTTTCGAATTTTTGACGAGCCATCTCACGGATTGTTTCACATCCTCTATGTGGGTTGGCCATTTGTATCTCGGCGATAATCTGTAATTCACGCTGGCACATGCGAAACCCCAGGATGCGAAGAGGGAACAATAAGGTTTTCCCCTGTTCTTATCACCCGACACGAATGCCCCACCGTGTATGAACACTACCAAAGGAGGAGATTCGACCCCAATCGGTAGATATAGATCCAGCATCCTGTATCTGTCGTTCTCTCCCGAGTAATCCAAATCCTTGAGAACCTTGATCTTGTGTTCTCCCATCATCCAGCGTACGGGATTTCTGCTCCTTCCAACCTTTCCCAAGGGTTTGGATTTCGCAGATGTGAAACTCATCGCAACCATCGAAATCATCAGGATGATCAAAACCAAAAGGGAAACCTTTTTCATGGTTTTCCCCCCTCAGGTGAAAAGATCAACGAATCTCTGATTCTCAACATCCACGAGTCCTTTATCCGTTATCTTCAACTTCGGTATCACAGCCAGCTGAACGAATGATAGGGTCATCACTATGTCATGCTCACACCCGAGTTCTTTGAGTGAATCCTTGAGATTCCCCAGATCCTTCACAACTTCCTCGAGATTCTTCTTCGACATCAATCCCGCTATTGGGAGCTGAACCTTCGATATTATCTTTCGGTTGAGCGCAACCGCTATTCCTCCGTTCATCTTCTCAACCTCTTTTATGGCGATGAACATGTCCATATCGTCGACGCCGGTGCTACTCAAATTATGGGAATCGTGTCCTATGCTCATCGCTATCGCCCCATGTTTTATTCCCGTCCCCTTGACAAAACCTAAGGAATAGCTCGATCCGGTGTGTCTGTTGAGAACCGCTATCTTCACTATATCCCTCGAAGGATCCGCAACCGCGTATCCTTCCTCTATCTTCGCTTCTTCGATGATTTCATCGGTTATCAAAGTTCCCTCGTGTATTCCAATCACCCTGATTTTGCTCCCCCTCGCCTTTATCCTGAGGCTGTCCACATCTATGCTCGGTATCCTTATCTTCCCAATCTCCGAAGGAATGTTCCTGTAGATTCCTTCGAATGAATCCAGAATCTCCCCCTCCTTGACAACGACTTTTGAATCCTTTATGACCATGTTTATTTTGAAGTTCTCAAGATCCTCCACCACGACCATGTCAGCTTTATAGCCCGGTGCTATCGCTCCCATACTCCTCAAGTTGAAATATCTTGCGGTGTTTATCGTCGCCATCCTTATGGCTATTATCGGATCCAAACCGTGCTTTATCGCTCTTCTAACCATGTTGTCTATGTGTCCTTCCTTCATGATATCGAATGGATCCCTGTCATCGGTGCAGAAGGAGAAGAAGTGATGATTCATGATGTTCACCGCATCTATGAGATCGTCAAAATTCTTCGCCGCACTTCCTTCCCTTATGAAAACCTGCATACCTCTGCTCATCTTCTCCAAGACCTCTTCTTTCGTCGTGCTTTCATGATCCGATCTTATGAATGCATCTATGTACGCGTTCAATCCTTTTCCTCTCAACCCCGGAGCGTGTCCATCGATTTTCTTGTATTTGTGTCTGAGTATCTCTATCTTGGTTATCAACTCATTGTCGAGTTTCAGAACACCCGGGAAATTCATTACTTCCCCAAGAGCTATTATCCTGGTTGGATACCTTTCCACCAGACCTATCATGTCCTCGGGACCCAACCTGGCTCCGGACGTTTCAAATTCCGTGGCAGGAACAGCGGAAGGAACCGCTATGTAAACGTTCAGAGGTATTCCCTCCGTGGATTCGATCATGTATCTGAGTCCATCTATTCCGAGGACATTCGCTATCTCGTGCGGATCGGCTATCACGGTTGTCGTCCCTCTCGATACCACTGCCCTTGCAAATTGTCGAGGGGATAACATGGAACTTTCTATGTGAAGATGGGCATCAATCAGTCCTGGAACCACGTACATACCTTTCAGATCCAGTTCAACCTTTCCCTCGTTGTAATCCCCTATTCCAGCTATCCTCTTTCTGAAGAGAGCTATGTTTCCCTTCTCGATTTCCCCGGAGAAAACGTTGACTATTCGTGCATTCTTTAAAAGAACATCCGCCTTTTCAGTTCCCAAAGCGATGGGAACTATATCCTTTATCCTCATCTTTCATCCCTCCTCGTGAGTTCATCCAACAAGAGAATCAAAAGTTCATTCACATCTTTGAAATCTCTTCCAACCATGACGAATTCGAAATCTCTCCCATACTTTTTTCTGTAATTCTCGATGAAGATCTCATCGTTCACGGTATCTCCAACATACACTCCATTTTCTCCTTTGACGATCTCATCCAACAGATGAGGATCGGGTTTCAAGCCTTTCTCACGCGTTATGAAATTCTCAAACTCGTATCCCATTATTTCAAATGCCAGTTTTAGCTCAAATTCCGTTCTTCCAGTTACGACTCCCAATTTCTTGAACTTAGAGATCTTTCTGAGAAGATCCACATCGACCAGACTCTTCTCGTTCTTCCACAGACCATCGAAATCGAACAATCTCCTCTCATAAATCTCACCAAAGTAATACGTATCGAACAGATCCTTTATGTAAGCAACATCAAGTTCAACCTTCACCTTTTCCCTGAACCAATCTACCTTCCCTCCATTCGGAAAATCCTCGATCAATCGGATGGGATCATCATCCATGAAAGACAGTATCAACGCCTCACTCAACTTGTAATCATCCCCGAAACTTCCCCTTTTTCTGAGGTTTCTGAGAATCTCCAAATCCAACTTAATATCTCTTCCAAAATCCCTCAACACATTTTCAACCGTGTATTTTGTCGCCAGATCATAGCTCATACTCGCATCCATCAGGACTCCATCGACATCGAAGATCAACCAGTTAACCGAGGAAATCCTTGAGAGCGGATATGAAGGCATCGTTTTCCTCCCTTCTACCCACCGTAACCCTGATCTTTCCTGACAATCTACCATCCATCTTTCTGACGACTATTCCCCTTTCCAGAAGGAAATCGTATGCTGGAACATCCATCAGGAGGAAATTCGTCTCGCTTGGATACGTTATATCGCTGAAAATATTTCTGATCCTTTCCCTCTCTTCAATGATAAACCTCACCCTCTCTTTCACGATCTCGTAATTATCCATCATCAACTCCCCTATCTTCATGGATAGCGAGCTCATTGCAAACGGTGGTCTTATCTTCAAAATTGTGGATATTATCTCCTCATTCGCAACCGCATATCCTATCCTGATTCCAGCGAGACCGAATGCTTTTGAGAATGTTCTGAGTATTATCAAATTGTCGAAATCGTCGAGAAGATCGAGATAATTTTCACTCGCAAACTCGTGGTAAGCTTCATCTATCACCACGGGAACTCCAGTTTCCAGAACCTTCAAAATCTTCTCCCTTCTCTGCAGGTTCCCCGTTGGGTTGTTCGGGGAACATATGAAGACAACCCTCACATTGTCAACGTGCTTTTCAAGATCGACTATCTCAAAATCCTCATCTAAAGGGATATCCAGCACCTCGGCACCCTCAAGTCTCGCGAAAAATTCGTACATCTTGAAAGTGGGGGAGCTTATCACCACCTTATCCCCTTCGAATATCTTTATGAAATACGGTATCAGATCATCGCTACCGTTTCCAACGACGATCCTTTCAACCCCAAGCCCGAGGAATTCAGCCAATTTTTCCCTCAGAGGATTTGCAACTATATCGGGATACCTGTTGAACGGGATCTTCCTCATTGAATCCAGCAATTTGGATTTCAACTCTTCTGGAAGATCGAAGGGATTCTCATTCTTGTTCAGGAATATCACACCCTTTGGTTCATCGAGGATGTACGGTTTGAAATTCTCAATTTCCCTTCTTATTCTCATTCTTCTCTCTCCTTCTTCTCAATTCTTCCATTATCTCCTTCAAATCGATATCGTTGTATCTGAGAAGAACGAGTAGATGATAGAGAAGATCCGCAACCTCCATGATCAGGTTTTCTCTGCTATCCGCAGTCAGAACCTCAACCGCTTCCTCACCGAATTTTCTGTATATTCTCGACCTTCCGAGTTCGAACAGTTCTGATGTGTATGAACCATCCAAAGGATTGATCTTCCTATTTCTTATGATCTCTTCGAGTTCTTTGAGAATCTCGAGGGAGTAATCGATACCACCGGTGTATCTCTCAGGTTCCCCAAGTTTTCTGTAAAAACAACTCCAGTTTCCAGTATGACAGGCGGGACCTTTCGGATCGACGATCAAAAGAAGTGCATCATCGTCGCAGTCTATCCTGATTTCCAACACTTTTTGAAGATTCCCACTGATTTCTCCTTTCATCCTTATTCTACCCTTGGATCTTGAAAAATAATGTGCATAGCCCGTTTCAAGGGTCAACTTCAAGGCTTCCTCGTTCATGTATGCCAGTGTCAATACCGTCCCTTCCTTGTCCTGAACCACAACCGGAACGACTCCATTGTTCTTGTTCCAATCAACCTTTGAGAGGAGTTCAGACAAGTCTGACATTCACATTCCTCCTTCTCAGAAAATCTTTTACATCCTTCACACGGTATTCCCTGTAGTGAAATATGGATGCTGCAAGTGCGGCATCCGCGCCTATTTCAAAAATTTCGAGGAAATGTTCAGGTTTTCCAGCTCCACCGGAAGCTATTACCGGTATGGAAACGGTGTCCACCACAGCCTTTGTCATCTCCACATCGTATCCATCCTTCGTTCCATCCGTATCCATGGATGTGAGGAGAATCTCACCCGCCCCCCTTTCTTCCACCTCTTTCACCCATTTCAACAAGTTCAACCCGGTTCCTTTCCTTCCACCGTGCGTGTAAACCTCCCAAAATTTTCCGTTCCATTTTGCATCGATTGCAACGACCAAGTTCGAACTTCCGACGACATCCACCGCCTCATTTATGATATCCGGTCTCTCGACCGCGATCGTATTTATGAATACTTTGTCAGCTCCAGATTTCACGATTTCCCTCATTTCATCCACACTTCTTATTCCTCCACCCACTGTGAAGGGAATGTATATCTCCTTCGCAATCCTTCGAACGAGATCCGCCACTATCCTTCTTCTCTCATATGAGGCGGTTATATCCAAAAATACAAGTTCATCGGCTCCTTCGACCTCGTATCTCTTGGCAAGTTCAACTGGATCACCCGCATCCCTTATGTTCTTAAATTTTATTCCCTTCACAACCCTACCCTTGTTTATATCCAAGGCAACAACTATTCTCTTTGTCAACATATCACACTTCCTCCTGAATCTGCTTTTGTGTTATTCTACCACGCGAGGGATTTCACACTTTCCTTGACAAGAGGAGATATTATGGTATTTTTTTCTTGTATTGAAAAAATAGATCCCAACTTGTTGAAAGATGAGGGGGGAAGTGAAGTGATAGTAGAACTTGGGGAGAAAAAGCTGGACGATTACAGGAAAATCGTGGGAGATGAGTTGGAGGAACTTCATGAATTGGCAAAGGATTTGAAAGGTTTGAGGATTCTTCACATCAATTCCACATCGTTCGGAGGAGGAGTTGCGGAGCTTCTGAAATCCATAATACCAATGATGAAATCTCTCGGCTTGGATGTCAGATGGGAAGTCATGGAAGCAAATGGTGAATTTTTTCAGATAACGAAGAAGATACACAACGCATTGCAGGGTGGAGAAATAGAGATAGACGAGAAAGAATGGGAACTCTATGAGAAAGTGAACAGAGAAAATGCGAGGAAGATGGATCTCGGATCCGCGGATGTCGTGATCGTTCATGATCCCCAACCGGCAGCCATACCGTCGTTCTCGAAGATAGATACGACCTTCGTATGGAGATGTCACATAGATATGTCCTCACCCAACATGAAAGTTTGGAAAAGGTTCAAAGATTACCTATCAAAGTATGATCTCATGCTGTTTCACATGGAGGAGTATTTCAGGGAGGAGTTCAAAAGTATATCGTTACCATTTCCCCCGAGCATAGATCCACTGAGCCCAAAGAACATGGAGTTGGAGGAGGATTTCATCTCATCGGTGGCGAGAAGGTTCAACGTCGATCCGAGCAGACCGATACTCACCGTGGTCGCGAGGTTCGACCCATGGAAGGATCTCAACGCAGCGATAGATGTTTACAGGAAGGTCAAAAATCACGTGAAGGATCTTCAACTGCTCATCGTGTCGGTGATGGCGAGCGACGATCCGGAAGGTTGGATGTATTATGAGAAAACAGTTAGACATGCGGGAGAAGATGAGGATATACACTTTTTAACCAACATAATCGGTGTCAACGATGTGGAAGTCAACGCCTTTCAAAGGATGGCTACCCTGGGACTTCACACCGCCATCAAGGAGGGATTCGGGCTGGTTATCTCCGAAATAATGTGGAAGGGTAAACCGGTCGTTGCGAGACCCGCAGGTGGTGTCAAACTGCAAGTTGAAGATGGTGTTAACGGCTTGTTAGCTTGGGAAACTGATGAACTTGCGGAGAAGGTTCTGGAACTTCTCAAGGATGAAAATAGAAGAAGGATCATGGGAATGGAAGCAAAAAAAATAGTGAAAGAGAGATTTCTCACAACTTCACATGTCAGAAGATACCTAAGGATCTTCTTGAAGCATCTCTGAATCTCAGCTTCCGCGAGTTCCCCTGCGGGAAACACATTTTACGAATTTTCGATGTATCGCTGTGTGTTATAATATGATCCAGCATGATCAATGGAACCCTGGTTGGGTTCCTGTTTTTCTGTAATAATAATAAATAATCAGGGAGGAATCGAGTATGGCTATAAGTATGGACATGATCAAGAAACTTCGGGAAAGAACCGGTGCCGGTGTTTTGGATTGTAAGAAGGCACTTGAAGAAGCCAACGGTGACATGGAAAAAGCAGTTGAAATATTGAGAAAAAAGGGTGCTGCGATGGCTCTGAAGAAGAGCACGCGCGAGACGAAGGAAGGATGGATATTTTCTTACGTTCATTTCACCGGTCAAATAGGAGCGATGCTCGAATTGAATTGTGAGACCGATTTTGTGGCAAGAACGGACGAATTCAAGGAGCTCGGTAAGAACCTCGCCATGCAGATAGCTGCCATGAATCCATCCTTCGTATCCATTGAGAGTGTTCCGGATGAGGTCATAGAGAAGGAGAAGGAAATATACAGAGAACAACTGAAGGATTCCAACAAACCGGAACACGTTATCGAAAAGATAGTTGAAGGGAAACTGAAAAAATTCTACGAGGAGAACTGCTTGCTGGAACAAGTTTACATAATGGACGAATCGAAGAAGGTCAAGGATGTGATCAACGAAGTCATAGCGAAGGTGGGAGAAAACATAAGGGTATCGAGATTCGTCAGATTCCAGGTTGGAGAGGAATTTTGAAGATGAGCCGTTCGGCTCATCTTTTTTTACCATGAAGAAGGTGAGGAGATGTTCAAAAGGGCGCTTTTGAAGATAAGTGGAGAGGCACTTTCCGGTGAAGGAAAGAAGGGATTTTCAAGGGATGAGATCCATTATCTTCTGAACGAGATGAGGAGCGTTGTGGATGATGTAAAACTCGGGATAGTTATCGGAGCTGGTAATCTGTTCAGGGGAGAGGAACTGCGTGAGTTGGATAGAATTCACGCGGATGAGATAGGAATGCTTGGGACGGTTATAAATTCCATATATCTGAAGGATGCGATGGAGAGATTTGGTATGAAAGCCGTGGTATTTTCGAATTTTGTGAACCTTCCAACCGTTGAACCTCTGAATTACAGAGATCTGGAGGATTATTTTTCCAAAGGTTACGTGGTGATATTTTCCGGTGGAACGGGAAATCCTCTCTTCACGACTGATACAGCTGCAGCCCTGAGGGCAATCGAGATGAAAGCGGAGGTTCTGTTGAAAGCGACAAAGGTGGATGGTATATATGACAAGGATCCAAAGAAATTCGATGACGCAAGGTTCATCGACAGGATAACCCACGATGAAGTCATAAAGATGAACCTGCATGTCATGGATGTGGAAGCCTTCTCAATATGCAGGAGATTCAAGCTTCCAATATTAGTTTTCAACATATTCAAAGAAGGTAACTTAAGAAGGATAATGGACGGAGAAAAGGTGGGAAGTTTGGTTCTTCCCACCTTGGAATGAAGGATCAATCGAAATACTTTCGAGCTGCCATGGTGGCAGCTATGGCACCGTCAGAAACGGCAGTTATGACCTGCCTCAGTGGTTTGGCTCTCACATCTCCAACCGCGAATATTCCCTCGACGTTTGTCTCCATGTTTTCATCGGTGAATATGAATCCGTTATCATCCGTATCCACGATTCCTCTCACCATCTCACTGGCGGGCTTCAATCCGATGGATACAAAAACTGCATCGATAGGATATTCGACGGATTCGCCTGTTTTCACGTTTTCGAGGATGATGGATCTCACCTTTTCGTCTCCCTTTATTTCCTTGACTATTGAGTTCCAGATAAATTCTATCCGTTCGTTTTCAAATGCTCTTTCCTGCAGATACTTCACCGCTCTGAGTTTATCCCTCCTGTGAACAACCGTGACCTTCGAAGCAATGTTGGACAGGTACAAAGCTTCTTCTATAGCTGTGTCTCCTCCCCCAACGACCATCACGTGCTTTCCCGCGAAGAAATGACCATCACACACCGCACAGTATGACACACCTTTGGCTTTGAATTCCTTTTCCCCTGGAACACCGAGTTCCTTCGGCGATGCACCCATGGCGAGAATGACGACTTTGGATAGAATACTTCTTCCATCCCTCAGTATGATCTTCTTTTCATCCGAATGGAAGTCCTCCATTCTCACCACTTCACCGAAGATGAATTCCGCTCCAAACATT
>Ga0209410_1000188_pt1 | contig 26396 bp, 25 predicted proteins | sample Mar14436cmmetaG_FD_184135 | JGI IMG/M metagenome (GOLD analysis project Ga0209410, IMG submission 184135) | Marine hydrothermal vent microbial communities from Guaymas Basin, Gulf of California to study Microbial Dark Matter (Phase II) - Marker... ... | reverse complement strand
GTCTGGGGTGGATGCACTGAACCAATAGAGGAGAAGGCCGTAGCCTCCATCGATGAGGACGCCGTAACCATCGCAGTTGAATGCGCCAGATACGCGATCAAGAGGGCGAAGATCGATCCAAGGGAGATAGGAGCCATATACGTCGGAACCGAGTCGAAGCCCTACGCCGTGAAGCCCTGTGGAACCATCGTCGCCGAGGCGATAGGGGCGACACCCCATGTGACGGCAGCCGACTACGAGTTCGCCTGCAAGGCCGGAACGGAGGCCTTCCAGGCCTGCATAGGCCTCGTGTCCAGCGGGATGGTTAAGTATGCCATGGCCATCGGAGCCGACACGGCTCAGGGTCGGCCCGCCGATCCATTGGAGTATACCGTAGCCTGTGGTGGAGCCGCCTTCATCTTCACCCTAAAATCCGAGAGGACTCTCGCATATCTTGAAGGCTCCTACTCCTACGTCACCGACACCCCAGACTTCTGGAGGAGGGGGCTTGAGATGTATCCGAGGCATGGGAACAGGTTCACGGGTGAGCCGGCCTACTTCAGGCATATCATCGGGGCCGCTAAGGGCTTGATGGCTGAGCTGGGCTACGGCCCCGAGGACTTCAGGTATGCCGTCTTCCACCAGCCTAATGTGAAGTTCCCGGTTAAGGTGGCTAAGAGGCTTGGCTTCAGCATCGATGCCATAAAGCCTGGCCTCATCGTCCCCTACGTCGGCAACACCTATGCAGGCTCCACACCCATCGGCTTGGCCGCCACCCTCGACGTCGCCGAGCCTGGAGATCGCATATTAGTCGTCTCCTACGGTTCAGGGGCTGGGAGCGACGCCTTCAGCTTCGTCGTCCAAGACGCCATAATGGAGGGGAGACCAAGAGACCTACCGGTGTCGGCCTTCATATCGAGGAAGAGATACATAGACTACAGCCTATACTCGAGGATGAGGGGAAAGATCCACCTATGAGACCGGTATACATCGCCGGGGTGGCCCTCACCCCTATAAGCGAACACTGGGAGCTGTCGCTGAGAGATCTCGCCTGCGAGGCGGCCATAAAGGCCGTGGAGAAGGCTGAGATAGAGGGCCTCGACTCATTATATGTCGCAAATATGGGGGGTGCAACGCTTCAGAGTCAACTGCATCTCGGAGCCCTCATGGCCGACGCCCTCGGATTACATGGCCTCCCAGCCATGAGGGTGGAGGCGGCCCAGGCCAGCGGTGGAGTAGCCGTCCACGAGGCCTACATCGCCGTTGCGTCAGGCCTCTACGACAACGTCCTCGTCGTCGGCGTCGAGAAGATGAGCGACGCCCTACCCCACGAGGTTCGGTCGACCCTCGCCATGGCTGAGGATCAGGAATACACAGCCTATACGGGTGTCACCGAGGTGGGCCTATGCGCCCTATTGTATAGGCTCTACATGGATCGCTACGATGCGAAGCCTGAGGAGGTGGCGGCCCTCGCAGCCATAAGCCATGAACACGCCGTCGGATGCCTCCACGCCCAGTATCCCTTCAGGATCAGCGTTGAGAAGATCCTCTCATCCCCCATGGAGGCCGACCCGATACACATGCTGGAATGCTCAGGCATCGGAGATGGAGCTGCAGCCATCATCCTCACCGCTGAGGGGGGTGATGTGGAGGTGGCCTCCTCATCGGTGGCGACGGATCACTTCTTCCTCACCGAGAGGGGTGACCCCCTAACCCTCAGGGCTGTGAGACTCGCATCCCAGAGGGCCTATAAGATGGCCGACATCGCCCATGAGGACGTAGATCTCGTGGAGCTCCACGACTCGACGACCATCCTCGGAGTTCTCAGCCTCGAAGACCTCGGCTTCGCTGAGAAGGGCTTCGGAGCCCGCTATATAGCTGAGGGGAATGTCCGAAGGGGTGGGGAGCTACCGGTCAACACCTTCGGAGGCCTTAAAGCGAGGGGGAACCCCGTCGGGGCGACGGGAGTATATCAAGTCGCCGAGGTGGCTATGCAGCTCTTAGGTGAAGCCGGTCGATGCCAGGTGGAGGATGCCGAGGTTGGTTTGGCTGAGAACCTCGGCGGAGTCGCCTCCACCTGCTCGGTTACGATTCTGAGGAGGCGTTGAGGGTGAGCGTCCCGAGGTATTGGAGGGAGATCAAGTATCGTTATAGGTTGATTGGGGAGCTCTGCACAGAGTGTGGCGCCGTCGTCTTCCCAAGGAGGGCCCTCTGCCCCCACTGTGGATGCAGGGAGCTGGAGGAGTGTAAGCTGAGTGAGACTGGAACGGTTGTCTCCTGGACGGTCATCAACAATCCTCCGAAGGGTTATGAGAGGTATGCCCCATACGTCGTCGCCCTCATAAGGCTGGATGATGGGGCTCAGATACTTTCACAGGTCGTCGATGTGGAGCCGGAGGAGATGAGGGTCGGCCTGAGGGTTGAGGCCACCTTCAGGAGAGTTAGGGAGGACGGCTCATCGGGCATCATCGAATATGGATATAAGTTCAGGCCCATAATCGAGGAGCCTTAGCATCTTTATATGCCTCAAAATCAATTCGATTAGGGCGCCTGAGATGAAGGGTAGAGAACTACATGAGGCCGTCATGGAGCTCGCCAGGAGGAGGGGTTTCTTCTGGCCCTCCTTCGAGATCTACGGCGGCCTGAGGGGATTCTACACCTATGGAAATCTGGGGACGAAGCTGAAGAGGAACATAGAGGCAGCCTGGAGAAGCTTCTTCGTCGAGCCCCACGGCTTCCTCGAGTTGGACACGCCGGTTCTAAACCCCATAAAGGTCTTCAAGGCCTCAGGGCATCTGGAGCACTTCAAGGATGTGATGGTTGAATGCCTCAAATGCCGCAGGGTCTTCAGGGCTGACCACCTCATAGAGGAGGAGGCCGGCCTCGAATATGTGGAGGCGATGGGTGGAGATGCCATAAGGAGGCTGCTACGGGAGAAGGGGATTAAATGCCCCGAGTGCGGCGGAGAACTCGGCGAGCCAAAGGAGTTCCTAACCATGTTCCAAACCCAGATTGGGCCTATGGGCGGCGAGATAGGCTTCGCCAGACCTGAGGCGGCTCAGGGTATGTTCCTCAACTTCAAGATCGGCTTCCACCACGCCAGGGAGCACCTCCCCTTCGCCCTCGCCCAGATGGGGAAGGTTATGAGAAACGAGATCTCACCCCGAAGAGGCCTATTGAGGCTGAGGGAGTTCACCATAATGGAGCTGGAGCTCTTCTTCGATCCACAGCAGAGCCACTGCCCCTGGTTCGACGAGGTCTCGGATGAATCCGTCAAGCTGATAACGGAGGAGATGGAGGCCGAGGGCATTAAGCAGCCCTTAGAGGTATCGCTGAGAGAGGCTGTTGAGAGGGGCTACATCAAAACCGAGTGGCAGGCCTACTTCATGGGCGTCTCTAAGAGATTCATCACCTATCTCGGAGTCCCACCTGAACGCCAACGCTTCAGGGCCCACCTACCCGAGGAGAGATCCCACTACTCGACGCAGACATATGACCATGAGGTCTATCTGGAGAGCTGGGGCTGGATAGAGGTGGCTGGACACGCCTATAGAACCGACTACGACCTCAAAGCCCATCAGGAGGCCTCAGGGGTAGACCTCACAGTTAGGAGGAGTGATGGATCGAGATTCATACCCCACGTCGTGGAGCCCAGCTTCGGCCTCGACAGACTCGTATATGTCACCCTCGAGGTGGCCTACACGAAGCGGAATGGGCGGACGGTGTTGTCGCTGCCCAGATGGATCGCCCCGATAAAGGCGGCTGTGATGCCCCTCGTCACCAGGGATGGCCTACCTGAGAGGGCGAGGGAGATCTGGCTTCAGCTTAGGGATGCGGGGCTGACCGTCGAGTATGAGGAGAAGGGGTCTATCGGGAAGAGGTATGCTCGTCAGGATGAGATTGGGACGCCCATCGCTGTGACCATCGACTATCAAACCCTCGAGGATGACACGGTTACGCTGCGGGATAGGGATACCTGGAGGCAGGTGAGGCAGGAGGCCTCAAGGCTTCCGGAGCTCCTAAAGAGCTACGTCGACGGCGAGATAGAGTTCGATAAGCTTGGCACACCCCTTTAGGCTTTACTCAACAACAGCTTGACGGCTGAGACGTCCACCTCCAGGATCTTAGCCCCCTCCACAACCCTCGTCTCCCCGAGGACATCTCTTAGGATGACCTTCCCCCCATCCTCCCTGGCGTAGATGACATCCCTCATAATCTCCTCATCCCCGAGGTAGACCCTAAATTCGCACATATGCAGCACCACATCTACTATGAGGACGCAGGATTAAAAGGTCTCCATAAAAAGGGGTTAAGTCATCTCCCTCATCCATAGGCCGTGGAGGTTGCAGTAGGCCCTAACCCTCAAAACCCTCTCATCCGTCTTGAATTTGGCCTCAGGCTTCTCACCAGGATTTAGGAATCGTATTAGGCTTCCAAGCTCTGTCTCAGCCCCTATCCACTCGATGTGGTGTCCCTCATCCATGGGGTGCGGCGTGGAGCCGACTTTGATGCTCACCCCACCCTCAGCCACCTCGACGACGGGTAGATGCTTCTCATATCCGCTCTCCTCGGTCTTCTCCTCCATCAGCCTCATGGGCTGCCCACAGCAGAATAGCTGACCCCTCCCGCCGTGCATGACGAGGACTATGTTTCCGCAAATCTCACACTTATAGACCTGCAGTCTCTCAGTCATCTATCCACCATCCATCAGCTGTATAAAAAGTGGGTTAGTATTCCTCGCAGAGGACTTCGAAGTAGGCTCGGGAGTGTCCGCAGGATGGGCAATGCTCAGGGGGCTCCCTGCCTTCATGGACGTAGCCGCATTTACGACACTTCCACCTGACCACCTTATCCTTCTTGAAGACCGTCCCCTTCTCCAAGTTCTCCAATAGCTTCAGGAATCTCTCCTCATGATGCCTCTCGGCGACGGCTATGGCTCTGAGGATGGCCGCTATCTCCTTGAAGCCCTCCTCCTCGGCGACCCTGGCGAACTCTGGATACATCTCCGTATACTCGTATCGCTCCCCCTCAGCCGCAGCCTTCAGATTCTCAGCTGTGCTCCCGATCCTGCCTGCTGGATAGGAGGCTTTGATCTCGACGAGTCCCCCCTCGAGGAGTTTGAAGAGGGTTTCGGCGTGCTCCTTCTCATTCTCAGCCGTCTCGAGGAATATGGCTGCGATCTGCTCATATCCCTCCTTCCTCGCCTGGGAGGCGAAGAAGGTGTATCGATTTCTCGCCTGGGACTCCCCAGCGAAGGCGGTGAGGAGATTTCTCTCAGTTCTGGTTCCCTTCAGGCTCTTCATCGGCTTTCTATTCTCGTCCATTTGATATATGTTTTTCGGATGAATTTCGACGAAAAATTAATTAATTTATCCGAAATTAGGATTAGCGATGGTCGACGAGATCGATGAGCGCATCATAGAGATGCTCATCGAGGATGGGAGGAGACCCTACACCGAGATCGCTAAGAGACTCAACCTCAGCGAGTCCACCGTGCGTAAACGGGTTCAAGCCCTGGTGGAGGAGGGGGTGATTAGGCGTTTCACCATAGAGGTGGAGCCCTCAAGGCTGGGGCTGAGAACCGTCGCCATCATCGGCGTCGACGTTGACCCCCCAAGGCTTCTGGAAGTGGCTCAGAGGCTGTCCCAGCTCCATGAAGCCAGGTGGGTGGCCACGTCAACCGGGGATCACATGATCATGATGGAGGTCTGGATCAGCGATGGTAGAGCCCTGACGAGGCTCATCTCAGAGCGCATAGGGCGCATAGAGGGCGTGAAGAGGGTTTGTCCAGCTATCATCCTTGAGAAGTTGAAGGGTTAGATGAAGCCGAGGAGGCGCTCCGCAGCCCTATCACGCTTGAAGATGGCGAAGTCCCTGTAGCCGAGGAGCTCCGCCTTGGTCCTCCTCCCCGAGGCCACCTCGACGATGAATCTGAAGATGCGTCCACCCACCTCCCTTATGGATTCACGCCCCTCTATGATTGTTCCGGCGTTGATGTCGATGTTATCCCTCATACGTCGATAGGTTATGGGGTTTCCCGTCACCTTTATGACCGGCGCTATGGCGTGGCCGACGGTTGAGCCTCTACCCGTTGTGAAGACGACTATCTGGGCTCCTGCGGCCACCATGTGGGTCACAGACCCTATATCCCAACCCGTCCCATCCTGAAGCCATAGGCCTCCTCCACGAGGCCTCTCCAATCCATTCCAGTCGTTTCTTAGAACCCCAACGATGGGTCTGGTTCCACCCTTCCTCACGGCTCCGAGGCTCTTCTCCTCTATGGTTGTGAGACCCCCCTCTATGTTGCCCCTCGACATATATCTGCTCTCGATCCCCATCGCCTCAAGCCTCCTCACCTGCCTCTCGATCATGGCCCTGATCTCCTCAGCCACCTCTCGATTAACAGCCCTCCCCGTGAGGTGGCCCTCAGCCCCGATCATCTCCTGCGGCTCACTTATGATGACGGCTCCCCCCTCATCGATTAGGAGATTCGCCGCCACGCCTACAGCTGGGTTGGCCGCTATGCCCGAGGTGGCGTCTGATCCCCCGCACTCGACGGCGAGGATGAGCTTAGAGAGCGGAAATGGTTCTCGACGCTGCTCCGAGGCCTCCTCAGCCAGCCTCCTCAGCAGCCTAACACCCTTCTCCATCGCCTTTAGGGTTCCACCCTCCTCCTGGATGATGACCCGTTCAACAGGCTTACCGGTCGGTTTCACCCCCTCCTCTATCACATCGGCGTTGAGGGTTTCACAGCCGAGGCCGACGATGAGGATCGCCGCCACATTAGGGTTTGAGGCGACCCCTATGAGGTTGTGGGCGACCATCCAGTCGAGGCCGCAGCCGTGATGCTGGGTTACGGCCACAGCCCCCTCCACCTGATCGGCGATCCTCTTAGCCACCTCATAGCTGCAGTCTATGGGTGCGAGGACGAGGAGGTGGTTTCTTACGCCCACCGATCCGTCGGGGCGTCCATATCCATAGAACTCCATCTCAAACCCTCCTCTCCGGAAGCCTCAGGCTCTCAACGTTGTGGGTGTGAACCCACTCTCCACGTTTGATGGGCCTGGAGGCTACGCCGATGGCCTCCCCATACTTGATGATCCTCTCCCCCTCCCCTATGTCGGTGAGGGCGATCTTATGGCCGAAGGGGATGGCCTCCAGGGCCTCGACATGGGTGATGGCGACGCCCTCATCGGAGATGATCTCCACCCTCTCCCCCTTGGAGGCCTCCGCCAATAGGGTGGCTACGTTGTCTCCCCCATCTATTCTCAGAGCCTTAACCATGGTGATCCCTCCGTTGAAGCGGCTAATTAATGGTTGTTAGAAAGGGTTATTTAGATAGGGGGCTATGGGGTGCTGGATGTCGCCGAGATTTGAGCGGGAGCTCCTCATGATACCTGGCCCCACCATGGTCTCTCCGAGGGTTCTGCGAATCCTCTCGAAGCCGGTTATAAGCCACTGGAGTGAGGAGTTTAAGGAGGCCCTCCTCGAAGCCCTGAGGCTCACCGGGATGCTCTTCCAGACCGAGGGTCATCCCTTCATTCTCCCTGGAAGTGGAACCCTCGGGATGGAGGCCGCCATAGCCAACATCGTCGAGCCTGGTGATCGAGTTCTCTGCGTTGAGAACGGCTTCTTCGGTGAGCGTTGGAGCGAGATCGTCGAGGCCCATGGGGGAGTCGTCGACCACCTCCGCTTCGATTGGGGTCAGCCCATAGATCCGAAGCTCGTTGAGGAGAGGCTTCAGGAGGCTGATTATAAGGCCTTCACCATAGAGCATGTGGAGACATCGACGGGCGTGGCAAACCCCTTAGAGGAGGTGGGGCGCATAGCTCGGGGGACGGAGGCCGTCTGCATCGTCGACTCCGTCTGCGGCGTAGGTGGAATGCCCTTGAAGATGGATGAGTGGGGCCTCGACCTCTGCCTCACAGGAAGCCAGAAGGCCCTTGGAGCTCCACCTGGATTAACCCTCCTCTGCCTAAACGATAAGGCCTGGAGCGTAGTCGAGCGCCGTGAGAAGCCCGTGGCCGACTACTTCGCCGACCTGAGGCGGTGGGGGCCGGTGATGAGGGATCCAAGCGGCTACTTCGCCACCCCACCGACGGGTATGATCTTAGGACTCCTTGAGGCCTTGAGGCTCATCTTCGAGGAGGGTTTGGAGCATCGATGGAGGAGGCATAGGGCCTTCTCAGAGGCCTTCAGGGCTGGCTTGGATGCTATAGGCCTTAAATCATATCCGGCTGAGGGCTATGAGGCCTACACGGTCTCCGTGGCCGAGGTTCCAGAGGGTTTGGATGACGCCGAGCTGAGGAGGATCATGAGGGAGAGGCATGGGGTCGTCATCGCCGGAGGCCTTGGGAAGCTGAGGGGGAGGATCATCAGAATCGGCCATATGGGATCGGTGACCATCCCCGATCTAACGGCTACGATGTCGAGTCTCGAGATGGCTTTGAAGTCCCTTGGCTATGATCTGAGGCTGGGTGCGGGCGTCGGGGCCCTGGAGGAGAGGCTTCTCACCCATCTTTCTACCTAAACCTTCTCCAGGATTATCCTCGCATCTACGATCTTAGCCCCCTTCTCATAGACCATTATCGGGTTTAGGTCGAGTTCACTTATCTCTGGGAGCTCCATCAGCATATCCGAGGTTTTGAGCAGTATCTCTATCAGGGTCTCCTTATCCGCCTTAGGAAGCCCCCTCGCCCCCTCAAGTATCTTGTAGGCCCTTATCTCCCTGATCATCTCCTCCGCGTCAACCCGCTCTATGGGGACTAATCTGAAGGAGACGTCTCTCAGTATCTCGACGAAGATTCCCCCGAGGCCGAACATGATTGTGGGGCCGAAGGTTGGATCCTTTATGGCTCCGACGATGACCTCTGTTGAGCTGGGCGCCATCTCCTGGACCAGTATGCCCTCGATTACGGCCTCCGGAACCCTCGACTTCACGTTCTCATGTATCCTCCGATAGGCCTCCCTAATCTCCTCCTCGTCTCTCAGGTTTATGATGACTCCCCCGACATCGGATTTGTGTAGAATCTGCGGTGAGACCACCTTCAGGACGATGGGATAGCCGATCCGCTCGGCGGCCTCAACGGCCTCATCCTCCGATTTGGCAACCTCGAATCTGGTGACGGGCAGCCCATATAGGGCGCATAGCCTCTTGGCCTCTGGTTCGAGGAGGAAGTTCCTCCCCTCCTCCCTCGCCTTTGATATTATCCCCTCAGCTTCAACCTTGAGGGACATGGCTCCTATACTCTCCGCTTCACCGCTTTAAAGCTTAGAGGTTATCGAGAAGCTTATAATCCCTATAGGGTTAGCTCCCTTAGATCCCCATGAGGAGGCTGGTCGTCTACCTTCTCTGCGTCTTCATCGCCTTCACCCTCGGCTACACCTATCTACACCCAACTCTTATGCTGCTGGTTAAGTGGTTCACCCCCATCGTGGGATACTCCTTCATAGGCCTCATAGTCTCGGCCTACCTCCTCGTAGCTGACCCCCTCAAGAATCAACTCCTCATCATCTGGCTTCTTGTTGGCTTCCTATCCGGCCTTGTGGTTGGGAAGAGGCTGAGGGGGGTCTCAACAGCCCTGTCGGTCTACTCAACAATCTCCATCATCCTACTATTCTCAGGTCTAGGCTTCATGCGGAGGATTAGGGAGATGGGCCTCCCCGAGGAAGCCCTATATCGGCTATCCCCTCCCCCAAGTGGTCTGACCATCGCCCACCTTATGGAGGCCCCTGTGATTGGGGATCTCATTGAGGGTTTGATGGATCTCCTAGGAGGGGGCGCCCCCACCTCAATCGAATCGATCCCACAGTTTATTCCAAAGCTGGTGATGAGGATGCTCGCACCCATCCTCATCGTCTCCGCTGAGAATATGGCGGCGCTCATAGCCTCCTCCCTAATAGGGGCGGAGGTGGGGAAGCTCATAGAGGGCTATTTCTCCCCCCTATCCAACTCCCTCAGGGGATGGCTGAAGGGTGGCAGGGTCTGTGTAGTCGTCCCATTTCTCCTCACCCCCATGACGTCTGGGCTGCCCCCCTCCCAGGGGCCTGACGCCCCCTATCTCGAGGCCGTCATCGGAATGGCCGATGGGGAGGGGGGTGGATATGTGATGGCTCTATTCGCAGACCCCTCCCTCTCTCCCTTCGGCGTCGACCCCCAAAGCCCTGAGGTTGAGGGTCTCCTATACGCCTTCCTCATCACCCATGAAGATGGCCTCCTCCCGGCCTCGAGGGTCTTCGGCGTCCTAGACCTAGCCCTGCCCCCCCTCTCCCTGGGGAGGTTGTCGCCGCCAACCCTCCTCCTCGTCGCATATCTGGATGTCTCCATGAGGGAGGCTGGGGATAGGGCCTCAGCCATCGCCTCCACCATATCGTCAACCCTGGGAATTGGATTGAACCCCATGATGTCCACGGAGTCCATATATGATGGGGGGAGGATATGTAGCTTCATCTACATCTCAACCTCAGGCCTCGAGGAGCTGTCGGAGGATCATCTATACCTCATCTCCTCAGCTGGAGGTGAGGTGGCGGAGGAGATCTGCGGAGCCTTCTCCCGGGGGAACCTAAGGCCTCACGCCCTTGAAGGCTCACCTGATGGGGTTCTCCTCCTCGCTGGATTGATTGACTCGGAGATGTTCGATGAATATGTATCCCTCGGGAGGTTTGAGGAGCTGGGCCTCTCATCGCTCATAATCCCAAGGGATGTGGGCCTAGTGAGGGTGTCGGGGGTCCTAGCCTACTGGCGGAGGGGGGTTCACTCACCCCCGAGGCTCCACACCCTCGACCTGGGGGGTCTACTAGGAGTTGAGGGTCTCCGCTTCTCCCCTGAGGCGGGGGTCTCTAGGCTCCTTCTAACCTTCCTGGGCTCCGACGAGGAGGCTCCCATCGGGAAGCTCCTCACCACCCTAGAGGCTGAGGACATACCGGAGTGGCTCAACTCCACGCTCCTATCGAGGGGCGCCTTCCTCGACGCATCGGATTTGAGACTCCTCTTCGAGGCTGACATCCCACCCTACGTCGAGGTGGTTAGGGGAGTCTCCCCCATGGATGGGGAGGTGGTGGTGGAGATCGAGGTGTTGAATAGGGGTGAGAGCCCCATCTCCGATGTCAGGATCTCAGATGATCCTGGAGCCTACTACCCGGAGAGCCTAATGGTTTTAGGCTCAACAGAGGATTCCTGGTCATACATCGGTCCCAACGGCTCAAGGGGCATCACATATAGATTGAGGCCCATCGTCGGCGGCATCTACATCCTCAAGCCAGCCATCGCAACCTTCAAATTCGACGATCTGGAGGCGGCCTCAGCCTCCGACTTCACAGAGGTGGAAGCACCCCTCCCCCCATCCCACCTGATCCTATGGAGGGTGGCTGAAGCCCTCTGGCTCTCAATCTCCGACCTCCTGAACCCCCTGACCGGGGGATTTGGAACACCGATCCTCCAGGTCATCACCTTCACCATCATCGCCTTAATCGCCCTGAGGGAGATCCTCTCCATCAGGAGGTGGGTTGAGGGAGATAAAGAAGGTGATAATTGCCATTAATGGAATTAGAGGTCTAAATTTGGGAAGGCGTTTCCCTTCCCTGTTTTCTAGCCCATTCTCATGTCCCCGACGAATATCCGACGATTCAGAGTGCGATAAACTATGCTGGGGAGAACGACACGATCATGGTGAGGGCTGGAACTTACAAGGAGCATATAGACATCACATCTAAGAAGAGGCTGACCATCATGGGGGAGGAGGGGCGGAGGCCACCATCATAGATGGGATGTATGTCTCCAATGGAAACTCGACGACCATCGAGGATTGTATCATCAGAGATAACGGTATCGGATGGAGGGGCACCTATGCCGCTGGGAAATACTTCGACGACGTCGTCCACCCCAATATAGAGGAGTTCACTTACACCTGGATCATAGTCAAATGGGAGGACGCAAACAACGACGGCTTCGTCAACGCCCCAGGGGAAGGAGACACCTACACAATCCTAGCCAGGGGACATTAACCCCCTTTTTACGTTTCACCCTCCTTCATCCTCTCCCTCAGCCACCTCGCCACCTCCTTTAGAAGGGGGTTAGGCGTAGCGAGAACCGGAACCTCCCTAGCGCCTACTCTCAGTATGGGGCGATACTCGGGCATCTCGGCGTAGAGGAGGCTCGCCCAGTAGATGCGCCCCCTCATACGCTCCTTCAGGAGCTCCTTTGTGTTGAAGGGGAGTGGGACGTGGTGGAAGGCTATACCCTCAGCCCAGTTTAGGACGACTGGTCTGCCAGCCTCTATGAGGAGGGCGCAGACCTCAGCGAGCTCCTGCAGGATGTATTCCACCATCTCGAGGATGATGAGCTCCTTAGCTGGCATGTAGGTGATCTTCACATCGACCCCCTCAGCTCCCTATCCACCTCACCTATGGAGTGGTAGAGCCTCTCAACTATCTCATCTATCTCGCTGTGGCCGACAACGAGGGGTGGAGCCACCTGTATGTGGTCTCCTCTGACGCCGTCGACGGTTCCGGAGCCTGGATATATGAGGAGGCCATTCCTTAGACAGGCTTCATAGATTCTGCGATGAACCCTCAATTCAGGTGGGAAGGGCCTCTTAGACTCTCGATCGGCGACGAACTCGACGCCTGCGAAGAGGCCGAGGCCCCTAACATCGCCGACGATTCCATGATCATATAGGTCTTGAAGACCCTTCAATAGATGTCTACCCATCTCCGCCGCCCTCTCTACGAGGTTGTGTCTCTCGATGTATTCCATCACAGCCAATCCGACGGCGCAGGCGACGGGGTGACCAGTATAGGTGTGGCCGTGGAGGAAGGGCCTCTTAAAGGCCTCATAGACCCTCTCAGATGCGACGGCGGCTCCAAGGGGTATGTAGCCGCTGGATAGGCCCTTAGCCACAGCCATTATGTCAGGCTCAACGCCGTAGTGCTCGAGGGCGAAGCGTCTACCGGTTCTACCGAAGCCAGTCATCACCTCATCGGCGATGAACAGAACCCCATATTGGTCACATATCTCCCTGATAACCTTGAAGTAGTCCTCCGGCGCCGGAACGGTTCCGAGGGTGGCCCCCACAACCGGCTCGGCGATGAAGGCTGAGACATACTCCGGGCCAACAGCCTTTATGGCCGATTCGAGGGCCCAGGCGCATTCGAGGCTGCAGCTTTCAGGGGTCTTGCCGAACCAGCATCGATAGCAGTAGGCGGGTGGTATATGGGGGAAGTTTAGCAGCATGGGTGTGTAGAGCCTCCTCCTCTTGATGTTCCCAGACATCGATAGGGCTCCGAGGGTGTTTCCGTGATAGCTCTGCCATCGAGCGATCACCTTAAATCGACTCCCCTCCCCCCGTTCGAGGTGGTATTGCCTCGCCATCTTGGCGGCTGACTCCGTGGCCTCCGAGCCTCCGGAGCAGAAGAAGACCCGTGTGAGGCTTGGAGGCGTGAACTCTGCGAGCTTCTCGGCGCATCTCACGACGACCTCAACGGAGTGGTGGAAGCTGTGGGCGAAGGGGAGCCTCTCAAACTGCTTTAGGGCTGCCTCCCAAACCTCCCTTACGCCGTAGCCTATGTTCACACAGATGGGGCCTGAACTTCCATCGATGTATCTGTTGCCGGCCTCATCCCATACGTAGATGCCCTCCCCCCTCACCAGCTTCAATAGTGGGCCGACACCCCTTGAGAAGAGCCTCGTCTCAACGGGGTCTAAGAAGGGTTCTCCATCCACAGTCATCAAAGCCTGATATGGTTGAAGTTCTCTTAAAGGTGAGGCTGCAGCCACAGTCATGCCGTCTATGGTCTATCCATCGATGGCTGATGGAGGTCTCCAGCGCCGCTCTCAGGGGAGTATCTTACCAGGGTTTAGGATGCCCCTTGGGTCGAAGGCGTTCTTAATGGCCTTCATCAACTCCACCTGGACTGGGCCAACCTTCTCTATGAGATATTTCCTCTTCGTATAGCCCAATCCATGCTCCCCTGAGACAGTTCCACCGAGGCTTAGGCCGAGGTGGATGAGGTCGTCGATTATGGCCTCCAGCTTCCCCAGCCAGGTTTCTCGCTCCATCTCCTCAGGCTTCACTATTATGGCGTGAACGTTTCCATCTCCGGCATGGCCGTTGACGACGACCCTAAGCCTATGCCTCTCCCCGATCCTCTCAGCCCCCTCCACATAGTCGGGTAGCCTGCTCCGTGGGACGCAGACATCTACCTCATCGACCTCCCAGAAGGCCTTGTAGGCCTCGAAGAGGCATTTACGCCCCTCCCAGAGCTCCCTCATCCTCGCCTCCGTGTCAGCCACATAGGCGTCCTCGGCTCCATGCTCCATGCAGACCTCCCCGACGGTCTCCATCTGCCACTCAACCTCGGCCTCGCTGTTCCCCTCGACGCCTACGATGAGGTAGGCCTCATGCTCATCATCCGGCATACGGCGCTCCAAGTATCGCTCAACAACCTCCACCGCATCCCTGGGCATATACTCAACGGCGAAGGGGACAACCCGTCGACGGATCATCTCCGAGACGGCCCTCGCCGCATCCCTCGTCGAGTTGAAGGGGATGTAGAGGAGAGCCGAATACTCAGGCTTAGGCACCAATTTGAGGATGGCCTGGGTCACGACGGCCAGCGTCCCCTCAGACCCTATGAGGAGGTCGAGGAGCTCATAGCCCGTCGAGTTCTTCACGATCTTGCCTCCAAGCTGGATGACCTCCCCGTTGGGCAGCACTGCCTCAAGGCCTTGGACATAGTCCCTCGTCACCCCATACTTCAACCCCCTGACGCCTCCGGCGTTGGTCGATATGTTTCCGCCGAGGCTTCCAGACTCCTCCCCTGGGTCTGGGGGGTAGAGGAGGCCGAGTTTCTCCGTCTCCTCGTGGAGCTCCATGATGAGGACTCCGGGCTCGACGACGGCCATGAGGTTGTCCTCATCTATCTCAACGATCCTATTCATCTCGTCGAGGCTGAGGGCTATGCCGCCGTAGATTGGGTGGGCTCCACCGCTTAGACCAGTCCTCGATCCCTGAGGCGTCACGGGTATTCGACGCTCATAGGCGAGCCTCAAAACCCCTGAGACCTCCTCGGTTGTCCTGGGCTTCACCACCACCTCCGGCGGATGAGGGGGGAGGGGACTCTCGTCGAGGCCATGCCTCTCCAACATCTCGGGTGAATCATAGACGTTCTCAGAGCCTACGATATCTTGGAGAAGCCTCTTAACCTCCCCCGTCACCCTCCCATAGCTCATCTCCCCTCCGCTCCCTGAGCTTCTCTATAAGCCTTGGAACCACCTCATATAAGTCGGCGACGACTCCGAGGGTGGCGAAGTCGAATATCGGAGCCTTCGGATCGGTGTTAATAGCAATAATGACCTCGGAGCCCCTCATGCCGGCGAGATGCTGGACAGCACCCGAGATTCCGCAGGCGATGTAGACCTTCGGCCTCACCGTTCTGCCGCTTAGGCCGACTTGATGGCTGTAGTCTATCCACCCCTCATCGACGGTCGGCCTACTCGCCCCTACGGCCCCTCCCAGAAGCCTGGCCAACTCCTCCAGAAGTTTGAATCCCTCAGGGCCTCCGAGGCCCATCCCTCCGGAGACTACTACGTCGGCCTCGACGAGGCTCACCTCCTCCTCGATGGGCTGGAATTCGAGAATCCTCACCCTATCAGGCAAGGAGGAGGAGTCTATCCTCCTCTCTATTATCTCCCCCCTCCTCGATGCATCCCTCTCGGCCTCGGGCATCACCTTATACCTCACCGTAGCCATCTGAGGCCTTGTATATGGGGAGATGATGGTGGCCATGACGTTGCCCCCAAAGGCCGGACGAGTCTGCCTCAATAGACGGGTCTCGGGATCGATGTCGAGGCCCGTGCAGTCAGCCGTTAGGCCGACTTTCAGCCTGGCCGCCACCCTCGGGGCGAGGCTTCGACCGATGGATGTCGCTCCGAAGAGAAAGATGTTTGGCTTAAGCTCCTCGACGAGTTCGACGAGGATCTCCGTATAGGGGTCAACCCTGAAGGGTTCAAGCCATGGGTCATCATAGACGTAGACCCGCTCAGCTCCACGGTAGATGAGCTCCTCAGCCCACCTCCGACAGCCATCGCCGATTATCACAGCATATAAGGGTTCACCAAGCTCCTCAGCCAATTCACGCCCCTTACCCAACAGCTCATAGCTGACGGGGTGAACCCTACCTCTGCGATACTCCGCATAGACCAAGACACCCCTATAGGCTGAGAGATCAACCTCCCTCTCAGCTTCCAATATGCTTAGGGCGTTCTCGGGGCAGGCCTCTATGCAGGATCGACATAGGGTGCATCCCTCACCGATTCGGGGGAGTCCCTCAACAAGCTCTATAACCCCATAGGGGCAGGCCTGGACGCAGAGGCCGCATCCAGTGCATCTCTCTGGGTCAACCCTGATCTCAGCCATTTAGATCACCCCAACCTCCTCCAGCTTCCGCAGAATCCTCTCAGCCAGCTCGTCGGGTTCACCCTGGATGATCTCGCCGCCCCTCGGAGGCTCGGGGTGGAATACCTTGACAACCCTCGTCGGAGAACCCTCAAGGCCGTAGAGGCTTGGCTCTCCACCGAGGTCTGATGCCGTTAGGGTTTTGATCTCAGCCCTCTTAGCCCTCAGCTTCCCCTTCAGCGTTGGAAGCCTCGGCTGATTTATCTCCTTAGTCACAGTAATCAAGGCTGGGAGAGGCGCCTCGAGGGTCTCTATGCCGTCGTCGAGTCGCCGTCTCACCCTTATACGGCCCTCAGAGACCTCGAGGATTTGGGAGACGTAGCAGATGTGGGGTATGCCTAAATGCTCAGCCAGCTCTGGGCCGACCTGACCCGTGTCGCCGTCCGTCGTCTTGAGGCCGCAGATGATGAGGTCGTAGGGCATCATCTTCCTGATGCAGAGGGACAACGTATAGCTGGTGGCGAGGGTGTCGGCCCCTGCGAAGGCCCTGTCGGTCGCCAGCCAGGCCTCGTCGCATCCCATGGCTATGGCATCCCTCAAGGCCTTCTCGGCCATGGGAGGCCCCATGGTGAGAACCTTCACATAACCCCCATAGCGTTCCCTAAGCCTCAGGGCCTCCTCCACGGCGTGCTCATCGAAGGGGTTTAGTATGCCCGGATACTTCTCCCTCATCAACCTCCCCGTCTCAGGGTCTATCTCAACCTCAACGGTCTCGGGAACCTGCTTGATGCAGACGATGATGTTGAGACCCCGCTTCATCTCATGAGATGAAGCTCTGAACCCTATAAAAGGATGGGAGACTCTGGGTTAAAGCAGCTTTAACCCTTTTGAAGAGGGAGCTGAATCGACATCGCTTTGGGAAGCCTTATCTAACCTCAAATCTACACTCGGCTGGGATGCCCGTCCACCCAATAGAGTTCAGATATTATCACCCCGAGATGAGGAGCCTCTTCACAGAGGAGGCACGCCTACAGAGATGGCTTGATGTGGAGGCAGCCCTCGCATGGGCCCACGCCGAGGTGGGGGACATACCCCGAGAGGCGGCTGAGGAGATCGCCAGGAAGGCCAAGGTCGGCATAGTCACCCTTGAACGGGTGAAGGAGATTGAGAAGGAGACCCGCCATGATGTGATGGCGATGGTGAAGGCCCTCTCCGAGGTCTGCGAGGGGGAAGCTGGAAAATTCGTCCATCTGGGGGCGACGAGCTATGACATCGTCGACACAGCCCTCGCCCTCCAGCTCAGGGATGCCCTGAGGATTCTGGAGGGAGACCTGAAGAGGCTGCTCGGCATCCTACTGGAGCTGGCTGAGAGGCATAAGGGGACTGTCTGCATAGGCAGGACGCATGGTCAGCATGCCGTTCCCACGACCTATGGGATGAAGTTCGCCATCTGGGCCTACGAGGTCTCAAGGCATTTAGACCGCCTCGAGGAGTTGAGGGGGAGGCTGCTGGTCGGGAAGATGAGCGGCGCCGTCGGAACCATGGCCTCCTTCGGCTGTAAGGGCCTCGAGATTCAGAGGCTTACGATGCGACGGCTCGGCCTCAAGCCGGCTTTGATCAGTAGCCAGATCATACAGCGAGACCGCCATGCGGAGCTCCAGTGCCTCCTGGCCCTCATCGCTGGAACCCTCGACAAGATGGGGAGGGAGATAAGGAATCTACAGCGAACGGAGATAGCTGAGGTCTTCGAGCCCTTCGATCCGAGGCAGGTGGGTTCATCGACGATGCCTCACAAGCGGAATCCGATTCGCTGTGAGCGTATCTGCGGCCTGGCGAGGATCATCAGGGCGAGCGTTCTACCGGCCCTGGAGACCATCGCCCTCGAGCATGAACGTGACCTGACGAACTCCTCGGTGGAGAGGATCACGATTCCCGAGGGCCTCATCCTCATCGACTACATGCTGAGGCTGATGATCGACATCCTCAGGGGGTTGAGGTTCAACATGGAGAACATCCAGCGGAATCTACATCTCACCCTCGGCCTATGCCTCACCGAGCGGGTGATGATGGAGCTTGTGAGGAAGGGCCTCGGCCGGCAGGAGGCCCATGAGAAGCTGAGGGTTCTATCGCAGAGATGCTGGAGGGAGCGGAGGCCCCTGAGGGAGGTCATCTTGGAGGATGAGGAGTTGTCGAGGCTCGTCACCCCCGAGGAGGTGGAGGAGTGGCTTAGACCTGAGACCTATATCGGCCTTGCAGTGGAGCTCGTCGAGAGGGCTGTTGAGACCCTTAGGGATAGGGCTGCGTAAAGGAAATAAATCCCCCCTCTTCTCAACTATCCCAGTTTGGAGGCGTCCCCATGCCATCCAAGTCTAAAAAGGGGAGGAGGGTGAAGAAGGAGGATTTAATTAAGCGAATCGAGGAGCTGGAGGCCGCCTTAAAGGAGGAGAGGGAAAAATCTGAGCGATATCTGAACAGATTGAAATATGCTTTAGCTGAGCTTGACAACACTCGGAAGGAGATGGAGCGACGCCTGAAGGAGGCCTCTGAGCGGGGGAAGCAGGAGCTCATCTTGGAGCTCCTCCCAATCGTAGACGAGCTTCAGATGGCTATTGAGGCTGCGAGGAGAACGGGTGAGAGTGAGGTTCTCAAGGGGGTGGAGATGGTTATGAGGAAGTTGGAGCGCCTATTGGAGCGTGAGGGCGTCTCACCGATAGAGGCTGTGGGCAAATTCTTCGACCCCTACCTCCACGAGGCTGTTCAACGGGTTGAGACCTCGGAGCATCCGGAGGGCATGATCATAGAGGAGCTTAGAAGGGGATACCTCTATAAGGGGAGGCTCCTAAGGGCGAGCCTGGTGAAGGTCGCCGGAAGCCCGAAGGGGTGAGAAGCATGGGGGAGAAGGAGCTCATAATAGGCATAGACCTCGGCACGACGAACTCGGCTGCGGCAGTGATCAAGGATGGGAAGCCCGTCATCATACCCAGCGCTGAGGGGCCTACGATAGCTGGGAAGATGTTCCCCTCCGTCGTCGCCTTCACGAAGGATGGGCAGATACTCGTCGGAGAGCCGGCGAGGAGACAGGCCCTGATGAATCCGGAGGGGACGGTTAGGGAGATCAAACGTAAGATGGGGACGAGATACAAGGTGAAGATATATGGGAAGGAATACACACCGGAGCAGATTTCGGCTTTCATACTGAAGAAGATCGTCAAGGACGCTGAGTCCTTCCTGGGTCAAAAGATCAGGAAGGCCGTCATAACAGTTCCGGCGCACTTCAACGACAATCAGCGTCAAGCGACTAAGGACGCCGGAGAGATCGCAGGCCTTGAGGTTGTGAGGATCATCAACGAGCCTACGGCCGCCGCCCTCGCCTATGGATTGGATAAGACGGATAAGGAGATGAAGATCATGGTCTTCAGCTTCGGCGGAGGAACCAACGACACAACCATCATGGAGATCGGCGGAGGGGTCTTCCAAGTCTTGGCGACAAGTGGAGACAACGAGACGGGGGGCGCAGACATCGACAGGGCCATCATGGACTGGCTGATAGAGGAGTTCAAGAAGGAGACGGGTATCGACCTAAGCCAAGACCCGAAGGCGATGGCAAGGCTGAAGGAGGCGGCTGAGAAGGCCAAGATAGAGCTGTCGACTCTGCTTCAAACCGATATCGACCTGCCCTACATCGCCTGGGATGAGAGCGGCCCTAAGCATCTGCATATGACGCTGACCCGTGCCAAGCTGGAGCAGCTGGCCATGCCAATTGTTGAGAGGATTAGGGAGCCCATCATGAGGACGTTGGAGGATGCTAAGCTGAGGCCTGAGGACATAGATAAGATAATCCTCATAGGTGGGCAGACGAAGATGCCTCTGGTTCAGAGATTCATAGAGGAGTTGATGGGTAAGAAGCCTGAGAGGGGTATAGACCCCATGGAGTGCGTAGCCATAGGGGCAGCGATACAGGGCGCCATCATCGCTGGGGAGCTCCAGGACATAGTCCTCCTCGATGTGACGCCTCTGTCGCTGGGCGTCGAGACTAAGGGCGGAATCTTCACCAAGATCATCGAGAGGAACACGACGATACCGGTGAGGCGTAGCCAGATATTCACCACGGCTGAGGACTTCCAGACCTCGGTTGTCATCCACGTCCTCCAGGGTGAGAGGCCGCTGGCCAAGGATAACATAAGCCTTGGAAAATTCGTTTTGGATGGCATCCCACCGGCTCCGAGGGGTGTCCCCCAGATCGAGGTGACCTTCGACATAAATGCCGACGGAATCCTCACCGTCACAGCTAAAGACCTGGGGACTGGGAAGGAGATGAGCATAAAGATAACTGGTTCGACGAAGCTGACTCCTGAGGAGAAGGAGCGTATGATAAAGGAGGCTGAGCGATACGCTGAGCAGGATAAGAGGGCGCTGGAGGAGGCTCAGACCAGGAATCTGGCTGATGACCTGCTATACACGACGGAGAAGACGCTGAAGGAGTATGGCGACAAGTTCAGCGAGGAGCAGAAGAGGGAGATTAGGGAGAAGATGGAGGCCTTAAGGGAGGCCTTGAAGAAGGGAGGCCTTGAGGAGATGAAGGCTAAGATACAGGAGCTCCGAGAGGCGGTTCAGAGGGCCGGAGCCACCATATATCAGAAGGTTGCGGAGGAGTATGCCAAGCGTAAGGCCGAGGAGAAGGGCGGAGAGGAGAAGAAGGAGGGCGACAGGAGAACTGTGGACGCCGACTACAGGGTCGTCGACGAGGAGAAGGATTAGTGTTCAGTAATCGCATAATCTTTATACCCCTCGAAGCCTCATAGCCCAGAGACATCTTCTCACCCAGAAAGAGGTGGAACAGCCCTGTGAGGAGGAAGGACTATTACAAGATATTAGGCGTCGACAGGAATGCGACTCAGGAGGAGATAAAACGAGCCTTCAGGAGGCTCGCCCTCAAATATCACCCAGACAGGAATAAGAGCCCAGACGCCGAGGAGAAGTTCAAGGAGATATCCGAGGCCTATGCCGTGCTGTCAGACCCCGAGAAACGTAGACAATACGACATGTATGGCTATGAGGGCATACAGACCCGCTACACGGCTGAGGACATCTTCAACAGAACCATCTTCAGAGACATCTTCACCGAGTTCGGCTTCGACTTCGAAGACCTATTCAACCGATTCTTCAAGGACTTCACAGTCACCTTCCAACGGGGCGCCCCAACACCTGAGAGGGGGAGGGACATAGAGACCGAGATAGAGGTAACCCTCGAGCAGGCGGCCTACGGAGGGGAGGTCGAGATAAACATTCCAAGGATGAGACGCTGCCCAAGATGTGGAGGATCAGGGGCTGAGCCCGATAAGGGTATGGTGACCTGCCCAAGCTGCGGGGGAACGGGGAGGATCGAGGAGCGCCGGATAACAGGCTTCACCCAGATGATCAGGATAACAACCTGCGATAGATGCGGCGGTAGGGGGATCATACCCGCAGAGCCCTGCAGCGAGTGTAAGGGACTCGGCCTCGTCGAGCGTAGAGCCAAGATAAGGGTGAAGATTCCCCCAGGCATAGAGGATGGATCGAGGCTCGTTCTAAGGGGTGAGGGGGATGAGGGACGCTTCGGAGGGCCTCCAGGAGACCTATACGTCACCGTGAGAGTTAAGCCACATCCAAAGTTGGAGAGGAGGGGTTTGGACATCATCTATGAGGCTGAGGTCCCATATCCAAAGGCAGTCCTCGGCGGTGAGATAAGGGTGCCGACGCTGAGGGGTGAGCGGAAAATCGAGATTCCACCTGGAACCGAGTCTGGCTCCATCATCAGGCTTAGGGGACTCGGCGTAAGAAGCCCCTACGGCGTCGGAGATCAATTGGTGAGGATTAAGATTAAGGTGCCTAAGAAACTCACACCGAGGGAAAGGGAGCTGATAGAGGAGTTGGCGAGATTGATGGATGAGTCCTAACGCCTCCTATCTATGATCTCATAGAGTTCAGGTCCAGTCCCTATTAGGGTGACGGGGATGCAGAGTTCTCTCTCTATGCGCTCTACGAACTCCCTGGCCTCGGGTGTGAGCTCCTCATAGCTCCTCGCACCCTTACACTCTGGGTATAGGATGTCGAGCTTCGTCAGAGCTATCTGCGTCGCACCGTTGAGCATGACAGCCCTCCTCGCCAGATCGAAGTTGAAGGGGGCGGCTCTGCGTTGGCGTCCCGTGACGGTTCCATACTCGTCCCAGCCTCTACGCTTCGCCTCCTCGGGGCTGATCTCACCTGGAAGCTCCCCGGCTCCAACCCTTGTGACGTAGGCCTTAAGGACGAGGACGACCTCATCAACCCTGGTGGGTCCTATGCCCACGTCGGAGCAGGCTGCTGAGGCGCAGACATCCTTCGACGTTGTGTAGGGATATGTGCCATGGTAGAGGCTGATGAAGGTTCCCTGAGTCCCCTCCACGATGACCTTCCCACCCCTATCTAAAGTCTCATTCACCTCGAGGGGGACGTCCGCCAGAAATCTCTGGAGCTCCGGCAGGTCTCGGGCAACCCTCACCCTCCTGAGAGCCCTGTCGGCGTTGCAGGGCCCTGTTCCGGTGCCGGTGGTCTGAATCTTCTCCTTCAGATGCCCCCTCCGGTCTCGCTCTATATGCTCAGGCTCTATGATGGCGCATTGGGGGTCTAATCCGAATCGATCTTCGACGCCGAGCCTCTCTATCTCGCTTAGGAGAACCCTTGGATCGACGACGACCCCTGGGCCGATGAGCAGCCTTGTGGAGGGATTTACGAAGCCGCTGGGAACCATCCTCAGCTTATAGGTCTCACCCCCATAGACGACGGTGTGCCCTGCGTTGGGTCCGACGCCTGCCCTGACGCAGATGTCAGCCTTATCGGCTACCGAGAGATATGAGACGATCTTACCCTTCCCACAGTCTCCGAAGAAGCCGTCCACAACGACCGTGCAGACCATAGGCCTCAGCAAACCTTCAACCCTATTAGATTTAAGCCTGACTCACGGAGGATAGCCTATGAGATTCAAGAAGCATCTACGATACGGCGTCGAGATAAGGTGGGACGGTGGAACCGGAGGATTCGTCGAGGCGTATAGGCATAGGTTTAGGCTTGACACCCCTGAGGAGTGGGGTGGCCTGGCTGAGGGGCCCTGCCCAGATGAGCTCCTCGCAGCCTCTATAGGGGGGTGTCTCCTCACAACCCTACTCCACTTCGCCAGGAGGATGGATGTGAAGCCGAGGGATGTAGAGATCGAGGTCTCCCTAAACATAGTTCTCCAGGGAGCTGAGGGATATAGGATTAGGGGCGTCGAGGTTAGCTTCATCGTCGAGGCAGATGAGGAGGATCTGGAGCTCCTGAAGCGATGCGCCGAGTGGGCCGTCAGATACTGCCACATCACCAGATCACTGGAGGGGGCTATACCCCTCAATGTGAGGCTGGAGGTGAGGGGGGTCAGTAATTTTTTCCCTGGGAACCCCAATTAATATCGATGAGCCTTGCCCAACATCGGCATCCTCGTCGTTGGAAACGAGATCCTCGATGGATTGGTTCTGGATACCAATAGCCACTGGCTGATAAATCAGCTTAAGGCCCTGAGGATGCCCGTCATAGAGCGCATAACTGTGAGGGATGAGGTCTCCGAGATCGCTAAGGCCCTGAGGAGGCTGCTGGAGGATGGATGCGACATCATCTTCACCACCGGAGGCCTCGGGCCGACACATGACGACAAGACCCTTAAGGGGGTGGCGGAGGCCTTTGGGCTTCCCTTGGAGCTGGATGAGGAAGCCCTCGCCATCGTGGAGCGTCAATATAGGACGCTCCACGAGCTCGGATATGTGAAGAGAGCTGAGTTGACGGAGGCTCGACGTAAGATGGCTATACTGCCCAGGGGGGCGAGGCCCCTCGACAATAGGATAGGTGGAGCTCCAGGAGTCCTGTTGGAGGTTGGGGGCTGCTGGATCATCTGCCTACCAGGCGTGCCAAAGGAGTTGAAGTGGATTTTCGAGAATGAGGTCATTCCGCTGCTTAGGAGGCGTGTGAAGGGAGCCTTCGCTGAGAGGGTTATAAGGCTTCTCAGGGGAGATGAATCCACCATAGCACCCGTATTGGAGGAGGTTATGGCTGAGGTTCCAGGCGTCTATGTGAAATCTATGGTGAGGCCCCACGGTGAGGGAGGCATAAGGATTTGGGTCTCAGCCTGGGGGGAGAGCCAAAGCGAGGTTGAGGCCCTGGTGGAGGAGGCCTCTAAGAGGCTTATAGAGAGGCTTGGCGGATTCATGGGGGAGATTCCCAATGGTTGAGTGCTGGCTCCCCTATGGAGAGACGGAGGTCCATGTCTCCATACCCCTTAGAGAATTCCTCGGGGTTGTGGAGCCCAAGATAGGGGAGGTTGTGAGGGATGTAGAGGCAGCCGTGAGGGAGGTCGCTGAGAGACCCCTCGGCTGCGAGCCTCTAAGCGAATTGTCTGAGGCCTCAACCATCTCAATAGGCGTCGATGGAGGCCTCCCCCCGAAGGCCATCATCCAAGCCCTATCAGGCTTACTGGATGTCATAGAGGCTGGGAGGGGGTTGGAGGGGGTCTCCATCATCATCGGACTCGGCCTCAGAACCAGAGGGGTCACCCGACTCCTGGAGCTCATCAGGAGAGGCCTTCCAAGAGGCGTGGAGCTTAGGATTCATACAGCTCGATCGGAGGTGGAGGAGCTGGGGAGAACGAGGAGGGGGAACACCGTAGAGGTGTCTAAACCCCTCATCGAGGGGGAGGTGAGGATCCTCATCAGCCAATTCCACCCCGACCCCCTATCAGGGTTTAAGGGGCCCCACACGGCTCTGATTCCCCAGCTATCAGGCTTCAAGGCCATAGAGATGAATAGGGGCCTATACCACCAGGGTTCAACGGGGCTGGGGGTTGTCGAAGACAACCCAATCCTGATGGACTCCTGGGACGCCTTGAGGCTGATGGGCATCGACGCATCGCTGCTCCTCGTCACAGATCATAGGGGAGGCGTCGTCGACACCCTATATGGCGATGCTGAAGCGGTTTGGGATAAGGCCCTAAACGACTATGGGGACATCTACTCCGTGGAGGTTGAGTCGGCTGACATCTACATCCTCAGCCCAGGTGGAGGCCGCTTCGACTTCGACCTCTACCACTCCCTCTGGGCCCTTAGGGCCTTGAGGAAGCCTAAGAGGGGTGGGAGGATAATCCTTGTAGCCGAGTGTGGGGAGGGGCTTGGAGCACCTGGACTCTCGAAGCTCTCCGGGGTTGAGAGGCTCAGCGAGTTGAGGAGGAGATATATGCTGGGCGGCGAGGTTCTCCACCTATTGAGGAGCCTCCAGAGGTCGATGAGGATTCAACTCGTCTCCGCCCTGCCGAGGCATCTGGCTGAGCCCCTCGGTCTCACCGTCTATGGGGCTGTCAACGACGCCTATGAGGATGCCGGTAGGGGTCGAGTGGCGGTTATTCCCTATGCGCTCTCCATCACACCTTAGATGGGTGTGATGAAGACGAAGGTGAGGATTATCATGGCGACGTAGAGGAGGGCGAGGAGCTTCCTCGATAGGCTGAGGGGTGAGACCTCGTCAAGGGGTGCACCACCCTCGCCTCTGGTCCACATCATGAAGAGGGCGAGCATTATGGCCATGAGGAAATACCCAGAGACGAGGAGGATGAAGATGCCGATGATGGAGACCTTCCTATGGAGCTCCCTTCCGAGGAGGGCTCGACAGATGTGGCCGCCGTCGAGCTGCCAGCTTGGTATGAGGTTGATGAAGGTGACGATGCAGCCGACCCAGGCTGCGAAGGCGATGGGGTGGAGTATCAGAACCATACCCCTCGGGGTGGGCTTCAAAAACTGAGCCAGAAGCGATAGGAGGAGGGGGAAGGGGATACCCCTAATCCTCACACCTGGGAAGCGTATTGACCACTCCAAGACTTCATCGGCTGGGACGATGAAGGAGAGCTTCAAACCTATGACGGCGACGATGAGGGATACCAGCAGCCCCACGGCTGGCCCGCTGAAGCCTATGTCGAAGAGGTCATCCCTA
>Ga0209410_1000187_pt1 | contig 26410 bp, 25 predicted proteins | sample Mar14436cmmetaG_FD_184135 | JGI IMG/M metagenome (GOLD analysis project Ga0209410, IMG submission 184135) | Marine hydrothermal vent microbial communities from Guaymas Basin, Gulf of California to study Microbial Dark Matter (Phase II) - Marker... ... | reverse complement strand
TTTTATAGGTGTATTTTTTCCACTATTACTTTGTATCTTTTCTCTTTTTATAATTAGGGATTTAAAAATCGAAACTCATCAATATGACTTTATTCCTACAAATCATTCCTTCATTTCTGTTCAAAAGATACTTACTGATATCTTTGGTGGGCTGAATCGGGTAAATATTGCTATTGAAGCAAAAAATGGTGATATACTGAAACCTTCTATTTTAGAAAAAGTAAAAAATCTGGCAGAGGAAATTCAACTTCTTGATGAAGTTGATCCAAGACGGGTACGTTCTATTTTTTCTCATAACATTAAACATATTGAAGTACATCCTGATGGTTTTTATGTACAGAGGCTTTTAAGAAATGTTCCCTCTTCTGCTGAAGAAATAGCCGTTTTAAAAAAGAAAATTTTAAAAAATCCTTTAGTTTATGGCCCTCTTATTTCTAAGGACTTTAAAGCCACACTTATTCAGGCAGAGTTTCGTGAGGATGTGTCTTCAAAAAAGATATATTCAAAAATTAATGAGATTATCAATCGTTATCATGGAGATGATGTAAATATTTATATTAGTGGTCGTCCAATCTTAGAAGGCTATATTGATGCCCATTTGACCTCTATTATTCATGTTTTTTCAGTTACTTTAGTTATTATCCTGTTTCTACTATTTTTGGCCTTTCAGAAAAAACGCGGTTTTTTGTTGCCCCTTTTAGCTGCTAGTATGTCAGTAGTTTTCAGTATGGCAACTTTAAACCTGCTTCATCTTCGCTTAAATCCTTTTACCATCCTGCTTCCTTTCCTTATCTTTGTTTTAACTATTGCTCATAGTATCCAATTCATGGAGCGATATTTTGAAGAAAGTTCTATCAACAGAGATAAAACTCAAGTAGGTTATGCTGTTTTAAGCTCTTTATTAAATCCTATTCGCGCTTCGCTTTTTACAGATTTTCTAGGTTTTGCCTCCCTTATTCTTATTCCTATTCCTGCCATGCGAACAATAGCTATTTTGGGTAGCTTTGGTGTATTGAGTATTTTTATTACTGTAGTTTTATTTTTGCCCGCTTGTTTTGCTGTTTTTTCTTTACCTGATGTCAAAAAAAATAATCCAAATTTAGGGCTAGTTGAGGCTATTTTAAAGAAGTTCATTAGTTTTTGGCAGAAAAAGTGGCAGAGATTTTTAATCCTTTTACTTTTTGTCTTTTTCTTTATTTTAGCTATTTACGGGTTAAGGCATATAGAAGTAGGAGAAAATGAACCAGGTACTTCTATCCTTTATCGTGATGCCCCATACAATGTAGCAGAAAGAAAAATCAATGATTATTTTTCTGGCTCAAATCCATACTATATTTTAGTTGAAGGGAAGGAACCAGAAGCATTGCTTAAAGCAGAAGTAATTAAGGAAATGGATAATTTAGAAACTTTTTTAAGAAAAAATTTAAAAGAAGCTGGTTATAGCCTTTCTATAGCTGATTATATGAAGCTCATGAATCTGGCTATTCAACATCGCTTTGAGGTGCCAAAAAAGGATAAAACTATAGGAGAGTATATTTTTCTTTATGAAAGTAATGCCTTTCCTGGAGAGTTTGATGTTTTTATTACACCAGACCACCGTTTTGCCAATATTCGGTTAGATTTAAAGGACTGCCGAGGTAAGACAATAGAGAAGGCTATCACTTTAACAAAAAAATGGATCAAAGAAAATCATAACAGTCCTTGGGTAAAATTTAAATATGCTGGTGGCTTAATTGGTATTTTAGGGGCAACAAATGAAGTGATTAAAGATGGATTATTTATAAGTATGGCAGTCTTAAGTGTTCTCATTTTTATCCGCGTAGCTTTAGCACTTCGTTCTTTTACTGGTGGTCTTATCCTTTTTATTCCATTGATTTTCAGTATGGCTGTTACATTTGGTAGTTTTGGTCTTTTTCATATTCCTTTTACTGTAGCTACTTTACCAGTAGCTGCTATGGGTACTGGTCTTGGCATTGACTTTAGCATCTATTTAGCCTCTAGGATTAAGGAAGAAAGAGAAAAAAATAAAGATTTAATTACTGCCATAAATCAAGGTGTGCTTACTTGTGGTAAGGCTGTATTTTTTACAGGTACAATTCTTACAATTGGTGTCATATCTTGGTTATTTTCTTCTTTAAAACTTCAGGCTAAATTAGGTGGCACTTTAGGATTCCTTTTATTTTTAAATATGCTATCTGCTCTGATAATTTTACCTATATTTCTATTGATATTCAAACCAAAATTTTTAGGAGGAAAACAATGAAAGTATTATTTTTACAACCACCTATGGGAGGCTGGGTTACTTGGGGAAGGCATATTGCTATAAATGTCAACCATGCTCAATTAGCTGCTAATTTAAGAGAATGGTATCCAGAGATTGAAATTAAAGTTTTGGATTGTCGTGCTTTAAGGATGGATGAAAAACAGATGATCGATGCCATAAAAGAAATAGAGCCTAATTTGATTTATATGGGAGATGCCTTACAAACAACAGGTGTAGCTGCTATTCATCCAAGGTATAAAAATGCAGCTAATCTTATTAAAAAAGTCTTGCCAAAGACATTGGTCTGTGTAGGTGGATTTTTTTATGGAGCAAATGCAGAAAAGATGCTTAAAGAAACACCTGAATTTGATTTTGTCATTTCTGGTGAAACAGAAGTTACTATGCCAGAACTGGCAAAGGAATTAAGCAAAAAAGACCCCAATATCCCTTCAATTAAAGGTTTAGCTTATCGTGAAAATGGGATTGTAAAACTTACAGAATATCGTCCTTTAATAAAGAATTTAGATGATTTACCTCTGCCAGCCTATGATTTATTCCCCATGGAAAAATATATCGGCTTTAATTATGTCAAACATTATGTAGAGACTTATCATTCTAGGGGTTGCCCAAATGGATGTCGTTTTTGTGTAGGCTGGACAAATTATGACCCAAGGGGAAATAGGGATTGGACTTGTTATCGCTTTCGATCAGGCAAAAGAGTAGTAGATGAGTTGGAATTATTGGAAAGAAGATTTGGAGTAAAATGGGCAGTAATGATGGATGAGGATTTTAATGTAAATCGAAAAAGGATAGAGGAGCTTATTGAAGAAATGAAAAGAAGAAAACTTAAGATTAAATTCTTCTTTATGGGTCGTGCCCCTTATTTTTTAAGGGATAAAGATTTGCTTAAAGAATTAAGGGAAGTTGGTTTTATCTGTGGGTTATTTGGTATGGAGGCAGTAGATGAAGAAACTTTAGAGAAGATAAATAAAGGGATTAGGATAGATGAAGTAGAGGAGGCAGTAAAAGCATTTCGGGAAAATAATATTATGTCTGTTGTTACTTGGATGGTAGGTTTCCCTGATGATGATGAATGGAGGATTAAATATCGCTTTGAAAGGTTAGATAAGATTGATCCAGATATGGCTGCCTTACAAATTATGACACCTTTGCCAGGTATCCCTATGTATGAGGAATTAAAATCTTATATTGTAGATAATGATTTAAGAAAATGGGATTTTCAACATGCAGTAGTAAGGACAAAATATTTAAGTAAAGAAGACTTAGGAAGATTAGCAGCATGGGCAAATAGAGAATTTTATAGCCAACCCGGACGTGTACAACGGATTTTGTATCATAAAAAATATCATCCTTTCTGTCGGCTTGCTGCTAGAAGCTACATAGAAACTACTGAAGCCCATGAGCAGGCAGCAATTAAAAATGAAATATTTGTTTAAGGAGAAAACTCATGATGCAAAGGGCGGTGCATATTACTCCTGAAAATTTGCTTAAATCAGTTCAATTTAAAGAAGGGGATTTGGCAAAGATTGCTATTATCAGTGGACAACCTCAAAGGGTATTCATGGCTCTTGAAAAATTAAAAAATCCTATAAGAAATTTCAGTGCCTTTGGTTATACATTTTGGACGGGTAAATATAAAGATAAGCGGGTAACAGTGGGAAATGGTGGTCTTTATGCACCAGATTCAGCTTTAATTACTGAATTACTTTGTGTTGCTGGAGTAGATTATCTTATTAGGCTTGGTTCATGCGGAGGAATGCGAGAAGACATAAAGATTGGTGACTATGTATTGGCTGAGAGTGCCTTAAGAGGAGATGGGGTAACAAAATATTACGTAAGTGATGGTTTTATTCCTTATGCAGATAAGGAATTAAGCAATAAACTTGAAGAAGTTTTTAAAAAACGGGTGCATAGAGGCATAGTTTGGACAACTGATGCATTGCTTAGAGAGACAAAGGAATTAGTTAATAATGCTATTAGTAAAGGGGCAATTGCTGTAGATATGGTGACAAGTCCTTTTTTAACCATTGCTCAAATATATAAGAAAAAGGCAACAGCTATATTGGTTGTAAGTGACAATTTGATTACTGGTGAGATAGGTTTTTCAAGTATTAGATTCTTTGATGCAGAAAAAAGGATGATTGACCGTGCTTTTGATTTAATTGGAGTGATTGATGAATAGTCCATTGGCGTTTCCAGTAAGATTTAAAAATAATACTATCTATGTCCTTGATGAGACAAGATTGCCATTTGAAGAAATTTATATTGAAGTAAAAGATTTAAATGATGCTTTAAAAGTACTTGGTGAAATGAAAACAAGAGCCTTTGGGCAAGTATTATTATTTTTTTATACCTGTGTCCTTTTAGGGAAGGTTGATGAAGTCGCTTTAGCATTTAAAAAGAAGCGACCTACTTTTGACTTTTTGCATTTAGCAGAGATGGTAAAAGGAGTTTTTCAAAAAATGCCTGATATAAAAGAAGCAATAAATATCATTGTAAATGGATTTGAAAAGAAGAGAAAAGAGCGTGCAAAAAACCTAGCTCATTTATTGCCTAAATCTTCTCAGATTCTAACTATATGTAATCTAAATGGTGAGCTTGTTTATTTATATGAAGCTTTAAAAGAAATAAAAAAAGAAGCAATGTTTTTTGTCTCTGAGACAAGGCCATATTTACAGGGCACAAGACTTACTTTTTGGGAATTAAGTAAGGCTAATATTCCAGCAAAATTAATATGCGACAATCAAGCAGCTATTTTAATGAAAGAAAAAAAGATAAATTGTGTAATTGTTGGTTCAGATAGGTCTAATAAAAAAGGAGATATTATAAATAAGATAGGCACTTACCCCCTAGCTAGATTAGCTTACCATTTTCATATTCCTTTTTATGTCCTTACCCAATATCCAAAAGAAATAGATATAGAAAAGATTGAAATAGAGGAACGTCCTGAAAGAGAAGTGTTTATGTGGCTTAAGGAAAGAGATTTCCCAAAAGCAGTTTATCCAGCCTTTGATATTACTCCAGGTAGATATATTTCTGGCTGGATAAATATTTCAGGTGAAATAAGATGCGTTTAAAAGAAATAAATTTTACTTTGCTAATTTGGGGTATGCCCTCAAAAGAGGGAATAGAGGAAATTAAAAAAAATAATTTGCTTATTCTTGTTCCTGAGATGAGGCCTTATCTTTTAGGCTTAAAAGTAGCAGAAATACTGAAAGAAGAAGGAATAGAATCTATTTATGCCACTGATAATATGTTAGGTTTTCTTTTTTATAAAAATAAAATAAAAGAAGTTCTATTTTTTTATAAGGACAAAAATAATAATCATCTTTTAGGTATTTGCGGAAGTCTTTATGTCTGTCTTTTAGCCAAATTGCATCAGGTGCCTATTAAGGCATTAAAAGGAGAAAAAATAAATTTTAAAAGTCTTGATCAGGATGCGTCAACTATTGATAGTCATTTGTTTTTTAAAAATTCAGCTATAGAAGCAAGAGATGAATTTGTGCCTATGGAGATCATAAAATGAGCTATGAAAAAGAAAAAGAAGAAATCATATTTTGGGGAAAAAAACTATATGAAAGGGGTTTAGTCTGTGGTAGTTCTGGAAATATATCCAAAAAAGTTAATGATAAAATCCTCATTACTGCTCACAACAGCTATTTAGGCTTTTTAGAAAAAGAAGATATCTTAATTTTAGATAGAGATGGAAAGATTTTAGAAGGTAATAAAAAGCCTACTTCGGAAATAGCATTACATTTAGCTATTCATAAAAATTTTTCTGAAAAGATAGTTATTCATGCCCATTCACCTTATACAGTTCATTACTTTCAATATTTTAAAATATTAAAACCTTTCACTTTTGAAGAAAAATTTTATTTAGGAAAAATCCCAGTTATTCCTCAAAATACACCTACAGTTACAGATATTTTACCAGTTATTGATGCATTAAAGAAAAACAATATTGTTGTTTTAAAAAATCATGGCATTGTAGCCATTGGGAATGATTTTAAATCCACATTTTCATTAATTGAGCTTTTAGAAATAAATGCAAAATTAAGTCTAATTACTCAAGCTATATCACCAGTAAAAGAAGAAATTAAAGAAGAAAAACATTTAGAAAAGTGTAAGTTATTTTCCAAAGAGCATATTTCTTCTTTAGTAAACATTATAAACAATGATGAAACTGTTCAATCTTTAGGAAAGACATATAACCTTACAACAATTTTATGTGTAAAGGACGAGAAAGAAGCTTTTTCTTTTTATTATGAAAAAGGAAAAATTATAAAGGTTAAAAATGATGAAGAAAATGCAGAGTTTATATTTTCAACAAAAAGGGAGATTTGGAAACAAGTATTTAATGGTGAGATCGATCCATTTGTTGCCTTTAATCAAGGGAAAATAAAGTTAAAAGGTGATTTTAATAAGCTTTCTAAATGGTTTCCTGTTTTTGAAAGGACATTTGAACTTTGGAAAAAAGTAGCAGTGGATTAAGGAATGGAAAGTTATAGTATGTATATAGGTGGAGAATTTAGGGATAAAAAGGAAAAAGTCTTAATAGAAAATCCAGCTACAGAAGAAATAATTGCTCAGATACCTCAAGCTGATGAAAATGATTTAGCATTCTGTATAGAAAAAGCAAAATCAGCACAAAAAATTTGGCAAAATACATCTTTTAAAGAAAGAAAAGCGCTATTATTAGAAATTTCTCAAACTATTCTTAAAAATTTAAAGAGATTAGCAGAATTAGAAACAATTGAAATAGGAAAACCTATAAAAGAAACACTTTTTGTTGATATTCCTTTAGCAGCTAAATGTTTTGAATATTATGCCTCTTTGATAGAAAATATTTCTTTTCCCTCCTTTTCTACAGATACTATAGACATCATTCAATACCAGCCATTTGGCATTGCTGCAATATTTTTGCCATATAATGTTCCATTAATGATATTTGGTTTTAATGCCGCTTCTGCCTTAGCAGCCGGAAATGCCATTATTGTTAAACCATCTGAATTTGGCAGTTTATCTTTGTTAGAATTGGCAAAATATATTGATGAATTAGATTTTCCAAAAGGACTGATAAATGTCATCACAGGAGAAGGGTCTGTTATTGGAAAGGCATTAGCCTCATCTGATGTAGATATTATCTCTTTTACAGGCTCAAGCGAAAGTTTTAAAAAAATGTTTGAAAATATGAAAAATCCAAAAAAGATTATATGTGAATTAAGTGGTGTGAATTTAGCTATTGTCTTTTATGATGCTGTATTGGAAGAGGCAGCCGAAAATATTGTTGCTTCAGCTTTTATGAAACAGGGACAAATGTGCATTAATACAAGTGTTTGTTTAGTTGAAGAAAGTATTTATGAAACATTTTTAAGAAAACTCATTGAAAAAACAGAAAAAATAAGAATAGGAGATCCTACTTCTCCTTTAGCAGGCATGGGGCCACTGAGGTCAAAAGAACATTTAGAGGAAGTGATTAAAAAAGTAGAAAAATTTAAAGAAAAAGGAAAGATCGTTAAAGGTGGAAATAGAGTAGGAACAAAAGGCTATTTTTATGAGCCTACCATTATAGAGATTGAGGAAATGATTTATGAGGAATGTTTTAATCCTATTTTGTTGATAAAGAAGTTTAAGGAAGCAGAAATAAAAGAGTTAATAGAAAATAATCCTACCGGCTTAGTACTTCAAATCTGGTCAAAAGATTTAAAAAAGGCAAAAGATTTAGCAATGAATGCTAAGTATGGGACTGTTTGGATAAATACATTTGCTCAGATGGATGCTTTTACCCCATTTGGTGGGTTTAAAGAAAGTGGATGGGGAAGGGTATTAGGAAAATGGGGTTTATTTGAATATCTTCAACCGAAACATATTGGGATTTCCTTTAACAAAAGTCAGGTGTCAGGTTGGTTTGGATAAACTTAAAAGGAGGTAAAAAATGAAGAAGTTTTTGTTATGGGTTTGTTTTTTAATCTTTTGGTCAAGTCTTGCCTTTTCTGCTACTTGCCGTCCGCCTGATTTACCAGAAAGTCCAACAGTAGAGCAGATTATGAAAAGGTGGTTTGATATTAAATTCACACGTTATGCAGATGATGTCTATTACACAGGACAAGTAGTTATGATTGATAAAACAGGATTTAAAAGAACAAAAAAATGGATTAGGCGCCGTTTAATCATGCATGGGAAAAAGGGAGTAGATTATAAAGATTTGGTACTTATGACATATCCTGAATACACAAAAGGTTTGGCAGTTTTAACTTGGGCATATTTAGATGTGAGAAAACAAAATGACCTTTGGCTTTGGTTACCTTCTTTGAAGAAGATAAGGAAAATATCTCAAGCAGAAGAAGATGATGCATTTTTGGGTAGTGAATTTACAGTAGAAGATATCACTACAAGACGTTATGGTTATGAAACTTATGAACTTTTAGGAGAAGAAAATTTCCCAGGCTATACAAGTCGTTATGATGGAAAGACATATTTTAAAAATACACCATGTTACAAAATAAAAGGTATTCCAAATAAAAAAGATTGGTATTATAGCTATCGTATTATCTGGGTAGATAAAAAGACAGGTATTTGTATTTTTGATGAATTTTACGATAAAGCAGGCAGAAAATTTAAGATTGTCTTTCGCTACTATATTACTCCAGAAAAAGATTGTTGGGTTTCAAAGATATGGGAAGTCTATAATTTCCGCACAGGTCACACTGATTGTATAGACATTCAAACTTATAAATTCAACATTGGTTTAAAAGAACGCCATTTTAGTCCAAGAATTCTTGAAAGAATGGAATGGTAAGGAGGTACAAGATGAAGAGATTAATAATCTTTCTAGTATTATGGCCTATTATTAGTTATGGGACTATTTTGGAAAAAGGCCCAATTACAATAGAGGGTTATATAAAGAATGAAACTGGATGGAATATGAATGAAAATAAATTTATGAAGATTTTGAATGTAATTGATCTAAGAGGACAATTTAGACCAAATGATTACCTTTCTTTTTATGCACATATCAATAAATTTTGGGATAGTGCTTATGGACGTGTAGGTGAATATAGGGCAGCTAAAGATGATATGTATACAAATGAAGCTTGGCATGGTTTGAGTTGGGTAAGGGAAATGTATGTAGACTTTTTTTCAGATTATGTGGATATAAGGGCAGGAAAACAGATTGTGACTTGGGGAGCAGCAGATGGTATCAGGATTCTGGATCAAGTTAATCCTTTAGATTATAGAGAATTTACTTTAAAAGATTGGAATGAAATAAAGATTCCACTTTGGATGTTAAAAGTTGAGGTTGCTCCTACAGTAAATGGCAGTCTTCAATTTTTATTTATACCGGATTTTGAACCAAATTATTTAGCTACAGATAACGCACCTTTTGCATATACACTAACAAGAAATGCATATAATGCATATAAAAGATTAAGAAATTTTGGTTATCATGTTGTAATAAAAAAAGAAATGCCAGCTGAAACATTTGAAAATGCAAAGTTTGGTATCAGATGGCGTGATGTAATAAATAGTTTTGAATACACATTGAATTACCTTTATGGCTGGAATATGAGTGCAGAAACTTATTCTTCAATAGATATGACTACAGCTACAGGCCCTTCTCCTCTTCCTGGTTACCCACCTATTGGTTCTACATATTATTTTGTTAAAAAATATAGTCGTATTCATCTTTGGGGTTTTTCTTTTTCAAAAACTTTAGTGAGTGGTTTACTACAAGGTCTTACTATTAGAGGTGAGTTTGCCTATTTTAAAGATGTTCCTATGGCATATAGATTACAGTCAAAAACCTATTATCATAAAGTTGACCAATATAAATATGTCATTGGATTAGACAAATATATTGTTACAAATTGGCTTTTTAGTTTTCAATTTATACAGTTAATAAATAGTAAAGGGAGCTGCCAAGGGCAAAAATTCATATTACCTTCAGGTGGTACGATGGATAAAGTTTCAACTTATTTAACCTTAAAAATTGCTACTGATTTCTTTCATGAAAGAGTAAAGCCCGACATACTTATTCTTTATGGTGATGACAATGAATGGCGTATTAGTCCAAAAGTTTATATTGAAATCGGTGATCATGTTACTACAACAATTGGTATGCATATATTTGAGGGTGATGCTGAAGAATTATATGGAGAATTTGATGACAAAGACGAAATCTATTTCCAATTAAAATACAGCTTTTAGGAGGAAACAATGGATGTTTATAAAGCTTTAGAAAAATTAGCTCAAAAATATCCTCAAAAAGAGGCATTAATTTTTGGTGAAAGAAAAGATACATTTGAAGAGTTATTTATAAAAGTAAAACGCTTAATGGGCTCATTTAAAGCATTAGGTATGGAAAAAGGGCAAAAAATTGCTATTTATTTACAAAACTGTCCAGAATATGTGTATGCTTATCTAGCAGGATTAAGTTTAGGAATAACAATTGTACCTTTAGATATGTCTTTAAAAACAGAAGAATTAAAAAATATTTTGTGCCATTCTGAAGCAGAATATTTAATTGCCAAAGAAAATATAACATTGGAATTGCCTAATTTAAAAAAATTAGATATAAATACTTTAATTTCTCAAGGAGAAAAAATAGATGGAGAAACAATTAAAGAGACAGATTTAGCTATTATTATTTATACTTCTGGGACAACAGGTATACCTAAAGCAGTCCCTTTGACTTATAGACATCTTGATTCTCCTGTCGCTACTTTAGGCTATTTTGGTTATGATGAATGGCTTGAAAGAAATATCTGCTATATACCTCTTTCTCATATGGGAGGTCTTGTTTATCTCTTAATGACCCTTGGCTTTGGTAGCACTTTGGTATTAGGGAAAAAGTTTATTCCTGGTGTTTTTTTAAAAGAACTTGATAAATATAAAATTACAGCCACTTGGCTTCCTCCTTCTATCTTAGAAATGCTTTTAATGACAAAGGAAATAAATGAAGTTTCATTAAAATCTTTAAAAGCCATTGTCTATTTTGGTGCTCCTAGCCATCCAAAATTATTTATGGAATTTGAAAAAAGATTTCCTCATATAAAAGGTGTTACAGGTTGGGGATTAACAGAATCTGCAGCACCAAATGTACTTTTACCAAGAGACATGCCTAAAGAAAAGAGATATAAAAAGGGGATTGTTGGAAAACCTGCTCCTTGGGTAGAAATAAAGATTGTTGATGAAGAAGGGAATATGCTTCTACCTGGACAAATAGGAGAAATATTGTTAAAAGGTTGGTTTATTATGCCTGGATATTATAAAGCACCACAATTGACAAAAGAAGTAATAAAAGATGGTTGGCTCTATACAGGAGATTTGGGATATTTAGATGAAGAGGGATATCTTTATATTACAGGGAGAAAAAAAGAAGTAATAATTGTAGGAGGTCTTAATGTCTATGCAAGTGAGGTGGAATTTGTTATCTCTGAGCATCCAAATGTGAAGGAGGTGGCAGTGGTGGGTGTGCCAGATGAGTTAAGAGGGGAGACAGTTAAGGCTGTAATTGTTACTAATGATGGCACACAAATGAGCCCTCAAGAAATTATAAATTTTTGTCGTAAAAGATTACCGAGTTATAAAGTGCCCCGAATTATTGAATTTAGGAATAGTTTACCTAAAACACCATTAGGAAAAATCAAGAAGGCAGAATTAAAGTGATTCATATAAAAGAGGTTAAAAGTAAATCAGAATTAAATAAATTTATTAAACTTCCATGGAAAATCTATAAAGATAATCCTTATTGGATTCCTCCTTTAATTTCAGAAAGAAAAAAATTTTTAGATCAAAAGAAAAATCCATTTTTTAAACATGCTAAAGTAAAGCTATTTTTGGCTTATAAAAATAATGAAATTGTAGGAAGAATAGCAGGTGTAATAGATTATCAATACATTAAATATTATAAAAAAAATGCAGGTTATTTTGGCTTGTTTGAATGTATCAATGATTATGCTGTTGCCTCTGCTCTTTTTAACAAAGTTGAAATTTTTTTAAAAGGGAATGGAATAGATTGCATCCTTGGCCCAATGAACCTTTCTACAAACCATGAATGTGGTTTGCTAATAGAAGGTTTTAACTTTCCTCCTGTAGTTATGATGCCTTATAATCCTCCTTATTATCAAAAATTTATAGAAAAATATGGTTTTAAAAAGGCGAAGGATCTCATTGCCCATTTTGTTGATTTTAGTAAGGTAGATGAAAGTGTATTTGAAAAAATTAAAGAAAAGGCAAATAAAAAGGATTTAAAAGTAAGGGAAATTAAAATAAATGATTCAGCAGAAATAAAGAAAATAAAAGAAGTTTATAATAATGCTTGGGGAAGAAACTGGGGATTTGTCCCTTTAACAGATGAAGAATTTGATTATACAGCAAAGGAGTTAAAAAAAATTGTTATTCCTGACTTAGCTTTAGTAGCAGAAAAAGATGGAAAAATTGTAGGATTTAATATAGCTATTCCAGATATCAATCCAGTGTTAAAGAAATTAAATGGAAGACTTTTTCCTTTTGGTATATTTAAATGGTTTTATTATTCTAGAAAAATAAATCTTGTGCGTGGTTTAACATTAGGTATAAGTGAGAAATATAGATTTATTCTTGGCCCTTTGCTTTTTTTAAAAATTCTTGAAGTATCAAAAAAAAGAGGTTATTTAAAGTGGGAAATTGGTTGGGTATTAGAAGATAATGCTATTGTAAATAATGTTCTAAAAAAGATAGGTGCTAGGCCTTATAAAAGATATAGAATTTTTATCAAACAAATCTAAATTTTTCTCTTGACAAAATGTGGCAAAATGTATAAAAAGGTAAAAGAATCTTTTTATCCAAAAAATATTGAGTAAAGTGTTTAACACGAAAAAATGCTTGACAAGGGAAAAACAATGTGTTATAGACTTGCCCTAGATTATTTTCATAAAGGTTTTTATTTGAGGTAAAAGTGGAACAAATTAGGAAATTCTTATCTGAAAAAAAATCCAGTATTTTAAATAAGTGGTTTGAAAGGATTGTAAGTACGTATCCACTTGAGACACAAAAATTCCTTCGTAGAGAAAAAGATAGATTTGCTAATCCTGTAAGAAGCAGGGTTTGGGAAGGTATAGAAGGTGTAATTAATGCTCTTATTAAAGGGGATGAATCAAATATATCAGCTTCTTTAGATAATATAATTAGAATAAGAGCAGTACAAGATTTTACTCCTGCACAAGCCTTAGCATTTATATTCTTCTTAAAAAAAGTAGTTCGTGAGGAATTAGCTGAAATGACAAAAAATAGTGAGTTGTTAAATGAATTATTAGAATTTGAAAATAAAATAGATGAGTTGGCATTGCTTTGCTTTAATATTTACATGCAGTGTCGAGAAAAAATTTATGAGATAAGAGTAAATGAAATAAAGAGACTTACATATAGTTTGCTAAAACGGGCAAATTTAATATATGAGATTCCTGATTTTAAAGACTACAAAAAGACTATAATTTAAAATGAGGTGAATAAATGAGTTTTAATCTTGCTTTTTACTTTTCATTTTTTGCTGTTTTAGGTTTAATAGGAATAGCATTGCTTGGTGTAGCTGGAGCAAAGTTGTATGTGGTTTTTGGGGTGGTGATTCCGTATCTTTCTGTAGTGATATTCTTTGCAGGTATGATTTATCGGGTATTTAAATGGGCAAGTTCACCTGTGCCTTTTAAGATTCCTACTACTTGTGGACAACAGAAAAGTCTTCCTTGGATAAAATACAGTCGTCTTGAAAGTCCTTTTACCACTTTTGATGTAGTATTAAGAATGTTACTTGAGGTGCTATTTTTTAGAAGCTTGTTTAGAAATGTGAGGGTAGAAATAAGGAAAGGAGGCCCGAGAGTTATTTATTGGTCAAATAAATGGCTCTGGTTAGGTGCCATTCTTTTCCATTATTCTTTTCTTATTGTTCTAATTAGACATTTAAGATTTTTTACCACACCAGTTTGGTCTTTTGTGCGTTTAGTTGAAAGTGTGGATGGTTTTTTACAGGTAACTTTACCAGGATTATATATAAGTGGTATAGTTCTTTTAGTAGCTACTGTTGCTTTACTTTTAAGAAGAGTATTTGTACCGACATTGAGATACATTTCTTTAACATCTGATTATTTTCCATTATTCCTTATTATAGGAATTGCCCTTACAGGTATTATTATGCGTTATATTTATAAGGTAGATATTGTTTCTGTAAAAGAATTAACGATGGGGCTTGTTACCTTTCACCCTAAAATACCAGAAGGTATAGGTAGTATATTTTATGTTCATTTGTTTCTTGTAAGTGTTCTTTTTGCATATTTCCCATTTAGTAAATTAGTTCATATGGCAGGTGTATTTTTGAGTCCAACTCGAAATATGCCAAATAATAATCGAGCAGTTAGACATATTAATCCTTGGAATCCACCTGTAGAAGTACATACTTATGAAGAATGGGAAGAAGAATTTAAAGATAAAATTAAGGCTGTGGGATTACCATTAGAAAAGGAGGAATAGAAAATGGCTGAATCTGAATTTTGTCCAGAAAAGGACGAATTAATAAGGTCTATAGATTATAGACCACCTGATAAGCCTTGGATGGAGACAAAGCCTGTATTTAAAAAAGGAACTTATTGCTTTGCTGCTCGTGAAAAGCATTTAGCATATCTTGGTTTTCCTAATCCCAGAGAATGGGAAGTAGGAGCTGAAGATTGGCAATTACCAGAGAATTGGAAAGAAATATTTATAGCAGGAATGGAAGATAGACTAAAGAGATTTCGTTCTTTTAGACTTTTTATGGATATCTGTGTAAGATGTGGTGCTTGTGCAGATAAGTGCCATTTCTTTATTGGTGGTGGTGACCCTAAAAATATGCCTGTGCTTAGAGCAGAGCTTCTTAGGTCTATTTATAGAAGATATTTTACTTGGCCTGGAAAAATTTTAGGGAAACTTGCTGGTGCTAGAGACCTTGATTATGATGCGCTAAAAGAAATATTTTACTATGCCTTTCAATGTACAGAATGTCGCCGTTGTTCAGTATTTTGTCCTTATGGTATTGATACATGTGAAATTACGATGATGGCTCGTGAATTGCTTGTTTCACTTGGTTGTCATGTTGCTTGGACTATAGAACCTGTAGCTAATTGTCAGCGTACAGGGAACCATCTTGGTATTATGCCACATGCATTTAAAGAAACATTTGATTTTTTAACAGATGATATTTATGATGTAACAGGTATTAAGATAGAAACACCTATTAATCAAAAAGGTGCAGATATCCTTTTTGTTGCTCCTTCTGGTGATTACTTTGGTACAGAAGGTACTTATACTTGTGAAGGTTATTTAATTTTATTTGAATACCTCCGCCGTAAATATGGACTTACTTATACTTGGAGCGCCTATGCTGGTGAAGGTGGAAATTTTGGTATGTTTACTTCTAATGAAGCACAAAAGAGACTTAGTGCAAAGATATATGCTGAAGCCAAGAGATTAGGAGTTAAATGGATTATTGGTGGTGAATGTGGTCATATGTGGCGTGATAAGCATCAATATATGGATACGATGAATGGACCTGCAGATTTTCTTGAAGAACCAGTTAATCCTATTACAGGTACAAAATTTGAAAATGCAAAATCAACAAAGATGATCCATATTTGTGAATTTACGGCAGATCTTATTAGACATGGAAAATTAGATTTAGATCCCAGTAGAAATGACCATTTAATTGTTACTTTTCATGATTCATGTAATCCTTCTAGAGCAATGGGGCTTCTTGAAGAACCAAGATATATTATTAGGAATGTTTGTAATAACTTTTATGAAATGCCTGAAAATACAATTAGAGAAAAAACTTTTTGTTGCGCAGGTGGGGCAGGTGTAGGTTCAGATGAGTTCATGGAGATGAGAATGCGGGGAGGAATATGTAGAGCAAATGCAGTAAAATATGTACATGATAAATATGGTGTAAATCGTCTTTTATGTATCTGTGCAATTGATAGAGCGACTTTAGCTGCTATGATGGAATATTGGGTACCTGAAGTAGATGTTGGTGGTATTCATGAATTAGTAGCTAATGCATTAGTATTTCCAGGTGAAAAAAGCCGAGATACGGATTTACGTGGTTTACCACTTAAAAAACCTATCAAAGGAAGAGAAGAAGGAGAAATGGAGGAATAAATAATGTATGATGGAGGTAAAATTCTTACAGGTCTTGTTATTGGTATAGCCTTATTGACCTTTCCTCTCTGGTATAATTTAGGAAAAGCAGCAAAGGTAGCAGAGCCAAAACTTACTCCTAAAGCAGAACAAGCGAAGTATTGTGTAGAGCCTAAAGAGTATATGGTAGCAGAACACATGGCTTTACTAGATAAATGGAGAAATTGGGTAGTGCGTGATGGTTATAGGGTTTATGTAGGATTTAATGGAAAAGAATATGATATGAGCCTCCAAAATACTTGTATGGATTGTCATTCAAATAAAAAGAAATTTTGCGATGAATGTCATAATTATGCTGGTGTAAAACCTTATTGCTGGACATGCCATCTTGAGCCAAAGGAGGAGGAATAATGCGTATAAATAGAAGGAAATTTTTAAAAATAGCAAGTATTTCTGTGTTAGGTTTTGGAGTCAAACCAACAATTGATTTATTTGCTGGTCATGAGGCTAAAGCAAAGATTAAGCAAAGTCCAAAGGCTTTGCGTGCAAAAAGATGGGCTATGGTAATAGATTTAAGAAAGATGAATGAGGAAATCGCTAAAAAATGTATAGAAGCATGTCATCGTTTCCATAATGTGCCTCATATACCTGATAAAAAACGGGAAATTAAATGGATTTGGACTGAACCATTTGAACATGCTTTTCCGGGTCAAAGTCATGAGTTTTTAGGAACAGAATTAATAGAAAAACCTGTTTTAGTGCTTTGCAATAATTGTGATAATCCTCCTTGTGTGCAAGTTTGTCCAACTAAGGCAACATTCAAAAGAGAAGATGGCATTGTTATGATGGATATGCATCGTTGTATTGGTTGTAGATTTTGTATGGCTGCCTGTCCTTATGGTTCAAGAAGTTTTAATTGGATGGATCCTCGTCCTTATATTGAAAAAGAAAATCCAGAATATCCAACAAGGGAGAAGGGAGTAGTTGAAAAATGTGATTTTTGTGCAGAAAGATTAGATAAAGGGCTTATGCCCCTTTGTGTTGAGGCATCTGAGGGTGCAATAATTTTTGGTGATTTGGAAGATCCTGAGTCAGAAGTAAGAAGGGTATTACGTGAACGTTATAGTATTCAGCGTAAGCCTGAATTAGGAACAGGGCCATCAATTTTTTATTTAATATAGGAAGAGGGAGCTATGTTTGAAAAAGCATTACAAGGAAGTCGTAAATATTGGGCATTGGTTTGTTTTTTAGCTGCTTTAGTTGGTTTGGGTTTTATCCTTTTTCTTTGGCAGTTGAAGGTAGGGTTGAAAATAACTGGAATGAGTCGTGATGTCTCGTGGGGTTTCTATATTGCTCAATTTACCTATCTTGTAGGAGTAGCAGCTGGTGGTGTAATGGTAGCTTTACCCTGTTATTTCCATAATTATAAAGTATTTGGAAGAATTACTGTTTTAGGAGAATTTCTTGCTGTAGCAGCTATTGTGATGTGTCTATTATTTATTATTATTGACCTTGGGAAGCCAATGCGTTGTCTCAATGTATTGTTACATCCAACGCCAAATTCAATCTTATTTTGGGATATGGTTGTTTTGAATGTCTATCTTCTTCTAAATCTTATTGTTGGTTGGATGGCTTTAGAATCAGAACGTTATGAAGTGCCACCACCAAAATGGGTAAAATTTTTAGCATATTTTTCTGTTGTTTGGGCACCTTGTATCCATATAGTTACTGCATTTATTTACTGTGGGCTTCCTGGTAGGCACTTTTGGCTTACTGCTATTATGGCACCTCGTTTCCTTGCATCTGCATTTGCAGCTGGTCCTTCATTTATTGTGCTTTTCTGCTTAATTATAAGAAAATTTACAAAATTTGACCCAGGAAAACAGGCAATTCAAACATTAGGGAAAATTATAACATATACTATTATTATTAATTTCTGTTTCTTCTTATTTGAAGTTTTTACTACCTTTTATAGCCAAATACCAGAACATATGAATCACTTTAAATATCTTTTTGTTGGTTTAAAAGGTCATGCGAAGCTTGTACCTTGGATGTGGGTATCTCTTATAGGTATGTTTATTGTATGTATACTTTTAGCAATTCCTGCTATTCGTAGGAATGAAGGTTCATTAGCATTTTGTTGTGTATTAGTAATTGTTACAACATGGATAGATAAAGGACTTGGTTTAGTTACAGGTGGTTTTGTTCCTAATCCTTTAGAAGAAATTACAGAATATTGGCCTACTGTACCTGAAGCATTGATTACTTTAGGTGTATGGGCAACTGGTTTTCTAGTTCTTACTATACTTTACAAAGTGGCTATTTCAATCAATGAAGAATTAGGAGAGTAATTTTGGAGGAGATATGCCTATAGCAAGGGTTTTAGGTATCCTTATTGTATTTGGGATTGTGTTTATGGTCTTTGGTGGTGCAGTATGGCATTTTACTGAATCTTGGAATGCGGTGATTCTTGGGGAAGCTGTTGTTGCACTTATTATCATTCCTCCTGTAATTATTCAGGCAAGAAAAACCAGACATTCATAAATTGAAAAAATTTTTTTTTATTGACAAAATTCATTCTTTTATTTATAAGCTTCTTTGAGTTGTAAAAATGTTTATTAATTTTTATAAAAGGAGGTAAAAGATGCCATTTAGACCAAGTAATGACAAGGATTGCTGTACGGGGTGTGGTGAATGCGTAGAGATTTGTCCAGTAAATGTGTGGGAACTGGTAGAAGGAAAATCGGATCCAGTAAATGCGGATGAATGTGTAGGTTGTATGAGTTGTGTTGAGGTTTGCCCAGATAATTGTATTACTGTAGAAGAGATATAAAAAAATTCAAAAAAATTTATAAGAAAGGGGGAGGAAACTCCCCTTTTTTATTTTAATGACAATGGAAAAATTAGAAAAAATTTTGCCAATATTAAAGAAAAATGCTGATTTAGCAGATATTTTTTGGGAAGAAACAATTTCAACTTTTATACTTTGTGAAAATAAAAAGTTAGAGAAGGTAAGTATCGGTAAAGATGTTGGGATTGGAATGCGTATTTTAAAGAAAGGGAAAACAATTTATGGTTTTACTAATGATATGGAATTTCCAAATCTTAAAGAATTGGCTAGTTTTCTTTCTCAAGAAATAAAATATAAAGATGTTTCTCAAACTTATCCAATTGAAAAAAAACCATCAGTAGAAAGTTTAGTTAAAACACCTCCTTGGGAAACAGAGCTTATTGAAAAGGCAAAATTTGTTCAAAAAGCTGAAAAATTGGTATGGCAAAAAAGTTCATTTGTTCGTCAAGTAAAAGTCTTATATAGAGAAAATATTAGAAACACTTTTCTTATTACTTCTCTTGGTCATGCAATAAGAGAAAGGCAAGTAAGGGTTCTATTTTATGTTTTAGTAGTAGTAGAAAAAGATGGTATTCTTCAAACTGGTTATGAGCCAATAGGTATTACTGGTGGATTAGAATTATTTGAGAATTTTCCTCCTGAGCATGTGGCTGAAATAGCAACTGAGCGTGCTTTGAAGATGCTTTTTGCTCGTCCTGCTCCAAGTGGCAGCATGCCTGTAGTTCTATCTGGTGAAGCAGGAGGTACTATGATTCATGAAGCTATTGGTCATGGACTTGAGGCAGATTTGGCTTTAGAAGGACTTTCTGTTTATGCAAATAAATTAGGGGAACAAGTTGCTTCTCCTTTAATTACTGTTGTTGATGATCCAACTATTCCTCAACAATTTGGTTCATATATTTATGATGATGAAGGGATTCCAGCACAAAGGACAATTTTAATTGAAAATGGTGTGTTAAAAAGTTATCTTTATAATTTAGAATACGCTTTAAAACAGGGTGTTGAAAGTAATGGTCATGGTCGCAGACAATCATATCGTTTTAAACCTATTCCTCGCATGACTAATACATACATTGCACCAGGAAAAACCCCACCATCAGAAATTATTAAACAGGTAGAAAAAGGAATATTTGTAAAAAAGATGGGTGGTGGACAAGTAAATACTATCAATGGCGACTTTGTATTTGAAGCAGAAGAAGCTTACCTCATTGAAAAAGGAAAAATTGGTGAGCCTGTAAGAGGTGCTACTTTGGTAGGGAATGGCCCAACAATATTAAAATCTATTACTATGATTGGGAATGACCTTTATTTTGGTATTGGTACTTGTGGGAAAGATGGACAGAATGTACCAGTAAGTGATGGTCAACCTACCCTCCTTATACCAGAAATGGTAGTGGGGGGTACTGCTTAAATTCATGCTTCTTAAAGTAATTGATCTTCATGTTTGGTTTCGTAAAAAAAGAGAAATTATAAGAGCAGTTAATGGTGTTTCTTTTTCTTTATCTTCAAATGAAAGCTTGGGTTTAGTAGGCGAATCGGGTTCTGGTAAAACAATTACTGCTTTAGCTATCATGCGATTAATTCCAGCACCAGGTGAGATAGTAAAAGGAGAAATATGGTTTGATGATCAAAATCTACTTACTCTTTCCCCAAACGAAATGCAACATTTACGTGGGAAGAAAATAGGGATGATATTTCAAGATCCCATGACTGCTTTAAATCCTGTTTTTACTATTGGAGAACAGATTAGTGAAGTTTATCGCTATCACTTTGGTTGTTCGGCTAAAGAGGCAAGAGAAAGAAGTATAGAAATGCTTAAAAAAGTAGGTATTCCTGGTGCTGAAAGTAGATTTGATGTTTATCCTCATCAATTGAGTGGTGGAATGCGACAACGGGTAATGATTGCTATGGCTTTAGCTGCTCATCCCAAACTACTCATTGCTGATGAGCCTACAACAGCTTTAGATGTTACAATTCAAGCTCAAGTGCTTGAATTGATGTTAAATTTAAAAAAAGAGATGAATATGAGTATCCTTTTTATCTCTCATGATTTAGCGGTAGTTGCTCAGATAGCTCAAAAAATAGCTGTGATGTATGCAGGAAAGATTGTTGAGATGGCTATTGCTGAAGAAATTTTTAAAAATCCCATGCATCCTTATACTCAAGCATTATTGGAAGCTATTCCAAGGATTGAGAATATTTCTTTTAATAGACGACATTTAAAATCGATTGCTGGTGAAGGATGGGGATTAGTAACTGGTTGTGCATTTGCTCCAAGGTGTAATAAAAAACTATCAATTTGTCCAAGGCAATTCCCTCCATATAAAAATATTAGTCCTACCCATAAAGTTGCTTGTTGGCTTTATGCATGAGGTGTTTTTAAATATTAAAAATCTAAATAAGACTTATAAAATAAAACCTCATCCATTTAGTCTTAAAACTTTGAAGTTAAAAGCAGTTGATAATGTTTCATTTGAGATTAAAAAAGGAGAATTATTAGGACTTGTTGGAGAAAGTGGTTGTGGTAAAAGTACTTTAGGGCGATTGCTTTTGCTTTTAGAAAAACCTGATAGTGGCGAAATTTGGTGGCAAGAGACTTGTTTGACAAAATTAAATTTAAAAAAATTAAAAAAATGGCGACGTTTATTTCAGCCAATTTTTCAAGATCCTTTTGCTTCATTAAATCCAAAATTAAATATTTATCAGATTTTGCAAGAACCTTTAATTGTACATAATATAGGGAATAAGAGAGAAAGAGAAAAGTATATAACTCAAATTTTATTTGAAGTTGGATTGTCACCAGAAGTTAAAAGAGCTTATCCACATGAACTTTCTGGTGGTCAGCGGCAAAGAATAGCTATTGCTCGTGCTTTGATTTTAAATCCTGAATTTATTGTAGCCGATGAGCCTACTTCTGCCTTGGATGTATCTATTCAAGCACAAATAATTAATCTCTTATTAGATATTCAAGAAAAAAAGAAAATTACTTATCTTTTTATTACACATGACTTAAGCCTTTTAGCTCAAATAGCTGATAGAATTGCTGTTATGTATCTTGGAAAAATATTAGAGATTATGGAAAGAAGATATTTTTCTGAAGACCACCATCCTTACACAGAAATATTATGGAATTCTGTACCAACATTAGAAAAAAGAAAGAAAAAAATATTTATTGGTGAACCTCCACATCCTTTATCCTTACCTGAAGGATGCTTATTTTACCCTCGTTGCCCTCATTGTATAGAAAGATGTAAAAAAGAAACACCTATTTTAAAAGAGATAAAACCAGGACATAAAATTGCCTGTCATTTATTTTAAAATACTTCTAATTCTTCCCTTGCTTTTTGAAAACCACGATAAAGATTCTCATAAGCTTTTATAATATGAGGTAAAAACTCTGCTAAATTAGGTAAATCTTTTGGATTCACAATAGCATTAACATTTTTTGAAAAAGCAGAAAATGGATTTAATGTTTCAAGCTCTGCATCAATAAGAACAAAAATCGTTCTACGTCTTTTTTCTGGTGGGAACTGAGTAATAATTTGTTCTATATGTGGGTGAGTTTTAAGATAGTCTGAATTGACAAAAATCAACCTATATTCCCCTCCGAGAAGTTCTTGAACAACTCCCTCTTCATCTCTAGGAAGTACTAATTTAAATTTCCAATTAAGCTGCTCACAAGCACTTTGAATAATCTCTAAAGGTACACCAATAAGTAAGATATCATAAAATTCTGCCATAATTTACCTCTAAAGAAATTTAAATTTTTCTCGGCTTATTCCCTCTATTTCTAATTTACCTAAATCAGAAGTTTTTTCTCCTCTTCTAGCTCTAATTTCATCAATACCCTTTCTTACAACCGAACGAAATGTTGCATAAGCTAAAGCAGTTTCTTCATCTATCCATCCTTTTTCATAAGCACGAATGAGGTCTTGGTCAAATGTACGCATACCAAATGGTGCACCTTTAATTATAATATCATAGAAATTTTCTATAGTAATTTGTCCCATAATAGCATCTTGAACCCTTAATGTGTTTTTTAAAATTTCAAAGATTGCAAATCTTCCACCATCTTGTTTAGCAAGTAATTTTTGACAAACAATCCAACGAAGTGCTCCAGCTAAACGAGTACGGATAAAACGTTCTTCTTCTTTACTCACCATATCTATAAGTCGATGAATCGCTTGACCAGTATAAGAGGCATGAACAGTGCTAAATACAAGATGACCTGTTTCAGCTGCATTTAAGGCTACTCTTACTGTTTCTGGATCACGTATTTCACCTACCATTACTACATGTGGTGCCTCTCTTAAGGCTGCTCTCAACGCTGTAGCAAAATCATTAAAATCTGTGCCTAATTCTCTCTGATTAAAGGTTGCCTGATTTGGTGTAAAAGTAAATTCAATAGGGTCTTCAAGGGTAATAACATGAACAGGACGAGTGCGATTGATTTCTTCTAAGATAGCTGCAATAGAAGTAGATTTACCACTACCTGTTGGTCCGCAGAAGAGTACAATACCAGCATGTTCTTGAGCAATTTGTTTAAAAACAATTGGTAATTCCATCTCTTCAATTGTAGGTACCTTTTCAGGTAATTTTCTCATTACCATAGCATAACCAGTACGTTGGGAATAAATATTGATACGTAAACGTGTATGTCCTACTTGATAAGAAAGGTCACAAGAACCAGTTCTCACTAAATCACGCAGCAAACGACGTCTATTTCCTATAAGAACAAGAGCAAGGGTTTCAATTTGGAAAGGAGTAAGTTTTTTAAAGCCTGCTATATTTAAACGATGAAGCTTACCATGAAGTAAAATTTCTATGGGATGATATGGTGTAAAAAGAATATCAGAAAGCTCAGGATGTGTCTCAATTGCTCGCTTAATAATATGGTCTACAATTCTTTTATCCATAATTTTAAACCTCAGTAAAATCTTTAGGCATACGTTTAAGAAATGGTCTAAATTTTGATTTGTCAATAGCATTTAAATAAGCATCTTCAGGGTCTATCCAACCCTTTGTTAAAAGTTCCATAATGGCATCATCTAAGGTTTGCATTCCATATTTTTTACCTGTTTGAATAAGAGAAGGTAATTGATATGTTTTATTTTCCCTAATAAGATTTCTTACCCCATAAGTAGCTACCATAATTTCTAAGGCTGCAACTCTACCAGGTTGGTCAATACGTTTAAATAGAGTTTGGGAAATAACACCACGGATGACATCAGCTAAAAGGGAACGAATAAAATTTTGTTCTTCAGGTGGAAACATTTCTACAAGACGGTCTATGGTTTTTGTTGCACCAACGGTATGTAAGGTGCTAAATACAAGATGACCTGTAGCAGCTGCCTCCATAGCTAATCTGGCAGTTTCAAGGTCACGAATTTCTCCTACAAGAATAATATCTGGGTCTTCTCTTAAAGCACTTCTTAAAGCAGCTGCAAATGATTTTGTATGAGCACCTACTTCACGATGAGTAATGACACAATTTCTGTTAGTATGAACAAATTCTATTGGATCCTCAATTGTAATAATACGGCTTTTTCTTTTTTCATTAGCATAGTCAATGATGGCAGCTAAAGTAGTTGATTTTCCACTTCCAGTAGGGCCAGTTACAAGGACAAACCCTTTAGGTAATAAAGCAAAACTTTTTAAAACTTGAGGTAATCCCAATTCATCAATAGTCATAATTTTATTAGGAATTTCTCTAAAAGCAGCTCCAATACCATCTTTATGCATGAAGTAATTTGCTCTATATCTAGCTAAACCTGCTACTTCATAAGCAAAATCTAAATCCCCAGTTTCTTCAAAAATTCTTATCTGTTGTTCTGTGATAATTTCATAAAGCATTGTTCTTAATTCAGTTTCTTCTAAAACATGATACTTTACTTTCTGCAACTCACCATGTATGCGCAGCATAGGTTGAGAGCCAGAAAGGAGGTGAAGGTCAGATGCATTGTGTTCATGCATTAGTCTAAAAAAAGCATCTATTCTAGCCATAATCTCCCTCACACATATTTTAATTCACCTGTATAAACAGTAGCTATTTCTCCTTTTTGACAGAAACGAATATTTAATCCTCCATAAGAATCAATATCTAACACTTCTACTAATTCTCCCCTATTCTTTTTAAGGTCTTCTCCATAATAAACTATTCGGCCAACAGTATTTGAATATTCGGTAAACAATTTAATAATTTCTTTTGTATCTTTTTTAATTTCAGCATCATGTAATAATCCAATATACCAAATTAACTTTACAACTATTAAGCAAAAAAAGAAATCAATATTATATGATCTGCCTATAACATTTTTCACTGAAATAGCAGGAATATCTAAATTAGGATGAATTTTATTATTAACATTGATTCCTATACCAAATAAAAGATAAGCCTCTTTATGAGAAGAAATATAAGTTTCTGTAAGAATTCCTCCTATTTTATAATTATCTACAATGAGATCATTAACCCATTTAATGTATGCTTTAATTCCTATTTCTCTTAAAGCTTCACAACATGCAATACCAACTACTAAGGGATAAAGGTGAATATAAGGAGGATCTATTTCTGGATAAAGAAGCAATGTAAACCAAAGCCCACCCAATGAAGCATACCAATCCCTTTGGTATCTTCCTTTTGCTTCAGTTAACATTTCAGCAATAAAAACAGTTCCAGAATAAGGAACCCTACCATTAAGATAACTTCTTTCAATATATTCTTTAGCTAATGTCATTGTGCGATGAGCAAGAGAATAACAGTAAAGGTGACTTCCGATCATTTCTCCTCGCCGCCAGACAATTTCTGCCTCTTTCCCCATTTTTTTTCTTTTTTCCAATTCTTTTATTTTTACCTCTTTTAGTATATGTTTGAGAAGTTTTTCCCTATTTTTGTTCCTAATTATGTTTCTTCCCATTCTAACTGAATTTTGTTGACAAGACTTGAAATAAATTCAGTCTGCTCAGGTGGACAAATGCCTAATAAAGGTGCTCCTTGTTCAACAGTGACGTTTGGTTTGAAATAAATAGCATAAATAACTCCTGGTTCCCCTTCATAGACAAGGGGGATATCTCTTTTCATTCTAGACATAATTAAAAATTCCTCTCCTGGATGAATGATTACTGCACGATGTCCT
>Ga0209410_1000185_pt1 | contig 26440 bp, 31 predicted proteins | sample Mar14436cmmetaG_FD_184135 | JGI IMG/M metagenome (GOLD analysis project Ga0209410, IMG submission 184135) | Marine hydrothermal vent microbial communities from Guaymas Basin, Gulf of California to study Microbial Dark Matter (Phase II) - Marker... ... | reverse complement strand
TGCGAGGAAGGGAGATGTAGCATCAGAAGACGTATTGAGCAGAGTTTTCGGTACATTGGATGTCTTAGAAATTTCAAAGACTATAATACTCCAAGGAGAAATAAAATTAACATCTGAACAGATAAGGGAGATGAGGGAGAGAAAGAAAAAGCAAATAATAAGTTTTATACATAGAAATGCCGTTGATCCAAAAACAGGAGCTCCACATCCTCCTAGTAGAATAGAAAAGGCATTAGATGAGGCAGGAGTTCATATAGATCCATTTAAAGGGGTTGAGGACCAAGCAAATGAAGTAATAAAGAAGATAAGAGCCATACTTCCACTGAAAATTGAGAGAGTGATTCTGGCAATAAAGGTACCTCCGGAGTACTCTGGTAAGGCCTATGGTGTTCTAAGAGGATTTGGGAGGATAAAACAAGAGGAATGGGATAAGGATGGTTCGTGGCTATGTCTGATGGAAATCCCGGCAGGAGTGCAAGAGGAACTTTACGAGAAAATAAACGAGGTAACGAAAGGAGAGGCCCAAACAAAACTAATAGAAAGAATCTGAAGTACTTCGTCGCTAAGGAGAGAGGCTTAGTAATACCCGGGGATCTATTGGCAGTGGGGTACTCTCCAGGGCCTGGTACCTTCTCTGACAGAGGATCAGTCTACTCCTCCGTAGTAGGACTAGCAAAGAGAGAAGGAGAATTCGCTAGAGTAGTGGCCCTAGAGGGGAAGTACATTCCCCAAAGCGGAGACCTAGTCATAGGGGTTGTGAAAGATTCTGGATTCACCTCATGGCTGATAGACATAAATTCTCCGTATTTGGGAGTTCTGGATGTGAAAGATGCTCTGGATAAATTCGACCCAGTCCTAGAGGACACTTCGGATTACTTCAGAGTAGGAGATACTCTCCTTCTAAAGGTTAAAAGTGTGGATTCCGTGAGAAGGGTGTCTCTTACCATAAAAGAAGATGGGCTTGGAGAGATAAATGGAGGAAAACTAATAAAAATTTCTCCGACTAAAATACCACGTTTAATAGGAAAAAAAGGCTCCATGATAAAGATGTTGAAGCATGTAACAGGTTGTGACATAATAATAGCTCAGAATGGTGTCGTATGGATAAATGGTGAGGAGAGAGTCATGGAAATACTATCGAATGCAATAGAGAAGATTGAGAAAGAGGCTCATACTTCCGGTCTGACTGATAGAATCAAGGAGATGTTGTCGAAGAAATTGGGTGGTGAATATGGAGATAGTAGACAAGAGACCGTGGAGGAGTCATCAGACAGAGATACCTCCTCTAATAAATGAAGATGGTACTAGATTAGATGGTAGGAAATTAAACGAGCTTAGAGAAATTAAAATGGAGGTTGGAATTCTTAAAAGAGCAGATGGCTCAGCATATGTTGAAATAGGTGACAATAAAGTTATAGCTGCTGTCTACGGACCTAGAGAGCTGCACCCTAGGCACTTGCAGAGACCCGACAGAGCTGTAGTTAACTGTAGATACAACATGGCCCCGTTCTCTGTAGAAGAAAGAAAGAGGTCAGGGCCGGATAGAAGATCAATAGAAATATCTAAGGTGACCAGACTTGCCCTAGAACCTGCCATATTCACAGAGTACTTCCCTAGAACCTCCATAGATATATTCATAGAAATTCTGCAAGCAGATGCTGGCACCAGAACAACCGGAATAACCGCCGCCTCTCTAGCACTAGCAGATGCTGGAATTCCAATGAGAGACCTAGTTTCTGCTTGTGCTGTAGGGAAAGTAGCTGGTAGGATAGTCTTGGATCTAACTAAAGTAGAGGACAATTTCGGAGAAGCAGACATGCCCATTGCCATAATGCCGAGAGACAATAGAATAACTCTGCTCCAAATGGATGGAACAATGACTGAGGAGGAGTTCAAGGAGGCTCTAAAACTCGGTATGGAAGGATGTAGAAAGATATACAAGGAGCAGAGAAGGGCTCTTAAAGAGAAGTATGGGCAAGGTGATTAACTTGGTAAAAGAGGAATTAATATCTGACGTTAGGAGAGACTACATATTGAGATTACTTGAAAACGACAAAAGGATAGACGGTAGAAGACTTGACGAGGGAAGGGACGTAGAAATAGAGGTTGGAGTAATCAGAAAAGCAGAGGGTTCCGCTAAGGTCAAACTAGGTGACACTCAGGTACTAGTTGGAGTTAAGCTAGAGATTGGGGAGCCATTTCCCGACTCTCCGAACAGAGGTGTGCTTACGACGAGCACAGAATTGCTTCCAGTAGCGTCACCCGTCTTTGAGCCGGGTCCTCCAAACGAAGATGCCATAGAATTGGCTAGAGTAATAGACAGGGGAATAAGAAGTTCAGAAGCAGTTGACTTAGAGTCGTTGTGTATAATAGAGGGAGAAAAGGTGTGGGTGCTCTTCATAGACATACACGTCCTAGATGACGATGGAAACATCATGGACGCTTCTTCCATAGCCTCAATAGCAGCTCTTTATGACACTAAAGTCCCCAAAACACTGGTCGAAAATGGGAAAGTAGAGATACTAGATGAATATGAACCATTGACTGTCAGAAAGACTCCTATCTCAGTAACTATTGCCAAAGTTGGTAATAAACTAGTTCTCGATCCTAACCACGAGGAGGAGCTAGTCATGGATTCTAGAATAACAGTAACACTCTCAGAGGAAAACGAGGTTTGTTCAATACAAAAAGGTGGTTCTGGAACTATTTCGGAGAGAGATGTATTAGAATCTCTTGAAATAGCCAGAAATAGATTCAAAGAAGTTAAAGAGGCTATTTCCGAGGTAATAAGCAGAAGAGGTGATTAACTTGAGTAAGACCAAGAAAGTCGGCTCCTCTGGAAGATATGGTCCGAGATATGGTCTCAGAGTTAGGAGAAGAGTTGCCTCCATCGAGGCCAAAATGAGGAGGTATCACAGATGTCCATCCTGTGGATATCTCAGAGTTAGGAGGGTCTCAACGTCAATATGGAGATGCAGAAAATGCGGCGCTAAGTTCGCAGGAGGTGCTTATCTTCCTCAAACTGAGGGTGGAAGAGTTGCTCTGAGAACAATAAAGAGAGTTACAGAAGAGGTGATAGAATGAGATATAGATGCGGAAAGTGCGGAAAGGAGGTAGAACTAGAAGAGACCTTCGGTATAATAAGATGTTCTAATTGTGGCTACAGGATATTTTACAAGGAGAGGGCTCCCGTAATAAAGAGGGTAAAAGCGAGATGATAATAACTACTTCTAGGAGGCCCACAAGAAGAGTTAGGACATTCGGAAGGGATTTGGAGAGGAATATACCTGGTTCCACGTACATCACCAGAGGAAAAAAGGGAATAAGAGATCTCGCTGATTTGGCACTGTCTCACGGAGTCAACAAAGTACTAGTGGTAGGAGTCACTAAGGGAAATCCAGGGAAGCTACTCTTCCTAGAGGTAAATTATGAATGGAGATGGGTGGCCTTCCTATCGATAAATAACGTGAAATTACAGAGAGAACATCTACCAGTGAGGTTCAAGAAAGCTAGGGGGAGGTTCGGTGTTTTAAATGAAGCTGGAGAGATCGGAGAAATCGTCTCTGAGTTTCTAGGCGGAGAACAAACCAATGAACTGAACTTGCGTGAATTTGAGTCGATCATGCGTATTTGGACTGAAGAGGACGTTGTTAGATGTACGTTTTACAGAAGAGAGGTGCCTAGAGAGAGAGTTGGACCCAGCTTCTCCATAACGGGGTGGAAAATAGTTGCTAAGGAGCGTCTCCACTAAGGCTGAAGCTAGATTGGAACTTCCTCTCGGGGAGAAGGCAAAAGTGATTTATAAGGCAATACTTCCAGAGGTTAAATCGACTCCCTACAAGAGGGGGAGAGTCTCCTTGAAAGTAGTAGGTGAAAGTCTCGTCATAGACGTCCAGGCCGAAGACACTTCGGCCTTAAGGGCTACCCTGAACTCATATCTAAGGTGGGTTATAGTCTCTTTAGAGGTACTGGAGTTGGTAAAATGACTGAGGAATTGCCACCTAGGTTGAGGAACATGGTCTCCCAGCTTCAACAGCTGCAGCAGCAGGCTCAAGTCATCCATACCCAGAGAAGACAATACGAAATACAGTTGGCAGAGACTGAGAGAGCCTTGGAGGAGCTGAACAAGGTAAAGGACGATGCAGAGGTAAGAGCCTACAAAATGATAGGAAATGTTCTCGTTACTAAAGGCGTAAATGAAATAATTAACGAGCTAGAAGATAGAAAAGAAAGCCTGGAAACTAGAATAAAGACTCTTAGCAACCAAGAATCTAGGATAATGAAGAAGATACAGGACCTTCAGGAGAAAATAAGAACGGAAATTGGGGGAGTTGGAGCTGGGTGACCTCATAGTAGATGACGTGAAGAAACTATCAAAGGAAATTCTCAGTCTCCCTAGGGAGGTATCCATAGTAACCCATAGGAATGCTGATGTGGATGCCGTCTCTAGTTCAATCGGGTTAAAGAGGCTACTGTCTAGAATTGGAATAGAGTCAAACATAGTAGTCCCAGATACCATATCCAAGTCGGCTAGAGCAATATCTCAGGAGGAGGAAATTCAGTTCTCCCAAGACGAGGTAAGGGAGTTCAGTATAGTCTTAGACACGTCTAGCACAGAGCACGTATCTCCCATTCAACTCCCTAAGAGGGGGATCGTCATAGACCATCACTCATCCCAAGGAGATCTGTCGAGGAAATACAAGACTTTCCTATTTGACAGAGATTCCTTATCGATGGTAATACTAGATCTGTGGAAAGAGTTTGGGATGAAGCCCGATAGGGAAACTGTCCTAATACTGCTGTCTGGGATACTTTCCGATACTGGAAACTTCAGGTTCTCCAGCGCAGAGACGCTAATCCAATTCGGGAAGTATATGATGGAGTACGAGATAAGAATGCACGAAATAAGAGACAAGATTGAAGTTAAGGATGAAGATGATCTGTCCCTTAGAATGGCGAAGCTAAAAGGTGCCCAAAGAATGGAAATACACAGACTAGATGACTTGATAGTTGCAATAACCGAGGTAAGCTCTTTCGGAGGAGAAGTGGCCAAGTCTTTAGTTAAACTTGGAGCAGACATAAGCTTCGTAATTTCGGAGCTAAAGGAGGAGATTAGGATAAGTTCTAGATGTAGAGACGAGTTGTCATTAAGCGGAAGAGTAAACTCTGGTGAAATAATAAGGATGCTCTCTGTGGAATTCGGTGGTGGAGGAGGTGGCCATTCCGGTGCTGCAGGACTCATATTGAGGAGAGAAACGAGTAAGGAAAAACTGAAGAAGAGAATACTTGAAATAATCCGTGAGATAAGGGGTCTGAAATGAACAGGACGTCTGAGTACCAGGTGTATCTTAGGAAATGGATTACTCTCTCAGTAATCATCGGAATAATAGTCGGATTTGCCTCTCTTTGTTTCTTTCACATGCTAAAGTATCTGGAGTACTTCCTCCTGAAGAGTTGCTTGGGATACTCCGGATGGTCAGTTGAGAGGAAATACTTGCTTTTCTTGATTCCTCCCCTAGGCGGATTGCTATCTGGCTTTATAGTATATAAATTCGCTCCAGAAACCGAAGGGCATGGAACAGATGCTGTAATTTCTTCTTTTCATAAGATGAAGGGAATAATCAGGAGAAGGGTACCGATAGTGAAGGCAATAGCCTCCACCTTGATAATAGGCTCAGGAGGGAGTGCTGGTAGAGAGGGACCAATAGCTCAAATAGGGGCTGCTATCGGATCTCTATCCTCTTCATTGCTAAAATTAAAAGAAGAAGATCGAAGAATCATGCTAGTTTGTGGAACTGCTGCTGGAATTGGAAGTATATTTAAAGCACCACTTGGTGGAGCTGTCTTTTCAGTTGAAGTCCTATATAGGAGAGATTTCGAGACAGACGCTCTTATACCTTCTTTCGTATCGTCTATAGTGGCCTACTCAATATTCTCATCTTTCCCTGGATTGGGATTTGGTCCTGTTCTCAAGGTGCCCAGATATGAGTTCCATCACCCGCAACTCCTATTCTTCTATGCTGTTCTCGGAATATTACTTGGAGGGATGTCAATTATCTACGTTAGATTATTTTACTTCCTGAAATCTGGATTTAAATGGCTTAGAATTCCCAATTGGATTAAACCTGGCTTGGGTGGGCTATTACTTGGAACATTGGCATTCTTTACCCCTTCTGTACTTGGCACGGGATACGAAGTGCTACAGACTGCCATAAATGGAGAGATGATGACTAGAGATCTCCTGCTCCTTGGTTTGGCTAAAATGCTTGCTACAGGATTCACCATAGGCTCTGGTGGAAGTGGAGGTGTTTTCGCGCCATCTCTATTCATAGGAGGAATGCTGGGCGGTGCTTTCGGGAAATTGCTCTCCACTCAATTTGAATACATAGAGCCCGGAGCCTTTGCCTTGGTTGGAATGGCTTCGTTTTTCTCGGGAGCTGCTAAGGTCCCAGTCGCTTCTCTAATAATAGTCTCCGAAATGACTGGGGACTATCAACTATTGGCACCACTCATGCTCTCTTGTGCTTTGGCTTACATAACTTCGAGTGAGAGGTGGAGTATTTACGAGAGTCAAGTCTCGACTAGAGCCCAGTCTCCGGCCCACATTAAGGAATACGAGTTCTTCGTCTTGGAGAGACTGAAACGAAATAGGGGTGGCTGAGAGCTACTCGTTTATATACTGCGAACGTGAATTGCCCTGGGTGGTCCATTGAGATACCTCAAGGTCTGCGTTGTGTTGTCGATAGTATTGTTAATAGGAAGTGCCCTAGCCTTAGGAGAATATTCCGATGCCCTTCGAGAAGAGAGAAAGAAGCTAGAACAACACAAACACGAGTTATTGCAGGATCTAGAGAGAGCGAAAGACGAATACATGAAGTCTAAGAGTTCAAAATACGCAGCATTAGCTATCAAGTCACTGAAAGAAAAGGAAATACGTCAGTACAATAGGATATTGAGGGAATTGAAAGGAGAGAAGAATGTAATAAGAGGATTCAACAGTAGATCAGAGATTGAAGAAGAGATAGGAGAAGACGCTGACATAATAGCTCTTCTGAGATGGACTGGGAGAATAGACTCAAAGACCATAAGTCCTTTTCTAAAATCATTTAGAGAATTGGCAGAGGACGATTCAAAAGCAGTAGTTCTATGGATAGATACTGGTGGAGGTTCTGCGTCTGCTAGCAGAGAATTAACTGAAGCTTTATACAATCTAAGGGAAAAAAAGCCAGTAGTGGTCTTCTCAGGCGGGAGAATACTCTCTGGAGGATATCACGTCTCGTCCAACGCCAATAAAATAGTAGTGGATCCGCTGGCTGAGGTAGCTTACATAGGGGTGATCAGTCTCCACTATAACAAAGAAAAATACTACGAGAAGAAAGGAATAAGGATGAGGTTCTGGAAAATTGGACCACACAAGGACATGTTCTATGACCATAGAGGGTTGAGTGATGAGGAAAGGAAAATGAGGGAGGAAAGTGTAAAGAGAAATTATGACTCCTTCGTCTGGTACGTTGCGAGAGGAAGAGGAATGGAAGAAGAGGAAGTCAGAAAGTATTCAGAAGCTGTCAAATATTTGGGATTCGAGGCACTGGATTACGGACTAGTAGACAAACTAGGGACTTTGGAGGACGCAATAGAGCTAGCTGTGGAGCTATCTGAAGCGAAGAATCCAGCAATATTATATCTAAAAGCTGGGGGATCTGTGGGTAAGAAAGAGAAAGAAGAGGAGCTGATAGAGGATGAAGGGATATATTACCTCCCATATCCTGAAATTAGGAGGTGGAGGTAATGAGGGGAGCTTCTCTCCTCGCTATGACTATGTTGCTATGTCTGATTCTGTATAACTCCTATGAAATAGTCGAGGTAATGGACACTAAAAGAGATATCTCAATCATCAGAGAGGAAATACGGGGAATTGACTCAGAAATATCAAACTATACGAGGATGAAGGAGGATGAAATGGAAGAAGTAAAGCTTCTTCTCTCCGAGATAAATGAAAGCATCAAGGAAGCAAAGTCTCTCAGAGAGGAAATACTCTCCCTGAGAGATGGCAAGATCAAAGAAGTAGAAAAGGGCAAAATAGCCATATTGAGAATAGACGAGGACATTACTCCTGAGAAGGTAACAGAGTACATAAAATCACTGAGGGAAATGAGATTTGATAATTCAAAAGCAGTAGTTCTATGGATAGATAGTTGGGGTGCATCCTCTAATTCAGATGTATTTCTAGGAGACTACATAATGGAATTGAGAGCATGGAAACCTGTAGTAGTCTATTCCGGAGGAGGAATATGGGGGGGAGGATACAACGCTGCAATATACTCGGACAGAGTGATAGTGAATGAACACGCATCGGTCGGATGGCTTGGGCCTCTCCTCAGACACATAGACTACTCCGAATATTGGAAGAAAGAGGGGATAGAGGTCACGGTATTCAAGGCAGGCAAACACAAGGACATGTTCTGGGCCACTAGACCTCTAGATTCAGAGGAGGAGGAAATGTACTACAATTGGCTAATGGCAGACGAGCTCTACATATCTACCAATCTACTAGACAGGAGGGGAATAGATCTGAATAGGGCTAGAGAGTTGGAAAGCGGTGAGTTCTGGTCCTCTGAAGAGGCCCTGGACCTGGGATTGATAGACGAATTAGGAGGACTTAACAGAGCAATAGAAGTTGCAGCAGAATTAGCAAAGGTTAAAGAGCCTGAACCGATATTCATTAGACCGGGTGAGTGGATAAAGGAACCCGAAGAGGACTAAGGAGGGGGTGCAGATGAGGTGTGCAATCCAAGCCCTGTTAGCAACTCTCCTCCTATTTTCAATCCTTCAAGTTCCAGTAAGCTGTGGAGGAGAGGAAGTTGGAGAGGAGGTAATAGCCTCTCCGGAGGAGTGGTTAGCAGTTGGACCTTTCCTAGTTGGCTCCAGGGAGGGAGTAGTTGATCTGCTACTAGAACACGGTGGAGTGAATGAGATAGTACCCAAAGAAGGTCTAGAACATGCCTCTCCATCGGTTCCTGGTGGAAAAGTGAAGTGGATTAAGGTAAAAAGGGGAGAAGACGGTTGGGTTGAATTCGAACATGATTCCGATTGGGAAGCTCAGCAAGACCACTTAGGCTGGGCCGGAGTAATAACCGTGAGTTATGCCTATACTGAATTCCAAGTAGATAAAGAGATGACTGCGTTAGTTAGAGCGGAAAGAGTCGGTGGATTCAGGTTAAACGGTATACCATACAGAGGCGGATCCTATGGTCTAGGTTTCACTCTAGTTCCTGTGAAGCTTAAAGAAGGAACAAATAAGGTGTTATTAGCTGTAGGAGGATTTGGAGGAAAGAGAAAGTTCAAGTTCGAAGTGCTAAAACCTCCTGCTCCAATGATAATCCTAGAGAAGGACGTATTGCCTCCTGACTTAATGGAAGGGGAGTTGGTCTCAGAGTGGATTGGAATACCAGTGGTGAATACTAAGGACGAGGAGAGCAAGGGGAAAATAAGAGTAGGAGACGGGGACTATTTCGAAGTAGTAGAGAAAGAGGTGAGAATGGTCCCCCTTTCCATACAGAAGTTCCCTATTAGACTTAAACAACTCAAGAAGGTAGAAAATGGAGAGGAATTCCAACTACCTGTGTCTGTAGAGTGCGACGGCAAGGAATACAAGGTCCTAGTGAAATTGAGGAACAGAAAAGAGGGGGAATCGTTTAGGGTCACTTTCATTTCCGAAATAGACAATTCAGTGCAGAAGTTCTCGGTTCTCCCTCCGAAGGAATACGATCCAAATAAGAAGTATGCCTTGATTTTGACCTTGCATGGGGCTGGTGTTGACTCTGACGGCCAAGTAATGGCCTATACTAAAAAAGATTGGGCTTTTGTAATTGCTCCAACAAACAGAAGGAGATTTGGATTTGATTGGCAAGATTGGGGTAGATTGGATACATTGGAAGTTCTGAAAAAGGCCAAAGAGATGTTCAACATAGACGAAGACAGAGTATACTTGGTAGGGCACTCGATGGGGGGTCATGGGACTTGGCACGTGGGATTACACCACCCGGATCTATTTGCAGCAATAGCTCCCAGTGCAGGATGGACTAGCTTCCACTTGTACGTTCCCTTCTTCCTGAGGAGGAGCTACCTGTATTCGAATCCGAAAATACAAGAGATATGGGAAATGATGCTCAGGCAAGATAGATCTCCCCTATTCGCAGATAATGCCTTGAACCTCCCAATATACATACTACAGGGGGAGAAAGACGAGGAAGTGCCCCCGTTTCATCCTAGATACATGTACTTCATACTGAGGAACTTGGGTTACTCCGTGGAATACGAGGAAGTGCCAGAAATGGGACATTGGTGGAACATAAAGGAGACCAACGGAACTGACTGCGTGGATAAGAAGGAATTAATGGACTTCTTAAGAAGTAAGAAAAGGGTAAGAGATCCCAAGAAAGTAGTATTCGTGACTACTAATCCAGGAGTAAATTCCAAGATATACTGGGTCGAAATAATCAAACAGATGAAGCCATACCTAGATTCGAGAGTAGTAGCGGAAATAGTAGATGAGGAGACGATTAAACTTGAAGTAGAGAACGTAAAGGAAATCAGAATATACAAAGAGCCAAGGAGGATTATAATCAATTCCCAAGAAGTTGTGGTGAAGGAAGACGACGTAGATGGTGTCATCCTGAGATACCAAGATGGCAATTTCAGACAAGTGCCTAAAGAAGAAAGAAGGATCTCGACTGCGGGACCAATGAAGAGAGTTTACTTCTCTCCATTCGTGATAGTATACGGGACTACCGGTAGTGAAGAAGAGAACTTCTGGAACCTGCACTTGGCGAGGTACAAAGCACAAGAATGGTGGTGGAGGTCAAATGGTTTCACAATGATTTTAGCTGACAAGGAGGTGACTCCAGAGATAATGGAAAGATACAACTTAGTCATCTATGGAAACATGGAGAACAACCTGTTGCTTAAGAGAATGGCAGATGAATTGCCAATAGAGATCAAGAATGGAGAAGTGATTGTAAAAAGGGAAGAAGACGTGTTAAAGTTGAAAGGAGACTACGCAGTGAAGTACGTCTATGAGAATCCGCTAAACGAGGAGAAACTAATACTCATAAATTCAGCAACCTCTCCTGAGGCAATGCCTCTGTTGCTGAAGTTCACATGTCTGTACTCTGGCTCGGGACTTCCAGACTTCATGATATATGGTTCAGACGTAAACTGGAGGAGCTGGGGTGGAGTAGACGCGATAGGAATATTCGAAGACTGGAAATTCTCAGAGGAGTACTCCTACTTCAGTCAAAGGTTCTCAGTGGAAAAGAAGGGATTATTGGAAAGAATATGGGACAAATTAATGAGAATTAAGGGTGGTGAATAGGTAAGGTAATAAATCTAAAGAACTGTCACGGACTTCGCCAAGTTCCTTGGTCTATCTGGGTTCAAACCTCTTTCGACGGCCGAGTAATAAGCAAACAGTTGAAGAGGGACAACTTGTATTACAGGAGACAGAATTGGACTCACCTCAGGAGTCTTAATTAGCGACTCCCCTTTTATTTCCCTAGGGGAGACTACCACTATTTCTGCGCCTCTGCTAGCCATTTCCATTACTCCATACTCTATTCTCTCCTTCTCATCGCCATGGTCGACTACTATAACTGGGAATCCGTCTTCCACTAAAGCTATTGGACCGTGCTTTGATTCCCCCATTGGATATCCTTCAGCATGAACGTATGCTATCTCTTTAAGTTTCAAAGCTCCTTCTAGAGCAGTCACTAGTCCAATAGAAGTTCCCAAGAAGTAGAAAGATTTCCTATCAATTAATCTTCTAGACAAGTTTCTTAGATCCTTTAAACCCTTTAGGAGTGAGGATGTCTTCCTCGGAATTGATCTAAGCTCGACTTCGAGTTCCGTCCTCTCTGAGTTAGTTATCTCCCCCCTGTTATAGGAGACTTCTATTGACAAGAGAGACATGAGAGCCAATTGCGTGGTAAAGGTTTTGGTGGCAGCTACCCCAACTTCCGGACCAGCTCTCATGTAAATGGTGTGATCTGAGATCCTAGTTATAGAGCTGCCAACTAAGTTGGTCATCGCTAGGACTGTAGCTCCTCTCCTCTTGGATATCTTCGCCGCCTTCAATGTATCTGCTGTCTCTCCAGATTGGGTCACACAGAGGACAGCTGAGTCCTCCAATCCCCTAGGAGAATAGTTCTCGAATTCAGATGAAATAATAGCTTTTGCCCTCATCCCCCCCAAATTGGTAAGCAAGTACTCCATGCCCAGAGAGGCGTGATAAGAAGAGCCCGCTCCTACTACGTATATGTATTCAGAGGAAGCTATGACGTCAACTGCTTCTTTTAGCTCTTTCCTAGGTATTCTCAGAGAGTTACTTATGACCATGGGCTGTTCCATGATTTCCTTTAACATGAAGTGTTCGTATCCGTTTCTCCTAGCTTGTTCTGGCTTCCAATCCATGATTGTCTTTTCCTTCTTTACTTCTTCTCCGGTATCTATTCTGAATACCTTACAAGAGTGCGGAGTTATTTCTGCCATCTCTCCATCGTTTAAAACTATGAACTCCTTAGTGTATGGTAGTAAGGCAACATAGTCAGAGGAACAATAGTTCTCTCCATTGCCTATCCCTATGAGAAGAGGACTCTCCTTTCTAGCGCAAACTATTTTAGATGGTTCCTCTTCGTATATGACTGCTATTGCATAAGACCCTTTCAGCTTGAGTAGGGCTCTTCTGACCGATTCCAGAAGATTTAATCCTGAGGAGAGTTCATCTTCTATTAAGTGAGCTATTACTTCTGTGTCAGTTTCGGAAATGAGGGTGTGGCCCCTCTCAGACAGAAATTCTCTTATTTCGGAGAAATTCTCTATTATCCCGTTATGTACTACTGCTATTTTCCCAGTGCAATCGAAATGAGGATGTGCATTCCTTTCATTGACTTCCCCATGGGTGGCCCATCTGGTGTGCCCTATTCCGGTTTTTCCTCCAAGACCTTGCATTAGATTTTCTATTTCATTCACTCCTCCGACTCTCTTTATTACTTTCACAGCACTACCAATAGTGGCTATTCCTACTGAGTCATACCCTCTGTATTCGAGTTTTCTGAGGGAACGGTAGAGTAAGGAAGGTACTTCCCTCTCGGCAGAGACTACTCCTACTATGCCACACAATGTTGGGGCCACCCTTCATCTCCAAGGGGTAGTGTATAATTAACGCTTACTAGTGGGATCCTTGTAATCGAGAGATGTGTGATGGCATTCCTTCCCCTTGAGGATGGGAAACATTTATTTAATGAGTCTCACGTTTCCTTCTCAAGGGAATGCAGAGATGACAGAGGTACATCGTTCCTCGCATGCTAATGTAATCAAAGAAAAAATTTCCGGATATCTGAGGCTAATGAGGGTCCAGAATTGTCTCATAGCCATCATGGCCTCCCTCACGGGTAACTTGATAGGAGGAGGGATTACTCTCCTTCCACATCTAGTTCCTTTCCTTTATTGTGCTGGAGGAATGGTGCTGAACGACTACTTCGACTACGAATTGGACAGAATTAACAGACCTGATAGGCCAATTCCATCTGGGATAGTATCAAGGGAATCCGCTCTCTTCTTCTCCTCTGTTCTTTTCTTAATAGGAAGTATAATCCTGATATTTAGTGGTGGAGCTCTAACAGTCTCGATAGGAATAGTAGCGATGCTGATGCTCGTGGTCTACAACTGGAAAATGAAGAGAGAGGGGGGGATCATAGGAAACGTCATGGTATCCTCCCTCACTGCCATGACTTTTCTCTACGGTGGGTCTCTCTCTGGATCTCTGGAGATGCCGCTATTGTTTTCTGCCATAGCCTTCTTTGCCATGACTGGTAGGGAAATAGTGAAAGACATAGAAGATGCTTTAGGAGACAGTGCCTTTAATGTAAAATCTCTACCAATAACTAGGGGAGAGGAGTTTTCCAGGAGAGTTGCCTCTCTATTCATGTCTCTCGCTGTAATATTGGCTCTGATCCCAGTGACTCTAAGCATAAACGTAGTTGTGTACTCAATTCTGGTGTCTCCCTCTCTAATATGTTACGCTTATTCTGTGCTCTCCTTAATTCGGGGTGGGGACGTAAAGTTAATATCCAAGGTCACTAAATGGAGTGTTGTCCCAGCGATATTGGCTTTCTTGGGAGGTGTCCTAGTTTGAGGCGAGGCGTTGCACTGCTGCTATTGGTAACGCCCCTCCTACTACTGATCCCATTGGCAGAGGGGCAAAAATTGGTGAAGATCGGAGAAATATTGGAGGATCCATACAAATACAAATGCGCTGAGATCAAGGTCAGAGGGATAGTAACAGAAGTTTTGAGTGACTACGTCTCAAAAAAAGGATATGTTTATCAGAGATTCTACATCAGGGATGACACTGGAGAAATAAAGGTATTCTGTAGCATAGGTAAAGTTGGAGAGGAGCTGAAGAGGGTGAACATAAGAGAGGGCATGGAGGTAGAGGTGACTGGATCTAGTGGAGTGTACAAAGGAGAGCCTGAGATCAAGGGGTACTACAAGGGCTGCCCCAGAACCATAGAGTGCAAGGTGAGGGTAATCAGAAGTGTTGCTAAAGAGGGAGAGAAGGTCCAAGAGAAGGAAGTACATGCTGAGACGTGGTCTGAAGAGGGGGGAACAGAGATTCCAGAGGTTGTTGGAGTACCAGATATCAAAATTAAGAGAGAATTATCGAGTAGGGTCCTCGAGAAAGGGGAAGAGCTCGAGGTAACCATCCTCCTAGAAAACACTGGTGATGGAGAGGCAGAAGTTTACTTAACTGAGAGATTGCCCAGAGGGGTCGAACTCTTGGATGGAGAAACGAGCTGGAGAGGTAAAATCCAACCTGGAGATAAGAAGGAGATGAAATACAGAATTAGGGTTCTGAATAAGGGCACTATAATACTTGAACCAACTGAGGTGGAATTCAAGGATTCTTCAGGGAGAGAATACTCGGAAATTGGCAGAACAGATGTCATATTTGTTGAAAGTGGATTGACAGAGAAGATATTGCCATTAGTTATCGGGGGCATAGTATTGGTGGCTATACTCCTACTTCTTAAGAAGTATAACTACTGATACCAGCAGAAATGCCAAAGCCGTGTAAAATGGGTTCTTGGTCAGGAAGTAAATTACTGCAGCTATCACTATCGCTGGGAGGAAATATATCGCAAAGTAGGCTATGATCACTATTATTAGCACGAGTACTAGTAGAGCCAATAGGCTCAGGAGCTCCAGTGCCAGCCCAACCACCACCATCTTCTCTTCCCTAGGTTTTCATATATAAATGTAGTTCAATAGCGCGCGACTCTCCCATAGAGTATGCACGAAGAACAAGAGTCCGTTTTCGCTATACTGAACTACACTCAATTGGAATTCGCTTATCTAATAAAAAAAGGATTAGATTTATATGTAGGCCTGATAAAACTGTAGTGTACAAAAGAAGTGGGGGTGGGGCCAATGTTCCTGAATGAAAAGGCCTGTAAAATAATCATTGCACTTAAATACATGGGAGAGGCTAACATAACTGAAGTGGCTAGAGCAGCTAATGCCAACATAGGACACACCTCCAATACCTTGGTCAAAGCCATGCTAAAGGGCTACGTGGAACAAAGGAGGAGGAGAAAGGAAGTGATAGTCAAGTTAACAGACAAAGGAAGAGCAATAGCCGATATATTGGAGGAGGTCATGAAGAAGACTAGAGAGATAGAGGAGGAGAATACTGTATAGTACGAAAACAGTTAAATTGAGTTCCAGCTAAACGAGTAGTGAGGGAGAAATGTGGCCAAAGACGACAAGGGGATAAAGATAATAAAGAGTTCAGACCTTTCCTGGCTAGACGAGATGATAAAAGAAGCTAAAACTGTCAAAGACGAAATTTCTGTGGAAGAAGGAAAAAGATATTTAGAGCTTAAAGGGAAAATAAAAGATGAATTTATACCTGGAGAAATGCTCACAATTCCTGGTGTAGAGGAGGAAAGAAAGACCGAACTCATAGAAAGATACGGAGACGTTGAAATTATTAAGATAGAGGGGGAGCCCGTACCACTGTACAGGATTAGGAGATTGGAGCTTAGACCTGAAGAGTGGAGAATAGTAAATGACGTAAAAGAGGAAGCAATTGCGGAAATTGCAATAGATCCAGAAGAAATAGAGGATCCAAGAGAGAGGATGAGAATTTTCTCCGAAGAGGTCAGAAGGATTTTGCTCTCTAAGTACCCGGATATACCTAAGGGAAGAGTTGATCTCATAGTCGAGAACACCGTCAGGGAAATGATCGGATACGGTAGACTAGATCTCATAGTCTCTGATCCGAACCTAGAGGAAATAATGGTAATTGGTACTGGGAAACCTGTGTATGTATACCACAGGAAGCATGGGATGCTTAAGACGAATGTCAAGTTTTCTAGGGACGATGAAATAATGGTCATAATAGAAAAAATTGGAAGAGAAGTCGGTAGGAGGATTGATCAACAAACTCCACTTCTAGATGCTAGACTTCCAGACGGAAGTAGAGTCAACGCCACAATCCCTCCTGTTTCACTGGATGGTCCTACCATAACCATAAGGAAGTTTAGAGAGGATCCACTCACTGTAGTTGACTTAGTCAATTTCAAGACCATGAGCCCCGATCTCTCAGCTTTCCTATGGCTTGCTGTAGATGGTCTAGGAGTTAAGCCAGCTAACATATTAGTCTCAGGAGGTACCGCTTCCGGTAAGACCACCACCCTAAACACTCTAGTGGGATTCATACCGGAAAGGGAGAGAGTGATTTCGATAGAAGACACCGCAGAGCTTCAACTTCCCTTGGAACACTGGGTGAGATTTGAGACTAGACCCCCGAACATAGAGGGTAGAGGAGAAATAACCATGGACGATTTAATGAAGAATGCTCTGAGAATGAGGCCAGACAGGATAATAGTAGGTGAGGTAAGAGGTCCGGAGGCCAGGACCATGTTCACTGCAATGAACACTGGACACGACGGCTGTATGGGCACCATACACGCCAATACTGCACATGAAACAATAACTAGGTTGATCAATCCTCCCTGTGATGTGCCAGAAATAATGATACCTGCTTTAGACTTGATAATAATGCAAGCTAGGATATACCACAGGAGGAAGGGGTTGATAAGGAGAATCACTGAAGTAGCGGAAGTCGTAGGAATGGAGGGTGGGAAACCCCAACTTAGTAGGATCTACAGATACGATCCGAAATTGGACGAAACAGTAGAGACTGGAGTTCCAAGTCACCTCAGAAACGCAATAGCTGAATATGCCGGAATGACTGGGGAAGAAATAAGAGAGGAGATCGAAAGGAGGAAAACAGTAATAGAGTATCTCAGAATCAAGAACATGAGGAGCATTCACCAAGTACACGATTTGATTCAAGAGTACTATACGGACTCCTATAGAGTCCTAGAGAGAATTGCTGAGGAGATGAGGATAAAGGAGGTGATTTAGCCTGAGAAATCCTCTTGAGATCATAGGAGAGTGTCTAATAAAACTTGCTAACTTGATTGGTGATCTCATAGCCCCATCTGCGGGAGAGAGGAAGAAAAAGAAAGCAGTAGTATCCGGAAGGCTACTGGAGATAAAGAGAATCCTAGAACCTGGAAGAGTTTCTCCAAAACTCATCCCAGAGGTCGTCGAGGAGGAAGAGGAAGAACTCGAATTGGAGGAGTGGAGGAAAATAGAGCTTGAGAGACCATTTGCAGAGAGATTGGTCGACTCTGTATTTAGACCCTTGCTGGGTCCTGCCTCTAAAATTGCTAGAGGCATAACGGGATTGGAAATGGAGTTATACAGGGCGAACATGAGGATTGCGCCAACTAAATTCGTGGCCCTGATGTTAGGAAATGGGATAATGTTCTCTGCATCACTTTTCCTACTTTTCTCAGTGTTGATAGATCCCCTCCTAGGAATAATGGGAGGAGGACTGGGATTCATATTAGGATATTTCCTGACTAGGATAATTCCGAGAATCAGGATAAACAAAATGACCCTGGAGATAAACAAGAACTTGCCTTATGCCCTAAGACACATAGCTACGCAACTTAAGTCCGGAATTGCTCTGACTGAGGCTTTAACTTCGGTAGCACAATCCGACTATGGTGCTCTCTCAGATGAGATGAGAAGAGTTATAATGGATGTTCATAGAGGGCTGAGCCTAGAGGAGGCCCTAGGGAGGTTGTGGGAGAGGACCGAATCGGAGGGTTTGAAGAGAAGTATAAGGCAGATAAACAGAGCCTTGAGGATAGGTGGAGATTTATCCGAGGTGTTGTATACCCTAGCGGAAGACATCTCATACGAAATGAGGATGAAGATAAGAGATTATGCCCAAACCCTGAACACATATGGATTAATCTTCATGTTTCTGGATGCAATAGGACCTACCATGGCACTCATAATGGTGCTAATAATGTCTACTATGGCTAAGCAGTTAACTGTGTCTCTGAATACTCTGGCGCTAGTCTACCTGTTATTGATTCCAACGTTACTGTTCTACTTCGTGTACCTGATAAAGAGAATGGAACCCACTGCCTGAGGGAGTCAAATGCCCACCATATCCAAACTAATAGAGAGGGTGATTCCTCCCAGTATAGAGAGGAGTACAGAGCTGAAACTACGAAGGATGGGGGTCGCCCTTACTCCATCAGAGTACATAACCATAGCACTGCTTTCTTCTATTCTCACTGGAATATTAGTTTTCTTTATGGCTTCAGTGACTTCTTTTCCACTGAATCCAATACTTTCCGGAATACTCGGTTTCTTTCTAGCCTATCTCATGATCACTGCCGGAGTGCCCTCCATAATAATAAGTAAGAGAATTGGGGAAATGGAGAAAGTACTTCCAGATGCATTCAGACACATGTCCACTATACTGAGATCTGGAAGTAGCATAGAAGTAGCCCTAGAGGACGTAGTAGATGCGAAATACGATCCCCTCTCCGAAGAAATAAGCAGAACTCTCTTGGAAGTTAGAAGAGGTAGGTCCCTAGATAGAGCCTTACTCGGAATGTCCAAGAGGATAGGATCTCCTCTCTATGAGAGGACAATAAACATACTAGTAGAGGCTATTAGGAGAGGGGCTATGTTAGCAGACGTCTTAGATGCTATCGCAGAGGACGTGAGGGCAATTCAAATGATACAAAGAGAGAGAGCTGCCCTGACCATGATGCAGGGCTCCTTCATAATGGTTAGCTGCGCTATGGCAGCTCCTCTAGTCGCAGGAATAGCCACTGGGATAGTAGGGTTGTTCAAGGGAGAAATAATTTCTGGGCTGACTGATGAGGTGTATTCTCAATTACGGCTCATAGTAATGGGGTACATAGCTATTCAATCCCTAGTAGGCGGTCTCGGCGTGGGAGTCATGAGGTTCGGTAGCATGAGAAAGGGCATCAAGTACGGAATGTTGATGCTTCCAGTCTCCTTAGTGGTGTTTAAGGTTGGTACTTTCGTTGTGGGAAAAATCACTGGTGCTTGACTCTATACCACCACTACTACTTCACTCTCTTGTAGCCCAGTGACGCTAGGTCATTATATATGGTGTTTCTAGTCACCCCGAATACCTCGGCTAACTTGGATACGTTTATGACCTGAGGGTCTCCTAGGAGTTCTATGGCCCTAGCTATTCTCTCCCTCCTGTCCATTTCCATTTTCGTCTTGGAATTCACGGCCGCTATTATTATAACGACGGATTTAGGATAAAATCCACTCATTGGGATTGTCTCTATTTTGAAATCGACTATTTCTCCATCCACTTCCTTAACTTCTCTATTTAACTTGGAAATTGCCTTCTTAGTTGCTCTGTCTATGTCTACGTCCTCTTCGTAGGAGTAGAGTATTGCCTTCTTGGCATTCTCCTCTCCCTCCACTAGTGAAGATATGATTACTGATGAGCCTGCTTCTTCGGACGACATCTCCACCCTAAATGCTTTTATCTTTCCGAAATCCTTCTCTATCTCTGAGTTCATCTTCGATACTGCTCTGCTTAATGTTTCTAGGACAGTCTCACCTCTCTCCACAACTACGTGGAGCAACTCTCTCCCCAGTGGCCTTAGTCTGAGTAGTAGTATATATTTCTGTCGGGCATTCCGCGCAATTCTGTTGAGTCGTTGCAACAAGTGTTTACGGAAACCTTATATTTTGGCTTCCTCTAATGATTTGATTGGAGGTGGTGCCCGTGTTAGGTGAGAGGGGTCAAGGCGCAGTTGAGTACCTCTTGATGGTAGCTGTAGCTCTGGTGATAGTAGCTGTCGCAGTGTTCTACCTAATGAAGACCAAGGGGCTGGGTGGAAGGACAATAAACAAAAAGACTAATGAGATAGAAGAGGCTCTAAATAATGCTGAGGGACCATGATAGGGCAAAGGGGACAGTCCTCTGTGGAATACATGATAGTATTTGCCGCTGCGCTAGTAGTGCTGGCCTCAGCCGTGCACTACCTCATCACCTCCTCCAAGTCAGTGGGGAAGAGCGCAGAGCGGGCTGTGAATAGAGTCTACGAAGAAGTCGAGAACAGGATAAGGAGCTGAAAGAGTGGAGCCAGAGGACGTCTGCAAAGCCTCGGTCCTCGCTACCCTCCTCATTTCTTTTTTATTACTTCTCTCTTGGACTTTCTTCTTGGATGTGCCGAAGAGCGAGGGTGTGTCAATACTTCTAGCTGAAACATCGAGGTGCTCAGAGGGAAAAAGAGACGTAACTATCTGTTCATTCTCCGAAGATGGAGAAATACTCTCATTAGCCAATAAAACCATCGAAATCAAAGGTAAAGTGTGCTTCTCCCTTCCAGTATCATGCAACTCCACGACTATTCGGATTCGCCTAGAGAAATCCAATAGAACAGTATATCTAGAAATACCTAGGAGGGTGTTAGGCTGAAGAGATTTCATTGGGTAATTCTCCTATTCTCGCTATCTCTTTCCTTGAGATTATCATTCATGCTGAGATTTCCTGGAAGCCATTACGGAATAGATCCATATTATCACGTTTACGTGTCTAAGATGATCCTAAGCGAAGGAATACCCACCTACAATCCATATCATTTCTACGGGACGTTACACGATTATCCTCCACTATTTCACTTCGTAATAGCTTCATTCATCTACTTATTTGGAGAGAAGTACTCACCGATAGTGTCATCTATCCTTGGTGCCCTAACGACGGTCTTAATGTACCAAATTGGTGAGAAATTGAAAAGGGGATTGGGAATAATAGCCGGATTCTTCTTTTCGGTGATACCTCTGGATCTGACGTATACTAATTCCTACTTGAGACCTGATTCATTGTCCATATTGTTAATATCTGCCGAGATCCTAGTCATACTCAGACTCCTTCACTCCGAGAACAAAAAAGATACGATTTGGTTGTCTATACTTCTCGCATCCCTCCTAGGACTTCATTCCTTTTCCCACAAGTCTTGGATTCTAGTTTATCTTCTAATTCTCACTTTTTCAATTGGATACTATGTCATGTACTTCGAGATACGGATTCCCATCTCCTTGATATCATCTACTGTCCTAGGTTATTCAATAGGCTCTCTGTTATATCTGAGCATTTGTCCTTGGATGTTCCACGGGAACATGGTGGGCACTATAGAAGGTCTCTTGAGTACTTTATCGAGTATCGGAGGGGAGAGTAGATCTGTAGCATTTCAGAAGCCCCTAGTTGCTGGTATGTTTTATTACATGTCTATATTACCATTATTCGCATGGATATTCGGATTGGCAAGTATGTTTAGGGAAATACATGTTAAGAAATACTTCTTCCTGATATACTCATCCTTGTTTTTCTTCTTCTCTTACTCGGTTGCTTTCAGGATGGGGGCATACTTCGAAGTATTCCTTTGCCCAATAGCAGCAATTGGTGTAGTCAAATTTTGGGAATTGATTCGTGAGCTCAGGATTGGAGAGGCCCAGAAATTCCTCCTCAGACTTCTAGTCTTCCTGCTAATGATCCTCACTGGAATACACGGAGTGATTTCGGTAGCAGAGATGAAGCCAACGATACCTAGGGAGGAATTGGCACTAGTGGAACTGGCCTCTGAGCACTACAGAGGGAGAAGTTTCTCCCTCTGGGATCGAGGGCACCTCTTAGCATATTACGGATTCTCAACTTTCGTAGATGGGTACCCAAGCCTAGAGAACTCCGCAGTATATGACGAAATAATGTGGGAAGTAATAAGGAGCAGAGAGAGGAGAGTAGCTATAGATGCATTGGAGAACGAGATCAAACCTGACATAATATTCTTGGATTTTCGTATTGAGAAATGGAACGAGGATTTGCCGAGGTGGCTCACAGAGTCGGAAAAGTACTACTTAATAGGTATAGCTCTAAAGGGAAATAGAACTGCCTACTTGTTCCTGAGGTGCTCCCATGAAGGTGGTTGCTGTAATACCTGCATACGATGAGGAGAACAGCATAGGTGAAGTTGTTAGAGGTTGTAGGAAATTCGTAGATGAAGTAATAGTTGTGGATGATGGATCAAAGGACAGAACAGGTGAAATAGCCAAAGGAGAAGGAGCAATAGTAATAAGACATCATAGAAATCTCGGGGTTGGCGCAGCAGTCTCTTCGGGGTATGAAGTGGCCCTCAGGAGGGGAGCCGAAATAGTAGTTCAGTTGGATGGGGATGGTCAACACGATCCCTCTGAAATACCAAAACTGATCGAGCCCATAGAGATGGGAGAGGCAGACCTAGTCATAGGATCCAGATTTATCGGTTCAAAATTTAGATTTGGAATGAAGTATCTAGGAAATATTTTCTTCACGAAAATGGTCAATCTACTAACTGGATTGAACCTCACAGATGCTCAGAGTGGATTCAGAGCAATCAAAGCTGATGTTTTGAGGGGAATCATGGTACACAACCCATTCACGTATACTCAAGAGAGTCTGATAAGAGCCTATAAGGAGGGTTTTCGAATCAAAGAAGTGCCAATAAACGTTAGAGAGAGGAAATACGGCAAATCGAAAGTGGTTAGGAACCCTCTCATATACGGGATAAAGACTCTGATAATCCTCTCCAGAGTGGTTAGGGATTACCATCCTCTCCTCTTCTTCGGTGCCATGGGCCTAGTTTCACTTTGCATAGGGTGTCTCCTAGGATTGTACATCATATTCTACGTTCTAGAGAAGGGAACGGTTGGAGCGTATCCAAGGGTGATCCTCGCGTCCCTGTTGATATTAGTTGGCTTGCAGATACTTTTCTTGGGGATGTTAGCAGACATGATTTCATCTCTGAGGGGAGAAATGAGGACGTTAATCAAGAGGTTAGAGGTGAATAGTGAATGAGGGTCCTTCTCGTAGCTGCTCATCCAGACGACGGAGAAATAGGGGCTGGAGGAGTTCTAGCTCTTCATTCGATGAGAGGTGACGAAGTCTTTGCTCTAATACTCACTTTAGGTGAGAGGGGAGGAAATCCGGAGGAGAGGGTAGAAGAGGCTCTCAAAGGTTGTGAGATCCTCGGAGTCAAGGAAGTCTTTTTCGGAGATCTTCCAGACACATCTGTCATGGAAAACTTGAGTAGAGCGATATCCACAATAGAAGAAATCGTGAGGGAATTCGAGCCAGATAGGGTGTATTCTCCCTCTAGGAGGGATAGGCATCAAGACCATGTCGCGACGTCGATGGCCGTGGATGCGGCTTGTAAGAACGTGAAGGAGAACTTGAAATATGAGACTCCCTCGACACTCACTGAGTTCTCTCCCCAATACTTCGTAGACATATCCAAATCCATAAGCAGGAAGATAGAGGCTATATCTGCACATAAATCCCAGATTAGAAAACACAGGTTCAGAATAGAGGCAATAAAGGGATTGGCATCCTTTAGAGGATATCAGATGGGTGTGGAATATGCAGAAGCATTTGAAGTTAGATGGATACTTAGGGATGGGCCTTAGCTTGATCCAAGGTGTTTTTGTTCAGCTATTATCTCTAGATTTACTGGTTTAAGTCCTAACTTTCTTATCTCTTCCAGTATCTCTGTAGTAGTTATCTCGGCCACGGTATCTAAGTAAACCTTCTTCCCCAAGCTCACTGACCTAATCACTCCTCTTATGCTAGATATGTCTCTTTCCACCTCTTTGCTGATTTCGTCCTCGAATTCTACCGATAAAGTCCTTATCTTGTGCCTAGGCAATTTAGTTCTAAAGGAATCTATCATGATTTGGCTGTGCCTCAGGATTGCTTCTCTCATTACCTTTCCATCTATGCTGTCGAGCCCCTCCCTCATCCTCACTCCCTTGGCTATCCTTATTAGGTCCCTTGCATGTGAAAAAGCGGGTCTTACTCCCAATCCCCCTTCTTTTGGGCTTTTGTACACACTGAGAAATACCTCTATGGCCTCTTCCTCGATCTCCTCACCTTCCTTGGCGGAATACATCAGGATTGCTTGTCTCATGTCATCCAGCGATGGATAAGGCATGCTGATGTAGTAAGGCACTCTCCTGAGGTGAGCAGTCTCCATTACCCATATACTCAGATTAGTGGACAATATCACCGTGAAATCGGTGGGGAATTCGTATAGTGTTCCTCCTATCACGAAGAAGTCTCTCCTCTCCTCTAATGGTATTATTAGTCTGTTCATTATGTCCTCCGGCTTGTCTCTTTGTCTTCCTAGATCGTCTATCAATAGGAGGCCGCCATGTGCCTTGACCTGTGGGGGCGCCTTTATCACTCTCTCCCTCTCGTCATACTTCATTTCGAATGCCTCTAATCTCAGTTCGGTACCCAATGAGACAGAAGGTGCCTCCACTTTAACATATCTCTTATCTTCTGGTTGATTCCCTCTAATTAATCTGTGAAAGTCTGGATCAAAGAGTTTTACTACGTGTCTCCCAATCCCTATCGCTCGAGGTATCACGACTGGTGGAAGGAGCTTAGAGGCTCTTCTCATCAGGTAAGTCTTCCCGGTCCCTGGAGGGCCATATATGAATAGGCCCATCCCGGTAGTTAGGGCTTCTATCAGAACAGATTTAGCCTCCTCTAGGTTTATTACATCCGAAAACGCTTCTTCTATTTTTTCCTCTGGTATTTCTAGAGGATACCTCTTGGCCTGTTCTCTGCTTAACTCAAGGTAGTCCTCGTATTTAACTGGAGTTGGCCCAATGTATGGATCTCTAGAAATGATCCTCTTCGCCTCTTCTCTCCCCTTGGCCGTCGTCCTTATCCTGAGTGTTGGTAGGAGACCTTTGCCTACTACTTCGACTAGGGATTCCTCCAGGAGAGATCTCACTACCTCGTCTAAGATGTGGAGGCTAATACACATCTCCTTACAGAGGTCCCTAAAGCTTATGTATCCTCGGGAGTAAACCCACTTGAGCACTAGATCCGAGACGTACTCCTTGGGTAGATTTAAGTCCTCTACTTTCTTTGGTTCCCTCAGCAAACAGAACCCTGGTGGTGGTGAATTGAGAGAGGTAATATATCTATTGGTTCTCAGTGTACTATTACTGCTCCTCTCCCTTAGTATTTGGTTCGCTAAAATAAAGGAGCGGGAAGTGGAAATACTCAGGAGACAAGTAGCTGATTTAGAAGATAAATGCCTCTCAGAGAAGGATTTGGAAATCTTACTCATAATAAAGAACTCAGGTGACATATCTCTAGAGAGACTCTCCTCAGAACTCGGGATTACACATGAAGATCTAAGTAAGAGTCTAGAAAGACTTAGGAGGGTTGGACTCATTGATTTAGATTTCTAATCACTCATCCCATGGGCCCAAGGATATATACACCACGTTGTTCCCTCTCAGTAGGACAGTTTCTCTCTTTTTTCTCTCCTCTCCCTCTATCTCCTCCACGGACGATAGAATCATATTCATGTATGAGTCTACTTCCCTAAGTTTCCCTCGAAACTCCCTTCCATCCTTAATTCTCACTAATATCTCTTTATTGACGTTACTTGACAGTAAATCCAAGGGCTTCAACCAGCCACCCAATGGGCGTAATGGGGAAGTTCTAAAAAATCTTTCCCAGGAAGTGAAGTACGGAGATCGCATGGAGGAAGGTTGGCTTCTCAATGCTGATTACGTGACTAGGAATAACAGAGCTATAGTGAGGCTCTGGGTAGTCTCCGGAGAGAATAGACTTGTTCTTCTTGATAAGAATTTCGAGCCTTATTTCTATGTCATCCCCGAGAGGGACAGTGCTGAAATGGAAGTAGAGAGATTCGTCGAGAGGGTTGAGTGGACCAGAAGAAGAGACCATGGTAGGGAAGTGGAGGTTCTCAAGGTCTATGCCAGGCATCCTCAAGAGGTTCCTAGGATAAGGGAAGAGATCTCGAAACTCCCAAGTGTAAGAGAAGTCAGAGAGGCAGACATACCCTTTGCCATAAGGTATCTGATAGACAAGGGGCTAATTCCCTGTGGGGTAATCGAGTGGAGTGGAGAAGAATTGCCAAGTGGAGAAATAGAA
>Ga0209410_1000184_pt1 | contig 26449 bp, 30 predicted proteins | sample Mar14436cmmetaG_FD_184135 | JGI IMG/M metagenome (GOLD analysis project Ga0209410, IMG submission 184135) | Marine hydrothermal vent microbial communities from Guaymas Basin, Gulf of California to study Microbial Dark Matter (Phase II) - Marker... ... | reverse complement strand
ATCATACACTCGGCGCTGCATAGATTACATTTGATGCCATCCCTCGATCTGGGAGGAGTTGGTGGAAGCCCGAATCTCTTCCTAACCTCTTCATGCGTCTTCATGGGGTACTTTAAAGCTTCCTCAGGTCTCTCCCTCAGACAGTCGACACACACCTTAATGGAGCTTGAGATGAGCTTTGATCTCTTGCCGCAGACCACACACTCCTTCTCCGAGACTCTTCTAGGAAGTCTTATGATCATCTCCAAGGCTATCTCCCTCACGAGAATATTTCAAAGTTCCCCCGTGACCGTGGATTTAGCGAATTTTTAGATGAAATTCCCTAAATAGTGTGGCGAGGACACGATGTTCATGGACTTGAGCCGAGACCTCCTCATCGCGCTTCTAGCGGGCTTGATCCAAGGAGTGGCTGAGTGGCTTCCGGTCAGCAGTAAGACCCTCATCCTCCTAACATTTCTGGCCTATGGTTTTGAGGCTCAAACAGCCTATTTGATGGGGCTGGCGATAAACGGCGCAACCGCCGTAGCGGCGATAATCTATTTCAGGGGAGAGATCCTTGAGATGCTCTCATCGATAAGATCTCCGAGGAGATATAGAGAAGGATTCGCCCTTCTCAAGTTTCTCATAATCTCCACAATCTTAACAGGGTTGATCGCCATCCCTCTTGCAAAAGCCTCAAGAGAAATAATATCATTCAACGAGAGCATCGCGATGATCATCATGGGATCCCTTTTCCTCCTAACCACAATCCTCACCTGGCTTAGAGCTAGGATTGCTGGAGGAGTCGATGAGTTGAGAGAGGCGAAGCTTGTGGATGCGGCGTTGGCTGGGTTCGCTCAGGGGTTCTCAGCTCTCCCGGGGGTAAGTAGGAGTGGGATAACGATCTTCACCCTCATTCTTCTAGGCCATACTCCGAGGAACTCGCTTAAGCTCAGCTTCCTGATGGGGATACCCGTGACGATAGGCGGGATAATCTATTCATGCATAGCGATGCCCGTCCTCATAGAATCTGAGATAATTATCTTAGGGGTATCCTCGCTCGCGGCGATAATCGTATCATTATTCACGATGTCAGGTCTCCTGAAATTGTCGGAGATGCTGAAGACCTATCTATTCACCTTCATCTTGGCCATGATCACGATTGCGGTCGGGATATTGGGAATGGTGGCACAGCATTAGAAGGGATCATCGAGCAACTCGAACCTGAAAGAGATATGTCTTATACTTTAGGAAGCTTCTCCCACCCCACCTCGAATCAGGCGGATTCTCGATAGGGTCTTCGGGCGGATCTCTAGCACAGTAGTATTCCCTAACCCTATCCACAGGGTTCCAAACCTTATCATCTTCATCGATTATCCAGCCCCTAAACCTCAGCTGAACCACGCTTACACCCTCATCCACGGTTATATTCAGCTTCAAGATCTTCCTACCCCAGCCATCAACATGTCTGGAGAAGACCTCAATTATCCTGGATCCGATCGGGTCGATCAACTCGCCTTCCTCAGTCACCCCTATTATGCTATCGAATCCCCTTAGCTCATATCCCGCAACCCCGCCTCCCTCCAACAAGATCATCGCCCCAGAAGCCGCTTCAACATCTCTAATGCTCGGCTCACTACTATTATTGAATAGGGTCAGGACTAGCTGGAAAGCTCGCTTAACCGAGCATGAAGTCCGAGAACCATTACCCCTCACGATCATATAAGATCCATCGGCGCACTCAACTTGAAGCTCGACCACAGGCTTCGGATGGATCCCGTCAGGCCTCTTAAGAGACTCCATGAGAGCCGGGAAACCCTTCACAAGTAGTATATAGATCATCAAAATGGTCATGGCCAGCAAGATCAATTTACCCAACCTTAACCTCATCCAAGAACATCTATAGAGAAGAACATTTAAACATGCATCGTAAGCGGCAGAGCACCCTCTTGAGGTCTCCATCAAATTACGCCGGATTCATAGAAGTTGCTCGATATTCACATTTACAAATTTTCGATGAGCCCCGGGCGGGCTTTTGAACCCGCGGCCTGCGGCTTACAAGGCCGCCGCTCTACCCACTGAGCTACCGGGGCTCTTTCTTCAAGAAAACTCTTTAACGGCTTAGATTTATCTCTAATGATTGGGGATAAAGCTAAAAATATCTGGATGTGGATGATGGAATGGGGGCCGTGGTCTAGCTTGGCTATGATTCGCGGCTCGGGCCCGCGAGGTCCTGGGTTCGAATCCCAGCGGCCCCACTCTCCAGATTTAAGAGCTATTAGGTGATGCTTCTCGGGTTAGGTGGATGTTGTTGGATACTCCGAGGGGTATGGACGATCTACTGCCGAGGGAGGTGGCCTTAAAGAGGAGGATAGAGGATGTAATCAGAGACGTCTTCAAGCTCTACGGATACCTCGAGGTAGAGACGCCCACCGTCGAGTATTATGATCTCTTCGCGCTAAAGTCTGGAGAGGAGATAAGGGAGAGGATGTTCGACTTCATAGATAAGGGCGGCAGAAGGTTGGTGTTAAGACCAGAAGTTACGGCGTCTATCGCCAGGCTGGTCGCCTCAAAGCTCAAGGCCACCGCGCCGCCTCTGAGGCTCGGATACATCGCGGACTGCTATAGATATGATGAGCCCCAGTGGGGTAGGAGGAGGAGGTTTTGGCAAGGCGGGTTCGAGCTGATCGGGAGTAAGGATCCGCTTGCGGACGCCGAGATCCTCGAGGTAAGCTATGAGGTCTTTAATAGAATCGGATTGAGGGATCAATACTTCAAGGTCGGGCATGTGGGGATATTTAGGGAGATTTTGAGGAGCTATCATGTGGATGAAAGGATTCAAGACAGGGTTCTGACATTACTCGATAGAAAGATGATCATGGAGGCATTTGATCTCATGGAGAAAAATGGAGTTGATGAGGATGGAATCGAAGTGATCAGAAGCCTGATGAAGCTCGAGGGAACCGACTTGAGAAGGATATCAGAAGACGCCATAAACCTTCTATCTCCATGGAAGGAGGCATGCAAAGACCTTGAAGATCTTTATGAGATAATTGAACTGGCGCGTGAGGGCGGGGTTGATTCGAAGATAGTCGTCTCCCTCGGATTAGCTCGAGGACTCGAATACTACACGGGGTTCGTCTTTGAGCAGAGCGTCCCAAATCTTAGGATAGCGTTGAACGGAGGTGGAAGATATGATCACTTGATCGAACTCTTTGGAGGAAAGCCCACCCCAGCGGTTGGATGCGCGATAGGGATCACGAGGATAATGCAATATATTTTGGAGGAGAAGAAGGAGGAATCTCCAGCTCCATTCAGACCTGAGATTTTATTGGTGGGCGTCGGCAACGTATCGAAGAAGTATGTCATGAGGGTTGCGAGGATCCTGAGGAGCATGGGGTTTGGGATCGAGGTCGAGGTTTTGTCTAGGAAGCTCCCATCGGCGATAGAATATGCATTAAAGAGCAATATGAGGTTCATGATAATAGTTGGAGGAAGGGAGGAGGCTGAGGAGAGAATATCCATACGAGACCTCAAGCTCAGAAAGCAGGTCGAACTACCACTATCGAGTAGGGAGGAGATTAGGGAGATATTAGCTGCAGTTAGACGTATTTAATCCGTGCTGGATAGCACGTCAATCCCTATGGCTGCCAAATCGAATGGCCGCAATAATAGCTATATGATTTCACGGATTTTAATTGCACATCCCATCTAGGCCGTGAGAGCGCTTTTCAGATCTACATGTATGGAGATCTGGCTAAGCACGATGAAGAATTTAAATATGGAGATCGCAGATAGTGCGTTAAGGGGCCCGTAGCGCAGCCTGGATAGCGCATCGGCCTTCTAAGCCGGGGGTCGGGGGTTCGAATCCCCCCGGGCCCGCTTAACCAATCTTGTCGATTAAGTTTTCTCCATCATTTTTATGATCGCTGATGAGATTAATGATGTTGTTATCACCGTGCCGATGATCGCCGTGTAGATTTCGCTCGTTATGATTCCATGTTGGAGGCCGAATATCGCTGAGACAAGGCCGAAGGTTAGTCTGAAGTTGAAGATCGTGCCGGCTAGCTTTGACCACTTCCTCCACTTAGACTTGAACCTTGAGAAGACCAGCCTCGTGGAGAGATATTTCGCCATAAACGCCATTAGGGTAAAGATCGCCGTCAAGATGACGACGTAAATGCTCATCCCAGATAATTTTACTAACGATCCAGCCTTGAAGAAGAAGATAGGCGACATGAATCCGAAGACCACTCCGCGAAGCTTCTCGATTATCTCCTCATGTTCTTCGAGGATCTCGGAGAAGAGGAATCCTAGGATGAATGCGAGAATCGCCTTTTCAATTCCAATCCTATCTGAGAAGAATGTCAAGGAGATCATGATCAGGAATAGAAATTTGAGTTCGATCTCGGCTAGATTTCCTCGATACCTCTTGAACAAGAGCCTCCCAACCCTCGGAGCATGATATATGAAGAGAATCGTTAGTATGAAGAATATTATCGTCCAGTAAGTAATCGATCCGAAGACGATCGTGAGAGAGATCATGCTCAACGCATCTACAACAATAGATCCGGCGAATATTACTTGACCTATCTCGCAGTCGAGGAGCTTAAGATTCTTTAAGACTGGATAGACAAGCGCGACGGATGTCGTCGAGAGCGATATCCCTATCAGGGCCGCGGTCTCTAGCTCGCATGGGAGTAGAAGGAAGCTTGTCGATGAAATTATGGTGAATGGGGCTAGGTATGAGACTAGACCTAGAACGGTTCCTTTACCCGCATTCCTTCTTAAGATATCTTTATCTACCTCCAATCCGGCGAAGAACATAAGCCCTAAGATTCCGAAGTTCGCCATAAAGTCCATCCATGGAACATCCGATAGGTGGAAGGCATTTTCCCATATCAGTCCAGCTATTATCTCGAGTATTGGGGTAGCCATTCCCATCTCCAATGATATTATTCCGAAGATGACTATCAGTAAGGGTATTATGAGCTCGTTCATCGACCGCTAAACTCGCCGTCCCCGATAATATCTGCTTTTCTCCCCTAATGAGGATAGGATCTCAGCTCGATGATAGAGTATCTTGATCTTCAGGCCGAGTTCCTCAATTCTTTCACGAAGATCTCTTGGAGGTTCCCGCGCCCGGAGATTATCTATATATCTCATCAACTCTTCAAGTATGTGCCTGGTTAGGTCAAGCCTGACCTCCTTCCTAAGATTGCCCTCACAGAATCTCAAGCCCTCCTTAACCTCTTCAAGGATCTTCCCCAATTCCTTGTCGCTAAGCGAGCCCGCCATCTCTAGGCTGAATTCGACCTCTGATAATAAAAATATTGGTTTCTAGGAGGTGGGCTCATTCTTATAGCTTAGGGTTAAAGAATATTCCGTTGGATGGTTTATTGCGGGTTGAGGTGTCTTCGATGGGGAGGGAGTATAGGAGGGATCCATTATGGCCAGTCCTCGTCGAGGTGGTTAAGCGGAATCCAGCCTATGAAGAGCATAAGATGCACGTCAGAGACGAGATTCTCCCCCGGAAGCCCGATATAACCCCTGAAGAACTCTCCAAGCTTCTCTCAATACCGCTAGGGGAGGCGCTGGTGATCTTGGATGAGCTCAGGATGACCGTCGAGGAGGTCGAGGAGGAGCTCTCAAAACCCCTCCCGCCGCCAGTCCATGAATATGTGGCGATAGGCGGGACCTTCGACGAGATCCACTATGGCCATCTAATGCTGATCTTGATGGCTTTGAGGCTTGGTAAGAAGGTCTTGATTGGAGTGACTACAGATGATCTTGTGAAGAAGCTGGATAAGAGGCATGAAGTGAGGAGCTATGCCGAGAGGGTTGAGAGGCTTAAGAGGGAGCTTAAGAAGAGGGGTTGGATTGGAAGATGCGAAATAATTCCATTGAACGATCCATATGGTCCGGTGGTTGAGGATCCAAGCATTGAAGCCTTAGTCACCAGCCCATTCACCTATTTTAGAGGGGTTGAGATAAATAAGCTGAGGGCGGAGAGGGGGTTAAAACCGCTTAGATTGGTTGTCTGCCCACTTGTTATGGCTGAAGATGGAAAGCCGCTCTCAAGTACTCGGATCGCTAGAGGGGAGATCTCCTCAGATGGAAAGGAAATTAAGAGGTCATATCATCCCAATCACTAATAGGACCATGAATATCAAGATCCCGGTTAAGATTGTATAGAGTTTCCCAACTTGATAGAGTTTCTTGAACCCGATAGCATTATAGACCGCTATCGCCGCCCAAGTGATAGGAGATAATAATCCTATCAATTGCTCTAAGAATCCAATTTCAGAGTTCATTCGCACATATTGTTCTGGAATGCTACTTGAGAAGATGACTTTATCCCATGACCAACTTGAGACGCTCAAGTTTTCAAGTTTCCTCTCAACGCCTCTCTCAATCCACCTGATCGAGCTTAAATTCATGTAGGTCTCGGTCTGGTTTATGGTTCTCTCAACATCATTCCAAGTCTTTAGACTGGGCCATCGCGGAATGGTTTGATTTGGAAAGCATCTATAAACTTTAGCATGATCCACGTTAATGGTTTCGGAGGATATCTCGATAGGCCCCTCTGGAGATATTCCGAGGAGGGTTGCGTTATAGAATGTGACATTTTCGAGCCTTGCATCCACCACCATGTAAGACGCCTTTGGCAGATTGAACACTATTGGAAACTGTATTGCCGTGAATATCATCAAAATTATGAACGAGTGAAGGACTAGGGTTATGAGGGAGATGAACTTCCACTCCATCCCACTCAGGAACAGCATCGAGATCATCACAAGCGCTATCGCCCCAAATGCCATTATAACTTGAATCAACCTAGAGAACATGATCTGCTGGAATGTGGGTAGCGACGGCTGCACATATTCAAAACCTCTTAACCCGAATCTTAAGTCGAGCTTATTGTAGAGTATATAGGCTGAGAACAATCCCAACAGGAGGGCAGAGATTATGAATATCGTTAAACCTCTGAGGAGCTTAAGCAACTCCAACCTAGACTCCTTGATCCACTCCAAGACTTCTCTCAGGAAATCCCATCCCACCAAGCTCCCACGGCTAATACTCTGAATGATTCTCTTATTTCCTTATCGCATCCTCAGCTTGAATACCGCCATGGTCGCGAACGCGATCGCAACAGATATAAGTATATTTTGAACGAGGGTGTTATATTCAGATGCGGGTTTCCTTTCGACGAGCCCCTTATAAGTCTCAGCGCCCACCTCTGCGTGAAGCTTAGGTATCGGTGTCGTTGCGGTCGCTGTCTTGGTTACCGTTGTGCGGAGAGCTGGCATCCTCTGCAACCCCTCCGCGGCCAGAATTTGACTCGGGGTCGAGGCTATGAATGTTAATGCACCATAGAAGAGTATTGCCGAGATTATGGCCACCGCGACCCTCAGCTTCAGCCCCCTAAGCACATGTATCATATGATTCATCTATTGGATAAATCTATAGATTAGAACACTACCAAAGCCTATGCCTCCAGAGCCTTATGGTCTCGAACCAGAAGAAGATCGATGAGATCGCCCCGAAGGAGAGGGCATATAGGTTGAGGTTCTGCAGGTTTTGGAATATGTATAGGATGGTTAAGGTGGTTGTGAAGACAGCGTAGAAGATTAGCCTCGGGACGAGCTTTCCACCGATCACCATGAACATCTTGAGGATCCCGACATCGACCTTCTCCGAGACTATATATCTCCCCGATCGGTCCTTTGATGCTAACCCCATCTCCCTAAGCTTTTCGAGGTGGTGGTAGGCTATGCTTGGGCTGGAGAACCCCAGTTTTCTCTGCAGCTCCCTTACCCCAACCCCCTCCCCCCTCCTGAGCAAGTAGATGTAGACTTGGAGCGTCTTCCCCCTAAGCTTGTAGAGCTCCTCCTCCCCCGCCAACCCAGCCACCTAGAGATAATCTTCAAGGAATAGCATTTATGTTATACATCTATTCAAGATCTCCATGGATATGAGCTTGGTGAAGGTTGCCGGAGCGCTTATATCCTTGGCCTCGATATGCTTCGCCATCTTCTACATCCTATGGTTCTTTGGATGTCTTCCGATAAATCCGGAGCTAGCGGTTAAGCTCCCGGTCTTGGCGATCGTCTTGGCCCTCTGCTTCATAGCGGGCTGGGTCGGCTACGTCATGCTCACCGCGCCTCGGAGACCTAAACAGTAGTTATTCCAAGGGTTAGGAGGAAGTCTATCAGCCATTGAGGCTTCACGGGGAACCAGACTATAAACCAGGCGATCTGGAACGCTAGGATTAGGTAGAGCACTATCTCGGAGACCTTCTCACCCAACAATACTCTGGGGAGACCTAACGCGATTACTGGGACGGTCATGTAAAAGTAGAATGGATAGACCCATCTATGGAGTATGTGGGCGACTGGAAAGTAGATCAAGTAGTTTGCCGCAAACCAGACCAGTATGAAGGACTCCATGCTCGGATATCTTCCATCCCTTAGATCTAGGTATGAAAAGTAAGCTGAGAACGCTGCGACGAGCCAGGTCATCCACCAAAGCGGGGTCTGCATTCCATAGTATGCTATAGGCTGATACTTTTTTCCATCGACCTCAACGGTTATCGTATAATAGGGCATTCTGGGAAACTGTTTAAGCGGATTCGTCCAGCTCAGCGGCATATAGACCACGTCACCCTCATGGAATGTTAGAGCTGAATGGTAGCTGAACATGTAGTCGAGGTGCTCGAAGGGCGTCGAGTATACGCCATAGATGTAGTCATAGATTCCTAGACCTATTATCATGATGATAAAAGCTGGAATCACCGTCCTCTCAGCCGACTTAAGCCAGCTCCTCAAACCATCGAAGAAATCCTCGCACACATACACGTCGTGGAATAGCTTATGGACTATTAAGGCGATCAACACGAATAGGCTCGACATCTTCGAGAGCAGCGCCAACCCCATAGCCACCCCTGACCACATCCACCTCTTCTTGAGGAAGAAGAGGGTTGAGATGAGGCAGAACATCATGGCGGGGGCGTCGAGCATGGCTATCGAGCTTAGGTTGAATGAAGAAATGTCGAAGGCGAATAGGGAGGCGGAGATCAAGGCGAGCTTCTCATCCCTCGAGATCTCATATCCAATCCTCCCCAAGAAGTAGATTGAGATCGCCCCCGTGATCGCGATGAGGGTTCTCCAGCCATAAGGGTTATCCCCGAAGATCAAGATCCCCAAGATCATCAACGCCTTCGAGAGAGGTGGATGCTCATTGTTCACGGCCTCCCCCCTCAATAACTTCCTAGCCGCCGGGATGTAATGCTGTTCATCAAATATCAAGGCACATCCCTCGAATGGGGGATTTATGCATTCTTCTGGGAGGAGCTCTGGCCAGGGATATGGGATTATCGCGATCTTCATCGCGAGGACTCCAACCGTCAAGACAATCAGCCAAAATCTATAATCTCTGAAGACTCGCGCTCCGAGTATCCTCTCTATCACCTCTCACGCCTCCTAGCATGTAAATAGACTTGGATGAGGAGGATGAATAGTGTTATTGCCCTCAATAACGCTAGATTCTGTGGAAGAGAATAGGCTTTAACCGGATCTGGAACCGAGAACCAAGTCAAGATTATTCCAGCGTTAGCGAACTCCATGATGAAGTATGGCCATGGAATCCACCCCATTATGGCGAGGAATGGGAGGAGCCAGAGGATCATCTGTGGAGTGAATACATAGTTTGTGAGGAGGAACGCGGTGAAGGCCATGAAGCATCTCTCATAGATGTCTCCAACCCTGGATAGATAGACCTTCAGGAGGGCGTAGGCCGTTAGGATTAAGCTCATGAGCTTCGCCGTGTTCCAAGAACTCTCATCTGGGAAGAGGTATATGAGCCAGCTATCCTCCAACCCCCATCCGGCATGATGTAGATATGTTTGGGGAAAGATCGCCGGGTTTAAGACGTATAGGATGGCGTTCACGAGGCCGAATAAGCCCACCGAGACCACTATATACGCGACCCTATTCCTCTCCCCCTCGATATGCGGCACGATCACCGGGAGCAGAATGAAGCTCATGAACTTCGTTAAAGCGGCGGCCCCAAGCGCTATCGCTGACCACCTCACCCTCTTGGCCTCGAGTAGGAGTAGGGACAGGATTACGAGCGATATGAAGATCGCGTCGAAGTTATAGACCATGTATAGGATCATGGATGGGCTCATGGCTAGGAAGAGTATGACTAATTCGTCAAGCCCATTCCTTCTGGAGATTATCCTCCTAACAGACTCTATCAAGATTATGTAAAAGATGAAGATTACTGTGGAGAAGATGAGATAGTATCCCTCGATCTCCCGGCCTAAGATCATGGAGAAGTATGTGACGAATCCGGAGATCGGCGGATACTCGAATGGGAAGCTGATATATGGTGGACCGACCTCACTCGAATGCCTAAGCCAAAAAGAAAGTATGTCTGAGTATATTCTATCGCTAAGCCTTGGATGGTGGATCAGATATGACGTGAGGAACGACGAGAAGGCTGCTGCATAGACGGCTTTCTTCCCGATCCTCATCCCTACTCGACCATCGTCATCGGGATGGGGTCAGCGTGATATTTTTAGCTTCCCATCCTCCAAGACCTCGATGTAAATTCTTTTAAGACGACTCGTCATAAAATCTTGCGATGAAATCCATCAATCATCTCCGGGATTACGTTGTATCCATGCTTTCGAACATGATTCGGATAAACTCTGAGAATCCGCCTGGGAGGGAGGAGGAGCTGGCGAGCTACGTCGCTGAGAGATTGGCGGAACTCGGGCTCAAGGCTTGGATAGATAGATTTCAGGGGAGGGCCAACGCCATCGGATCCATTAAGATCGGTAATGGAGGGAAGATCATGCTTGTATCACATCTAGACACGGTTCCAGCGGAGGAGAGGGATCTCTGGAAGATCCCGCCATTCTCTGGGGCTGTCAAGGATGGGAAGGTTTATGGGAGGGGGGCGGCAGATGCTAAGGGATGTATAGCCTCGATGCTCGGATGCTTGAAAGCCTTGGCCGATGAGGGCTGGCCCATCCATGGGGAGATAATCCTCGCGGCCGTCGCGGATGAGGAGTCTGAGAATCGGGGGATTAGGAGACTAGTCGCTCAAGGGGTTAAGGCGGACTACGCGGTTGTCGGGGAGCCCACTAATCTAAATGTGTGTATAGCTCATAAGGGTAGTATTGTTCTCAGGGCGAACTTCAGGGGCAAGGCGGCGCACTCAAGCAAGCCTGAGAAGGGCATAAACGCCGTTTACGCGGCATCCGAATATGCCTTAAGGATCGAGAAGCTATCAAAGAGGTTTAGGATTAGGCATGGATTGCTTGGGAGGCCGAGCTTGGCCGTCACGGTCGTTATGGGAGGGGTTAAGGATAATGTGATCCCAGATCGCTGTGAGCTCGTGATCAACAGGAGAACTCTCCCAAATGAAAATCTCGAAAAGATCGTTAACAGGCTTAAAGACTTGGCCGACAAGATCTCCAAGAGGAGGAGGGTTAAAGCATCCATCAAGATAGACCGATATCTACCAGCCTCCGAGACGGATAGAGATGAGGAGATCGTTAAGGCGGGTTTGAGGGCCGTGTCAAGGGTTCTCGGGAAGAGGGCGAGGCCTAAGGGATTTCAAGCGACATGCGACATGACCTTCCTAGTTCATAGAGCGAATATACCGTGCATAATCCTCGGACCTGGGAGGCTTGAGGAGGCTCATGCGATAGATGAGTGGGTTGAGATAGATCAGCTCATAAATGGATCTAAGATCTACCGTGAATTGATAATGGAGTTGATCGGATCAGGCTAGCTTCTTGCTCACATATGGGCCATCCCTCCTATAGCCGTGCCTGTAATAGTATTTCCTGACGCCCACCCCGCTTATCACGACAATCTTCCTAGCATCTAGTTCCTCGACCGCTATTCGCTCAGCCTCCGCTAGAAGCCTCGAACCATAACTTCTATGCTGCATCGTCCAATCGCTTAGATCCTTGACTCCGACGGGGATCATTCTACCATAGACGTGGAGCTCCCTAACCAGCGCAGCGTTCTCAAGCTCTCTCCTCAACACTTGTGAGGGGCTTCTAAGCCTTAGGAATCCTATCAGGATGTCGTTTGAGATATCCTCGTATGAGATGAAGTATTCGACTCCGCCTGAGGCCCTGTATCTCCTAACCACGAGCCTAATGGAGTTTGGGTCGACCTTCACCCCATCCTTCAACAATCTATGCCCGACCTCCCTACACCTAATACACCTACATCTAAGCCCTCGCATCTTCAGATAGTTCTCGACGACCTCTCTAAGATTCGGTATCCTATTTCCGGCTGAGGTTATGTCTAGGGGTATCTCCCTCTGAATCCTCTGGATCCTAACATATGGCGGGGTTAGGAGGAGCCAGTTCGCGAGGAGCTTGACGAGATCCTCATCCCTATACGGCCTATATCTCCCACTCTTCCACCATTCGTGGAGAATCGTCCCGGGGAGGACTAGGGTTGGATAGATCTTGATCATATCCGGTCTAAACCTCTCATCCACCCAGATCCTCCTATAGCATTCCAGATCCTTCTCGAGGCTCGATCCGGGGAGATTCGGCATGAGATGGTAGCCGACCTTAAAGGCTAGGTCTTTCAGGGTTCTCGTGGCCTCGGAGACATCCTCGACCGTATGCCCCCTCCTAACGAGCCTATAGACCTCATCATCTAGGATCTGGACCCCTATCTCGACCCTCGTCACCCCCATCTCCAACAACCTCTCAGCCTGCCTCGGCCTCTTAACCCAGTCAGGCCTCGTCTCAACGGTTATCCCGGAAACCCTATACCTCGGCCTCTCCTCAGCAATCCTTAACGCCTCTTCAAGGCTCGATGAATCAACCCCATTCAGCATGTCGAGGCACCTCTTCATGAACCATCTCTGGAAGCCGTAGGGCATGGCGTTGAAGGTTCCCGCTATGAATATGAGTTCGACCTTGTCAACGTCATGGCCCATTCGCTCAAGCTTCCCAACTTGGCCCTGAACCTGTAGATATGGATCGTAATCGACCAAGCTCGCCATCCTAACAGACTCCTCCTCACCCGTATAGCTCCTCGGGGAATTCAAGTCTCCTCCAGGGCAGTAGATGCACGCTCCATGCGGGCATGACCTTATCGGGGAGACGACCGTTATCACGCTGACGCCCGAGATCGTTTTGACGGGCTTCTTCAATAAAGCCCTCCTAACCCTTTCACGTAGCTCGGCTGGAATGTTTTGAAGTATCTCCACGTTTGATGGAACCTTCTTCAAGCCATATTTCTTCGAGACCTTGAGCTTTATCCGCTCAATGTCCCTAAAGCCGCTCTCGATCGCCCTCTCCGCTATCTCCCTACACGCCTCATGGATCTCGGCAATCTCTTCCTCAGCATTCAACCCAGATCATAGAGTAATCACTCTCGATTTATATCCTCCTCGAAATATTTGACGACCTCTCCGATCATCCTAAAAGCATCTAAGACCCTTGGGCCGAATGGGCCTCCGAAGACTATCTGGGTGTAGCCGATCTTAAGGAGCCTCGCAACGAGTTCCTTAAGCTCATCGACCCCGCCTATGAAGGTCGTGGCCTTGATATAGTCTGGGGGCAAGACCTGATATAATCTGACCCAATCCCCGACCCTTAGGAGGCGTCTAATCTCCTCAACGATCCCAGGATCTATTCCAAGCCTCTCGAGAAACTCTCCCCCGGCTCCGCAGATTATATGGGCTGAGTAGGGTGCGGCGGCCTTCAATGCCTTCGACTCGTCTTCGCCTATCGAGATAGTTAGGTAGGCGGCTAGATCTATTTCTTCCATCCTCCTATCCGCCTCCTCAGCTCCAATTCTCACCTCATTCGCCGCCGACTCTAAGAACTCTGGGTTCGTGTGGTTGACCAGCACTCCATCTCCAATCCTTCCAGCCAGCCTCAACATCCTCCTCCCTTGAGCCCCAATGTAGATCGGAACCATGCTTCTAGGTCTGAAGTTCAGCCTCATGTTTATCTCCTCATCCCCATAGAATCCCTTCTCCAGAATCTCCCTAACTATCTTGACGCATCTTTCAACCCTCTTAAGCGGATGAATTCTCCTGATTCCAGCTTTCTCAAGGGCGGTCCTATCACCGGCCCCGACGCCGATATAAACTCGCCTCGGAGCGATCTCGCTCAAGGTTGCCGCGACCTGAGCTATGGTTAGGGGGTGGAACATGTATGGATTTAAGACCCCTATCCCGATCCAAAGCCTTGGAAAAGTCTTGAGTAAGTGGCAGGCGGTTAAGATGCTGCTCCTATTATCTGGATGCTCGCTCAACCATAATCCGTCGACCCCGATATTCTCGGCCATCAATCCTATTATCTCAAGCTTCCAGAGCGGGTCTTTTGGAACGAGTTCGAGTGAGAATCTCATCTTATCCCCTCCAACAGCCTTTCAAGCTTGACCGGTTCACATCTATTCGCGGCTTCAAGCAGTAGCTTGAATCCATGAAGGTCATACAGCTCCCCGGATCTAAACTTGTCCGAGATCTTCCACCCAACCTCATCCGGAACCAAATCCGCGTTATGCGATGAGAGAACGATCTCCAAAACTCCATCTACCAGCTTCCTCCGACCCTCCTCATCAAGCTCAAGGTATCTCCTCAAAACTCTCTCCAAATCCACATCTTGAGAGATCCTGACAGCAACTTAAATATCTGGGCCAAGCGTCTTGGAAGTGGATGCCGGATTATTGGTTCAAGTATGGGGTCACCGAGACCTTCGTGGAGATCTCAGAGGAGATCGCTCAAAGGAGGGTTCGGTTAAATGTCTCCAGCTCTCTCATGGGTATTGAGGATAGGGTTGCGGATTTTCTAGACGGGCTTTCAGCCGATAGGAGCCTAAATTCGATTCAAGTTCTCTTCGACCATTCTGGGGATCTCACGTCATTAAAGCTCCTAAAAGTTTTGATCGAGAGATTTCTGAAGCTTAAACCGGATGGCGACGTTATCTTAATAGCATCCTCTTGGAGGCTCGATCCAGAGGCTGGGAGAAAGCATCTAAGCAATGGGCTTAGAAGGCTGGAGCTCGGCCTCGCTCCGAAGACGTTTCTCAAAAAGGGTGATTCGCCGAGGATTGAAGAGCTCATAGATGAGTCGATTCCCTTGATCGTGGTGACCTCAGCCGAACCTCATGGAGTATTTGGAGAGTTCTGCTTAAGGGAGGCTACGGTCTTAAGTAATCTCGGAGTTAAGGACTATGAAAACCTCTTTGAGAGGATTGATGATGCTTGGGGAGATGTCTTAGCAAAATATGATGTTTATGGCTTATGCGTCGTCGGGGATGAGGTGCTAGCAGGCTCGGCGGAGGAGGTAGACCTGAAGGCTAGGAGCATCATTGGGGAGAAGTTCGGGGTTGAAGTCGATGACGCCGATATCGTCATCGCTGGCGCCGGAGGATATCCTAGAGACTCAACCCTTGAGAGCTCCATCCACCTATTAGGCCTCCTAGCAGATTTCGTCGTTGATGGGGGTCTTATCGGGTTGGTGGCCGAATGCCTCGATGGACTCGGATCTAGAGAGTTCGTTGAGGCTTTGACGAGGGGTTTTGGAGCCGGATATGAGGGCAAACTCCTGGAGAAGGTTAAGGGGGTGTTGGAGAGCAGGAGAGTTGCCTTAACCTCAACCCTCCCAAAAGCCGTCCTCGACAACCTCCTTGGAATCAAGGGATTCGACACCCCTCAAGACCTATTGACCTATGGTTTGAGGCTCTATAGTAGAGGCGCGAAAATCCTAGTAGCTGAGCATGGATTAGTGAAGCCCGTTAGAAGGGGAGCATCGGGACGAAACTCAGAACCAGCATCGCGAAGACCACTATGAACATGAGCTTCCTACCCCTTGAGAGGGGTGAGACTTGATCTAATGGAGGAATATCTGGAATCCTCGGCATCAAGAAGAGTAGAAGGAGGGCGAAGAAGAAGTATCCCATAAAAGCTAGGAATGCTATAGAGATATAGCCCGCTAACCTATGCTGCCTCGGAGAAAGGATGCTCCTAAAGATCCTCCCACCGTCCAGTTGCCAGATCGGGAACAGGTTTAAAGCGGTCACGATGAAGCCTAGCCAGGCCACGAAACCCAAGGCTGGAGAGATCAGGGGCAACTTATCCGGGTGACCGAATAAGTACCTGAGTAGAGAAAAGATGAGCGGGGATGGAAGAGGAAGTCCCCCCTCTTCCTGCACCTGGCTTATCACAAGTTTGAACTCCTCCAACGACAGCCACGTCCCCCTGTAGAAGGCTAGGATGGCCACACCTACACTCACTAGAAATCCTGCCAGCGGCCCGCTAAACCCTATATCGAACATGTCATCTCTATTCACCACCGGGCTTTTCTGGAAGATTATCGCCCCGAAGGTTGGAAGCGCAAATGGTATTCCAGGTATTCCGGGTATGAAGTATGGAGGAGACGATTCTATGCCATCGATCTTCGCCGAGATTTTATGGCCCAGCTCATGGATCCCTATAATAGCCATCAAGCAGACTGTGAACAGCATACCCTCGATCAATTGATCGAGGAAGCATATCCTCCCGAAAATTGCTCTATAGATGATTTCATAGACCTGTGAGGTAATCCTGAAGTATCCATCGGCGCTGACCGTCCCGATCGTCGCGGCGAAGAGTATTATCGGCAAGACCTTCATCTTCAGCATCGGTATAGTCGCCTCCTTGTATTTGAAGACCTTGATCCTCACCTTTCCATCCTCAAGCTTGGCGGTTGGAATGAATTTCATTGGATGGAGTTCTTGATAGAGTTTCTTGAATCTCCTCTTGATCTCGATTTCAGAGACCGTGAAGGTCAAGACTCCTGCTTCTAGGAAGACGTCCTCAACCGTGAAGTATCTTCCGACGATCTCCTTAATCCTCTCCAGCTCCTCTCCATAGAACTCCAAGTCCGGTAACTTTATCGATTAAGCACCTTTAATGTTTTCTCTCCATCTAGGTTAAAGCTTATAGTATATCTTTGATCCTGATTTCCTTGAATGAGGAGCGTCAAGAAGGCTGAGACCTACCTGATAAGGCAGGCGTCTGAAGAAGACCTGGTCCCCGTCATGAACATAAACAGGATATGCCTCCCCGAAAACTATAGCTTCTTCTTCTTCCAGACGATTCTAAGGGATTATCCGAAGACCTTTCTGGTCGCGGAGGCTGATGGGAAGGTCGTTGGATATATCATGTGTAGGGCTGAGAGGATTCTCTCAAAGCTTGATAGATTCAGGTTTAGGAGGGCTGGACACGTCATCTCGATAGCCGTTCTACCCGAGTATAGGAATAGGGGGATAGCAAGCTCTCTGCTCAGCAGAGCCATGAAGCTCTTAAGAGACGAATATGGCTGCGAGGAGGTCTTCCTAGAGGTCAGGGTCTCAAACTTTCCAGCCATCTCGCTCTATGAGAAGCTTGGATTCATTAAGGTGAATGTCTCGAAGAGATATTATCTTGATGGAGAGGATGCGTATATAATGGCGAGGAGATTATAGTAGCCCACCAGACTTCACCCTAACCATTAGGATGCTTATATCATTCGGCTCGGTCGAGGGCTTGTCCCCAAACCTTATCTCACCTGTAACTCTGTTGATGTAGGCGAACCTCTCCGCTGGAACCTTCTCCAACTTACAGTAGTAGATTATCGGGGTCAGAGACGCTATCGGAACCAGGAAGCAGTAAGCTAACTTCTTCTCCACATCTAGGTGGATTGTTGCGGATCTCATGGAGGATGCCAGTAGGAGGAGCTGTTCGAAGTCTGCCACCTCGATCTTCATTAAGGAGGCTGCCCCGCTCATAAGATTATCGAGTTATTCGCCGCATATAATCCTTACATCAGTCCGAAAATATGCTGAGGGTCGGGATTATCTTGGAGGCTTCCTCGAGATCTTTATGCGAGTCTATGCTCATCCAGAAACTGTTCTTGAAGAGGTGGGCTCTAAGCCTCCCTTCATCGGCGAGCTTCGGGAGAGCTGTCTTCTCAATATCCCCCCTCTCTGGAAGATAGTTGAAAACCCCGGGCTTAAATACATATACGCCCGCGTTTATCCAATAATCCATTAACCTAGGCTTCTCGATGAATGAGGTCACCCTACACGTTTTCTCATCGAATCTAACGATCCCATAGGGGGATGGAAGTGGGACCAAGGCTATTGCGCCAAGATAGCTTCCTTCAAGGTCTCTTAGAAGCTCATTCGGGTTTAGATCCGTTAAGATATCTCCATTTATTAGAAGGAAGCTTTCATCACTCTTTAAGACGTGCTCCGCGTTCTTCAACGCTCCACCCGTTCCGAGAGGCTCGTCCTCGACCACGTAGCCAACCCTGACCCCATACTTCATCCCGCTTCCAACCTCGTTCACGAGCTTCTCCTTGAGATAGCCGGCGCAGATCAATATCTCTTCAAATCCATAGTGTTTAAGCCATCTAATCTGCCACTCCAATATACTCCTCCCAGCCACGGGTAAAAGAGGCTTCGGGACATTCTCGGTATACGGCTTAAGCCTTTTCCCATAGCCTCCAGCGAGTATTACCGCCCTCATCAACCATAACTCTGTAAATTTCTTTAAATAAATTTCCAATACATAATCTATCGGATCTTGATCCCCTTAAACAGATTTTCTCGTTCTAAGCATCGAGCCGTCGGAGTTATGGTGATCTATCTCCTTAACCTCCACTTCGTTTGATAGCCGATATCCTCTAAGATTATGCCTATCTCTCTCAGCCTATCTCTTATTTGGTCCGCGAGTTCAAACTCCCTCCTCATCCTAAGCTTGCATCTAACGTCTATCAAGATCTCCAAGACACTTTTCAATAGGTCCGCCTCGATTACGGGCTTCTTCTCCAAGATCCCGAAGATCCTGCTTATTCTCTCTATCTCGGATAAGAGCTTAAGCTTCAATAAAGCATATAGCGTTCCCCGCGAGTCCAAGATCTTATTTATCTTTGAAGCTAGCTTGAAGAGCTCCGCCATGGCTCTCGGGGTATCGAGATCGTCGTCAAGATAACCGTAGAACCTTCTCTTAAAGTTCTCATAGTATCCCTCAAGTTCTCTCTCCTCATCGCTTAACTCGTCATCGGCCCCGACCTCTTTAAGCCTCTCAACCATATTGTATAATGAGTTTAGAGAGGAGCTACTGCTCTCAAGCGATCTCCACTTAAAGTCTATTGGGCTCCTATAATGGGAGAGGAGGAACATAAGCCTAAGGGCCTCTGGATCATACCTCTCAACTACATCCCTGATTAGGATATAATTTCCCAAGCTCTTAGACATCTTCTCACCACCAACTGTAAGCAGGCCCGTATGACACCAGTATCTGACAAATGGCTTCTTTCCGGTGGCGGCTTCCGCCTGAGCTATCTCGGCCTCATGATGTGGGAATGTCAGCTCTATCGCCCCTCCATGGATATCTATCTGCGGGCCGAGGTGTGTTAGGATTATCGCCGTGTCCTCGATATGCCATCCAGGTCTCCCATAACCCCATGGAGAATCCCAGCCTATCTCATCCCTCTCACGCTTCTTCCAAAGCGCGAAGTCCTGCGGGTTTCTCTTCGTCGGATCAGGTTCGATCCTATGGACTGAGAGCTCTTCAGGCCTCTTATGGGAGAGCTTTCCATAATCCTTGAATCTACTCGTGTCAAAATATACTCCAGTCTCGGTCTCGTATGCGAAGCCCTTATTCATCAAGACCTTGATCAGATCAATGATCTCATCGATATATTCTGAAGCTCTAGCATAGAAGTTCACGCTCTGAATCCCCAAGACCTCCATATCCTCCATAAAGTATCTCTCATACTCCCGAGCAAGCTCTATCGGATTTACTCCTCGTTCTCTGGCACGTCTAATGATCTTGTCATCGACATCTGTTATATTCATTAGATAGAAGACTGAGTAGCCCTTCTCCCTCAAATATCTGGCCAGAATGTCATATGCTATATAGGTTCTAGCATGGCCTATGTGGGAGTAGTCGTAGACGGTTGGGCCGCATACATACATGTAAACCCTATTCCCCCTTAGAGGCTTAAACTCCTCGACCCTCCTGGTCATCGTGTTATAGATCCTCAGCACCTCGTAAGCCTCCGAGATATGAGTGATCGCTTAGAATAAAACTTTAAAATGTTGTTAGGTAAAGGCTTTAATCCGAGATAGGGAGCTTAAGGAGAGCCGGTGTATAGACTTGATGCTCGAGGATAAGCTTTATTGGGGTAGGTTTCTCGGCGGAATAGTAATGGGATTTCTAACGGAGTTTCTCAAGCTTTACAAGCCCACAATATTTCTAGGCATATTCATCGCAGCGCTCGCCTACATAATCTCCACGATAATCTTGAGGATGGCCATGCCGCCGAATGTGAGGGAGAAGTTGGGGAAGAAGCTCTATATCTCTGGGGCTGGAACATATGCCGTGACGTGGCTGGTAACATTAATCATATGTTTCAATATTTTTGAGGCTGCTTAGCTCAAGTCCTCTTAAATCTATGTGGGATGGGAAGCTTATCCAACATCCTTATGAAATCTATCCATGCCTGAATGAAGTCTGATGGTGGATCATAGAGATCCCTAAGCAATTCCTTAAACGACTTCTCAATAGATCTTTTACTCTCCCCATTTAGAAACTTCTCCCAAACCTTGAAGACATATGAGTTTCTGTCGTCGCTTACGTATGTGTAGTAGATGCCGTATAATGCCCTATAATATCCATCGTCCTCCGATAACTTGTATCTCTTCCTCATCCGCTCCAACGCCTTCTCCGCCTTACTGATCTTCCCAGAGAATAGTAGAGTATAGTATTTCTTTAAGGCTTGTTTGCTCGGAATCGTCATCCCTCCTCAAACCCTGCTTTCATTCCAGCCATTTATTAAATTGTCTCTTATGGATAATCACCTTAAAACTTCGGAAGAGCTCATCAGGAAAGTTGGCATCCCTCACTTCTCCTGCTCTAAATCCTCGATCCCATTCTCGGTTATCCTGAAGATAGCCTCGCCCTCGGGGAGATAGGGGCTTGCGACCAGCCTAGCTATCCTAACATTCCTCCCAGCCGCCTTCCTAAGATAGATTCTCGTGTGGCTCACATGGCCTACCACATGGCCTCCAACGGGGAGGACGGCCATCGCGCTGAAGAACTCGTCAGGTCTGGCCATAACCTGATTCGTGACGACCGCGGCGGCGTTAAAAGCCCTCGCGAGCTTAAGTAGCTTATGCATATGCTTGTTTAGCTTCTGCTGCCTCTCGGGAAGATTTTGCCTCCCAACATACTCGCTTCTGAAGTGGGATGTGAGAGAATCGATTATGATAAGCCTGACATTATTCTCCTTAATCACCCTATCAGCCTTCTCCAATAGCAGGACTTGATGATCAGAATTATATGCCTCGGCATAGATTATCCTCTCACAAGCCTCATCGGGATCCAAGCCAACATGCTTAGCCATCTGCATTATACGCTCTATCCGGAAGGTATTCTCCGTGTCTATGTACAGGGCCGCTCCATTTAATCCACCTCTCTCGGGAGGTAGCTGGACATTCACCGCGAGCTGATGGCATAGTTGGCTCTTTCCGGAGCCATATTCTCCGAAGAATTCTGTTATTGACTGGGTTTCAACACCTCCCCCTATCAGTTTGTCTAGCGATTTGCTTCCAGTTGTTATTCTTCCAACCGTCTTCTTTAGCTCGGCTAATTCCTTCGCCGTTACCCAGCTCACCTCTATCGCCTCCCTCGCCGCTGAGATTATCTCAGCCGCCCTCTTCTCACCTATCCCGGCGGCCGCCAGTTCTGAGACGGTCGCCGTCGCTAAAGCTTCTATCGTCGAGTATCCGATCTCTCTCAATTTTTGAGCCGTTGCGTTTCCGACCGATGGGAGGTCTTCGAGCCTGAGATATACCTTCTTCTCCACCGTCTCCTCAGCCCCCCTTCGGCCGGCTCTCCTACGCCTAGGCATAGTCCGTTCATCTCTATGGGATTCGAGTATTTAAGTCAAGCTAGAGCTTGCTGAAAATGCGTCTACTTACGCCTCTTCCCAATCATCTTATCGAGGTATTCGTGGAAGAAGAACCAGATCGAGAAGACGGCGAGGGACGCCCCTATCCCTATGGCCAGCCCCGTGTATAGGGATCGCTTCACGGGCTCGCTTAATGCCGTCACGTCTATGAGCATGGCCGTTAGGAGTAATGTGACTATGAAGAAGAGGTAGCCCTTCATCCTGCTCTCAACCCTTATCTTCTCGATCACGGCGGAGAATGCTGTGAAGAGGATTATCGCTAAGACGATCACGCTTATCACCCTTGCGCCATAGATCATCACGGAGGTTGCGGTCTCGATATAGGCTTCGCCGAGGAAGAGGTTTATGAATCCATAGATCAGCGTCAGGGCCACGCCTATGTAGAGGAGGGAGAGGATTATGCTGTTGAAGGGGATCGGGAGCTCTATCCCACTATATCGCTTAATCATCCCATCCACATCCGCCATAGATAAAAGCTTTCTAACCCCGCTTCCAACGAACCTGACCACTATGAACGCCGCTACTATCATCAATATCGCTATCAATAGCTTCGGCGTCAGATAGAGTATCTCTTTTGAGATCATCGAGAAGAACTCCTTGAGGAAGTCGTATCCCGGCTGATCCATCTTCAAGATAGGTCTATCCGGGGCTATTTATGTTAAATCGTCGCTAAGAACCAGACGAACCTATAAAGGACATAGAGTATCATTAGGACGAGGGTTAACGCCAAGAGCCTCAAGGTCAGGGTTATGGCCTCCCTCGTGGTCTCTACCATGAACGAGTATCCAGTCAAGCTCGTTGTGTAGAGGAGGTAGGAGTAGGTTCTAGCGGCGTGGGCTGGGACCACGGCTACTTCGGGTATGGTTAGGAGGGCGAGGAAGTTTGAGGAGACCATCAGGAGCAGAACCGAGATGAAGAGGATCATGTAGTCTTGGCTGAAGATTATCCCGAACGGAGTTGCGAGGAGCTGGGAGAGATTTGAGAGTAGGATCATCATTATGCTCGACCTCAAGATCCCGAACTTCGACAAGTATCTGGCGAATAGGAAGTTTCCCAAGAACGCCGCGCCAGTTCCGACGATCCCATTAAATGCGGAGATCCCTATATGGGCCGATGGGATCGGGATCAGTATCGCCGTTATCGGCGTCAAGATGGATGAGGCCAAGGCTATCCTAAAGGTTCCTAGAGAGCGCTTTGCCCATAGGGCTGAGCCTAGGATGCTTGCGAAGGTTCCGGCAAAGTTTATTCCAGCGGCCACGTAGTCTGGTGCGTTGAGCACCTTCATTAGATATGGTTGCCAAAAGATTCCTAGAAGGTTGTTTGAGGTGAGGAATGCGAGTAGGAAGGATGATATGGAGAAGAATTGCTCGGGTCCCTCGATCGTCGGCGGGATCTCGACCCTCTCCATCTTACTCATATCTGCGAGGCTTATCATGAGAGTTGAGAGGAGCCCTATCAGAGATCCTGTTATGAAGATCATCTGAAACTTGACCTCAGGGGGTAAGATCGCTAACAAGAATATTGAGAGGATAGATCCGATCACGTTTGTAAAGTTGTATGCAGCAGTCCTCTTAGCCGTGACATCCCTTATCCCTGCCTCGTCGAATGATGAGTAGATTAGGAGGTTCATGAAGACCCCGAGGACTGTTGAGGACACGTTCAGGATCATGTAGGAGAGCGTTATCACGTACATGTTGCTTGTGAGGACCATCGGTATCCAGAATATCCTCTCACCAGCGTGGGCTAAGATGAACTTCACCCTAACATTCCTAGTGAGGGATCTTGGGAACTTGTAGAGGATTATAGATAGGATCAGTGAGGCGGTCGAGGATGCCACAACCATTATCGAGATATATCCAACCGTGAGCCCTATAGAGGTCAAGTAGATCACTAGAAGGCTCTTCGTGAGGGCTAGGTAGATGCCTGCAAAAGCTATCTCAAGGGTTAGGATGAGCTTAAGCCTCATAACCCCGTTACGGCCATGAGTTGAGTAGCCTCATTAAAGATATTTTTGAGAAGAGTTATAGGTCAGCGTAAATGCTTGATGCTCGATGAAGGCGGTCTTAATAGTCTTGGATGGAGTCGGGGACAGACCCATTAAAGTTTTAGGAGGATTAACGCCCTTACAGGCAGCAGAGGCCAAGACCTTAGATCTAGTTGCTGAAAAGGGGGAATGCGGGATCATGGATCCAATAGCCCCAGGCCAGCCCCCCGGAAGCGATACGGCTCATCTCGCGATCTTCGGATACGATCCCGAGAGGTGCTATCCCGGCAGGGGGGCGTTCGAGGCCCTCGGGGTTGGAGTAGATCTCAGGCCAGGCGATGTGGCGTTCAGATGCAATCTCGCAACCATAAACGATGAGGGAGTGATAGTCGATAGGAGGGCCGGGAGGATAGGCAACGTTGACGCTGAGAAGCTCTCCGAGTCCCTGAAGGAGATTAGGATTGAGGCGGTTGATGGGGTGGAGGCGGAGTTCATCCACTCCTCCGAGCATAGGGGAGTATTGGTCTTGAGGGGTGAGAGGCTTTCCAGGATGGTCTCAGATGTAGATCCGCATCTAACCGGGGTGAGGGTTCCCAAGCCACGCCCTCTAGATGATTCCATCGAGGCTAAGAGGACGGCAAAGGCATTAGAGGAGTTCTTGGATAAGGCTAGGAGAATTTTGAGCGAGCATCCATTGAACAGGGAGAGAGTCGAGAAGGGGCTTAAGCCCGCGAACGCCATCCTGCCTAGGGGGGCTGGAGTATTGCCGAGGATTAAATCGATCAACGAGCTATGGGGTGTTAGGGCGGCCGCGATAGCTGGGGGAGCCTTGTATAAGGGTGTGGCCAAGGCCGTTGGATTCGAGCTTATCAAGGTTGAGGGAGCCGATGGAACCGTTAACACGAATCTAAAGGGGAAGGTCGAGGCGGCGATAAGGGCATTAAACGACTATGATCTGGTCTTCTTACACGTCAAGGCTACCGATAACGTGAGCCATGACAAAAAACCGAGGAAGAAGGTTGAGGTGATAGAGTGGATCTCTAGGGAGCTTAAGCCCCTCGTCGATAAAGTTCTCTCCGAAGGCTATTATCTAGCATTGACCGGGGATCACACAACCCCCTGTGAGGTTGGGAGCCATACCGGAGACCCAGTTCCATTGGCGATAATCGGGCCGGGCGTTAGGAGAGATGGGGTGAGAAAGTTCGATGAGGTCTCATGCGCTTTGGGGGGATTGAATAGGATTAGGGGGATGGATTTGATGAGGATCTTGATGAACTATCTTGGAAGGGTTCCACTCTTCGGCGAATAGTCATCCGGCCTTCGACAGCCTCCTAAGATTCTCCATAACTATCTTAATTCTCTTCAACTCAAGCTCCATCCTAAGCCTCAAGTATTCCTCAAATGCGATCTCCCCCCGCTCATATTTCCGGATAACATCGCGAACCTTTCGATCGAGCTCTCCCAATCCTTTCTTGAGGCTCCTCTTGACCTTCACCCTCACTGAGCGGTCATCTTTCATCAACATACACCTCGAGGAAGGTTATCTGTATGCGTAAACTATAACTTTGCCGGATGAGTCTATCGAGGCTACGTCTCCACGTGGCTCCGTGATTTTTCATCGGCTTCTAAGCTGAACTATGCAGCCGATCGCCGTCAAGATGGCTATGATCAGCAGGCTGAGATAGATATCCATGGATATGAATCGTTTGATTCCTGCTAGGAAAATTAGGGATCCTAGGAAGGCCGTCCCAACCGCGACGATCTTATTGAAGAGCATTAAGACCGCGAAAAATATTATGACCGCGATTATTAGGGCGAAGATCACGTTTAGGAGAGGTTTGAGGAATAGGTAGGTTAGAGCGGCGGCCACAAGCCCCGCGCCAACGGGTAGGAGGAGTTGAGTGAGCGCCCCGACGAGTATAAACCCTATTACTCCGGCTAGGATCGTTGCGCCGCCGAGATATGGGGCCAGTATCGTTGACGCCGCTAATCCCCCTATGATCCCGCCTACTAGGAATGCTATGAACTTGATCACCCCTCTTCCCGCGAAGACCAAGACCAGTCCTAGGAGCGCTAGGATTAAACCCATTAAAAGAGAGGTGAGAGGCGCTTGAAGCAAGTTCTCAAGCAAGATCTGTCATGTTTTATGGGTTTTTATCGCTTATATGTCTTCTCGATGGAAGTCGTCGATCTTCTCCTGCCCCTCTCCAGCCTCCTCACCATATCTCGCGTTCAGCAATTTGAAGATCCTCAAACTGGTTTCATAGGGTATCCCGCCAAGCCTCGATAGCTGGCTGGCATCCGCGTTGAACACAGCTCTAACCGTTCCAAGCCTCTCCAAGAGCCTCTTAGCCCTAGCGGCCCCAACTCCGGGTAGAGACGCCACTATACTTAGCTGGAGTTCATGGATGTCGGCTCTCTTCCTCTTAGGCTTAAGATGATGCTCCTCCTTCCTCGGGCTTCGCTTCGAGATCACAGCTATTAGAA
>Ga0209410_1000183_pt1 | contig 26489 bp, 28 predicted proteins | sample Mar14436cmmetaG_FD_184135 | JGI IMG/M metagenome (GOLD analysis project Ga0209410, IMG submission 184135) | Marine hydrothermal vent microbial communities from Guaymas Basin, Gulf of California to study Microbial Dark Matter (Phase II) - Marker... ... | reverse complement strand
GCTCTTTCGCTTTCCACAAACGGCGTTTACGGTTCTCAACGCCATATCCACAAACTGATCGACTGTAAACCTGCTTAAAAGCCTGTAAACTTCCTTAACAATGCTTTAGCATTTAATTCGCTTATTATTATGAAGGTTATATCTCCTTCAAAGCACATTGCGAGTATCACGACCTTCAACATCGTTATAGCTTCATTTTTGATAGATTGGAGAGTGATGCATCATGATGATCTTTTGTGAATGGTTGGTGGAGGGGGTTAAACTGTATGTCCAAACTTATCAGGGAACAGATATGCGAAGTAAAGCGGATAAACAATGAATTTGAGCCCAAAATTCTCTGCTCTGCAACAAAAAAACAAAACAAAAAATCAAAAAAATAGAAAAGAGAGAAAAAAGGATTATAAATAGAAGTGTAACCGAATTCTATTCTGATACTACTTCTCCAAATCCAACTCGTCTCGATACTTTCGATATTCGTACCTTCACGTTATCTCCTTTCTTCGTGTTCGGTACAAACACGACAAATCCTTCCACACGTGCTATTCCATCGCCTTCTCTTCCTACATCCTCTATCTGCACATCGTAGACGTCGCCCACATTTATTGGTGAGCTCGGTCCTCTTCTTTCCCTATATTCCATACCTAAAACCTCCTTTTTATTCGATACCTTTCTGGTATCATCTTCTAATATATCTCATATACATATAAACTTGTTATGCTTAGTTACTACTTACTCACCGTGCCGCTTTTGCTATCCGCTCCTTCTCCTCCTTCTTGCTTATCGAGTAGCATTTGGCATTCCTCGCCGCGTTGATTATCTCATCAGCAAGGCACCGCTCTATACTCCTCTTGCTTCTGAATGCACACCGCTGCGCGCCCTGTGCGATGAATAGCAATGCCTGGTCCACTTTACGTTGTGAGGTCACATCTACAGGCTTTGGAACCAGAATACCCCCAAATCGCAATCTAATCGTGTCTTCCCGTGGTCCCGCATTTTGGATTGCATCCACAAGCAACTGAACCGGATTCTGTTTTGTATCCTGGTATATCAGTTCAAAAGCGTTCTTTACTATCTTGTACGCCTTCAATTTCTTGCCTGTGTTCTTCTCTGTCCTCATCAATTTGTTGATCAGCCGTTCCACCACGCAAACCTTCGCCTGCTCGAACTGCTGTTTCGCATGCTTGCCACCTGTATGTAAAGCAGAAACTGGTCGGAGCGAGATATGCCTCTGTACTCCCATATCCGTTATCTCCACTTCCTTTATCTCCCATTTATCAAATATCTTATCAAATTGCATCTTAACGATTCCAATTACACTACCTGACAACCTTCTCTTTCCTGCCCTTTATCAATTCAGTCAGTGATATGCCGGCTACTGCCACCACCTTGAATCTCACACCAGAGAGGTCCCCGTATGACCTGCCCTTCCTGCCTCCCATTCCAACTATCAGAACTTCATCATGCTCATCTATGAACTTTATGGCACCATCACCAGGGCAAAATGCCGTTACCTGCTTACCATTCTTGATCAATTGCACACGGACACACTTCCTTATAGCTGAGTTCGGCTGCTTCGCCTCTATTCCCACCTTCTCCAGCACTATCGCCCTCGCCATGTGCGCACCTTCCAGCGGATCCTTCTTCTTCGCTGACTGCAATGCCCTACGGGCATACTTTGCACTACGCCAGCGGTACTTCTTCCTATCCTTCTTCGCCTTCCTTGCCGCGTATAATCCTCTTCCCATCTATGTTAACCCTATTAACCTTGATAATGCGCAACTAAATAAAACTCACTCTATTTTATTATCACATTATCTATATTCTGATTCCTCTTCACCAGTAATTTCACCCTCTTTATCTTCTCCCCGTTCTTTCCTATTGCGATACCTTTGTCCTTATTTGAGACCTCCACGTAGGCATAGCATTTGTTATCCTTCGTCGTTAGCAGTTCCACGCTCTTCACCACTGCAGGGCGCAGCAGGTTCTCTATGAATTCTTTTATATCCGATGAGTGCTCCACAACTTCAATGTTCTTCTTCAAGAGCTTCTTCACCTTGTTTATGTTTGAACCACCTTTACCAATAGCCAACCCCATATCGCCCTTCTTCACCACCATTATCACCCTATCGTTATCCAGGATACAGTCCTTGACACCCGCACCTGTAAGACTCTCGAATACTCCTATGCACCTTATCCCTTCGGTATCGAGCTTAACTGTCATCTCTCATCACTACCACTACCACTAACCTTTGAAGATGAAGATGCAAGAACCTTTAAAATATCCGTTCCCTCTGTGTCCACAACACATAACGATGCCACAGAATAAGGCTTACCACATGCAAGTCCGAGCTCACGACTGTTTGCATGGTACTCGTAGAGGGGAACACCTACCTCCTCGCACAGCTCTTTAAATTCATATCTCAAAGATTGCGGGCAGTTAGAGGCGTGAATAACGAGCTTCGCATCCGCTCTCCTCAGTGCTTTCTTCGTCTCTCGCGCACCTAACACCACTTTACCATCACTTATCACCTTCTGTAATTCCCGGTTCACATCAGTGTATTCAACCCGCTTTGCCTTTGTCATCGTAACTCACCATAGTTCTTTGCTACCAGCTCCACTGCACCAGTACCTAATCTTATGGGCTGACCCACAATGACATTCTCCGTAACTCCCTTCAATTCATCTATCTCACCATGTATGGCAGCCTCCAGCAGGTTATCCACCGTGACCTCAAAGGCAGCTCTTGAAAGCACAGATGCTTTCTCTCCTGCCAGACCATGCCTTCCTATCTGTTTCACTTCCCCATCCACTGTCATCGCATCCGCTATTAATGTCACATGCCGGGCATCCACATCCAGACCCTGCTCCTCCAGCGTGTTCATCATCTCATCAATTATTGCATTACGAGCAGCTTCTATGCCCAGAACCTCCGCTATCTCCGCTATGTTATTCGTTGTTGTTCTGCTGAAATCTACACCTTCTATCTTAGATATCTTCTTCAACGCCGACCCCTCCGTATACAGCATATACTCACCATCAGGACTCTTACGTACTATCGCCCTCCTTATCCCTTCTATACCTCGCACAAGCATATTTGATACCCGCTCCTCAAGCCTGAGCAGCTCATGATATGAGTTATTCCTCGTATATATTTTAAGTTTACCATCTTCACTCTCCTGTATGGGCATATCCATGCTCTTTATCTTATCTCTCACTTCCCTTTCCTCTATTCCTCGCCTCGATAGTTCCCTTTTATTCGGGTAAATCATGATGCACATATCCTCCGTGGATGATTCCACTTTAGCAACATCTCTTATATGCGTCTCCTCTATCTCCATTGCCAGCATCTCCGCCCTATGCCGATCTGAAGCGTACTCCCCCATCAACCTCACCTTCATCGCCGGCGTGGACGGTTTCCGCCTTGCATCCACTATCTCTATTATCCGTGGTAATCCCAGAGTTATATATATGGCACCAACACCGGCATAATGAAAAGTTCTAAGCGTCATCTGCGTACCAGGCTCCCCTATTGACTGCGCTGCCACAATCCCAACAGCCTCCCGGGGTTCTACTTTTGCATTCTCATACTCCCTCTCCACCCTGTTCAGAATAGAATCCAGCTTCTCTCTGCTCAGCTCTCTCCGCACTGCTCTCAGCTTGTCCTTCAATTCCGCCTTTAGCTTCTCCGGTAATGAGCTCCTATTCACCCTTAACTCTATATCACTGAACTTTACTTCTCCGCCCTCTTCTATGCCCAGTATCTTCAATATATCATCTGCATAGTACTCCTCGATCCCAGCTGCTAAAAGCTCATCACGACCGACATTTAATTCTGATACACTGAACTCTTCTGCCATTAATTCCGCTATCTCCCGCTCTATACCCATATTCATCAGTTCTTTCACTATATCTCTCTCCCCAGCGCTCATAGCTATGCACTTGCTCCTATCTCTTCTCTTAAAATCTCATCTATATCCACACTCTTACCGCCCATACTCTTCGAAGGATCTACTCCGTCTTCTCCGTACCTGAACTGAACAACGGTGTCCCGCGTCTCCCTGACTGTACCATCGTACTTCACCTCCAGGTCTTGCAGAGCATTGATCAATCTACGCTGGAAATAGCCACTCTGAGAAGTCCGAACCGCTGTGTCCACCAGTGCCTCACGCCCTCCAATAGCATGGAAGAAATACTCAGCGGGCGATAATCCATCCTTAAATGAAGAACGAACGAACCCACGAGCATCTGCACTCAGGTCTCCAGGCTTGAAGTGTGGCAGTGTTCTACCCTGATACCCTCTCATTATTCTCTCGCCTCTCACCGATTGCTGGCCCACACAGGCTGCCATTTGAGTTAGATTGAGTATAGAACCCCGCGCACCCGATTTCGCCATCAACACCCCTGAGTTCTCAATCCCAAGATACCTACCTGCAATCTCACCCGCTTCATCACGTGCACGACCAAGTTCCTGCATTATCAGCAGTTCCAGCGTCTCCTCCAGCGTCCTGCCTGGTAACGCCTCCAGTTCTTCTGCTTCGTACGCCCTTATCAATCTCTCTACCTTCTGCTCCGCTTCCTGTATCACTTCCCTTATCTGCTCTTTTCCCTCCTTCGGTATGTCCTCATCACTTATACCAAAACTGAAACCTGCTTGCAGTATATAGTTAATAGCAAGTCGAGAAGCTTTCTTTATGAATCTCTTCGCCTCCTCCTCACCCCGAACCCTGAATATTCGGTCTATTATCATACCCTTAAATGAACCTATTGCCATCTCGTCTATCACTCCGCTTATCAATTTACCATCTCTTATCACAACGTATGCCTCACGTGGGCATTTCTCCTTCTCACATCCCAAACCCCGCTCCTCACATCTCTCACATACCTTACCGCGGAACTGTTGATTCAAGCCCGGTGGTAAAATCGCACTGAATATCTGCTTCCCGGTCCAGTAGGGGCTCCCATCATCCATAACGCCCGCAGGCTCCTCCAGATCATTAACATCTATATCTCTCAATATATCCAGCGCCTCTTCCTTCTTAAACTTCCTCTTACCCCTGGTGAGCAGGAACAAGCCTGTAATGTAATCGTGGATACCACCGATGATAGGTCTGCCGAATCTCGGTGATATGATATTCCGCTGTACTTCCATCAGAATCTTCGCCTCCGCACGTGCCTCCTCCGTCTGCAGTACGTGCAGATTCATCTCATCACCATCATAATCAGCATTATACGGTGGGCATACCGCTGGATTCAATCTAAAAGTCTTACCCGGCATCACACGCACATAGTGTGCCATTATACTCAATCTATGGAGAGATGGCTGCCTGTTGAATAGAACGATATCCCCATCAACCAGATGCCGCTCCACCTTCCATCCTATGTTTAACTCTTCAGCCAGAGCCTCGTGATTGCTCTCCGTCACTTTCACTTTTTTACCATCTGCTCTCCTTACATAGTTCGCACCAGGATGATTCTTACCACGACGTACGGTCTCCTTCATCAATTCGAGGTTCCGCTCTGTCACATTGACGGTGATCGTCAGCTCCCTCGCTATCTCTTCTGGCACGCCTACCTCGTCTATCTCTATATCAGGGTCTGGAGATATTACAGTTCGGGCTGAAAAGTTCACCCTCTTACCTGATAAGGAACCCCTGAATCGTCCTTCTTTACCTTTCAACCGCTGTGCCATCGTCTTCAGTGGTCTACCACTTCGATGTCTGGCTGGTGGTATTCCCGGTATCTCATTGTCGAAATAGGTGCTCACATGGTATTGAAGTAGCTCCCAGAGGTCCTCTATTATCAGCTGCGGCGCACCAGCATCTCTATTCTCCATAAATCGCTGGTTTATTCTGATTATGTCCACCAGTTTATGTGTCAGGTCATCTTCACTCCGCTGTCCACTTTCCAATGTGATGGATGGACGCGCGGTAACCGGTGGCACAGGTAGCACGGTGAGGACCATCCATTCTGGTCTCGCACTCTTCGGGTCCATGCCAAATAGTGCAACATCATCATCCGGTATCCGCTCAAGCCGCTCACGCACGTCAGTGGGCATTAATCTCCGCTCTTTGCCATCCTCATCTATCTCTTTATACGTGGTTGGCTTTTCATATTTTATCTGCTTCTGACGCACTCCACAGTATATGTCCAGCTTATCCTGAACCCTCTTCAATACGTAAACCTTCTCCTTATCGGTTATCAGCCATCTGTACTTGTATACGAAGAGCTCTGTTCCCTCTTTCTTAACCGGGAACTCATAACTGCTGCCATCCTCTAAGTTGAGGGTTGTCCTATCCCTCTTTGGACTGAGTGAGAACTCAACTGATCTTTTACCTGCGGATATCACCAGCGTCTTGTTATCCTTCTTGCTAATACTGACATGCGCGTTCTTCACCCATGTAAGCTCAAAATCTCGTATCAGGAACTTTAGCAGCCGCTCGTTATCACCGCCCGGAACCCTGCTCCAGCAGAAGAGACATTCAGGGTCTATCTCCCTCCGTAATAACGCATTCTTAGAGACAGAAAAACCTCTATCTTCTATCCTTTCACGCAATTCGCTACCTACACTGCTCTTGTTATCCAACTCCTCATCCAGACCTTCCGCCTCTATGCTGAAATATTCGCCACAGTACATGCACACCTCGTTCTTCGCCGCTTCCTTGAAGATGTATTTCACCACTTCATTCACATCCGCCTGCTTCTCCCTCTGACGCTTTATCGCCTCTAAATATCGCCGCTTCTCTTCCTCGCTCAGCAACACGCGTCCGCATTCACGACATGTGGCAGTGAGTATCCGATAGATTATTTTTGCGTAACCCACATGTATGACTGGTGCAGCGATCTCAATATGCCCGAAATGACCAGGACACTCACCCATACGACCTCCACAGGTCTTGCATCTCAACCCGGGGTCTATAACTCCCAGCCGCTGATTCACCAGACCCATCTCTATTGGAAAACCATCCTCCCCATAGGTGTCTGCTGTAATCACCTTCACAGCACTCATCTTCCTTATCTCTTTGGGCGATAGCAGCCCAAACTTTATTGCTTTTATCCTCTTCGTTCTCATCTCAGACCGCTTCCTCCAGTATCAACCTCGGTGCGATACACATCACCTTCATCTCATCAAGGAGTAATTTGAACGCGTAACTCATCTCCACAGGGTATATGTCGGTATCAGAACCGCAGTTGGGGCAATACGCAGAGCCGGTCTTCGGATCGCGACTTGCAATCATACCACAGTTACCACACACCAGCTCAACAACTCTGTCTGATTCGTCCAATAAACGATCTTTAAGTGATATCGCGGCACCATATCCAATGAGAACATCCCGCTCCATCTCCCCGAACCGAAGCCCACCTTCTCTCGCTTTACCTTCTGTCGGTTGTCTCGTTAATATCTGAACTGGTCCCCTCGCCCTCGCATGCATCTTCGCTGATACGAGATGATACAGCTTCTGATAATACACGACCCCAATAAATACATCGGCTTTTATCCGCTCTCCTGTCTTACCATCCCTCATCACTTCCCTGCCGGTGGGTGAAAAGCCCAGGCGTTCGAGAGCAGCCCTTAATTCGTTCTCTGACTCACCTGTGAATGCCGTTCCATCAACATAGCGCCCCTCCATCGCTCCTACTTTACCCCCTATCATCTCCAGTACGTGCCCTACGGTCATCCTGGAAGGGATAGCATGAGGGTTTATGATCATATCGGGAATAATCCCGTCCTCGGTGAATGGCATGTCCTCCGGTGGTACGATCAGTCCAATGACGCCCTTCTGACCGTGTCTGGATGCAAACTTATCCCCCACTTCTGGTATCTTCTGGTCTCGAACACTGATCTTCGCCAAACGACGGTTACTACTCGATTCCATGAGTACAACCGAGTCAACTATGCCACGCTCATTGGAACGAGTACAAACAGAGGTGTCTCTACGTTCTAAAGGGCTTAATAGCTCCGTAGTCTCCTCCAAGAACCTTGGTGGGCTCGTCTTGCCTATCAGGACATCATTCGGTGCCACTTCCACCTCAGAATTTATTATCCCATCATCGTCCAGCTGGCTGTAGGCTTCATGACTCCTCACACCCACTATCTCCGTATCTGGAATCTCGAACTTGTCCTCCTCACCACCCGGGTACCTCCTCTCCTCGCCCTCGTAAGTTCTGAAGAAATGACTCCTGCCCAGACCACGATCCACTGCTGCGCGATTCAATATCAGCGCATCTTCCATATTATAACCCTCATAACTCAATACAGCAACGACGAAATTCTGACCTGCGGGTCTCTTACCATGTAAGATAAGTTCCGAAGTCCTCGTATTCACTATCGGCTTCTGCGGATAATGCAGTATATGCGTTCTGGTATCAGCACGGGGCTTGTAATTAGCAGCGGGAATACCAAGGGACTGTTTCAGCATAGCACAGCCCATTGTGTTACGGGGTGATGAATTATGATCGGGATAGGGTATAAGACCCGCAACAATACCCAGGATCAACGATGGATCAACCTCCAGATGCGTGTAATCCACTCCAATTCTCAGGTCCTCCTCGTTCATTGCGATCAGTGCGTTTTCCTCCTCTTCCGCATCTAAATATTCTACCACCCCTTCCTTCACAAGGTCATCAAATCCTATCTCCCCGTTCTTCAATTTATCTATATGTGAATCTGTGACCAGAGGTTTACCATCCTCCACGATTATCACCGGTCTCCTCGCTCTACCACGATCTGAATTTATGATTATATCTCGCCTATCCTGATAATGTGCTATGTTCAACTGCGTAGATATCTCTCCCCGCCTTCTCATTCGCCGTACTTCCTCCACAAATCGCTCAGGCTCTGTAACAAAACCTATGAAATCACCGTTCACAAATACACGAGTTCTGATTCTGGCATCAATATCCATGGAACGAGCGGGCGGTATGATACCAAGGGAATATAAAACATCTTTAAAACTATCAGGGTCTACACCCACTGTTATCTCGACCATCTGCGAGAAATTCTTGACCAAACCACAATTAGGACCCTCAGGCGTCTCGGTAGGGCATATCTTACCCCATTGTGTTGGATGGAGATCCCGAGCTTCAAAATGCGGCTGCGCTCTTGACAAAGGAGATATTATGCGTCTGAGATGACTCAGCGTAGCAATATAATTGCTCCTTTCCAGTAACTGTGATACTCCTGCTCTCCCACCAACCCAGTTCCCGGTCGCCAGTGCATGCAGTAATCGCTCGGTGAGCACATCAGACCGAATAGCAGTTACAAGCTTCAATTCCCGGCTTCGCATATTCGCACGTTCCAGCTGATACCGCATATCCTTTACCAATTTGGTGAATGATACTCTGAACAGGTCCTCCATCAGGTCCCCTGCGAGTTTCAGCCGTTTATTTGCGTAATGGTCCTTGTCATCCTCGCCACGCCGCCCCAGGGATAGCTCATAACATGCCTCAGCCATTCTACCTATAAAATGCGCCTTTGCAATCCTATCATCAAGATGTGGCAGGAAATACCGGTCAATGATGTAGTTCACGCGCCTCTCTCTGAATTCACGCGCCTGCGCTGGTGCGACTCTTCGACCCAGTGTGTCTATCGCCTCTTCTTGCGTCTTCACCTCGCACTCTTCTATGTTCTCTTTGATATATTTCTCTATCTCTGGATCATCAGAGACCGCTTTTATTATCGCTTCATCGCCCTCGAGCCCCAAGGCACGCAAGAGCGTTACGAAGTTTATCTTCCGGGGCACTGCTGGGAACGAGACTTCAAGTATGCCTCTCTTGTTTATCTCCACCCTTATCGGGACTCTGAATCCATGTTTAAGAGAGAAGACTTTGGAAACAACCGTCTTATTCCCATACCGCTCCTCAAAATTGACGAATATCCTGTTCGGAGCGAGGTCTTCCAGCGTAATTACCACATGCTCAGAGCCATTTATGATGAAATAGCCACCAGGGTCGAGCGGATCTTCGCCGACCAGTATCTGTTCGTCGTCTGAGAGCCCATAGAGGTTACACTTCTTGGATTTCAGCATTATAGGAAGCTCACCGATCTCTACCTCCTTCTCTTCTCCATCTGGCTCCTCCTCGCCACTCTCATAGCGCTTCACCAGCTGCATCCCGAGATATATGGGGGCTGTGTAGTTTAAATTCCGTAAACGAGCCTGGAAAGGGAAGATCCTCTCATAAGAGCCGTCCGCTTCCCTCGCCTTCGGAGTGCCAACCCGTATTTTGCCGAATTTTACACACAATTTATACTTCCCCCGCTCATCTTCACCAGCGATCGTGGTTTCTATGCCTGACTGCTCATCTATTATGTTCTGCATACCCGCTTCAAGGAAGTAATTAAAGGAATCAAGCTGATGCTGCGCTATCTTCTCCCGTTTGAAATATGCCTTTGCAAGAACACTTCTATCCAACATATCTATTTATCCCCCCTTACTTCGTTACCAATCGGTAAGATATGAACCTCCCCGCTGTTCTGCTCTTCCTCATTATCCTGACCACATCCCCCTCTCTCGCCTTTATCTCTTTTATTACAGGATCACTGGATTTAATCTTTGGTAGTTGTTCCTTCTTTATCTTATACTTATTCAAAAGCTCTTCCACTTCTCGCTCTGTCATCACTTCGTGCAAGGGCACTAACTCATGTTCTAGTATCGAAACTTTCCCCTTCTTCATCTTTGCTCTTTAACGGGCTCGACGGGATTTGAACCCGCGACCGACGGGTTAAAAGCCCGCTGCTCTACCTTTCTGAGCTACGAGCCCTTGATAATATATGCCTTCGTAACAACCTAAATGCGGCATCTGCCGCCTTATGCTTGTTCCCTTCTCTATCTTCATGAAAGATATACCGCTCATGATAGACGTTATTTTTTGTAGCCAATGCTATATAAACTAATCCAACAGGCTTATCAGGTGTACCCCCGGTTGGACCCGCAATGCCCGTGGTGGCAATGCCCACATCCGCGTGCAGCAGTCTCCTCACACCCTCTGCCATCGCCCTCGCACATGCAGCACTCACCGCCCCCTCCCTCTCTATTATCTCTCGGGGTACATGCAAAACTTCTTCCTTTACCTCATTTGCATACGCGACCACGCCGCCCCTGTAATAGTCAGAACTGCCTGGCACATTCGTTATTAAATGAGATAACAGACCACCTGTGCATGATTCCGCGGTAGAGATACTGAGCCCTTTCTCCCTCAGCACATCCCAGATCACTTCTTCCTCCATAATCCCCCTCAAGCTTTTATTACACCATATCGCACCTTAACTGCCACTCCATGCTCAAATGTTCGCATCTCCTCCGGGGATAACATCGCTTTGCCCGTCGCTAACAGGTTATCTCGCTCATCAACCACTATGACCTCATCGTATGCTCTTATCTCAGGGTCAACATCTATCACGTGTTTACAGAAGGCTGTCCCTCCCGCTCTTATGTATTCACTGACCGCATCATTCATAACAACTCGCATCCGTGGATACTCCAGGAATCGCTGTAGTCGCTCAGCGCCTTCTATGCCGAGCGTGAACAAGCCGTCAAAACTCCTCAACGTCGCTATTCGCCTGCCGTTATACTTATCCTTTATCTGCGACATTCGCCCACTCCTCGTAAGGATGAACTCAAACTCCTCACGCTCCGGGAACAGTGCCTCACCAGTACCTGAGCCAAACTGGTAATCAGCAATGATTCGTGCCTTCTTTAATAGCTTATCCCCGATGTCCTCGATGCTCATCCGCATCTCCCTATTCTCTATCTTCTCTATTCATGTGTCAATAATATACCTATACCATCTTGGAATACCTATGTAGTGGAGGATATATGAAGATAGCGATTCTCGATGGCTATGTGGATGAGCCCTCCTGTCTTGGCGTTCCTCCCTATATCGCACCCTATCCGCGTTATATCTGGGGCATGCTCAGAGCGATAAAGGACGCAGATTTATCATGCACCTATCTCACAATAGATCAGTTCAGAACCGATGCGCAGTTACGAGCGAAACTCAAGAGCTTCAACTTCATGGTCATCATCGCGGGCGCGGTGGTACCGGGTAAATACCTCGGTGGTGTGCCACTCACGAAGAAAGAACTGCCGCAGGTCGCTATCGCGAACCATAACATCCTTGTTGGTCCAATCACACTGGAATTGAGTAAAGAAGAGCGAGAAAGGCTGCCCATGCTTGAAATCATTGATTATCCCTTTGAAGAGCGCCTGTATGAACGCATGCTCAGGATAGCCCATGCTACGACATCAAAAGGAGAAGGAGCAGACCTGAACAGATTTGCACTGCTCGGTGCCGAAGTGGTGCGAAAGCATCCCGATTTCCCTTATGTTATATGCGAGATGGAGACCTACAGGGGCTGCTACTGGTCAAGATGCTCTTTCTGTATAGAACGATTCCAGCATAAGTGGATGCGACCTCCTGAATGTGTTCTCGCTGAATTTGAACGCCTGTACTCACTCGGTGTAAGGCACTTCAGACTCGGTAAGCAATCAGATTTCCTGACCTACATGAGCGACCTCTCCAATCCGAATCCGAAGCCTGAACCTGAGCGAATGCGGAATTTCCATATCGCTATCTGGCGCCTGTGCCCCGGAATAAAGACTCTTCATCTCGATAACATCAACCCGAGAACGATTGTAATGTATCCTGAAGAGAGCAGAGAGGTACTGAAGACGATTGTGGAGTTCCAAACAGCGGGTAATGTCGCCGCCTTCGGGATGGAGAGTGTAGATGAGAAGGTTGTGAAAGCAAATAATCTCGCCGTTTATCCTGACGAGGTCCTCTTCGCTACCTCTATGATGAACACCCTCGGCAGAGCACGTGGTACAAATGGGATGCCCGTACTCCTGCCAGGCTTGAACTTCGTATTCGGACTGAAGGGAGAGACCAAAAAGACCTTCGAACTGAACTATGAGTTCCTGCTGAGCCTCCTCCGTCAGGACTTGCTTATTCGTAGAATTAATATCCGGCAGGTGAAGATACTCCCACATACGCCTATCGCTGAGTTTGGTTATAGAAACGTGAAGCGACATAAACGCCACTTCAAATTGTTCAAGAGAAAGGTTCGCGAGAATATAGACCGCGAAATGCTCAAACGGATTATCCCGTTTGGCACTGTGCTCAGAGACCTGAGATGCGAATCTCAAGCTGGTAAAATCACCTTTGCTCGACAGCTGGGCTCGTATCCTATCCTTGTTGGTGTTGTCGGTCAGTATAAACGCAATGAATTCGTTGATGCAAAGGTAATAGATTATGGAATGCGCTCCATTACGGCAATTGAGTATCCTCTACCGATAAACGCAGCTAAGATGTATCAAATAGAGGCGATACCGGGTATTGGTGCTCGTAATGCCGCACGAATAATCAAGAGCAGACCATACAGCAGTATAGAGGAGTTAAACAGTGCCACAGGGCTACACTTAAGCGATAAATTACGAGATTTCATATCTGTAAGCTCTTGAGGGACTTCATGAGCTCCCCCGATAACTCATCTATCTTAACCCTGCGCTGCTGCATCGTGTCCCTGTCCCTTATCGTGACGGTGTTGTCCTCCAGAGTCTGATAGTCTATGGTGATGCAATAGGGCGTGCCTATCTCATCCTGACGCCTGTATCGCCTGCCTATACTGCCAGAATCGTCATAGTCCACATATACCAGCTCTCGCTTCAGGCGTTGAAACACCTCCTTCGCTTTCATCTTCAGCTCCTCTCGATTGAGTAATGGGAACACAGCCACTTTTATCGGTGCAAGTCCCGGTATTAAGCGCAATACTCGCCTGTTCTCCTTTCCCACTCGCTCCTCCGCAAACCCACTCTCAAGCAATGCATAAAATATCCGGTCTATACCATATGAGGGCTCTATCACATGTGGTACTATTTTACCATGTGGGGAATGCAGACTCATGTCCACCTTTGAAGCAGAAGCATGCGCCGAGAGGTCATAATCACCTCTATCTGCAATGCCTACTATCTCCATCCATCCGTACCTCGCACTTAAAAACTCAGCATCCCAGCAATCGCGGGCATAATGTGCCATCTCGTCCTTTCTATGCTGTCTGAATCTCAATCGGTCTGTGGGAATGCCAATCTTCTCCAGGAACTCCTTCACCTTCGCTATATGATAGCCCAGATATTCATTCGCGATTATACCACTTCTAACTGCATCTCCAAGGCTCATCTCCCTTTCTTCTCCTTCCGCAGGGTTTATCAATATCCCTGTGGCTTTGACCGCATCGAAACCAGGATGTGAGTTCTTCTCCCGCGGATCAACAAAGACTTCAGCCTCCGCCATTGTGAATTCTCTCAATCTGATGAGGCTCTGCCGGGGTGAAATCTCATTTCGATACGCCTTCCCTACCTGTATAACACCAAATGGCAGTTTATCACGGTTGAACCTGAGTAGCCTCTGGAAATTGATAAAAATCCCCTGCGCCGTCTCCGGTCGCAGATACCCTTCACTCTTCTTCATATCCATCTTCGGCACACCTATCCTCGTCTGAAACATCAGATTGAACTCACCAGCTGCTTCCAGCTCGCCACCACATTCAGGGCACTTACTACCCGCTACTATCTCATCATCAATGCGAAAGAATCTATTGCAGTTCTTGCATACCACAGTGGAGTCAGTGAAGCAATCCAGATGACCTGATGCCATGAATACCTCACCAGGTGCTATGTTTGGACTCTCTATCTCATAAAAGCCCTCAAGCGAATAAAAAAGTCGCCATACCGCCTCCAACTGCCGCTTCAAGCTCGCACCAAGGGGACCATAATCATAAAAACCCGATGAACCGCCATATATCTCATAAGCCTGCCATAAGAAACCCCTTCGCCGTGCAAGCTCCTCCACGCTATCTCTTCTCACAGCCACCATGAATTTATACTCTCTACTCTTATCTTATCCCTCCACTCGCGTCTCGTTCTTTATCCTCTCCCACTGCTTGTTGCCATCTCTGAGCTCGGCACTACCAAGCAATGCAAGTTTTATCGCTTCTGCTATATGCTCCCGCTGCTTATCACTCAGATATACCTTAGACTCAGTGTAAGATTGCTCAAAGTATCTCAGTCCCTTCACAAAGTGGTCATGCATCTCCTTAAAACGTTCTGGTGCCTTTATACATTCCGCTTCATTTAATGTGCTCTTCGCAGTCTCTTTGCATTTCTGCATCTCTTCCTCATATTTCCTCTCGCTTATCTTCTCCCAGAAGAAGTCATGCATGACTCCTATACCATCTATAACCGGCGTTATCTCACCCAGCAAGTCTGAACAGCTCATCAGATAGAACTTCTCATCCTCGCTCATATCGTATCTGGCTCTACGCTGCCTGAAAAGCCCTCCTAACATTTCTATCACCCATCTACACCAAAACCTTAAGAAGGTTCCTATCAAGTAATAAGCCCACCAGCTTACCACGCGCTGAAATAACAGGAAGCTGGTCAAATTTGTTCTTGCTCATCACTCTCGCACATTCGCTCACCGTTGAATTACGGGTCGCAGTTATTACTTCCTTCACCATTACCTCCTTCACAGGTCTCTTCGGTAAGCTTATCTTTGATACACTATAATATAACCTCATTGTATCTCTCATACCTTCCCATGTCCATTCGTCCTCATCCGAGCCTAAAGAGAGGTCTGAATCCGTTGTATTATCCTCAATTATCGCAGCATTTATCAGGTCCCGGTCGGCTATAAGCCCCACCAGCTCGAGCTCTGTATTCAGGACTGGTACTGCTTTTACACATGCAAGCTCCATTATCCGTCCCACTACCGACAGAGGCGTCTCATCCCATACAGCTACGGTCTCATCAGCTATGTAATCGCCTATCGGCTCAGTAAAGTCCATATCTGCTATCGCCCGAACTATATCCGCAACAGAGATTATACCAACAAGTCTCTCACCTTCCACAACGGGCAAACGACGAATCTTATTTGTCAGTATAAGCCTTGATGCATCGACTATGCTCGCGTCTGGACCGATTGTGAAGGGGTTCCTGGTCATGAGTAGCGCTATTTGCTCCTCATTTGGATTCTTTAACACGTCCTGCCTTGTTACTATTCCTACTAACTTCCCATCCTTGACCACCGGAGCACCAGAGATATATCTCGATTTGCAAATTGCCATCAACTCCTCTCGCGTTCCTGGAACCGTTACATAAGCAACATCTTCCACCATCACATCCCTTACTTTTATCTCCCACCCCTTCTTCATCTCTTTGCTTCTATTCTACCCTACTCCATCCCCTTCTTCTATTCTGTACACACTATCATTAGGTCTCACCCTCTCTTCCACCTTTAACCCTATTGCCTGTCCCATCGTGGCAGTCTCCACCCTCTTATTCTCTATCTCCATCGACTCCACCTGCTGCTCGAAGGATGTAGTAGCACCTTCTATTCTTATCTTATCACCTTTTCTTATATCATCTCGCAATTCTACCACAGCAACACCGACCTTCGGAAAATAATGTGTTATCTTACCAATTAACTTCTTTTCGCCCATCCTATCCTTATGATACCTCCCATTCCTCCCATTATCTCATATCTATCTTGTATCTCCCCTCATAATGCAAAAAAGGTATCTCCTTACCCGGTTCAATCCTACCCTTCTCCTTCAATTCTTTTGGTACCTTTATCTCAATCGTTGAATAATCTTCCAGATCCATAACCTGCACCGTATCATCAGTGATAGAAAGCACCTGACCACTTCTGCGTTCTATCACAGGCACATATATCTTCGCAGTAACTGGCTGAATCGCAGTCCTCTTCTGGGAATCAAATACACCTATTCCTTCTATCCGCGCCTTTGCCGCTCCATGCTTTCCTGGCTTCGATGTCGTTATACTCACTATCGTACAAGGCTCATCCTCTATCACAACATATCTACCCTCTTTTAGAGTCCTTACCTCAGTCTGTTCTTTCATTTCACCTTCCTTTATTTCTTATATCGCATCTTCTTCCTTCGCTTCTTCAACTTATGCTTTCGCATCTTCGCTATCTTTCTCTTCTTTCCGCAGGGAATTTGTACTCACCACCTGTATTATTTTTCTTCCTACCTATTTCTCCGTTTCTCCGTATTATAAATTATTCTTTATATTTAACTAATAAAAAGTGAGAGATGGGTGATGGGTAGGATAGAAAGGGCGCCAGCTTGGATATTGAAGTACCGGGATAGAATAGAGCGAGGAGCGGTGACGGTAGAGGAGATACTGGAAGAGGAGAACAGGGTTAGAGATAAACCAATAAAGTTGTCCACGGTGACGAGAGCGATAAATGCCATGGGCTTTCAGACTTCCGGGCTGCATCGTGCTGAAGAATCAGAGACCAGTCCCAGTCCTGCGGGATCAGAAACCGCAGTCGCAGTGAATGAAGAGAAGAAGGGTAGTGGTCCAGGCTGGTTGCAGAAATACCGCGAACGGATAGAGAATGGTACAATAACGGTGGAGGAGATACTGGAGGAAGAGAACAGGATAAGAGATAAGCCAATAAAGTTGTCCACGGTGACGAGAGCGATAAATGCCATGGGCTTTCAGACTTCCGGGCTACGCAGGGGCGCGAAAGCAGAGTCAGAGTTTAAGACGGTAACAGCAACAGCAGCCGAGGCTGAGACGGGAGAGGAAGAGAAAAAAGGGAGCGGACCAGGCTGGTTGCAGAAATACCGCGAACGGATAGAGAATGGTACAATAACGGTGGAGGAGATACTGGAGGAAGAGAACAGGATAAGAGATAAGCCAATAAAGTTGTCCACGGTGACGAGAGCGATAAATGCCATGGGCTTTCAGACTTCCGGGCTACGCAGGGGTACAAAGAAGACGAAAACGGCTGTTGAAGAGGAAGTTGTGGAAGAGGAGGCGACTCCATACTGGATACTTAAGTACCGGAACCGGATAGAGAATGGTACAATAACGATGGAGGAGATACTGGAGGAAGAGAACAGGATAAGAGATAAGCCAATAAAGCTCTCCACGCTGGTAAGGGCGCTGAATATCATTGGTTCAGCGCGAAAGAAAGAAGTGAAACTGGAGATGGAGAGCGAGATACGAACGCGGGAGAGAACAGATTTTCAATCAAGCATTGGTGAAATTACGGAAGCGACAAAAAAGAGATTCGATGCTATCAAGGGTGACTGGGAGAGGGATTTAGGGCGGACGCTGCATAATGACTATTTCATGAACATACTACTCGCATTGGCAAAACTGCTTGGATATGGAAAAACACTCGCAATGAAGAAGTGAAGAGATAAGTGATAAATGAGGATAATGGTGGCAGAGTATTCAGTGGGTTCGCGCGGTGAAGAAGGGATGTCTTTGCAAAAAGAGGGGAGAGCGATGTTAACCACGCTGAAGCAGAGCTTTGAGAGGCTGGGTAATGAAGTCATCTCACCCATGCAGGAACGTGATTTCGAAGCTGCGGTGGATAAACTATCGAAGGACTGTGATGCTGGAATTGTCATTGCACCAGATGAGCTGCTTTTATCTCTCACCGAGATCGTGGAATCGAACACCGTCAATCTCGGTTGCCCCTGCGAGTGCGTTCGGATTTGCACAGATAAACTGCGGACTACAGAGATACTGAGTGAAGCAGGTATTCCGGTACCTGAAATTGTTGCTGATGCGTGGATACCGGGCAGGAAATATGTAATCAAACCGAGATACGGATGTGCTTCTGAGGATGTCTTTATAATAGAAGGCACAAAGAGGTACGATCCTGGTGACGGGTTTATTACTATGGAATATATAAAAGGAGAGAATATAAGCAGCAGTGTGGTTGCTGGCTCTTCAGGAGCATTACCACTAACAGTGAATAAGCAGTTTATACGCATGGAGCATACTGGAAGGCTCCGTCTCCGTTATACAGGTGGGTTGGTCCCTTACCATGTGGATGCAGAGAGGGAGATATTGGATATGAGCAAGCAGATTGTAGCTGCGTTGGGATGTAGCGGATATATCGGAATAGACTTTGTAGTACGCAGTGAAGGGGAGCGCAGGGCATATGTGGTGGATGTGAATCCGAGACCAACCACTTCAATCGTGGGCATAGCGCGGGTATTAAATTATGAGCTGGGTGATTTATTGCTGAGTGCGAAATTTGGCTCTTTACCAGGAGAAGAGGATCTAAAGACAGAGGGGTGTTTTATTTTTAACCTTTAACTCTTTAACTTAAGAAAAATAACGAGGATTAAGCTAGATGAGCAAGAGGAGAAGAATCGAGGGAATAGCGGGAACTACTCTGGATTTTATACTGGAAGTGAGTAAGTCCTATCATCCCTACGAATTTATCGGTATGCTGTCAGCCGATGGTGAGGTCATTAGCGATGTTCTTCTTCTTCCGGGTATGCTCTCCTCTGATAGGAATGCATCCATACGCCTGGATATGATGCCACTGGGAATTAGTTATATCGGTTCGGTCCACAACCATCCGTATCCAGGTCCAGGCGCAGAGAGACCTTCGGCACAGGATTTATTCATCTTCGCCAGGACTGGAAACTGTCATATCATCACTTTTTACCCGTATGATGGTGATTGCTGGCGATGTTATAATTCAAAGGGAGAAGAGAGGGGGCTGAAGATAATGGAGATAGAAGATAGGGGATGATTGAGGATGGTACGAGTCTTAGCAACTGGTACGTTTGATATACTTCATCCGGGACACCTGCTCTATCTTGAGGAGGCGAAGAAGCTGGGTGACGAGCTTTATGTGATCGTTGGTAGGGATATAAACGTGAAGAGGCGGAAGAGAACTCCGGTTATACCAGAGGAACAGAGGTTGAGGATGGTCTCCGCTTTGCGTGTGGTTGACAAGGCGATGCTGGGTAGCGAAGAGGATATGTATGAACCTTTATATAGTATTAAACCAGACATAATAGCAATAGGTTATGATCAGACTTTTGACGAAGTGGAATTGGAAGAAGAGCTCAGTAAGCGGGGCTTTAAATCCCGTGTGGTTCGCATAAAGAGATATAATTCAGGCGCATTATGTAAGGTAGAAGGAATAATAAGACATATACTGGAACTGATGGGGGATAAGAATGGAAGAAGAGAAAGAGCTGACCCGGATAGGGGTGTCTCTTCCCTCTAATCTATTGGATAAATTCGATAGGATAATAAGGGGAAGAGGATATTCATCGAGGTCGGAAGGGATAAGAGATGCAATCAGGGCTTATATCGTGGAGTATGAGTGGATGGAGCGAGAGTCAGGCGAGGAAATAGGGACCATAACCTACCTCTACGATCATAGCCAGAGAGGTCTGGGCGACCAGCTAACAGAAGTGCAGCATCATTACCTGGGTATGATAAAAACAGCAACACATATACATCTCGATGAAGAGAACTGTTTCGAGGTAGTGGTGATGAAAGGAGATGCAAAGCGAATAAAGGAGTTAGCAGAGAGTATAATGAGCTTGAAGGGTGTGAAGCATGTGAAGCTGACGACTACACATGGGGGAATATAACCTATGGAAATACCTATGGAAATGCACGACATGATAAAGAAGGGAACGACAACCGTTGGTTTAATCTGTGATGGCGGTGTAGTATTGGCGAGTGAGAAGAGGGCGACAATGGGCTCTTTCATAGCATCTAAAGCGGCGAAGAAGATATATCAGGTGGATGATAGGATAGGTATAACCACTGCGGGTGTGGTGGGAGACGCACAGACTCTGATCCGGATAGTATCGGTGGAGGCGAAGCTATATAAGATAAGGAGGCAGGAGCCAATGACTGTGAAAGCGATAACGACGATGTTATCTAATGTATTGAGTGCTCAGAGGCTGTTTCCGTACATTGTACAGCTCCTTGTAGGTGGTATAGACAGAAATGGGGCACATATATACTCCGTTGACCCTTTTGGCGGTAATACTGCGGAGAGGGATATTGCCGCCACAGGCTCTGGCTCCCCGATCGCATATGGTGTACTTGAAGATAGGTATTCCCCTGACTTACCTATTGAAGATGGGATAGCGCTGGCAATACAATCGTTGCACTCTGCGATGAAGAGGGACAGTGCATCGGGAGAAGAGATAGAGGTGGTAGCAATAACAAAGGAAAAATATGAAGAAGTGAGTGAGGAGAAGATAAAGGACATAAGGGAATCTCTTTAACTGATTCCCCCTCTTAGATTTTTATTAAAGCTTTTATTCCATGAAGCATGGCATGAAAAGAAAGGAAAAGAATAGTAAATAGAAATCAGGGTATTGATCTGTAGATAGAGATAAATAAATGTCAGTAGAAGAGAAGCTTTCTGAGTTAAAGCAGCGGATTATAGAGTTATTACCGGCTGATGTGCATATAAGTGGCGTGGAGTTCGAGGGACCGGAGCTGGTACTCTATACAGAGGATACACAGCGGTTTGTGGATGATGGTGCCCTGGTGAGAACACTGGCGAAAGAGTTGAAGAAGCGGATATCGGTAAGACCGAGCAGTAACATCCTGATGGAGCCAGAGAAAGCATCGAAGGTGATACATGAGATAATACCAGAGGAGGGAGGGATAAAGGACATTTATTTCGATATGGACAAAGCAGAGGTGATAATAGAAGCGGAGAAGCCAGGATTGGTCATAGGTACTCATGGCGCAACGCTGAGGGAAGTAGCAAAGATAATAGGGTGGCGACCGAATGTAATCAGGGCACCGCCGATAGAATCTTCGATAATAAAGAGCATAAGGCGATATTTGAGAGAAGAAGGCGATTTCAGGCGTAACTTCATGAAGAAGGTGGGCAGGCGGATATACAGAGATAAGCTGATAGAGGACGACTGGTTGCGAGTAACGGCATTGGGGGGATGTCGAGAAGTTGGAAGGAATGCATTTCTGCTTTCTACGCCCGAGACGAGGATCTTAATTGACTGTGGAGTGAGTGTGGGCTCGGAAGGCATGCCCTATTTATATGTACCGGAGGTGTCCCCGATAAGCAATTTAGATGCAGTTGTGATAACACATGCACATCTCGATCATTCGGGTCTTGTACCACTCCTATTTCTATACGGTTATGATGGACCGATATACATAACTCAGCCAACGAGGGACCTTATGGCTCTTCTTCTGCTTGACTATATAGAGGTCTCAGCGAGAGAGGGTAAGAAGATACCGTATAAATCAGCCATGATAAGAGATGCAATAAGGCATACGATTCCGCTGAAGTATGGTGAGGTGACAGATATCTCGCCCGATGTGAAGCTGACCTTTTACAACGCAGGGCACATATTGGGTTCAGCAATCGCCTATTTCCATATGGGGAATGGATATGGATCCCACAATATTGTATTCACGGGAGATATAAAGTATGAACGTACCTTCCTATTTGACCCTGCATTCAATGCATTTCCCAGGCCGGATACGTTGGTTATTGAATCCACATATGGTGGTCCGAATGATCAACAACCCTCAAGGCGAGAGGCAGAGAGGAACCTGAAGGACGAGATAGAGCGAACGATAAAACGGGGTGGCAAGGTAATAATACCGGCATTCGCGGTTGGACGTTCTCAGGAAGTGATGATAGCGCTTGAAGGCATGCAGCTGGATGTGCCAGTGTATTTAGATGGCATGATATGGGAGGCGACATCTGTACATACTGCATATCCAGAGTATCTGAACAGGAGTTTGAAGAATTCTATATTTCAGGGTGAGAATCCTTTCCTATCCGATATCTTCGTGCAGGTGGATGACGCAGATAAGCGTAAGGAGGTAATAGAGGAGAAAGAATCTTCAATTATACTCGCTACTTCAGGCATGCTCAATGGTGGACCGGTTCTGGAATACCTGAAGGAACTTGCCGCCGATGAGAAGAATACTCTTATATTCGTTGGCTATCAAGCAGAGGGTACATTAGGGCGGCGGATACAGAAGGGCTGGAATGAGATTCAGTTATCAGATGCAGGGAAGATGCGGAATATAAAGATAGGGATGGATATAAGGACAGTGGATGGCTTTTCGGGTCATTCAGATCGTAATCAGCTGATTGAATTTGTGAGAGGGATTCGACCACTGCCTTCAAAGGTGATATGCATGCATGGAGAGAATAACAAATGCATGGCACTGGCGAGCGGGATACACAAGAAATTTAATATAGAGACGACAGCGCCGCAGAATCTGGAGACTCTGAGATTGGTATAAGAAGAAAGAAGAAGAAAAGATAAAGGTAAGGGTGTGAGAGAAGATGGCAACCATGAGAGAGAGAATGGAGAGGATGAGTATAGGGAAGCGGATAAGGATGGAGAGGATAGTGGACCGGAATAGCGGTAGAAGTGTTATTGTGCCGATGGACCATGGTGTGACCTCAGGTCCGATATACGGCTTGACGGACATGAAACAGGCGGTGAATGCAATAGCAGAGGGTGGAGCGAATGCGGTTCTTCTCCATAAAGGTATTGTGATCGCGGGGCATCGGGGCTATGGTAAGGATATAGGGCTTGTGATTCACCTCTCAGCAAGTACATCTCTGGGTCCAGACCCACTGGCGAAGGTCATGGTGGCGACGGTGGAAGAAGCGATCAGGCTGGGTGCAGATGCGGTATCAATGCATGTGAACGTGGGTGCGGAGAGCGAGCCATGGATGCTCGAGGAGCTCGGGGAGACGGCGATGATATGTGAGGAATGGAGCATGCCTCTCCTGGCGATGATGTACCCTCGGGGTAAGAAGGTAAAGAGTGAGCATGCCCCCGAGATGGTGATGCATGTGGCACGTGTAGGCGCAGAGTTGGGTGCTGACATCATCAAGACGAATTATACTGGTGATCCCGATACATTCAAAGAAGTGATACGGAGTTGCCCGGTACCAGTGATAATAGCCGGCGGACCAAAGGCGAATACAGATGCAGAAGTACTGAGGATGGTAGAAGATGCGATTTCTGCAGGTGCTTCAGGGGTATCAATAGGAAGAAACGTCTTCCAACACGCGAATCCTACGAAGATGACAATAGCAATAAGTAAGATAGTGCATGAGGGTATCACGGCTACAGAGGCGATGGAGATGTTGAAGTGAAATCGTTATACTTACAGTGATAATAACCTAATAACCCTCAAATGGATTCATACAAGATTATACTTATATTTTATTTGTTCCTCATATACTGGTTTATTATAGTATTTCTCGACAGGCGAGGGTTACTGAAGCGATACAATATCTCTTCATACGGTCCTATTCTACAGATAAGAGCGGTCAGAGGTGAGAGATTACTGGAGAGGCTGAGTACAGTAAGACGTTTCTGGCGAGCGTACGCTAATATCGGTACTGTTCTGATGATTATGGCGATGGCTTTTATGTTCTTTCTTGTGATCAATGGTGCGTTCACAACGTTTATGGTGAGACCGGAGCCAACAGAGTTGAACGAGCCAAGGAACTGGCTGCTTATCCCCGGCTTGAACACTTTTATACCTATGTGTGCATGGATAGGCTTTGTAGTTGCGATGATAGTACATGAGCTATCGCATGGGATATTGAGCATTGTGGAGCGAATAAAAGTGAAATCGATGGGGCTTCTGCTTCTTGTAGTGCCGATAGGAGCATTTACGGAGCCGGATACTGAGCAGCTCTTCGGCACACCGAAGGGCACAGGTGATAAGAAGGTAGCATCAGCACATGAGAGGACGCGTATCCTTTCCGCGGGTGTGATGGGTAATTTCGTCATTGCTATCCTCGCATTTCTCATCTTCTTCGGTATTCTCTTCTCCATTCAGCCTGTCGGTGAGAATGTGCTTTATGTTTATAACGTAGCCAATGGTAGTCCAGCAGCAGAATATGGTATAGAACCACGTTCGTTCATCACGGCGATGGATGGAGAAGGAAGAGTGAGCGTAGAAGAGCTGAACAACAGGCTGGAGAAAGGTAAAGCTGTTTCTCTCACCATTCTGGATAGAAATGGCGATAAGAAGGCGATAGTGGTGCGAGGTGAAGCGAATGAGGGCGTAACAGTGGTGTTTGTGGAGAAAGGCAAGCCAGCAGCGAAAGCAGGTATCAAGGAGGGTATGACCATAATAAAGATGGATAACCGGAGTATAAGGAGTTATGAGGATTTCCTCTCTTTCATGAACGATACAGTGGCGGGCGAGGAGATAAAAGTGTGGACGAAGAGGGGGGAAGTATTTGAGATTAAGTTAGAGGAATCGCCATATTATGCGAACCGTGGTTATCTGGGCGTTGGTGTTGCCAATTGTGCGCTGGGCATGACGGTATTGGAATTTCCAACGAGAACTTACCTGGAGAATCTCCGGGGCATACCTCGTATGCTCTTCAAATCGCCTGCCAGCTTGCTGTTATTGATGAGTTTGCCTGTGCTACCACTCAGCATGGGAGGATTCAGCACTTTTAATCCATTGTTATCGCATTTATACACGCCTGTGGGGGTGGCATCCGTTTTTGGTGCTGGTATCTTCTCAATTGCCGATGTGCTGTTCTGGATAGCCTGGATAAATTTCTATGTGGGATTATTCAACTGTCTGCCAATGTACCCACTGGATGGCTACTATGTATTCAAGGAGGTACTGAATCCAATGCTGAGGATAGTGATAAAGGAAGAATCGAAGAAAGAACTGGTTTTAAAGACCATCGCTATCTTCACTGCTGTTATTATCTTTTTATCAATTGTATTCATGTTAGTTGCCCCTTTTGTCTTTGAGCTCCTCTAATGCCTTATCTTTATCATTATCATTATCTTTATCTTTATCTTCCTTACGAGGCGGAGAGATGGACGACAATTTTGATGCCTTGATTGCGGATATAGAGCGAAAGAAGTCTGAGGAAGAGCGTAGGATATATAGTGAGAGGGCACTAAAAGAGGCGTACAATCCACGAAACGTGGGTAAGCTGGCGGATCCGAGCGGTCGTGCTCGAATCACAGGTCCGTGTGGCGATACAATGCAGATAGATATAAGAGTGGAAGCGGGAAGGATCAGCGATTGTAAATTCATTACTGATGGCTGTGGCGCTTCAATCGCATGTGGGAGTGTGGTAACCGAGCTTGCGAAGGGTGAGCGTATAGAGAAGGCGTTAGAAGTAACAGAAAAGGATGTATTGAGGGTCCTAGGCGGGTTACCGGCGGAGAACGTCCATTGCGCCACACTGGCGGTGAAGACATTAAGAGCAGCTATCGGTGATTATCAATGCAGGTTACGGAATCGCAGTGCTTCCGAACAGAGTAGTTAGAAGTTCCGAACCGTAAATTAGCACATAAAAAGGTATGAAAAGAGCGAAAACTGTTCTTTTCTATTTCTCGCTTCGTGGTAATAGCCAGGCTCTGCGTAGCCAGTCTATATCCGGCTGATACAGGTCTCTTATGTCACTCAGACCCAGGCTGATCATGGCTAAACGTCCGATACCAAGTCCCCAAGCTAATACGGGGTATTTTACGCCTATTGGATGTGTGACCTCCTGTCTGAAGATGCCAGCACCACCCAGCTCTATCCAGCCCCTCTCTGTGTATACTTCAACCTCCACTGATGGTTCGGTATAGGGAAAATATCCGGGTCGGAATCGTATAGAAGGGAACCCCATCTTCCGATAGAATA
>Ga0209410_1000182_pt1 | contig 26492 bp, 29 predicted proteins | sample Mar14436cmmetaG_FD_184135 | JGI IMG/M metagenome (GOLD analysis project Ga0209410, IMG submission 184135) | Marine hydrothermal vent microbial communities from Guaymas Basin, Gulf of California to study Microbial Dark Matter (Phase II) - Marker... ... | reverse complement strand
GACCTCCAAGAGAGGGTTAACATACCAAACCCGGCTAAGCTCCTAGCGAAGAGGGTGGTGGAGGAGCTGATGGGTAAGAGCAAGTATAGGCTCTTCACCCGTCCATCATAAACCGGGTTCTCCGTCTCGGCTATGCGGCCCTCATCTATGCTGTCTGACCGGTGCGTGAATGCCTTTTCAGCCGGAGAAGGTGGGGATGGACCTACTCAAAGAGACGATGCGGATACTCCGCGCTTACCGTATCGCCCCGAAGAAAAGGTTAGGACAGAACTTCCTGGTCGACTATGATGTTCTCAAACGGATGGTTTCGTACGCGGAGCTGAGCCCTGAAGACACTGTTCTAGAGGTGGGAGCCGGCCTCGGCTTCTTGACGGAGATTCTAGCTGAAGAGTGCGGCCGAGTTTTAGCTGTTGAGGTTGATCCGCGGCTCGTCAAGATACTGAAGAGGCGTCTTTCAAATAGGAGGAACCTTTCTATCCTTAAGGGTGACATCCTTAAAATGGAGGTTCCGCCCTTCAACAAGGTTGTCTCAACCCCGCCTTACTCGATCTCTTCCCCCCTTCTCTTCTGGCTTCTGGATAAAAAGTTTGAACGGGCCGTCTTGATGTTCCAGAAGGAGTTTGCTGAACGGCTTGTCGCGCCGGTCAACAGTAAGGAATACTCTAGACTAACGGTTACCGTATACTACAAAGCTAAAGTTAAGATTCTTGATTATGTTCCGAGAGACCGGTTCTGGCCCGCCCCTGAGGTCGACTCCCTAATAATCGAGTTGGCGCCCAGAAAAGAGCCTCCATTCAAGGTTGAGGATGAAAACTTCTTCTTCAACGTTGTGAGGTTTCTCTTCACGCAGAAGAACAAAAAGCTTAGAAACGGCTTGATCGCGTTCCTTAGGGGACGCGGGGTGGAGAAGCCTGAAGCCGTCAAGATCGCTGAAGCCATCCCGTTCCACCAGAGGAGGATTAGAGAGCTCACGCCTGAAGACTTGGGGTTGGTCGTCAATGAGCTTGCTAGAAGAACGCGTGGAATGGGTCTACTTTGAAGGGTTAAATGTGCGCGTGCCGAGGGGAGTCTACAAACCGGCTGAGGACACCTTCCTACTAGCCGAGAACCTCCACGTAAACTCGAGCGAGACCGTGCTAGACATGGGGACGGGTTGCGGCTTACTAGCGATCCTAGCCGCGGAGAAGGCTGAACGGGTCTTCGCCGTCGACATAAATCCTTACGCCGCTAGGTGCGCCTCCGCGAACGCGCGGTTGAACGGGGTCCATGACCGAATCCACGTTGTCTGTGGAGACCTCTTCAACCCTCTCAGAAATGACGTGAAGTTCGACGTGATAATCTTTAATGCTCCATATCTGCCCTCAGAACGTTTCAGAGGCAGGTTTAAGCGTGGAGACTGGCTGGAACTCGCTTGGTCAGGAGGAGAGGACGGCAGAGGCGTGATAGACCGTTTCATACTGGAGGCTCCGAGGCGTTTGAGGAGGGGAGGTCGCATACTGCTCCTCCAATCGACGCTCTCGGATGAGGAAGCTACCATGCGGAGTTTTAGAGCCGCCGGTTTGAAGGTTGAGATCGTAGCCGAGAAGCCCCTCTTCTTCGAGAAGATCGTTCTCCTAAAGGCTGAAAAACCCGTCTAGGAGGCTAATCTTCTACCTCGGTGTTCTCCACATGATCCTAGGGGCCTCAACGGGTTTACCCGGCTCTCTGAACTGCATCTCGTAGAGGCGCCGGTATAACCCGTCCTCCTTCTTTATTAGCTCTTCGTGGCTTCCCTCCTCAACTATTCTCCCGTCGTCTATGACTAGGATTCTGTCGGCGTTCCTGACCGTTGAGAGCCTATGAGCGATCACGATGGAGGTTCTATCCTTCAAGAGAACCCTCATAGCGTTCTTTATCATGAGTTCGGTGTATGGGTCGATGCTGGACGTAGCTTCGTCTAGGATCAGGATCGAGGGGTTCCGCAGTAGAGCCCTCGCGAAAGCTATCAGCTGCCTCTGCCCAACCGAGAGTCTCAACCCTCTCTCACCGACAACCGTCGAGTAGCCGTCCGGTAGCTTCTCTATAAATTCGTGGGCTCCAACAATCTTAGCCGCGTTTATAACCTCTTCATCCGAGGCGTCAAGCCTCCCGTAACGGATATTCTCCATAATCGTGTTGTTGAAGAGGAAGTTCTCTTGGAGAACCATGCCTATATGTTTGCGGAGGGAGCTCTGCTTAACCTTCCTTATGTCGTAGCCGTCTATCCTTATGACGCCGCTCTGCGGCTCGTAGAAGCGGCTTAGTAGCTTTATTATCGTGCTCTTCCCCGCACCGGTCGGCCCAACCAAAGCAACGGTCTCTTTAGGCTTCACCCTGAAACTCATGTTATGTATGACGGGGTGGGCTGGATCATACCCGAAGGTGACGTTCTCAAACTCGATCTCGCCCTTAACTGAAGGCAGATCGACAGCGTCGGGGCTGTCAACGATCTCTGGAGAAGTATCCAGAAACTCAAATATCCTCTCAGCCGCGGCTAGAGCCGACTGGATCATATTATAGAAGTTTGTCAGGTCGAAGATCGGGCGGAAGAACATGTTGATGTAGAGAATGAAGGCTATGAGGGTGCCGACGGCCTCGTTGAGGGGTCCTAAAGGCCCGTTCGGGGTGAGCGCCATCATCCCCCCGTAAAGTATGACTATCGACATGCCTATGGCCTGTATGAGTTGTACGGTCGGGAAGAATGTTCCCCAAACCTTAGACGCTTGGAGGTTCGCCTGCAAGTTCTCTATGTTCGCCTCCTTGAAGGATTCCATAACTTCTCTTTCCCTAGAAAACGACTGAATCTCCCTTATCCCTGAGATTCCCTCCTCGAGCTTTGACGTGACCTTGGAGATTTTAAGTCTGGTCTCCCTGTAGGCCGCTTTGAACTTTGACTGGAAGAACCACGCCGCGGCTATTATGAGCGGTATAACCGCCATCGAGGCGAGGGTGAGATGCACACTCATGTTCACCATGAAGAAGATCACCAGTCCAAGGCTTAAGATGTCGCTGAGCACGGATGCCACTCCGGATATGAAGGTTTCCCCTATACTGTCGGTGTCGTTGGTCACTCTGGAAACTATGTCTCCGCTCTTTGAACGGTCGAAGAAGCTGAATGAGAGCCTCTGCAGGTGCGTGAAGAGCTGAGCCCTCATCTTGAAGAGCATGCTCTGCCCTATCGACCCGATCATATATCCTCTAAGGGCTCCGAAGAGCCAGTTCAATAGGAGTATCCCGACGTAGAGGAGGCCGACGGCTTGGAGGCCAGCTAAGTCCCCCCTCATTATATACTTGGAGATAATTTCTCTGCCGAGTATGTAGGGGCCTATGGAACCTGTGATCGAGGTGACGATTATGGATAAGACGACTACGGCTAGCCTCCGTTTGTAGGGTAGAATGTAACCTAGCATCCGTGAAACAAGAACTCTGCTTGGAACCTTCCTCTTCTCCTTAGAGGTTTCGCTGAGCCCTCTAGTCATGTGGTAGAACCCCAAGGCTACCCCTCCTCCACTTTCCCAGATTTCTGGGTTTTACGCTCCGTCACGGCCTGTTTGTTGAAGGTGTCAGCGCCGGCGGCGTCGAGGATGTCCTGCTGGGCCTCATATAAGGTTTGGTAGATGCGGTAGTAAGCCCCCCTCTTCTTCATGAGTTCCTCGTGGGTTCCCTCTTCCACGATCTCCCCGTTCTCCAAGACCACGATCTTATCCGCGTTCCTTATCGTCGAGACGCGCTGTGTTATCACGAATGTGGTTCTATTCTTTAGGAGCGCGTTAAGGGCCTGCTGTATCTCATATTCCGTGTCTACATCCACACTTGAAGTTGAGTCGTCCAAGATTAGGATGCGCGGGTCTTTCAGAATGGCCCTAGCTATAGCTATCCTTTGCCGTTGTCCTCCTGAAAGGGTTACTCCCCTCTCCCCAATTATTGTGTCGTAGCCTCTCGGCAGCCTCATTATGAAATCGTGAGCCCTAGCTATCTTCGCCGCGCGTATGATCTCGTCCATGGAGGCGTTGGGTTTCCCAAATGCTATGTTATCTTTGACCGAAGCGTTAAAGAGGAAGATGTCCTGCGAGACTATTCCTATCTGCCTCCTTAAAGACTTCAACTTGACGTCTCGGATGTCGTAGCCGTCTATCAGGATTCTCCCGGAGGTCACGTCATAGAATCTTGGAATCAGCCTGATTATGGTGCTCTTCCCCGATCCGGTTGGGCCGAGGAGGGCAACGACCTCCCCCGGCTTAGCCTCCAAATTTATGTTCTTTAGGACCAACCTGCCCTTTTCGTAGCCGAAGGAGACGTTCTCAAAGACTACGTGCCCCTTGATTGGAGGCAACGTTACGGCGTCCGGCTTGTCCTTCACCTCTGGAACCGCGTCGATGATCTCGAAGACCCTCTTCGCAGCGGCCGCCATCCTCTGGTAACCCGTCCAGAACATGCCCATTATCCAGAATGGCCTCATCAACATGCTCACATAAGCGCTGAAGACGAAGAGCTGGTCAAGGGTTAGGTGGCCGCTTATCACCCTCACCCCGCCATACCAGTATATGATGACGACTGAGATTCCCGCGAGGAAGTTCACTAATGGCATGAAGATGTTCCGGAGCTTCACAATCTTGATCATGGTTCTGTAATACTCCGTGTTCGGCTTGGAGAACTTCTCTATCTCAAAATCCTCCCTAGTGAAGGCGCGTACAACGTTTATCCCGACGATGTTCTCCCACAAGACCGACGTGAGAGTTCCGAACTGCTCCCTAGAGAACCGTATCAATGGGCGGATCTTCTTCCCGTACAGCATAAACGTGGCGAGGACGAAGGGTGTTATAGCGAAGGATGCGAGTGTGAGCTCCAAATCCATAGAGAGCATCTGGGTTAAGACTCCGGAGAAGAGGAGCAGTGAGTTCACAAGCCCCATAACCTGCCATCCTAGGAAACCGCGTATTCTATCCACGTCCGTCGTAGCCCTTGACATGAGTTGTCCGGTCTGTGTTCTGTCGAAGAAGGTGAAGGACTGCCTCTGGATAGCCCTGAAGATGTCGTTCCTAATGTCGTAGACGACCTTCTGAGAGAAGTAAGCGTTGGCGTAACGTTGAATAAAAGAGAATATCCCTAAAACCACTGTGAACCCGACTATCTGAACCACTAGCGACACAAGCATCCCGTAATCCCCTCTCTCTAGAATCTCCCTTATCACCTTGCCTCCCAACTGAGGAATATATACGCTCAAGGCGGTTGTGACGACCATGCACACGATGCTGAAGGCTAGGAAAATCCAGTTTCGTAGCACATACTTGCCCAGCCTTTGGAGGAGGCTCAAGGTTTCATCACCCACCCTTTTACCTTGAAATCTTCGCCTTAGCCGCTTCGACCTCCGCCTGCTTCAGCATCTGGGAAATCTTCTCCATCAACTCGACGTATTCGGGGTTCCTGTAGAGCTGGACGTGGGCGAGAAGGTCAAGCAAGAGCTGGAGGGAGGGGCCCTTAATGTTCACCGGTGAGACCTGCTTGGAGATGATGTCCTCGAAGGCCCTCTTCCCCAACGCGGCGTACCTCTCTAGGAGGCTGACCCACTCATCCGCCTTTTCCGGCGGGACGTGGTAGCCGAAGGCCTCCAACCTTGAGACAGCTCTCCTACATATCTCCCTAGACCACTTGGCGATGTCCTCGGAGCCCGGGACGAGCCCCTCGCTCAACGTGTAGGAGATTATGAAAACTTTGGCCGCGGCCCTATAGTACCTCTCTATAAGGTTGCCTTTAACGCGGACCTCGCTCTGCTCAACTAACCCAGCCTTCTCCAAGGCGTTGAGATGGTGCACTATGGAGGAGACGTTCTTTCCGAGGGCCTTGGCGAGCTGGTACGGACTCATCTCCCGATGCCTCAAGTTGTGGAGTATACTCCTCCTAAGAGGGTCCGCGAAGAGCTTGGCAACCTCCGGGTCCTTTATGACCATGAAGTCTCTCAAAGGGCTTCACCGTCCATAACAGTTGTGTGTAATGCTACATAAAAATGTAGCGTTACAATCAATTTTAGATACGAAGATTTAATTGGCTCGGCTACACCATATTGAAGGACTCCTCATGAGCGTTAAGGAGATAGCGTTACAGCGGATACGTAGACTCTTCACCCTAGCCGTGGAGAACGCCCGTAACGATCCAAACCTAGCCCAGAGATACGTCGAAATAGCCAGAAAGATAGCTATGAAGGCTAGGGTTCGTATGCCTAGAGAGTATCGCCGACTAATCTGCAAGCACTGCAAAAGATTTATCTTGCCCGGCGTCAACTCTCGTGTCCGCATCCAGCAGAGAAGGGAGCCGCATGTCGTGGTCACATGCCTGCTTTGCGGCGGCCACATGAGGTTCCTTCTGAGAGGTGAACGTGATGAAGGAAACCGTTAGATCAAGCTTGAAGAGGAGGATCAAACGTCGGATGGCCGGTGAGAAGCCGACGGTGTGGATAGGGAAGGGCGGAATCGGCGTCTCCGTAGTGGATGAGATCAAGAAGCAACTAAAAGCTCAGGGAAATGTGAAGGTCAAGGTCTTGAAGACGGTTCTCCGCGAGAAGAGTATGGAGGATGTCGCTTCGGAAGTCGCCGAGAAGACCGGTTCGGAGCTCATCGAGGTTCGCGGCCACACATTCATCCTCCACAAGCCTAAAGGGTCAAAAAAGGGTTTATAAGTCACCCATTCAGAATACTGAGATGAAATTTAAAGGGATGGCTGGAATTGCCTACACCCTATGATGTTCCTCCGGCGCTACTCATCGAGAGGCTCTCCAAATACTTAAAGATGAATGTAGACGAGATTAAACCGCCCCCTTGGGCTTCCATAGTTAAGACGGGAGTCCACGCTGAGAGGCCTCCTCAAGACCCGGACTGGTGGTTCGTCCGATGCGCCTCCCTGCTTCGGAAGATATACGTTAAAGGGCCTATAGGGATCGAGAGGCTTCGCTCAGAGTATGGCGGAAGGAAAGACCGGGGGGTCCTCCCGGAACACTCAAGGAAGGGAAGCGGAGCCATAATCCGGAAGGCTTTACAGCAGCTCGAGGAGGCAGGCTTAGTTGAGACGGTTAAAGGTAGAGGGCGCATGATAACCCCGAAGGGCAGAAGCCTACTTGACTCCCTCTCAACAGAGATTAAGAGGAAACTCGAAAAGGTGAACCCTGAGTTAAAGAAATATTAAGGTGTAAGTGTTGAGCGTCGACGACGAACTTGAAGAGATTCGGAGAAGAAAACTCTTAGAGCTTCAACGGAGGCTCCTCCAAGAACAGCAGGAAGCCCAGCTGAGGAAGCAAGCTGAACTTCAGAAGCAGGCTCTCTTGAGGAGGATACTGGAGCCGAAAGCTAGGCAACGCTTAACGAACCTGAGGATGGTGAAGCCGGAGATAGTCTCACAGCTCGAGGTTCAGCTCATCCAGCTAGCCCAGACAGGTAGGGTTCCAATCCCGATAACGGACAGTCTCCTGAAGGAGATACTCTTAAGGATTCAGAGGCCTCGAAGGGAGATAAAGATCAGGAGAGTATGATGTGGATGGCTAGGAGTAAACCTCTAGCTAAGAAGCTCAGGCTGATAAGAGCCGGAAAAGAGAGTAAACCGGTGCCGACGTGGGTGGTCGTTAAGACCGGGGGGAGGGTTAGGGTAACCCCGAAGAGAAGGCACTGGAGAAGGACGAAGATAAAGCCTTAGAGCGGAGGAGGCGGAGAGATGGAAGAGGAGGAGCGTGAACCCCCAGAAGAAGAGGAGTCGAAGACCGTTGAAGAGGAGGAACCTGTAGAAGCCGAGGAGATAGAGGAAGAGGAGGAGCGTGAACTCGAAGAGGACATCGTAGAAGAGAGAATTTACACAGTGCCTCTCCGTGAAGCTTGGCGCTCTCCGAGACAGAGGCGGGCTCCCAGAGCCATCCGGATTCTGCGGAGTTTCATCGAGAGGCACATGAAGCCTGAAACTATAGTTATCACGAACGAGGTGAACGAGTACATTTGGAGGAGAGGAATCCAGAAGCCTCCCCGGAAGGTTAGGATCAGAGCCCTGAGGGATGGGGAGGGCCGGGTTATCGTCCGCCTCGTGAAAGGGGATTAGCCGTGTCGATCTTCCTCTTCGACGCCTTCGGGAGCGCAAGTATCGGCGTCTACATGCGGGCGACGGATAGCATGGTTATCGTTCCAAGCCAGACGTTAGACTCTGATGTGAAGAAACTGGAAAAGTGGCTGGAGGTTAAGGTTGTTAAGACGAACATCGGAGGCTCCGTCCTGATAGGCCCCCTCGTATGCGCAAACTCTAACGGCATAATTCTGCCGCACTTCGTGCGTGACGAGGAGATAGCAGCTTTAAAGTCGGCCTCCTCAGACATGAACATAACCATAATGGAGACGAAGAAGACGGCTTACGGAAACATGGTTTTGGCCAACGATCGGGGAGCAGTAGTCGACCCGAGGCTGAAGAGGAAGGAAGTAAAAATCATCGAGGACACGCTTGGGGTTGAGGCCGTGGCGGGGGAGATCGCTAGGCTACCCTACGTCGGCTCATTAGCCATAGCAACGAACAGAGGAGTCCTAGCCCACCCGATGATCACGGAAGAGGAGGAGAACCTTCTGAGGGAAGTCTTAAAGGCTCATGTGGGTGTTGGAACGGTCAACTGCGGCATACCATACATCGCAACCGGCCTCATAGGCAATAGTAGAGCCGCGGTAGCGGGTTATTTAACTACTGGACCGGAACTATTTATGATAGGTCAAGCCTTGGGAGTGGTTGTGTGAGGATGAGTGAGGTTAAGGTTTACAGGGTGATCGGGAGGATTAGAAAGCCGAACTTCAAAACAGTCTTTAGGAAGGAGATTAGGGCCGTCAAGCCTGAAGACGCCGTTGAGGAAGTCTACAAGCTCTTAGGAAGCAAGCATAGGGTTAAACGTTTCCACATAAAAATTGAACGGGTTGAGGTTATCGAGAACCCAGAGGAGATAAGGGACCCAACCGTAAGGTTCCTAACCTTAGGTGAGTGAAGGATGTCAAGCGACGAAGAAGAGTTTAGGAGGCTCGTAGCGGAGGTTCGCTACTTGGAGGGAGCCGCCGAGGCCATAAGGTCGAGGATAAACCTAATAAACGCGGTCTTGGCGGAGTTCACGTCCGCGAACAGAACCTTGGAGGGTTTAGAGAAGGAGAAGGCGGAGGTCTCGATTCTCGTACCGATCGGAGGAGGCTCATACGTAAAGGCGAAGCTGGAAGACACCGACAAGGTCATCTACGGTATCGGCGCCGGAGTAGCTCTAGAGAAGTCCATGAAAGAGGCGAGAGAAGACATATCGAACCGTATAGCCGAGCTCGATAGAACCAAGAGGTCCCTCGAACAGCAGCTCAACCAGATCATAGAGAAAGCCCAAGAGGACCAGAACAGGCTTCAAGAGCTCAGCGTGCGGCTCAGCAGAGGAGCGAAGAGGAGAGATGCTAGAAAATCTCCGAGAGGGACTTAACAAGTTCATCGAGAAGATCGCTACAACAGAGCTTAAACCCGAAGACCTCCAACCGATCCTTTGGGACCTGAAACTGCTCCTTATAGAGAACGATGTCGCTCTTGTGGTTGCCGACAAGATATGCGAGGAGGTTGAACGCCGCCTTTCAGGGTTGAGAGTTAGAAGGATGGAGGACAGAAAGAAGATAGTGAAAGAAGCCTTGAGGTCCATTCTCCTTGAGGTTCTCACGCCGCCGAGTAACGTGGACCTCTTGGAAGCCGCGGAGAAGAAACGGAGGATGAAGGAACCCCTCGTGGTTCTCTTCGTTGGGATTCACGGAACCGGTAAGACCACCACCATAGCCAAGGTTGCGAAGCTCCTCTTGAAGCGTTACTCCGTCGTCTTGGCGTGTAGCGACACCCACCGAGCCGGGGCGATTGAGCAGCTCGAGGAACATGCGAGGCGTATAGGAGTCCGCACGATCAAGCATCAGTATGGAGCGGACGCGGCCGCCGTAGCCTTCGACGCCGTCCAGTACGCTAAAGCCCGCGGCATAAACGTCGTCCTCATCGACACGGCCGGCCGGATGCAGACCGATAAGAACCTCATGATGGAGATGGAGAAGATCGTCCGCGTAGTCAAGCCTGACCTCGTAATATTTGTTGGGGACGCCTTAGCCGGAAACGACGCGGTGTACCAAGCCGAGGAGTTCGACAAGTTCGTCCATATAGACGCCTCCATCCTCACGAAGATGGACGCCGACGTGAAGGGCGGAGCCTCAATATCCATAGCCTACGTAACCAAGAAACCCATAATCTTCATCGGGACGGGTCAAGGATACGAAGACCTCGAACCCTTCAAACCAGACACCATAATCAATAAGATTCTGAAACCCTAAGAAGGGCGAATAGATTTCTGAACCCGACGGCGTTCAAAGCTTACTGAAGATTTAAGGGTGCTGAGAGGCCTCAGCCTTGAAGGGTCTGAGAAGAGGGAGTACCCCTCGAAGCTCCCTAAAGACGATCACAGTACTCACGTTGTTCGTTAACATCATCTACGCTGTCGGGATCATCCCCGCCCTCAAGACAATGTTGGCGGAGATCACGTTGCTCACCCTAACATTTCTAGCGGGGGCAACCGTGAAGTCTCTACCTCCTCTCTCTAAAAGAGCCTTTAAGAAGAGATCAGCCCCAACCCTAGATGATCTGGTAAGCTACTTACTCGTGAGGAGGAGTGTCCCCTCAACCCTCCTTAGGATTTTCCTCTGGAACCTCTCCATAACTCTGCTCCTGATCTTGGTCGGACTTGTAACCTTCGGAGTCTTCCCTCTGGTCTGGACATTTATAACGTTAGGTCTGGCGGCTCCAAGCCTCAGCTCCTTCAGGGAGCACCTCCACCTCTGGTTTGAGGTGTCCGCCTTCCTACTCTCCGCCTCCCTCGGCCTCTGGGGAGGCCTTAGAATCAGCAACCTCCAAACCGGCTTGGATCTTGTCCCCCTACCGCTCATAGGATTCATAATTGTGCTCCAATTCTCAGCCTCGATGCTTGAAGCCTTAGAGACATCCTCTGAAGAGAGCCAAAAAATATAGAGGGTCTACTACTTTTGGATCGTGGAAGCTCCAAAATTGGTGTGTTCCACCACGTAAAGGGAGAAGGCTGAGATGGAAGAGCCGAAGCCACGGACAATCCTAGAGAACCGTCAACCCTTTAAAGTGGTAAATAATAAATGATGCCGTGCTAGGTTAGGTGGTCAGTGAAGTAGCCTTGATAGGAGACGTAGAACGTCATCTACTAAACAAGATTGAAGAGGAAGGAGCGATCCACATAGCCCTAATCGACCCTGAAGACGTCACCCCCAAGTTGGCGTCCACCATAGCTGAAGAAGCCGAAGGATGTCAGTCCTCAGCTATAATGATTGGAGGAACAACGTTAGTCTCGACGATGCACCTAGACAACATCGTGAAGGCTGTAAAAAGCGCCGTGAAGATACCGGTCATACTCTTCCCCAACAACATAACGGGGATAAGCAGATACGCGGACGCAATTTGGTTCATGTCGCTCCTAAACTCTTCAGACCCGTACTTTATAGCTGGAGCCCAGGTTCTCGGCGCCCCCTTAGTGAAGAAGTTCGGCCTCGAACCCATACCTATGGGATACATAATAGTCGGGGAGGCCGGAGCGGTCGGCGTCATCGGCCGAGCCTGCCCAATACCACACAACAAACCTGAACTCGCGGTAGCTCACGCCCTAGCCGCCCAGTACTTAGGGATGAGGTTCATATATTTAGAGGCGGGTTCAGGTGCTAAACGGCCAGTCTCTAAGGAGATGATCAGAGCCGTCAAAGCCGTTCTAGAGGTTCCCCTAATAGTCGGAGGAGGCATAAGGACAAGTCAACACGCAGAGGACGCCGTAGCCGCAGGCTCCGACATAATCGTGACCGGAACTCTGCTGGAGGAGAGCTCCTCCAGAAAAGAGGTGAGAGAGAGAATCAAGAAGATAATAGAAGGTATAAAAGAAGGAGTTAACAGAAGATATAAGCGTTAACCCCGGTCTGGTGGGAGAGAAGACTTGACCGCGTTTGAGAATTACTTCAGGGCCCTCAAGAAAGTTTTAGAGATGGAGGAAGCCTTCGACATATGGCCTGACTTCGAACCCCAATACGACGAGAAAGAGTTTTGGTGGGAGACTCTAAGAGGCCTAGGAGAGTCGCTTATACTCAACTGCGGAAGATGCGACGGCCCCTCAGACCTAAGGAATAAACGCTGCAAAGAATGCGTAAGGAAGAGGGAGCAGATCGCAAAGGAGACCTACCAAAAAGTCATGGGACGCCCCATAGAGAAATGGTCAACGATAATGCTCTGCCGCCTCTGGCAGAAGTAGACCGCACCAAACTTTTCCGTCCACGGACCACTTAGCGGCCCCCGGTCTAGGAAAGGAGGGAGAACCCTTCCTAAACGAGAAGATGAGCCCCGAGTATAGGGAGTACATATCGCACCTAGAAGAATCCTTGAACAGGCTCTACGAGATCGCTAGGAAAGCCAGAGCTAAAGGTCTCGACCCAGAGTTTCAGCCGGAAGTCCGTGTTGCAACGGACTTAGCAGGGCTCGTCGAGAGCTTCATAGGGCCTCCGGGAGTCGCGGAGAGGATAAGAGAACTGAGCAACGTCATGCCTCGGGAGGAGATGGCCTTCAAGATAGCCGAGGAGATAGTCTACGGAAGGTTTGGGCACTTGGAAGAGGAGGCGGCGGCTGAACAAGCCATCCGAACGGCCCTTGCGATACTGACCGAAGGTGTGACCGCCGCCGTATACCTAGAAGGTATAACGAGAGTAAAGATCAAGAAGAACCCGGACGGCTCTAGGTATTTAGCGATCTACTTGGCCGGCCCAATCCGTTCGGCTGGGGGAACCGAGACAGCTCTAACACCGGTTATAGCCGACTTCGTAAGGAAGATACTCGGCCTAGACCGTTACAAGCCGACTGAGGAGGAGATCGGCCGCTTCGTGGAGGAGCTGAGGCTCTACGAGAGGGAAGTAGCCCGCTTCCAATACCACGTCTCAGACGAGGAGGTTAGGAGAGCCATCCGAAACCTCCCGGTAGAAATAACCGGAATCCAGTCGGACCCCGTTGAGGTCTCCTCTTACAGAAACCTCCCCCGTATAGAGACGAATAGGGTTCGTGGAGGAGCCCTAAGAGTAGTAAACGACGGCCTGATAGGCCGGTCTGCCAAGGTTCTAGCGATAGTTGAGGACCTAAAGATAGAGGGTTGGACGTGGCTCAAAAACGTAAGGAAGACCTCAAAGAAGAACTCCGGCTTCATGGAGGATGTTCCAGCCGGCCGTCCAATCCTCTCCTTCCCCTCAAAGAGGGGAGGCTTCAGACTGCGGTACGGGAGGTCTCGAAACACCGGGCTCGCGGCCTTAGGCGTTCATCCCCTAACTATGGAGGTTCTCCAAAACTTTCTAGCGGGCGGAACCCAGATCAAGGTGGAAGCCCCCGGGAAGGCGGGTGTCGTGCTCCCAGTAGACTCCATAGAACCCCCAGTCGTAAGGTTAACCGACGGCTCAGTCGTCCGAGTCACCGAGAAGAACATAAAACAATTGAAGAGGAAAATTGATAAAATCCTATTCTTGGGAGACCTCTTAATCAGCTATGGAGACTTCTTGTACAGCAATAAACGGCTTCTCCCCTCAGGCTTCACGGAGGAGTGGTGGCGGGAGGAACTCAAAGCCTCCATAGCCCTGAACTTTGGGGACAGCGTGGAGAAGGCGGCGGAGGCCGCCGGCGTGCCAAGCAAGATGTTACGCTCCTTCCTTGAAGATCCCTTCAAGAATAAGCCCGATGCACCCGTAGCCTTCAAGATAAGCCTCCGATTGAAGGTTCCCCTCCACCCCTCCTACACGTATTTCTGGTCGAGCATCTCCACCCCGGACCTGAAAGCCCTGAGAAGATGGCTTCTGGACTCCAACCGTAAAGTTGAAGGGGGGAAGACCGTAGAGTTCAGGGGGAGGATCGACCTTAAAGTTAAGGCGATCCTCGAAACTCTATGTGTGCCGCACAAGGTTCTAGAAGGCAGGGAAATCCTAATCGAGAACGATGAAGCCTACGTTCTAGCCTCAACCCTCAGCGTCGACAACCCAGACTTGGAGATAGACGAATCCTTAGGAGTCATAGAGAACCTAAACCGTCTAAGCGGAGTTCCGATAAGGGATAAGGCTCCGACGTTCATAGGCGCCCGGGTCGGCCGACCTGAAGCGGCTAAGAGGAGAGAGATGAAGCCTTTAGTCCACGTTCTCTTTCCGGTGAAGCTGAGTGGAGGCCCCCAAAGAAACCTCATGGAGGCCTCCAAGAAAAAGATGATAACTGTTGAGATTGCTAAGAGGAAGTGCCCCAACTGCGGAGCCTTAACATTCAAAGCTGCGTGTCCAAACTGCGGGTTGAGAACGGTCCCTCAGAAAGTTTGTCCAAGATGCGGAAGAACCCTTAAGGACGAGACCTGCCCGACATGCAAGGTTCAAGCCGTGAACTACGCAGAGCAAACGATCCCCATAAAGAAGCTGGTAGATGAAGCCTGTGAGAAGGTCGGATTTAAGCCTAAGAGCCTTAAAGGAGTAAGAGGCTTAACGAATAAGACTAAGACCCCTGAATCCATAGAGAAAGGGGTCTTAAGGGCGAAGTACGGCCTCTCAGTCTATAAGGATGGAACAATCCGGTTCGACGCTACGAACGCTCCTCTAACGCACTTCAAACCTTCGGAGATAAGGGTCTCCGTCGAGAGGCTGAGGGAACTCGGTTACACCCACGACTACATGGGAAACCCCTTAAAGAGCCCGGAGCAAATCTGCGAGCTCAAAATCCAAGACGTGATAATCCCGGAGGACAGCGTGGAGTACCTCATGAAGGTGGCGAACTTCGTAGACGAACTCCTAGTGAAGGTTTACGGGCTTAAACCTTTCTACAACGTTAAGAGCCCTAAAGACCTCGTCGGCCACCTCATTATAGGTTTAGCGCCTCACACCTGCGCTGGCATACTCGGACGCATAATAGGGTTCACGAAGCTTAAGGTCTGTTTTGCGCATCCTCTCTGGCACTCGGCGAAGCGCAGGGACTGCGACGGAGACGAAGACAGCATAATGCTCGCCTTAGACGCCCTCATAAACTTCTCAGAGACCTACCTCCCGGCCCAGATAGGGGGAATAATGGACTCACCCCTCTTCATAATAAAGACTATAAACCCCAGGGAGGTTCAGAGGCAAGCCCACGAGATAGACATAGCAGAAAAGTATCCCTTGATCTTCTACGAAAAGACTTGGAGTAGGGCTTCCCCAAGGGAGCTCAACGGCCTCATAGACCTTGTGAGACACAGATTCAACAGTGAAGCCCAATTCCAAGGCTTCAAGTACACCACCCCAACCTCAGACATAAACTCTGGAAACCGAGAGAGCCTCTATAAAACTCTCAAGAAGATGTCGGAGAAGCTCGAAGCTCAGCTCAAACTCGCCGAGAAGATAGACGCCGTCGACGCTAGAGAAGTAGCCCGCATAGTCCTCGACACACACTTCATACGGGACATAGCTGGAAACTTGAGGGCCTTCACAACCCAGAGCTTCAGATGTAAACGTTGCAACAGACGCTTCAGGAGGATACCCCTCCAAGGTGTCTGCCCAAGATGCGGAGGCGAGATAACCCTAACAGTCCACAGGGGAGGAATCGAGAAGTACCTAAAGAACGCTCGCATGCTTACGGAACGCTACAGGCTTCCAGAATATTATGCTCAGAGAATCTCCTTAATGGAGGAGGAGATAAAATCCCTCTTCGAGGCTGGGAAGGAGGCTAAGCAAGTCAGCCTCTCCAAGTTCGTGGCTCAGTCGTAGGCTTTTAAGGGGGGTTCTACTCGACGGCGACGACTTCGTAAACGTCTATCCTCGGCACCGTGAAGGCTACTCCCTCCTTCGTTATCGTGAAGGGAAGCCTCCTATCCAGTCTCAGAGCCCTCACCTCTCGAACGGAGGTCACTCCGTGGAGTTTGACCTCTAAGCCGGATACGGGTATGATGTTCTCGAAAGGCCTGCTCATCTCCCCTGTAAAGTTGACGAAGTGCATCACGAAGGCGTCTCCACGCCTCCTAACCGTTACCTCTAAGGTCTGCGGGGCGCCTCTCAACTCCACGAAGTCAGCCTCCCCCTTCAAGCGAACGGCGTTAGACAGGAGAAGCCTGTACTCCTTCAATCTGTAGGTCCAGTAACCCGCGTCGAAGGCTCCAGCCATGTACGTAAAGACCCCTTCTCCCAGTTTCTTCACGGTTACCGCTGGATGCTTACTCAGCGGCTGAAGGTCCACATACCTTCCGGGCGCCCTCTCCCTGAAGGTGGCGACAGCCTCGACATTTTCCGTGAGATAGGACGCCGCTCCGAAGGTTGGGGCCGGAATATCGTCCGGTTCTATGCCTTCCAAGAGCGGATGAGGCTTCTTCAAGGCCACGTAATCCCACTTAAAAGGCCCCAAAACTTTCCCGGCGAACCTAACCCCGAACTCTTCACCCAACGCGTAATCTTCTCTCTTAATTCCATACTCGTTGTACAAGGACGTCTCGAAGGTGGCTACAACGTTGCCTCCGTCCTCAGCGAACCTCTTAAGGTTCACGGCTTCCTTGTCAGAGATACAGGCTATGTTAGGCAACACCACGACATGGTACTTCTCCGGAACCCCTTCCCTAAGGGTGAGGTCGTCGATCACGTCGAAGGGTATGTGGGACCTCAACAGAGCCTCATAGAAGCCTGAGAAGGCGTCGGAGAAGTTCCTCAGAACCTCGGCTCTACTCACCTTCGAGCCTGGAGGGAGGAAGTCTATCTCTGGAACCTCCGAGCCGTAGAAGTCAGCAGTCTTGCTGGACCAGACTAGGCCCACCTTGGCGGCTGACACCGTACCCTCATAGTAATCCTCGTGTTCCTCCAGAAACCTCATCATCTCCGCGGCCGCCTCAACATTTCCCTGGATGGAATACCATGGGTTAGCGCCATTAGCAACCGTATCGGCTATAAGGACGCGAACCTCGTTCTCGGCTAGGGGATACTTGTCCCAAGGCTTGTGGTCGCCCGCGATGAAGATCACTGTGGGTATACCCCCGCTCTGGGTCTCCAGCATCTTGGCGGTGGCGCCGGCCTTCCAGTACGGCACATCGCTTGGACGCGTGTAAAAGACGAAGCCTCCTTCGGCCCCAAGCAGGTGCTGATGCTTGGACAGCCTCCTGTTGTCCCTAGCGTTAGGCCAAGCCGGCCAAAGCCCGCTAGCGTTCATGTAGATTATTGCTTCCGGATTAACCTCCTCCAAGGCTCTCCTTGAGTCCCTCAGAAACTCGGCTATCGAGTCGTACCTGAACTCCAAGAACTTTGCCCAGGAAGGGTCTCCCCAACTCTCCCACTTTGGCAAGTCTTCGCCGTACCTCACTCTAAATTTCTCTCTGCAGTGTTCGCAGTAGCACGCTCCGGGGTAATAGCACGGCCCGTCGAGGAAGACCCCGTCGACGTCGAAGGAGCCCACAACCTTCCTGATGTGATTGAAGGCCCACTCCCTGTAGGGGGAGTTCACGCAGGGCCCAACCCTGAAACCGTAGAGGTTGTTGATCATGCTTCCGTCGGGTCTCCGCTGTATCCAGTCAGGATGCTCCTCCGCAAATGAGGGAGGATGTGCATGAACGTTGAAGTAGACGAGCACTCTGAAGTCGGCTTTACGTGCCTCTTCAAGGTATCTCCGGAAGAAGTCGCTGTCTTCAGGGAGGCTTATATGTTCAGCGTTAAACCCTAGGCTCCTCTTTATCCTAACGATTTCAGCTGGGTCCTTCACCTTATCCTTGTAAGGAAAGCCCGAGATGAAGCGTAAAGGTTTCTCCCACCACTTCCGCGTTCTCAAGTTTGAGATATCCTCCTTTACTCTGTTAAGACGGTCAATTAATAAGCCTTACATGACGGAAAGGATGTTCTCTACGACCGTTTGCTCCACAGTCCCTGAACAAACCTTATATTTCTCTGAGAGAAAAGAGGTAACGATGGAGACCTCCGGGTCTGGGAGGCGGAGTTGTCTAGACTTTCATACCATCCAAAAGCTTTCCTAACCCTGAAAAGGAACGTCCCGCGCGGCTTAGCCAACCGAACGAAGGTGATCATGGCCCTTGAGAAGAAACCCTCAAACGCGAAGGAAATATCCGAGAAGACGGGTATGAGCTACGCCTCCGTTCTACACCACCTCCGCCTCTTAGAGAACGAGCATATAGTCGCCCGTAAGGGTGGAAGACCGTACATCTGGGAGCTGACGGGAGCCGGGCAACAGAGCCTAATGGAAGTTTGGCTCCACCCAGCAAACATATTATAAAATGAGGATTGAGCCGTAACAGCCTCATAGGGTGAGGGGTTTCCGATGAATCAGAGCTGAAGGGAGGGAAGCGAGGAAACCTCGTAGCATCTTAGCCTTAAATATCCAGCCTGAAGGTCTACAACCAACCTTGGTGCGGCCTCTTCTTACGGCGTCCAGAATCTCCTTTACGCTCCTCCCCTCCGAATATACTATTGTGTAGGCGTCTCCAACGGTCTCGGGGAAATGGGAGTCACTTCCGGCGAGCATGGGCAAACCTAAACTCCGAGCAAGCTTAAGGTTCTTCTTGAAGTGGTATCCGGGGAGGGGAGTTATCGCCGAGAAGACCTCGATCCCGTCTATTGAGAGTTTCTTGAGAGCCTTCTCTTTGAGACCGCCCATGAACGGGACTGTGGGGTGAGGAATAACAACTAACCCTCCTTGGGAATGTACTCTCCTTATGGCTTCCGTTATTGGGAGACCCTTCGGAACAACCCTTCTAATTCCAAGAGCGATTATCTCGCCGTGGACGGTTGAGACCTCCTCTCCCGGAACCACTATGAGGTCTCCGCGTTTCCTCTCAGCCTCTAAGGCCCCAACCAGAGTGTTGTGATCCGTTATCGCAACCCCGTCAAGTCCCTTGACCCTAGCCATCCTCAACACATCATCTACTGAACCCCTCGAGTCCGAGTACCATGTGTGAACATGCATGTCGATCTTAAGCATCAACTCGGAGTTACCCTTTCTCTTCCCTTGGAGCTCTCCTCACAAGAGTCCAAGATACTCTGGCCTTGCAGAATTAAAAACTTTGTTTTTGGACTGGACGAGCGAAGCGTGTACACGTAGGTCTTCACCTGAACCTTGAGGGGAGTTCGCGGAGTCTTGGCAACCCGTTTCTAGCCCCCGCTTTCATGATGCATCTTGAGGCCGTGTAGTTGCCTAGAAGCCCGCACATCTTTAAGGTTTTGTTCCTTACGAGGCCGTAGAGAAAACCCGCGTTGAAGGCGTCTCCAGCGCCGGTAGTGTCAACAACGTCCACGATGTAAGGCTTTATGAAGTGCTCCTCCGTTCCGTCGGTTACGTAGCATCCTCTCCCGCCAAGCTTTACGGCGACAACGTCCACACCCTCATCTATGAGGAACTTGGCGCCCTCCACATATCCCTCTATACCCGTTAAGAGCCTGAGCTCAGCCTCGTTAAGGAGGAGCGCGTAGCATCTCTTCACGATCGGCTTGAGCGCCTCGAACCCCCTCCTAGCGTATAGGGCGCCAGGGTCAAGCGTAACCTTGACATCCGGCAGAGCCTCTACAAGCCTCTTCTGCGCCTCGAAAGGCCGGTCTCCAATGAAGGACGTTAGGTGAAGAAACTCGGCCCCAGCCGCGTACTCCACCTTAACCTCCTCGGGGTCTAGGAGGTCGTTGACGCCGGGGTCAACGTAAAGGGCTCTCCCACCCTCCGTGTCGACGTACCCCATCACAACTCCGCTTCTCCCACGCTCCGAGATGACGACGCCCCCAGTGTCTACGCCCTCACACCTAAAAGCCTCGAGGAGAAGCGTTCCCTCCCTATCCTTGGCAACCTTCCCTATGTAACCCGTCTTAACGCCTAATCTAGCCAAGCCTACGGCTGTGTTAGCGGCTGAGCCTCCCGGACACTCGGTGAAACCCGTTATGTAGCTCTCCTCGTCGGCTCCAGCTATGCGGTTAACCTTGTAGAGCCTATCTACGTTGAGGGCTCCGAAGCAGACGACCTCGAATCTTCCGGAGCCTTCATCACCGTGCTTAGCCAGCCTCATGAGAACAACTCTCTCAGGTGAATCTTGTATCTCCCGAGTCTCCCCCCGTAGTTCCCCGCTGAAACCTTCAAGACTCCCTTCACGGAGCATACAGCCTCGATCCCGGCCTTCATCGCCTCTTTTACGGCTTCTAGGGAGGTCCCGTTTATCACGATCTCAGGTATGTATTCGACTCCCTCCGGGACCTTCGATTCGGCTCCAAGCCTTTTCTTCAGGCTTGGACAGTACGGATGGTTGGTTGTGGGGCCTATCCACGGGAACTTGGTCTCGGGCTTCGAGCCGGCTGAACAAACGTCGAAGGGTGTGACTACCCCCTCAACCTCATGTATAGCCTTTAAGGCCTTCTCGCCGGCCTCCTTCACGGCCTCCCGGGACTCGCACATGTACCAGAAGTTTCCGCCGGTGACTCCCTTACCGTATCCTAGATACCGCTCTATCAAGAAGTCTGGAACCATTATCGGGACGACTATCATCTCCCGGCCGTAACGGTTCTCTATCCACTCGTAACCGTCTCCGCAGTGGCCTATCCGCTCCATAGTGTCAACCCTGCCGATCGGCTCGAGGCAAGCGTCGAAGACTGATGTGAAGGGCTTAACGAGTATATCCTGCCTTATCCTGTATGAGACCTCCCTGTAAAACCTGTCGACGATCTCCTTTAGGGGCTTATCCTCCCTGAACGCGCTCCAGAACTGTAGGATGGCGCCTACCCTCCCGTCGGGGGTCTCGTCTTCCCTGAGCATCCTCTCCACCCCGCCTTCGATCCTACCGATGACTATGGAGGGTGTGGCGGTCGCGTCCTCCGCGGCTCTCTTAACAGTCTCCTCGTCGTCGGCCGTGACGATCACCCGGAAGTAGAGCCCGTCGAAAGCCTCAGCGTACGTGTCTAAAATCTCAACGCGCCCAAGCTTCATAGTTAGGCCCTCTTAACTCTAGTAAGGTGTATAAGTCTCTTATATCCCTAGAGATTTAGGCTGGAGTTCACCCAAGCATCCCTATGGCTTCCCCTCTAACGGTCTTCCTGAAGGCACTGCTCTCCTTCATCAGCCTCTCTCTGTTCTCTGAGGTTATCAGCTCTACTCTCGGAGGCTTTTCTCGGTACAGATCCTCCAGATCCTTTATGAGGTTCGGGTTGCAGATCCTCCTGAGAGATCTTAGGTTCCATTCTCCTACGAGTTCGATTGTGCCTTCCTTACCGAGCTTGTTGAAGGCTTCCGCCAGGATCGAGGTTACGACCGTGTGGTGTGAGAGGACCGCGATCTCCGCCTCCCTCACCGCGTAGGAGTTTCCGTTGAAGCTGACCGTTAAGCCTCCACCTTCCCTGACGAGCCTAAAAGATTCAACGTCCGTTATGCTGTCCCCCACGTAGATTATCTCTGAAAGGTCAACCTTCATCTTGGAGGCTATATCCCTAACCGCGTTGGCCTTCTCGTATCCGCCAACCGGGTTGACCTCCCTCAGCATCCTACCGGAACTCATCCTAGGAAGTTCGATCCAGAAAATCTCGTCTAGGCGCTTCACGGTCTCTACGTCCCTCTCCGAGAGGTCTTCTAGGGACTCAGCGCCCTCCGGAACCTCGATCACAGGCATCTCGGATATCTCCCTCGCGATCTCTTTTAGGCGTTCAACTTCATCCTCGCCCAGTCTGTACCTGTCCATCTCAAGCCTTGTGCAGTATGTGTTCTCGAACGGGAACCCAACGGCCTCACAGAGCGCCGAGATATAGTGTTCGTAGCTTGTGCTGACGATGAAGGAGGGCATGAGTCTGGAGACGAAACGTAAGGTTTCAGCTGCTCCCGGAACCAGCAGTATGTTCCTGCTTGAGTATCTCCTCATCCCTTCGTCGCTTGCCCCGTAAGCTCGGAGGAATGGGAGGATAAGCCTCAGGGTGTCCCCAGCCTTGTAGCCCGGCCTCTTCACTATGTCGGCTAAGACATCGTCGTATCGGCTCACTACGGTGAAGAAACGGTTTCCACGCGGAATGTAATAGCTCGCCAACTCAAAGGCGTTGTCGTTCTTTGAGATGGGACCCTCACAATCGGTTACGAAGACCCTCATCTACGTTTTCACGGAAAAATGTTCAGTAACCCGCCAAATTAAAGTTACTCTACGCCCATTCCAAGAGAATTTAAGGCAGAAACTCTCCTCGGCGGACACCGTTAAGGTTGCGTGTTCCCTGCTTATCTCCGTAACCGCGAGAAGTAAGGTGTTATCAAGACTAAAGATTCATGTTCCCCCTCCTGTTTCTGAAGCTTTATATGGCCTCTCGGGATAGAAATTTCCGTTAAAGGTGGAAGACCTTGAAGGTGAATAAGCTTAGGGTTTTACTCGATAAGGGTGAGCCGACGCTTGGAACCCGCGTCCTGATGGTCTGGCCGGGCCTAGTTGAGGTTCTGGGCTACACCGGCATGTATGATTACGTTGAGTTCTTAGGCGAGTACGGCCCTTACACCCTCCACGACCTCGACAACTTTGCTAGGGCAGCTGAGCTCGTAGGCATCTCCACCATGATAAAGATCGATCAGGAGCCGAGAACATATATAGCCGGCAGGGCTCTTGCATCCGGAATAGAGAACTTCCTCTTCGCGGATATAAGGACGGTTGAGGATGCAGAGGAAGCCGTTAAGGCCGTTAGGGCTGAGCCTAAAGGGAAGAGCGGCTACAGGTCGGATCGGAGGGTCGGATACGTCTCCAAGAAGGCCTCGGCCCAAGACATTGTGAAGATGTGCGACGACGCCGTTGTAGCCTTGATGATCGAGAAGAAAAGCGCCGTTGAGAACTTGGAGGAGATACTCTCCGTGGACGGCATAGACATGGTTCAGTTCGGCCCGGCGGACTACTCCCTGAGCATAGGACACCCCGGAGAGAGAAACCACCCAAAGGTTAAGGAGGCGGAGCTGAAAACGATAAAGACCGCCCTGAAGATGGACGTAGCTCCGAGGGCTGAGATAAATACTCCTGAAGAGGCTCAGAGGTACATAGACCTTGGAGTGAGGAACTTCAGCCTCAACACCGATCTGAAGATATTGTACACTTGGTGGAAGGAGAACGGGGCTAAGCTGAGGAGGATTCTCTCAAATCTTTAGGAAGCCGCGTAGCTGTTCTACTCAAGGGCCGAGAGGGACTGGAGGCTCTATCCCTTCGATCTTGAACCGGTTAAGTTTCACGTATTATTTTCCCAGCGCTTCTACGTAGACGTACTTGAGCGCTTCGTCTCCAATGGCTTTGGTTGAGTGCTCCATCCCGGTTGGGATATAGACTACGTCTAAGGGGCCTACCTCCCTCTCCTCGTCTCCAATCTTGACTATACCCCTGCCGCTGATGACTATGTAGAGCTGCTCTTCCTTCTCGTGTTTATGAGGCTCAACCACCTGGCCTGGTTCGAGAACCCTAACCGCCACTATAAGCCTCTTAGAGCCCACTGTAGCCTCATCAATAACTCTAGCTTCGTCCGGAAGATTTGCAAGGTTCACGACATGCATCGAGGGTTCACCTAAGACCCATTCGCTTCAGGGTACTAATAACATTATCGCGTTATGAAGAATCGTTGAGGAGCAGTTGTTGAGGTATCTTCTTGAGCGGCTGATAGGGTGCATCTAAGAACTTCACGATTTTCTCCGCCTTGGCTCTTCCCAGCCCCTTCACCGTGGAGAGTTCAGCTATCGAGGCTGTGAATACCCTCCTGACTGTTCCGAACCTGCGGAGCAGTCTCTCGGAAATTTTAGGGCCGACTCCGGGGAGGCTTGAGACTTGAAGTATCTGCATCTTCTTGAGGTCGCTTATCCTCGGCTTCTTCCGAACCAGAGGCCTGAGGGGTTTGGCGTCGACCCTTCTCTTCGCCAATGCATAGATGAAGTTGGCGGTCTGGAACTCGTCTGGCGTGAAGAAAGTATGCAGTCCGTAGCCAAACGCTAAGGCTGTTATGGCTCCCCAGAAGGCTTGAGGCTTAATCTTCCTCCCCAAAAGTGGGAGGATGTCTCCTTCAACTATGAGGATCGGCCTCTCGTACGCCTCGGAGAGGCGTTGAATTTGATCAAAGATTCTGCCCGAATAGAGGGAGCGGACGAAGTCGCGGACCTCCTTACGTTCAACCGCGTACTGCGAGACTATGTAGTCCCCAACCTCAAGAACCCTATACTCAACCATAACGTTGAACGTTCTGAGAATGTCGGGAACGTGGGAGGGCCGCTCCCTCTCATCAACTATAATCCTTATCTTACGGGTTCTTGACACGGCTATCACAACCCAGCCTTTCCCGGATGCGTGATGCGAACCGGTTCACCCACTCCGCATCCAAGGGTCTGAGAGGCGTTGCCCATGTTCACTGAGACCTCTAGAAAACCTGTGCCTCCGATGAGCGTGAGTATCTCCCCGGGAGCCGCCTCACCGTAAGCCGTGCAGAGCCTTAAGTCAAGCTTTCTCCCACCGATCTCAACCCTGAGGCTTCCACCCTCCTCAATCCCTACCTCAAGAAGGTTCTCCAAGGAGATGTTCGTCACAAGGTTCCCGAAGTCGTCTACGTGAACCACTTCACCTAGAACATTACGTCCGCTGACCCTAGCCTCCGCGAACTCTGGAACAACGGGGTCACTTACTTCGGGGCCGAAGAGGCTTGGGGGAACCCCGAGAGCTAGGTGAGCAGCAGCTGGGCTGAAGACGTCGCGGCCATGGAAGGTCCTCGAGATTTTCTGGAGCATGTACTTCCTGTTCTTGATCTCGTAAATGTGGAGGATGCCTTCTCTCTTGGCTGAGAGCATGAGGACTCCGTTGTCGGGCCCCACATAGAAGCTACGTTTCGCTTCAACGATTATGGGCCGCCTCTCCGTCCCGACCCCGGGGTCCACGACGGCGACGTGAACTGTTCCGGCTGGAAAGTATGGAGCTGCTTGGGCTAGGATGAAAGCGCCCATGCGGACATCGAACTTCTTAACCATGTGGCTCACATCCACGATCCAAGCTTCTGGGCAGATCGAGAGGATGACGGCCTTCATCTCCGCGACGTAAGGGTCCTTTAAGCCGAAGTCCGTGAGCAAGGTGACTATCGGAGGCCTCAGCCTCTTAGCCCCGCCGATTAACCCAGCCAAACCCGACACTCCTTCCCCAGTTTTATTTCAGGAACTAAGACCCGTCTCTACTCAACTATAAATATGGAATTGAAAATATTAACTAGACTATGGCCGCGTTGCCATCCAACCCGTTTAAAGGAGCGATGGAGATGGGTAGAGATTCACCCGATAGATGCCTGATAATGGTTCCAGGCCCCACGAACGTTCCGAGCCGCGTCTTGAGGGCTATGATGAAGCCTATGATAAGCCATAGGGGGCCGGAGTTCAGAACCCTATACAGGGGTATACTCGAGAATTTGAGGTACCTCTTCCAGACGGAAGGCGAAGTCTTCGTTCTCACGGCCTCCGGCACGGGAGGAGTTGAATGCGCCGTCAGCAACCTCGTGAACCCCGGCGATAAGGTTCTCATCCCCGTCTTCGGGCTCTTCAGCGAGAGGATGAGGGAGAAGATCGCTAGGAGGGGAGGAATCCCTGTCGAGGTCAAACTCGATTATGGGGAGGCGCCCACAGCCGATCAGATAGAGCAGATGCTAGAACTCGAGAAGGACGTGAAGGTCATAGCCATAGTCTATAACGAGACCTCGACGGGAGTCACTGTGCGCGACCTCCCGAAGATAGGGAGGATCGCTAAGGAGAGAGGTATCCTCCTCCTCGTAGACGCCGTCTCAATCCTTGGAGGGGACAAGCTTCCGGTAGACGAATGGAACGTAGATGTCTGTGTGGCTGGAAGCCAGAAGTGTCTAGCATGCCCGCCGGGTCTCTCCCTGATCTCGGTGAGCGAGAGGGCTTGGAGACGGATCGAGAGGACGGAGAGACCGTTCTACTACGACCTCGTCGCGATGAAGAGTTTCCGGGAGCGTTGGGAAACTCCTTTCACGCCGGCGATCCCCCTCTTCTACGCCCTCGACGAAGCGCTGAAGATTATACGGGAGGAAGGCCTCGAGAAGCGTTTCGAGAGGCATAGGGTCTGCAGTGAAGCCTTCTACAGGGCCATTGAGGCTTTAGGCCTCGAAGTCTTCCCGCGGAGGGACGTCCGATCTAACACCGTGATCGCCTTCAAGAAGCCCGCTGGAGTGGACGGCGCCGAGGTTCGTAGGTTAATGAGGGAACGGTACAAGGTTGTTATAGCTGGTGGAGCTGGGAAGGTTAGAGACCTCATTTTCAGGATAGGATGTATGGGCGCGGTCTCATCTCCGGACGTGATAAGGACGGTAAGCGCCCTCGAGAACGCTCTAGCCGACGTTGGATACCCGGTTGAGGTTGGGACAGGCGTAGAAGCGGCTAAGAGCGTTCTCTTTTGAAAAGTCTTAAAAACCTCAGGTAGAAAGATG
>Ga0209410_1000181_pt1 | contig 26512 bp, 49 predicted proteins | sample Mar14436cmmetaG_FD_184135 | JGI IMG/M metagenome (GOLD analysis project Ga0209410, IMG submission 184135) | Marine hydrothermal vent microbial communities from Guaymas Basin, Gulf of California to study Microbial Dark Matter (Phase II) - Marker... ... | reverse complement strand
CTCCCCCCACCCTGCTTCCTTATGCCTTATGAGTTATGAGTGCATAAGTTGGAAGTGCGTAACTTCTCACTGCGTAAGTTATAAGTTAGAAGTTATAAGTTATAAGTTATAACTGCATCACTGCATCACTTATAACTGCATAAGTTGGAAGTGCATAAGTTATAAGTGAGGTTTGCCGACCCCGCCAGCCGAACCCCTGCTTCCGCCGCCGACCACCGCTGAAGCCGACGCTGACGCCGTTTTTGCGTTCTCGCATGAATGAGTGCGCCCGCCTGCACGGCGGTAGAGTGCTAAAATATGGATGTCAATATAGAACTATAGGGGAAAGCTTTAAATAACCTTCTTTTCATATGGAATCTTTCTCTATATCTCATCCCATCTCATCTCATCTTTATTATTAAGATTAAATTAAATTAATTAATATATTTCAGAGGAAAAATTTTTGTGGGCGAATGATGGCATAGGGTATCTCATCTTTCTTTTTCAAAGAAAAATTTCATAAAAGGAAATTCTTAAATACTCATGAAAAGGAGGGGAAAAACGAGGTGAGGGGTGAAAATGGGGCGTCCTGGGCGACCTGCGAAATTGCGGGATGCGAGGTTCGTGGGCATTCTCATGGAGGAGGAAGTCCTTCGGCGCATTGATGAGAAAGGCATTGAGCGCTCGGATTTCATAAGAGGGGCGGTTGAGATGGCGTTGAGCGCCGATTCCTTAACGGAAGTCTTAAGGGAAAAGGAGCGGTTGCGGGAGGAAGTCAAAGCACTTCGTAGGGAATGCGAGCTGAAGGACAGGCGTATTCGTGAGCTTGAGCGAGAGCTTGAACGCTCAAGGGGCATAATAGCGGAGATGGGCGGGAAGTTAGTCCGCCATTCTGAGAAGGTAAAGAAATTGCGAGAAAAGGTGGATGCGAAGAAGTATAGGACATCTGTTGGCTATCTCACCCTGGAAGAAATAAAGCGGTTATATGAGGAACGAAAGGATAAAATCACAAATCCACAGGGCTGGCTCTCGGCAGTGCTATATGATAATCCGATTGCAATTCGTGAGGTTGCAGAGGCTTTAGGCTTCCAAGATTCTCCCCCTCAAACATCAACGCCCTTAACGCCATCGCCTGCTGTCGTGATTGTGGGTGCTGCTGAAGATGCTGCTGAAGATGCGGAGAATGCGGAAAAGGAGCGAACAGAGAGGATGTTGAAGGCTCGTGAGGTTCGTCGGCATCGTAGGATGATTGAGGAATTAGATTTCAAGGCACTTGCGAAGGAATGGGGATGTTCAGAAGAGGAGGCACGGAGGATTGTGGCGGAGAGGTTTGCATCATCCTCTCTACCTTCTTCACCGCCATCATCACCCTCTTCGGAGACGGAGGGAATGAACTCATCGGAATTAATAAGGAGGGCAAGGAGCATCTTGGAGGGTTATTGAAATTATAGAGGACTATTTAGTCCTCCTTATTATTTTTATTCTTCTTCCCTGCCAGTCCGAGCTTGCGGAGTTTGCCGTAGAGGGTTTTGTAATTCATTCCCATCAATTTTGCAATATCTGAGATGGAGATGCCGAGCTCCAAATAGCGTTTGATTTTCCTCATCTCTTTGTCTGACAATTCTACGGATGGACGACCAATATGCTTCCCCTGTGCTGCTGCTCTCCTTATTCCTTCAATAGTTCTCTGCCTGATTAGCTCACGCTCTCTCTCTGCAGCCCACGCTAAAAATGTAAGGATAAGGTCTCTGATAGTTCTCTCCTGCGTATTCAGAAATTGCTCCTTCTCGCTGACGCTGAAAACCCTCACATTCAGCTCCTTCTCAAACTTCCATATCATCGTCACAGTATCAGACATATCTCGCCCTATGCGTGAGATTTCATAGACATAGAGGTTGATTTCCTCGTTCTTATCTGACCGCCTGATTTCGTGAATGAATTTCAGCATCTCCGCAAACCCTTTCCTTCGCTTTGCTGGAATCGCCCCGCTCACGCCGACATCAACGAAAAATCGTATTTCCTTATCCTCGCCGACAAACCTCTTGATTGCTCGCATCTGATTCTCTGGATTCTCCTCCACTCTTGAGACCCTCACATACGCAATATTCACTCCCATTTCTTCCCCCACCTATCACTCCTCTCTAATTCTTAAAAAGGTTTTCGGCGGGAGAGAAATTCTCTGAAAAAGGGTTTGTTTTATTTATAGGATGTATTCTCTGAAAATGCCCACTTTTAAGAGCGTGAGAATGCCCCATCTGCTGAATGCAAAAAATAGAGAAGAGATGTGATAAAAATCTCGCCGCAGAATCAACCTTTAGGGTTATATGCTCGTCTGTCGGAATGCCTGCAGAAATGCCGAAAGCGTCATCCTTTGAATGCTAATTTCCATCCCTTCAAATCACCGTTTTCCTTTAGTTTTTGCAATATTTCAAATGCTTTGGCATCGTATATCAGCAGTTTTCTTTTTCCCTTTTTAACCTGTCCTTTTGAGAACGACCACGCATAAGTTTGCCACTTCCCGTTAGGTGGCTTGCACAGTATCAGTTCAGAATGCTTCAGCCTGCCAACATCCTTTATCCTAAACTTCCATCGCCTCTTTGTCTTTGGTGATGCCCTATGATAACGCCTCCATAAATCGCCGACATGCACCACTGTCCTGTTCGCAGTCTCCTTTACTTTGGGCATTTCTACAACACCACCGATAACACCTATAACACATTCATCAGTGTTGGCTCAACTTCGCTCTTCCTTGTATGAATGCGCACATTCCTCGCATCTTTAGGCAGTTCCACGACCTTCGTTACCTTTACAGTCGCCTTACTTACCTTATATCTTTTCCCCCTTCTGTGTGCTGTGAATGCCCTTCTCGGATTTTCATAAATGATTTTGAGTCCATGCACCCTCTTCCCGAATCTGTTCTCAAATGTCCCCCTCTTGATTTCAATAACCGTCCCTGAAACATAAATCCTTTTCACATGCGGTTTCCATCTTACCTTTCCGCCTCGCACCCTGTCTCTGCTCTCATAATAAATATAAAGGGTTTTTGTTCTGCCTCTGTATTTGGCTGTTGTTGGACGGTATTTTAGTGCCACCTCATAACATCACCTCCTTTTCCTCCTTTTGCTACTCCCCCTCTTCTTTGATGTTTTACGCTTTTGAGTTTGCTTCCTCTTTCCACCCCCTTTCTTTCTTCCCTTTGACTTTGATGGTGATGTCTGCTCCCTTCCTCTCTTTCCTTCACTCTTTTTCCTCTTTTGCTCTGTCCTCTTCTCACTCTCTTTCTTTTCCTCTTTCTCTTTACGCTCCTCTGCCTCCCTCTCCTTTTGCTCTTTTTGCTTCTGCGTCTCCTTCCTCTTCTCTTCCAACTTCTTTAGCCCCTGTGCAAGCAATCTTCCGAGTGATGCCCAACCCTGACTTGCCTTCTCTTCCATGCTTACCATACTTTCCACACTCCACTTGCAATTTTCTCAAGGTATCTGCGATGCGGTTCGCTTAGGTTTTTCATACTCTCCAATCGCCTTTTTGCCTTTTCCCTGCCCCACTCATTCATTTTCTCTCTTATCTCCTCATCTGCGAGGAGTTTGTCAATATCCATTTCTGCCATATTGCACCACCCTTACAAAATCTTTCTTGGCATTGGCGGCTCTTTATTCACCCTCTTCACCTTTGCTTTTGTGTATCTGATGGCACTATTTCTATCACCCAATTGTAACGCTCCCGATATAGCATCAACAATTGCATCTCTCGCCTCTCTTTCCGATATAAAGACCTCACCGAATATATCTCTGCCACCAAGCACTACGATATATCCTCCTTTTCTGCTGCCTTTCCGCCCTCCGCCCTTGCTTTTACTCTTTGTTTTACTCCCTGTTTTCCTACTCTTTTTACTTCTCCCCCTCTTTCTTGCCATTCCACATCACCTCTTCCTCTTTCTTGACCTCTTTCTCGGAGTAATACTCTCCTTATATCTCCTCCCACCAATTCTCAATTCTTCTAATCGCTTGTTTGCCACTCTCGCAGTTTTCGCATACTCCTCTTTTGCCGCTTTCCGCATTTGCCTTATCTTCCCTCTGAATGCCTCTTTCCATCGTGGTGCGAAGGTGAGAATGTAAAGGTAAAGTGAGCGACGCAACAAATCATTAATCATCGCCCTTGTTGTTGCCTCCGTTTTTATCTGCTCTCTGATATGGCAGTTGATTGCTCTAATGTCCTTAACTCCTCTCACAGCACCATATTCATGGTAAGACTTCTTCACAAGCACAGGACATTTTGCTCCTCCCACTGGAAATCACCTCCTCCTTTTAAGATATTCCCGCTCTCTCTTTGTCAGTTTCTTCCCCTTTCTCACCTTCTCCATTATTTTTCCCATTGTTATCCTTTTACTCCGCTTCTTTCTTGCCATTTCACATCACCCCCTTTTCCTATTTCTGCCAGCATTATTGCTGGACTTTGATTTTGGCGATATGAGATACCGCTTGCACAGAGGGCATTCCTTCGGATTTTCCACCCTTGCATACCACTCATACCCGCAAAACGGACATCTCACCCTCTTCCCCTTTCTCCTCATTTTCTCTCACACCTTCTTTCACTCCTACTATTAATATTATTTTCGGAGGGATTTAAAAAAGTCCCCCTCATTTTAAAAATGAGTGCTTTTCCCTCGCTATATCACTTTAGCAAATCCTTTACTGGAATCCCTATTTTTCTGTCCAAGACTTCAATCGTTTTCTGCATACCTTTCACCAAGTTACCCCGCCCCCCTCTCCATCTGAACACAACTTTCCCGCTCTCGTCATCCACAATCACGATTTCCACCGAGTATGGCACTTTCAGTCGTTCCAATACCTCCTTCACTTCCTCCTCAATTCTCTTCTCCTCTCCCATTTTTCAATCACCTCCTCTAATTTCAGGTCTTGCCCAATACTCGCTCCAATCAAGTTATCGGGAAACGCAAGGCAGATGCAAGTCCATGCGAGAAGGAAGAGAGTGAATGCAAATCCGAAGGAATGCTGAAGGAAGAGTATAATGCTCTTGAATCCGATGGTGAATGCAAGCGTCAGCATCGTTATTGCTCTCACACCCTCCTCTCTCATCTCACCCTCACCAACGACAAGAAAACTCCAATAGCCATCGCCAGTATCACTACCAACGCAAGGTATGGCAGAAATGATGTGAGCGTTGGAATGATTGTTGAGGTATTTGCAAGTGATGTATTCGCTTGTGGCTCTACTGGAATTTCGCTCCATGCTATTGAGAGTGTGAATACTGCCACTACTATGAACATCAAAATCAGAATTGCAGAAACAAAGCCAATTCCTTTCATATCTCACCACCCCCTTCTCCCCACTCATTCCAGAAATCTTCTTCCCACTTTGGCTTCTTCCTGATTGTGGATGTGAGCATTCTCAATACTTCCACCAGCATCAGTGCAAAGGTGAAGAAGAATGCAAACAATAAAAGGTATGAGAGTGGTGATGCATAATAAATGGAGTATTTGTATGTGAATGCTGTGAAGAGGAGAGTGAAAATTGATGCAATTATTCTTGTTGTGGATGTTGTTGCAGACACAATCATTAGTAGTGAGAAGGTGATAAGGAGAAGTATCATGAAGAATGAGAATGGTGGAAGTGTCTGTGCAATATCCACTGCATAATCGCTCTCATTTGAGGCATTCACCACTTTTATCATGTGCATCTCGTTCTCGTTGATATTGCTCAACAGATACTCACCTATGCAAGATGCATTTGTCATTACCGTTTCGCCATCTACACTTACATTCACGGTTGCGTTTGGATTGGTGCAGTTCCATTTCCAGAGGATATAGGTAGAGCCTAATTCATGCTCAATAATGATTGCTTGTGTTGGTGCTATCGCCAGAATGCTGAAAAGAAGCAGAAGCAAAATCAACCTTCTCATTCTCTACCACCTCCTTTCATCACGAAGAGTGCAATTGCAAGCAATGCAATTCCAAATCCCAAGCCAAGCACAAGCCCCTCACCTATGTCGCTCTTCCCTTTTCTCTCCTCCTTTACCTCAATAATTCCTTCTCCTCCAGTTTCTTGCTCCTCTGCCTTCTTAAGTGAAATTTGCCAATCAATTGCCTCTGTCGGTGTGAATTGCATAGTGTATGTTTCATACCCTTCTTTCTCAATAACAAGTGTATGCGGTGAGAAATCCACTAAAGTATTTCCATGTGCTTGGTCATAATATCCTCTTGTTACAATTTGCTCTGGAATTTGTCCATTTGCATCTGTCGTGTCCTCAAATTCAAGGCATCCACTCCTGTTATATACACTCACTTTTGCACCACTGATTGGATTCCCCTCCTCATCTACAACCTTCAGATTGTAGGTGTATTGGCGATAGATTTTTCCATTAGAGTTCCAACCCCAAGAAAATGTCCATTTACATTCGGTATTGATTGCATGCAAGTTTCCATTAAAGTTGTATGTTTTGAAAGATGTTATCTCATCAATTAGTTTAAGGTTTTTTATAGTCTTATCTCCTGAAATACTATAAAGATTGATGGCATACCAAGCATTAGATATGATAATATCGTTAGCATAAGTAGGGATAAATCTCAATCCGTAAGTTGTAGACTGAATTGTAGTTCTGTATATGTCTATATGCGACTGTCCTGTTATACGGGAAGAAATAATCACAGAATTCCAAATCTTATGACCAGAACCATACAAGGTTATTGATGCACTATTCTTTGCTTTAAGCAAAGATGAGTAAATTTCTATCGTTCCCCCATCATTACAGAAGATGAGATGATGATATTCGTTTGCATCATTATAAAGATAGCATCCATTTCTTGTAGTTCTTTTTTCCTCATTTACTACACATCCTAATCTCAAATGTCCATTCTTTTGAACATAGATATCGTGTCCATTTCCTGAAAAAGATATTGCTTTATTTTCATCTGCAAGCCAAGTTTCTGTGCTTCCATCACCTATTTGAAGTCTGCAAGCGAAGTAATATTGATTATTCCCCTGCTTACTTACCACTCCCCACTGACCCTGCACTAAGGTATAATCAAAACTTCCACTACCATTTACACTAATTACTTGCGTCTGTGTTAGTTCAGTCCATACTTCGTTTGAGTAGTAAGTTCCATCACCTGTAACTACAATATCTTCTGTCTGATTATTACCCCCTTCATCCTTTCCTATCAAGCGAATAGTGGCATTTACAAATCCATTCCAGTTTGTGATTTCAATCCATAGGTCATGTTTTTCACCTCCCATTATTTTCTCATCGCTGGGACGAAGGCTATATGAATTATCAACGGGGTCAGTATCCGTATTGTTTACACCGCTACGACTGATGAGTGTGAGAGTGCCTGCTTTATCGGCTTGGTAAATGTCTTCAAAGGTGCATGGAGAACTCTCACTAAATCCTACTACTTTGATAGTGTTGCTACCAACATCATAAGTGATACTGCCTGCCTCACATCCACCTATGCCAAGCAAAAGGAATGCAAATGCAAATACCAATACAATTTTCCTCATATCATCACCTCCTCGCCTTGATTATGGTGTAGAGAGTGCCTGCAATTGAAATCACCAGCAAAATATAGGCGATGTGCTGTGCTGAAGGTGGCAGTAAAACAATCAATACGCTTCCACTAATCATTCCCACTATTGATGGAAGCATCACATCCTCTTGCCTAATCCAGTATGCAAGGAAGATACCACCAAAGAACATAGCCCAAAACATGTCTGTGAGGAGTGAGGTATAAACGCTTGGAATTGTTTCTCCCAATTTTGAGATGTTCAGAAGATTTCCACCTTGCATGAGGTTATTGAATGGTGCTGTGAAGTTCTGCTCCACCAATTTCTCCTCCTTTGAGATATTCACGCTCATTACATTTGAGCAATTCTCATTATCACATGCCTTGACATAGTAGGTGTTGTTTGGCTTAAGGAAGGTTGCAGTGATTGTATACGTGCCATTTCCTTGATGTGAGTAAGCGTAAGGGAAAGATTTATTGGAGGGACTGACAAAAATGTAGCCACTTGAAGTTGCATTTGCAATTGTGATTTTGATTTGTGTCTCTGTTGCTGTGATCTCTGTAATGTCAATTGCCTGTGCTGTTGCTATGAGGAAGGTAAGAATGCCAAGAATGCAAACTCCTCTCCTCCACCATTTCCTTCCTCTCTCTTCCATTTCTCCTCACTCCATATACTTCACACTCCTTCCTGACAAGAACTGAATTATTGCCCACATATACACCACATACACTACTCCTTGCAACAATAAGGCAATTTCACTTGGCACTCCTAAAACACTTGTGAGAGGAATGTAGATGGCAACAATCGCAACAAGCATATTCAGGAACATGGAAAGTGCTTTGAACAGCATATCAGTTGCCAACATAACTTTGTCAAAGATTGATTGTGATGCTGTTTGATTTTCTACTTCTTGCAAATTCCAATCTGCTGGTGTTTGGACTGCTGATGCATCTACATAATTGACTGGAAAAACATGAAGGGAGGAAACAAAGCCAATTGTTGCTTCCAAACACACCAAAAATAACAAGATGTCATATGCCCTCATCTCACACTCCCACCTCCTTCTCCCTCTTGCTCATATATGCAAGAATTCCCAAGCATAAGGCGATGATGATAATGCTGATGTTTGGAAGCCATCCGATAAACGCAAAGATTAAGGAGATAATAGGAATTGCAACATAGCCAAATTTCACTGTTGTGAAGGAGAACATAGCAGTGAGGAAGAGAATGATAGCAATTGCAATCCATGTGCAGTATGCTCTTGAAATGCCTAAATCCAAGAACCAAGCAATCCTCAATACTCTGCTCCTTCCCATCTCTCCAAATCTTGAGTGAAAGGCAGAATAACCCCATACATATTCCTCTCCTGCTTTGTATGGCACAGTATAACTCACAGATATGTTAGAGGTGTTGGTGAAATTCTGTGAGCAGAGGAGAGTGGTGGAGTTATACACAAAGAAGGTGAGATTTTGTGTTTGATTGAGGCTGTCGTTGTAGGTGAGTGAGAGATTGATTTCATCTCCGACAATCTCATAACTCAAATTGAATGTGATATAATCCTCTGATGAAACAATTGAGGAAGTTACTGGCGTCAATATCACGGTGTAATGGTCTGCTTTCGGATAAATCTTGATTGTCTTGTTAATTCCCAAACTCTCATTCACAAATCTCACTTCATACTCCACATTCTCCATCATCACAAAGGTTATTGCCCCTCTACTGTCAGTTGTGCCATTTAGAGTTTGATTTGTGTAATAGGATATGCTCTCATTCCTTATTCCAAACAAATTCAAAAGCCAATCCCAAGCACCCGTTGTTGTGGAGATTGGCGTCGCTTCCACATAAACATTTGCAAGAGGATTACCAAACACATCAACACAAGCAAATTCAACCTGATGAGGTGGATATGAGATGCCAACACCTTGCTCTGTCCCACCTTCAAATGGCGTAAGGTAAAATATCTTCTCCGTATCTCCACACACATACACATACTCAACACCAGAGTAATAGTTGTCAGCACCAACTTCTACTTTATGAATACCATATTCAACACTGAAATTGAGTTTACCTGTCGTTGTCCCCTTTTCCTGCTCTCCATCATTCAGAATTGCTCTGAATTCAAAGATTGTTGAGTGTGTCCCCGCATCTCTCGCTTTGATTGTGAGGTTATAAATCCCCCACATGAGGATATACACATACTCAATTTCTCCACTTGATAAATTCACTTCATAGGTTTGAGAGGATTTAAACTTCTCACGAGTTGCATTCAGGTAATATGTCCCTGGCGTCAAATTCTCAAATGCAAAATATCCCATACTGTTTGTCGTTGTGCTTGCGTTCCAAGTTTCATTCCAAATTCTCACCGTCGCATAGGAAACATTCTGGTGAAAAGGATATGACTGTGTCAGTCCAACAATTGCAGGTGCCGTTACATTTATGTGTGCTTCGTCAGGAAGGAGGAAAAGGTTAATCTCATACAATCCATTCCGAAGCGGTGTGAAGGTGAAATTATTATGTGTGTAATTTGTTTTTGAGGCATTTACATGAATTTCGTAATCAACTGCAAGGTCTTTGATTTGGTATGATGCATTCACGGCATCAGAAGTGGTATTTTTGCACCCAACATAATCCTGACAATAGGAGACAAATACAGAAGGTAATATCTCCTCGCCCTCTGCATCATAAGTTTTTCCCTCAACAAAAACTCCCTCTGCGACTTGGAAGGTGTCATAGGCGAGCAAAATCTCTGATGATGAACTCCTCTTTAATGATGCAATATAGAACTTTGGGTCAAATTCCTTCAATTCCACCTCAATCTCCCCATCTGCTTTTGTGAGTTGCTGTCTGAATACTTCTTCGCCATATACGCTCTCAATTACAAGGAAGTATTGGTGATTTGAGAAGTCAGGACTTGCGATATGGTAAGTGATTTTGGCAGTTTCAAGTGGTGTATAAACATCTTTCTCAACATTCACACTACATCCTGACACAGCATCATAATAGACGAACCAACTTGTGCTTAATGTCGCTCCATCTTTCTGTAATTCAATAAGATATGTGTCGTATGTGAGATTTGAAAGGGAGTATGTATGCCTCCAATATGCCGATGTTATGTTTGTAATATTCACAATCTCCCCACTTCCCATGTGCTTTATTGTGAGTGTGTATGAGTAGTTTCCAATTGGATATTGTTTAGTGTGGGATACAATACAAGCAATCTCAAAATTACTATAAACATTTGATATATCATGAGGACAATCAATCGCAAATGGTGTTAGTGTGAATACATCATGAAGTTCGCTACTGTCATAGCCACCGAGTAAAGTTATGCGTGTAATTTCACTTTCATGTGCTATTGATACCTCGTCATACTTTTCCCCATTTCTATAACATACAGCATTATCCTCTGTTATATAGCACTCGCAGAGCGTTCTTGTGTTTGTGCTACGACATTCAACCTCCTGCCCATCTGAAAACTCTATGATTATTTTTCCTCCATCTCCCCACATTCCATCCGCTATGTATGACACATCCCTGCCTGCGATACTATCAGTAGTGTTAATCCAAACATCGTGCTCAGTTGCATGCAAGTAAAGTTGTTTGTTTAAAGTTCCCCATAATCCTTCATTATGGGGATTGTTCCACTCAATACATGGATACTCACTGTCACAACATACATCACAATAGAGACAGTCGGTAGGGTCAGTTCCATTATGCCAGTTGAAGTAATCTCCTTTGCAATTTTTCAAACTCACCTTGTCTCCTAACACTCCCTCCACTCCTAATGTAAGAAAAAGTAAAATCAGTGTTAGGAGCAGAAATCTTCTCACCACTCTTCCTCCTCACCTCCTTGCTGGTAGTAAGTGTATTTATGCCTCTTCACAATATACTTGAACAGCCATACGAACATCGTGAAAATGAAAATGAGTGGGAGGTAGAAGAAAACATTTACCAGATTTGGCACAACTGTAAGTGCCTGTGCGAATGGTGATGTCTCGCCGATGCCAACTACATTTGTGAGAGGTGGTAGAATTCCGCACATTACTGAACCCACCAAAAAGAAGAAGATGATTGCAAATACAATATTCAGCATCACAACAAAAATTGCAGTCCCCATACCCATTCCTTCTTCATCATCCATTCATCACACCACCTCTCCGCTTCTCTTCTCAATTGCTCTTTTGATGAGCCATACCAACAGAGCGATAAAGGCAAAGAAGGGAAATGCATACCACGCCCTGAAGAGCCAGTTCATCGCTTGAGTCTGTGCGTTTGTCCATGATGTTGCATCCGCAATCACTGGAACGACATCCTTGATATTCTGCACAATTGGCGAGATGAAGATGTAGGCAAATGCTACCACGAATACCAAAATCACAAATACCGCAATTTCTCCTGCCTGTCCTTTATTGTTTAGCATTTGCTCTCCTCACCTGTGCCAATTCATGCACACTTCTTACCTTCTCCATATCCTCTTCTCCTCCTCCCTCTCTTCCACTTTCTCCCCCCTCTTCAACCTCTGATATTTCCTCGCCATAAACACTTTGATATAGGAGGGATGAGGCAAAGTCAAGTGCCTGTCTCTCAAGGTCTGTGAGGTCGGGTCGTTGTGCAAGGTTTTGCAGAATGGCGAAATACATCACAATTCCATCTCGTTCAGGAATTTCCATTTTCACATCTCATCACCTCCTCAATACTCCTTTCAGCAACTCTTCAGGAGTGGCTATTGGGGTGATTTTGAGGAATTTGCTTACCACTCCCTCCTCTAACATCTTTCTGAATTCAAACTCCCTCCTCTTTCTCCTCTTCCACTTTGGATATTCTGCTCTTGAAGTGAGAGAGAAGAATGCTGAACTCATACTTTTTCCTCCTCTACTTGCCTTACTCACACTCCTTGAGAACTTTGAAAACTCACTTCTGCTTACACTCCCTCTTGACATCTGCGAGACAACTGAAGAGGTTGATGAGAATGCTGAAAACACAGAGGAGGAGATTGATGTGAATGGTGATGTTGATTTTCTCGTGGATATTGAGCGAGAAACTGAAGGCCTTGGAGTTGTAGATATTACAGAACTCATAACACTTCTGCTTACTCCTCTGCTTACACTCCTACTTACCAATCCAGAACCCCTCACAGCATTTGAAAGTGAGGTGAAGGCACTCCTCACTGCTGGTGATGTTGTATGGAGAGAAGAGGTGAATGGCGATTTCACCGCAAACACTGATGCTGAAATTGCAGTTGATTTTCCTGCTACTCCAAGCGAAGGTCTCATCAACTCTTTCATACCCACGCCTTCAAATGCTCCGAGTTCAACTCTCACTTTTCCTTGCTTCTGCGCTTCTTCCCACATTTTCCTCGCTTTCTCTGCAACGCCCTCTCCCCAACTCTCAATCCATCTGTTCAATCTGAACTCCAATTCTGATGCCTTCCTTGCCTTGCCAAGCATTCTCAATCTCTCTGCTGTTGCTTTTCCTGCAAAGAAGTAGTCAAAAATATCTTTCACTCTTCCTGCATGAGCAGGTGCTATGTATCCTCGCACCTCACCAAACTTCACTGGCTTTGCCCTTAATTCAACTGCTCCACTAAACTTCCTTAACGCTTGCTCGGAAAGTGTTGTTGTCCAAATCTTCTCTTTTGTCTTAATGAGTTTTCCTGTTTTGAAGCCATAAGCAAGGTATCCTCCTTCCCTTGCAAAAATTCCTCCCTCTAATGAGATTTCACCAAATCCTATGGGATGGATGTCAAACAACTTCTCTCCTGACGACTTTACAATAACGCTCTCGCCTTCCACCTTTACCACTTCTCTTCCTGCCTTCTTGTTTATCGCCTCAGCAACTCTCCTTGCAAATTCAGCAGGATTTCTCACTTGCACATCAATATCTCGTGGTGTGCGTGGGAGTGCCTTCACCCCAAATTGCCTTCCAATCGCCTCCTGCATCACACTGCCATATACTCTTGCCTTTGCTCTCTTCAGTTCCTTGATTACGACATCGCCAACGCCTTCAGGAAGGTTATGCTCTTTCTCCACGACATCCCTTATAACATCTCCTAACTCACGAGGTTTTGCTCTCACTCCTTTAATGATTTGTTGTGACTTTATGCCCCACTCAATCTTTCCAAGTTCAAATGGTGCTTTTCTTTGCATGTATTCAAGTGCAATTCCTCGCTCAAATGGTGTTTGTGGTGTGTATGCTTCCATACTCAAAACTTCTCCTCTCCATTTTGGCATTCCAAGTGAGATTGGCTTGAATGCTCCACTCCCCCTCTCTACCAATCTCAATAGTTCAGATGCTTTACTCACAGAAATAACTTTTGGCTTCACAGGAATTCTTGGAATGAGTTTATGAAGCAGTGTTGGTCTTCCAACATAAAACTCTCTGATTGGCACTTTCACATAGGCGTATCCACCACCAACCGCTGGAACTTTGAACACTGTGTATTTTGGAAATAGTCGTGAGGAAATCTTCTCAACAAGCATCGCACCATGCGGAATTACTGCCTCAACTTGCACCCTTCCTTTCCACCTAATCTTTGCTAATGCCTCTGGTGAGATGTATGCATAAATCCTCGGCGCTTTCCTCTCAACGAAACTCTTCAGTGATGCAAACTTCTTTATCTGAAATCCTCTTGCACCTCTTTCTCTAATTGCTTTCATCACTTCTTTTGGGAGCCTCATTCCTTCTGCAAACTTTGGCAACTTTACACCTCTCACTTTAATTTTGTAGAGTGTTGGTGCTTTACCTCCTGCAATAATCTTTTCCCTCAAAAGTCCAATCTCTACTCCTCTTATTTTGAGGAAGCGAGGATATGCCTTTGGTGCAACATACAAGCCCTTTGTTGGTGATGTTCCTTCAAGCACCTCTGTAACTGATTTGAATGGGCTTTCTGATGCATGCCATACCTCTCCTTTTCTGAAGTATCTCAAGAGCCTTTCAGGTGTTGCTACATTTGGACGGAGCATAATCTCTGCTGGTCCTCTTGTTGTTTCTGTTGTGATGGCAATCTCTTCAGGATGCAAAAATCTTGGATAAAACACTTTCCTTACCGCTTTACTCACAATTGGAGGCTCTGCAAAACTCACAAGAGGTTTAAAAGTTGCCTCACCATGCAATTTCTTTATTTCAATTCCAAGTGATGCTATCCTCCCTCTCGGAAATTCTGCAACACTTATTGTCGGTCTCACAGGCAACTTCTTGTAGGCATAAGGAGCAAGTATTGTTGTTGCAGTTTCAGCACCAAACTCGTAAGGACGCTTTTTAATGTATTCTCCAGTTTCAATAAATTCCTTCTTTAGTCCTGAAGGTGTTGCAATTCCCTTAAATCCCATCCTCAAAATAGGAATGCCTGTGAGTGCAATAGGTGTTCTTAACAATCCACCAACAACACCTCTCTTCACTTGCTCTGCTGGTGAAAGTGGTGCTGGCTTTATCTCTTCAATTTTCTGTCTGTATGTTGTTATCTCAAATCCTCGCTCTGTTGGTCTTCTTACACTCCACTCTCTTATCCCTTCAGTTTTCGCAAACTTCTCTGGAGCAACTTTTGCAAGAACAGGTTGCACAACAATACTCTCATACTTCCTCTCTGCCCTTTCTGCAAGTTTTGATGCAAATCCTGTGATATAACGAATACCCATAAACACCTTCTGTGGTGTTGGCACTTGCAACTTTCCAGTGTAATACCACACTGGCACTCCCTCCCTCCTTAACTCGCCTCTGATTTGCTGTGAAAATCCCATAATATCAATTCTTGGAGGTGTTATTGTTGGTGGAGAGGGAGGTTTAACTACTCTTGCTGGTGTATGAGGTGGGAGTGAGGGAGGAGTAGGTTTTGGTGATGTTAGGGGAGTAGCATAAGGCATATACTTCCTTCCCCACTCTTCTTGTCTCCGCTCTAACCTCTCCATAGTGGGTTTAGGCGGTTTAAAGAATGTTGTCGTTATGCTTCGGAAGAAGTCAAAAATCACAGGCATTCACCCCCTTCCATCCTTGTCCCCTCATATTATTATCTTCTCCCTCGCATAATATAAACCTTTCGTTAAAACCCCTCATCCCCCTCATCACCGGTATGGTGTTACCACATTCCCCTCAATTACCCATAAATCCGACGAGAGCCATAGAGTTCCGCATCTCTCGCATCTCCACGAGCAATTGAAAATATCAAACATTCCTTCCTCAATCCTCGCAATCTCCGCCCCACAGTTAGAGCATCTCATCACCTTTGCGTTTTTGAGAGAAGAGAGGAATTTAAGCAAATCCCGCCTCACGGCATCATGATGCAATTTTCTCACCCCCTAATCGCCGACATCTCTCTCATACGCCCACCGCCTCCTTACCCCACCCCTTCTTCTGAAGGAATTTCTCTAAATTCTCCACTGCCTCTTCCAAATACTGCTCCCGCATCTCCAAATATTGATTATAGACATCGCTTGGAATTCGTAAATTGTAGTAATCCTCAAACACCCGCCTCACAATCAGCTTTCCAGAGGGCAAGAGAGAGGATTTGTAGCCGACGGCGACCCTATTATCCTTCGGCAACTTGAAAATCTTCACACGGTAAAATTCGTAACCTCTTATCGCCTTCAGTAAGTTTTCGGGATTTGGCGTTGTGATGAGAATGGCTTTCACAGCCAGTCCGACAACATCAAACAAATTTTGTAAATACTCTGCAAGTTGCCTGCTCCTGAAGAAGAGGTATTTGGAGCCATGCACTCCCGCATCATCCCAGCATATCACCTTCAGTTGCTTGCTTGCGGAGAAGTTCGTGAGAACACGCTCTTTAATTGCACCAATCAAATCTTCCAATGTAAAGAAGACATTATCTAATACCTTGTCCCAATCACGATAAAAGTCATACATCACCAATAAAGAATACATCGTTTTCCCGCTTCGCTGCATTCCGTAGATTATGGCACCTGTCATGTCGGAATGCTGCTCAATTTTCTGTGAGAGGGCAAACACATACTCGTTATCAGGTGCGATGAGTTTCCACCTATCAAAAAAATCCTTCATAGCATCACACCACCTCCCCGCAGCACGCCCCGCTCTTCAATTAGAAGCAGTCCCACTTCGTCCAATTTCTCAATCACATGCTGCACATATTCCCTCACATACCTCACTATCGCTGCCCTCTTCATTTCTTTGTATGTGGTGATACCCACTCTCTCTTTCACCCTCGCAATTCTGCTAATTTCTCGCTCCATCTCTTTCTCGCATCTCGCCATCTTCGCATCTATTTCCACTCTCCATGAGGGTTTCAATAATGCCTTCAAACTCTCCAATTCCTCCTTGCCATCGCCACCCGCATCTATACTGTCCATTATTTTCTGAATTTGAATGAAAAGTAAGTGAGGATATGCGAGTTTTGATATATACTTCTCCTCATATAGCGGGAATGCGGAGGAATACTCATCAAAGGTCATTCCTCATCCCACACCTCCTTATCTCTCTTTTCCTTTTCCGCCTTCGCTGTGAATTCCCTTAAGGCGGAGATTAATTGTATCACCGTCTCCTCATTCACGGGCGTTATCCCCCGCCTCATTTTCTCCTTTTCCCTCTCCCTCCTTCTACGCTTCCACTCCTGAAATCTCTCCCGAAATCTCTTCGCAAATCTCTCAAGCAGCCCCTCCTTACGCTGCTGTTTCTCGCTATTCCTGAGTGTTTTCAGAACTTTCTCCGCCTCCCTCCTTGTCGTGCAAAGGATACATTCGCCATTCAAATCTTCAACTTTCCTCACTTTTCCCCCTCTGTCGCAAATTGCAATCCATCCGCCATCCGAATTGATATGCAATGCGAGAACTGGTGTGATATATGCGTCGCCGTTGTTATTAATCACGCACCAGAGGTCAGGAAGAAGTTTATGATATGCTTCGTCCCATGCATTTAGAATATCCAGTCCTTTTTTCCCCATACCCTTCATTCTCTTAACAACCCCCTCACCTCCTTCACCTGCCATCTCGGAAGGATTTGATGCTTTCGCCTTTTGCATCTGATTTTGAGATGTCTGATTTCGCACCTCCCTCTCGTGTGTTCGCATGTGCATGTGAAGGGCTCGCTTATCAATCTCCTTTCCACAAATGTCGCATATCACCTTTGTCATCTCAAAATCACCTTCAAGATGGCTATGATGTTTCCTAAAGCATCAGTTAGAGTTAGTGCTGCAAATATACCCAAACTTATGAGGGAGGGGAAACTGAATAACTCCCGTGTTCGTGGATGTGTTCCTATGATTGCAACACCAACCCCCAAAGCAAATGTTATAAGAGAGGCAATAATAAGTGCGGGGACTATTCCATACTTTGCAAACATTTCTATCATAAAAGGGTTCTGTTCGGAGAGACCGAGATATGTAATTCCAATATAGGTAGTGAGTGATGCTACTACATCAAAAAGAAGGAAGAGGATGCACATAATCCAAATTGCTTTTCCCTTCACTTTCATCATTCTTACCATCTCTCACATCCCCCCTCATCCCATGAATGAGTGTGTTAAGATGAATAACACACCCAAACCCAAGCAACCCATGAAAATCAGCATTCCATACTTGATGTAATCCTTCACTTCGCTTCCCAAACTCTCTCTTATTGCACTCTCCAACACTGCTTTTGTGTGAGCAACATTTGCAGATGTGTATGCTGAAACTGTGTCAATCGCATTCGCAATCACTTGATATGTAAATTGTCCTGTCTTTGTCTTCATCTTCTCAATTTCTTCTCTATTCCTCTCTATGAACTTCAGCAGGTTTATCATCTTTTGCACCATTTCCTCATTATCAAGTCCTGTGTCTTGGAGTGCCTGACGCATGGCACGCTCTTCTATCGTTGCCCTCACGACTTCCTCAATTTCCGCATCACTAAAGTATTTCCCTTCTTTCCTCAACTGCTTCTTCAATTTCTCTTTGAATTCATCCTTCTGCTCCATTAATTTCCCCAAGTATTTCTCGTAGCGATTAATGACGAAGAAGGCAATATCTTCAATCCCGCTCACATCAATCTTATGCTCCTTCAGGTAGTTCTTGAATTGTGAGAACGCTACTGCCTCTCTCGTCGCAATCGTTTCGGGAATATTCACAAAGTAGTGAAAGACGGGAATTCTACCTTCCCACTTCTCAACTGTTGCCGATGAACCTTTAAATTTTATGCCGACATCGGCAACATACCAGTAATTTGTTGCTGAGGGATTTAATCGCCTCTCTTCTCTCGGAATATACGCTCTGACAATTCCTTCAGGATAATGAACTAACGCTAACGGTTTTCCTTCTCTTCTTGCTCGCCAGAATATGAATGCTTCAGGAGCATATCTTTTGATGGCGAGTGCAAACATCACCAAAGCCATAGATGCGAGTATCGCCCATAGGAGGAAACCGAAAAACAAGAATTCAGGAACGATTAGCATTTGTCATCACCTCCTCCTGAAGAATGGAAGAATGCCAAGAAAACTCCTCTGCGGATAGCGCTTCAATCTCTCCCTCACCTCATACTCATCCATTCTCATCAATTCCTCTCTCGCTACTATTTGCCTCTGTGAGACAAGTGCAATTCGCTCAAAACCATCCATGCTTCTCAACAACTTTGCTTGGAATTTGATTGTGATTAAGCCAACAATATGATGGAATTCTGGTGTCAAATCAAATTTTGTCAGTCCAAGTGGTAAGTCAGCATCAATCAAGGATTTCTGAATGAGAATGCGATGCAAATCCCTCTCTCCACGCAATCTTGTGATTGCAAATTCTTTATGCAGGAGGGTATATGCATACAAAATCAGTTTCTCCTTCGCTTTGATTGAGAGTGATGAACGAAGTATATATTCTGCGATTTCTCTTGTCGTGCTGTCCTTCAGAAGAGTGTCAAGGAAGCGAACAAATTCATTATCAAAGAGTATCTCATCTGCTCTAATGTGTGGTGTTGGTAGTCTGCCTTCAGGTGCTATCGCCTCAAGTTCATCAAAAACCTCATCTCCCCTTGTCCCTCTCTCCTCCTTTCTCTCTTCCTTCTCTTCCTCTTCCTCCTCATATCCGTATCCGCCCATCACACCCGCTCACCTCCTTCTTCCAATTTCACTATATATTCTCCACCTAACATCACCACAGTTACCTTTCTCTCAACCTCTAATTCAAAGACAATTGACTTCGCTGTCGGCGATGACGCTTGAATTGCTCTCGCAAGCATCGGAATTGATGCCATGTGTCCATCCGCATTTTTCAGAAATTCAATAATCTTTTGCCTCATTTCCTCCCTTTTCTCCTTCTTTAACCTCACTTTGCCTCACCCCCTCAGTTATAACCTCTCTGAAAACATATTTGAAGAGCCGACTGTTGAAAATGTCAATATTCATTTTTCATTCATCACCTCCAAAAGTTTGATAAACTTCCACTGTTCATTATTTACTTCTTTCTCAATCTCTTCAGTTATGACTTCTCTGAAAACATATCTGAAAAGCCACTCATTAAAGTCATCAAGATTGAGGCATACCTCATCCACATCATCGTTATAATGTTCGGCAAATTCCTTAAGAGTTTCTCCATGCCTTATCTCAACACTTGCAAGTTCAGGATGTCCTGCTACTAACAGTTCTGGCATATCACGATATTTCAGATAAAATTTGCAAACATATTTAAGGTGTTCCCTTAAAATCTCTTTTATCCTCTCCTTTGTAGGATGCTTCAGTCTCACTATCTCATTCGCCAATTCTTCTAAATTCAATACTTTCTCTCTCATCCCATCTCACCATCTCAACAACAAGCACTTCATCGTTTTCACAACAACCTTCTAACCTCGCTATGTGCTTTTGACCCTCATCAAGTCCTGCCCTTTCCGTTATTAAATACTTTGTGGTATTTGAAAAAATTTTTAAAGGGAGAAAATTTTGAGTGTAGAAGCAGCATAGGCAATAATTCGCCCACCATTCTCTCATGTCCGCAAGGAATACAACGCCCTCGCCTGAATGCTGCTTCAAAAAGTTGAATACAACACATTCTCGCTCCGCCGTTGAGATTTTGTGCATGTTGTAGAGATTTGCTACTGAACTTCCAATCAAAACAAAGGCGAGGAGGGTGAGGGCGATGCCGTGCCTCCATTTATCATCCTTTGTCAGAATGTAGGCGTAGAGCAAAGCAAAGGCAATCGCAAATACCGTCAAAGGCGTAAGTGCTGTTGAGAGGGTTATAGGAAGGGTTAGCGAGGCATTCACTAAATCCGCATGGATAAGCGTAGGGAGTGCGAAGAAGAAATATGCGAGAACGCATAAGGCGGTTGTCTTCGCTCTTGTTCTTGCGAACTCATCAAAGACAGGAATGAGTAAAATGGGAATTAAGCACTCGTAATACCTTCCATGTGCTTGCGGTAACTGCGAGGCGAATGTCACTAAAACCGTATATGATGCTGCGAGAGCGATAATATCGGCGTGCTTCTTGATATTAAAGTTTAGGAGGGCGGGGGCAGTTGCACAACTCAAATACACAAATGCAAGGAACAATTGAACAAAGAATGACGAGGAAGGTGAATGTGGATGATAGTGATAACCTGTTGCCTCTCCTGTTGTGTTCAAGCAAAAGAGGAAATGAATTCCCGCAAGTGATAATGCCAACGCTACTGGCACTATTGAATGCCTCCTGAACTTCCAAATCATGAATGGTATAAGGGCAAGTCCAATTACTTTTGTCAGTGTCGCTAATCCAACACCAATTCCTGCCTTCACTTTCTCATTCCTCAAAATCCACAGCACTGAATATGCAAAAAGGAGGAAATACAAATTCTCGCTCATCCATACAAATGAGTATGTAAGCGAGAGGGGGGCAAATGCTGTGATTGCAGAAACGATAAACGCTTTTTTCTCATCTAAGAACTTTCTCGCAATTTCAAACACAGGGAAAATAAGAAGAGAAGAGAGGATTGCATTCACCGCCAATCCACTCATATATCGCAAATTCACATCTGCAATCACTGTGAGCGGTGAAAGTATGAGAGGATAAAGCGGAGGATACTGCGCCCCGAATGTTTTTCCATGAAGGATGTAGGTGTGATTTGTCCAAATCTCCTTTGCTTGCAGAAAGTATAAGGTCTCATCCATTACAATCAAAGGTTGCTGGAATTGTGTTACGGAAAGGATTAGCAATTTCGCTGCAACTGCAATTCCGAACAAAGCAAAGGGGTTTTTCCTCATTTCAGCAGCATTAGTAACGCAACAAAAGCACAGAAGAGGGCTGTGAATGCATAAACAATAGAGAGGCGGATGAAAAAACGAATGCCAAAATAGGTTTTGATTATCTGCTGTAATTCTTTCGTCGCCTCTTTCCTCGTTTCAGCATCTTTGAACGCATCCTTTGAAATCTCAACAATCAAATTCCCTCGCTCAAATCTCGCCCTCACATATTTCGCATAAGTATTCATTTTCTCGCTCACCTTTGAGGAGAGATTTGGCGGAAGGGCATTTTAAAGGAAATGAGGGGGGAGACAAGAGATGATGACCGTTGGGTGCAAAGGGCAAAGAAGGGAAAGATATACCCTTCATTCGCCTCTCCCCTATAAAAAACAAACAAAAAATAAAAGTGAGGGGGTAAAAACCCCCTCCGCTGCCTTACTACTTACTCTACTTCGCTTCGCCTCCCCCCTTCTTGCCGCCGACAGCGAACGACCCGAGCAGATATGTCATGATTATGCCCGCTATGATGGCAATAGCCACCACGATAATCAACGGGAAGGTGGTGTTCATGATTTTTATCGCTGAATTCATCGCTGTGTTGAACGGCGATGTGGTGCTTAATTGCGTGACATCGTATATCTGCGAGGAGATATAAACGCCGATTATCGCTACGACAACCGTTGAGACGATTGCAGTTGCTATCATCACCATGTCGTTGAAACCCTTGCTCTTATGGGTCAGAATCTCCTTCACTCTCCTCAAAAAATTCGCCACCTTTCTCATTTTTCTCGCATCACACGCCTCGCTTCATCACCTCCCTCCACATTAGGACATACGAGGCACTATTTAAATAGTTTTCGGTGCTTCCCTTCTTCGCTCTTTGATGTCTGCGATGATTGTCGCCGTGAGGAGCAAAAGAAGGTATGCCAGCACGCCTATGCCGATGCCAATCAGTGCAAGAATTGGCTCAGGCTTCGCAAGCAGTGTTATCTCCCTTCCTGCAACGACGCCTGCCAAGAAGCACACCACTGAGAAGATGTGCCACTCCCCTTTCCTCAACTTATCTCTCAATCTGCTCCATCTTGTCATTTTCCATCACTCCCTTCACTTTCTCTTCCATTTTCACTGCCAAGCCCCAAAACAACACTCCAATCAGCGAGAAGACCTGTGAGATGATGGCAACACCGGCAAGTAAAGCACCGTATTGTGGTGAGCAAGAGAGCGTTAAGCCAAGTCCAAGAAGTCCTCCAAATACCACTCCATATAGCGAGGCGCCGAGAACAAGCAGTTTGCAGTCCTTCGCTCTGAACGCTCTCTTTATCACTTGTCCAGAAAGAAAGAAGAAAAGAAGTCCAAGAGATGCAAGAATAGGAATAACAAGAGCATCAGAAAGAGGCATTTCCCTTCACCACCTCCCTTACACTTTCTAATGCCTCAATCAGTGCTTTGAGTGTTGAGTGCTGTGTGATGAATTTTCGCTCAATTGTGAGGATGAAATTATCTGTGTGTTTATTGTATGTGAGCGAAAGTAGAGGAAAAGATGTCTTTGCTGTGAGGCAAATTACTTCCACCCTCATCAAATCGCAGCACTCTTCAGTTATTATTGTTTTGAGATTGTAATCTCGCCTCATAAACTCCGATAATTTCTCCAACATATCTCACCAACTCCTTGTCTCCTCTTCTCTTTGCATCTCTCAATAAACCCTTCAGATATGTGATTGCGAGCAAAATCTGCTGCTCCATGCTCACTGTTGCCTTAAGCATATTCATCACCCCATTCTTCCGCATCTGATATTGGGAGCTCAAGGAAGGTTCTGCCCGCTTCGGTGATTTTGTATGTTTCGCCCTCCTTTTTCAGCAGTTCGGTTTCGCATAGGAATTCAAGGACTGTGTTAATCACCTGCTCTGGCAGTGGAAACATTTTCATGATTTCATCCCGCCGACGCCCTCTTTTGCACTCCTCCATGATTATCTCGCAGATGGGAAGAACATCTTCCATAAATTCCTCCATTATGCATCACCTCCTAATGATGTGCTTCTCTATTTCCTCAACATTATCTCTCAATTCCCACCGCATCGGTATTAATCCAAAGAATTTAAAGAGGCAGTGGAGTGCGTATGTTATATCATCATAGAGCCACTCTGGCTCCTCTTTCTCCATCGTTGTGCATTTACCAACTATGCAATATCCGAGCCACCACATTATGTAGCGACACTTCAGAGTATATTGCCATTCACCTTTCCACTCGTCCTTTTGGTCTTCAATCACAATCGCTCTTCGCTTCTCCCATGCTTCCCATAGAAGCACTGCATCTATTGAGTAGCGACTTGTCACTTCTATACACTTTCCAAATTTCCACAAACCCTCGTAGCGTTTGTAACGCTTGTCAAACAACTCTGGAGTTACAATTTCAAATCTTATACCTCGCTCCTCTCCACTTCTCACAACACCACAACCTTCTGCTATTGCATTATATCCTATCATTTTTTTATATCACCTCCCACAAACTCTCTCACATCCTTAATACTCAATTCCTTCTTCCCACCGTTCTTTGTCCAAACCCATACCTCCGCCTCGCATCCGTGAATTTGCGAGAAATGATGAATTCTCTGCAACTGCCCCTTCTCTCTTGGTAGAGGATGCCATGCATTCTTCCTTGTTCCCTTCACCTCCACCACCTTCACCAACTTTCCTTTGTTGAGTATGAGGAAGTCGGCACCAAAAGAGCCAATTGCCACCTTAACGATATTGTTTTCACCATACTGCTCCACTAACATCTGCTTTGTCCTATATTCATCACTGTATCCTTTCCTCATTTTTAATCACCCCGCACAATAACGACATTAGCACCACTGCTTCATGATACTCAAGCACCCTTTGATGGATTGCTATCATTCTCACTTCACCCCTCTTGCCGAAGATAATGCTGAAAAATGGTGTGTTTGTTGGTGGAATGACATACTCCACCTTTCGCTCCCCATCGTTGAACTTATACTCTTTCGTCCTCAACTCCATTCAAATCACCCTCGCTCAACCTTAACAAGCCATAGCCAGTGATGTCAAGCCACGCATCTTTCTTCACATCCTTGTCATTTGCAGTAGCAATTCTGCAAATCTTGTCAAGCACTCTGATGAGGATTGCAACATCATGATATTTGCTCGCTGGGATGCCGTTTGGGAAAAGAATGGAGAGGATGTGGCTGACTTTCTGGAAGGCACTGCCATATCCTCTGTTCTTCTCCTTCACCATGCTCGCAACATCACGAGCAATTACCTCTAATTCCGCAGGTCTCATTCTTCATCACCCTCTCCTCTACGCTCATAAACCCCTGCAAGTCTCCGCAGAAATTCACTTCTTCGCTTCGCCTCTTCGGAAATGGAAGGAAGGTTCGCAAGTTCTCTCAGCAACTTCGCCCTTCGCTTTAAGTCCATATTTCTCGCCCCTACTCCTCCAGCATTTCAGCAATCTCGTTGAACAAATCCACGAGAATTGATGCGACATCCGCAGCGTCCTCGCAGAATTGGAGCTCGTGAGATGCTTCTTCAAGCCTCTTTGCGATTTTTTCTCTTGTCTCTAATGATTCATCGTAGTGCGCCCAGAACTCATCGGATAGATTATTTAAACGCTCTGAAAGTCTCCCCACCATGAATTTCTCCATTTTCACTCACCCTTTTCCAAGAATTTCTCAATTACCCTGACGATTTCATCTGCGTCTATGTAGTAGTCCGCCTCGCCGATTACAACCTTGCCCTTCTTGTAAAGAACGAAGCGCCTCGTGTCCGTTGTCGGCAACGCCTCCTCATAGAAGAGTGCTTCCTTCTCCTCTTTTGAGGGGAGAATTGCGAGTATCCACAGCCCCTTGTCACTCATGTCTATCCATGCATCGCTCTCAAAGATTTGCTGGAAGTTCTTGAACTTCTGCGAAAATTCGCTAACCTCTAATATCTTTACCTCCATTTTTCAGCACCTCCCTTCCACCTCTCCCAAATCTTCCTCCGCAGCACAATACTCTTCGCCCTGAAGCAGCGGTAGAAGCAGAGGCATGTAATACTCGCAGAGGAATTCCTTGTAGTAGAGCTGCGTCTGCCTTATCTGCTTGTCCGCTACCGCAGACATAAGAAATCTGCGAATGCCATAATCCGCAATGGCTCGCCGAAGCCTCGTGATGTGCGTCGCAACAGTGCTGTGCGATAAGAGCTTACGACGATGCAGCCACTCCTCAAACGCCTCTTCAAGCGGAACTCTGCGACTTCGCCCCTCCAACGACGCATCCCAAGCCGCTTCCAAATCAACGAACTCACCGTATTCCTCGTGGTCTCGCATCATATCTCTTCGCTCCTTCTCCTCATATTGTGCGTTTCTCCTCCACATCTCCCAAAACTCCTCCTCTTCGCTGGCGTTCTTTCCATCGTGAGCAGGGTTCGCTACTTCCCCACCCTTTCTCACATCACGCTCACACCTCATTTTCGCCACCACCTCCCTCGGAGACGGGGGATTTTCGCCCTCACCTTCCCCGCACCCCCTCATCATAATATTACAAAAACCCACTATTTAAATATTTTTGTTTTTTAAAAAAGCGAAAAGAATATCTTTAAGAAAAGTTTAGGTGGGGGGGGGGAGAAATGGCAGAGGGGGAGAAGAGAAAGGTAGTTGTGAGTGTTGCACTCTCCGTTGATGAATATTTAAGGTTAGAAGAGGCGGTGATGCGAAAATACGGAAGGAAGTGGGGCGTGTTCAGCAAATTCGTGAGAGAAGCGATAAAAAAGGCGGTTGAGGAGGTTTTACAGCAGCAGAAATGACGCAGAAGGATGGGAGAATTTAAATAGGAAGAGGGGCAATTCTCTTACAGGCTCGCTTCAACCCCTCACTCATTTCCCC
>Ga0209410_1000180_pt1 | contig 26662 bp, 30 predicted proteins | sample Mar14436cmmetaG_FD_184135 | JGI IMG/M metagenome (GOLD analysis project Ga0209410, IMG submission 184135) | Marine hydrothermal vent microbial communities from Guaymas Basin, Gulf of California to study Microbial Dark Matter (Phase II) - Marker... ... | reverse complement strand
CCTCCCACCACCATCACATCGCCAAAGTTTCGCTCCCTGAGCCTTTCCGTGAGCTTTTTGATTTTTTCTTTTATAGCCAGTTCCTTTTCCACTCCCATCACCTCACTGAGTTGTTACTACTTAACGAGGCCTTAGGCTTCAGACATGAGGCATTAGGCAAAACCAATAAGGTACTAAATAACACCCAAAGCCTAAAGCCTGACGTCCTGAGCCCTAAATTCTCATATAACTTCTGCAATTATCTCCGTGATGTCCTTGATCTCTATTCCGCTGTCTTCTTCTCCGCCAAGGGTTATCCTGCTGTCTTCGAAATTTGTGATACAGTAAGGACAAGCTGTAACAATTACCTCTGCGCCTACTGTCATAGCCTGTTCCAACCTCAGGTCTGAAAACCTCTCTCCTTTTGGGGTTTCCATCCAGATGCGGCCCCCGCCGCCCCCGCAGCAAAGGCTGTTCTCAAAACAATCGGGCATCTCGAGTAATGTCAAATCCGAAACTCTCGCCAGTACCTCCCTAGGTTCATTAAAAACCCCATTATGTCTCCCAAGATAACACGGATCATGGTAGGTGACCTTTTTATCATAGCTACCTTTCAGCTCAATCCTGCCATCTTCTATGAGTTCCAACAGGAATTGAGTAATATGCACTACCTCGAAGTTCACCATGAACTCGGGATACTCATTCTTGAAGGTATGATAACAATGGGGGGACGAGACAAGTATCCTTTTTACCCCGTGATCAATAAAGGCCTTTATGTTCTGCTTTGCCAGGCGTTTGAACAGCTCTTCATCACCTGCCTTGCGGATGCTCTCTCCGCAGCAGCTTTCTTCTGTGCCCAAGATTCCAAACGCTACTCCTGCCTTTTTTAAAATAGCAGCCGTAGCATGTGCTACCTTCTTCATTCTCGGGTCATAGCTCAGATAGCATCCTGGAAAATAGAGGATCTCCATATCCTCTTCAAAGCTTTTAACTCCAGCATCTTTTGCCCAATCAGCCCTCTTCTTTCTCTCTTCACTCAGGGGATTACCCTCTGCCACGAGGCTCGCAGCTATCGTCTTGATTGATTTAACAGGGTCTGGAAATACCCCATATTCAGTTGCAATTCTGCGCAGGGCCACGCCCGAGTCGATCTGCCTGACGTCCCTGGGACAGTGCTGTTGGCATCGGCCACAGGTGGTGCACCGCCATATGTCTTCGCTCTCTATCTCAGTAAGCCCAAAAGTGGCCTGCCGAACTATCTTTCGCATACTGAAGTTTCTCACCCTGTTCCAAGGGCACACCGTATCGCACAGGCCGCACTGAAAGCACCGTTTAAAGTACTCGCCGCCGCTTTCTTTAATAAGCTCTACTATCTCTTTGTACTCGGCTAAAGTCTCCACCTCTTTCTTCAACCCTCTTGTATCTGTGTTATTATGCCTCTCTTGCCTCAGCCAAACGTACAACTGTCTCGATCAATTTATCCAGTCCGTACTTGTCAGCCATCTCCTCAAGCCCAAGCTCAAGTTCTTCTTCCTCAAGTTCTTCTTCTTGCTCCACCTCTTCTTCCCTCACCTCATAAATCAAGGCATCTGCCTTACACCACTGAACACACATGGGTTCTTCCAACGGGGGATCAGCCTCGCACATATCGCAGCGAAGGGGTAGACCCGAATCAGGTTCTTTGAACAAATCTCGCGATGGACATGGAGCATTACAAAAATTACATTCCCCATATTCCTTTCCATTGATTACATAACTCTGGTGTCCCTCACATTCCGCCTTTGCATAGGCGCCGGCACGTACCGGAAGGAAGACATCATTGAGCTCATCCCTATAAACCCGGATCCGCGATCTTGCCGGGTTAACAGCACTATATTTAGGAGTGCTGTGGAATGCAGCGCAGGCCACTTCACAGGCCCGGCACCCATGGCATTTATCAAGATCAACCTTTATCGTCTTGACTACCTTTTTTTTCTTCTCCTCACTCACAGTCAACTCCTTTCCCGCTCAACCCTTAACTCTTATTCCTCAAGGATTCCTCTTTTCACAAAATCCTCATAGACGAAATCCAGACCCAGTTTCTGCAGCGTTTGTTTTGTAGGAATCCCTTCTTTGTTCCAACCCCTGTAACTGTAATACTCATCCAGTAGCTTTGCTTCATAGTCAGGGAACCTTTTTTTCCAGTGATCCTCAGGGGGCTTGTCATCCTTTCTTCTCATCCCTCTCCTCACGTTAGATGCCCTCACCAGATTCCTCACCCTTATGGAGGTCTCCCATAACCTGTCTTCATCCATCTCTATGCCAGCCCCTGCGGAAACAAGCACTGGGAGGTTATGCATATGGTAAGGAGGCTTGAGAGGAAACGAGGACAGCCCCGCGCAAAGCCCTAGGGAGTCATCGATGTAATGCATGTTTTCCTGCCACTCCACCAGCTCACAGATCAGATCCGGAGGCGGCCAAAAGGGAAAGGTCTTTCCTTCTTCACCCCACTCGAGGATAAATTTCTTGAATTTTTCCTCTTTCCCGGTAGGTATCTGGATCCAGTCTTTTACGAATTCCTCTCTTATGTCTTTTGGTAGCGGCGCCTGGGGAAGCTGTCCCTCTATTTGCGTAATGTTCGCCTTCTCACCAGTGGACCACATTATGTAGTAGATGGGATTGAGCATACCCAGTTTGATGGGAATCTGCTCATGCTTCTTGATCGTATTGTGATCATAGGCCTCTGCGCCTTTCCCAATCTTGCGAGCAGCCCAATACACACCATCAGCTAGAACATCCCCTATTCCTTCCCTCTTAACGATCTTGTCAAGCAGGTAGTAAAATCGTTCTCTGTTCTCAGAAGGAAAACCTGGCAGATCCTCCTCAGTCAAAACACCGGCCTCATAAAGTTCCACAGCGAACGCCATCACCTGTGGTGCGGTAAATCCGTCCACCCCGTGGGATTGGGCAATCGAAGCGATCTTGAAACCAAAATCCAAATCATCTGCCATAGCAGCCATCACGTAGGTGAGTTTGGAAAAACATTTCATGGTGTAGCTTGGATACCCCGGTACTTGAACAATTGCCCGGCACCTCACAGGACAATTGTAACAACTAATGAGTTTCTTCCTGGCGCTCTCCATTGTTTGTTCCCATTCCCGTGCCACCTCCTCGTTCCAGAAGTCTTTTCGCCTTATCCTGGCGTTACCCCACGAAAAACTTATGGTGTGCCACTTTTCATCATGGAGTGCCATTTCCTGTGGAGACCCTATAAATGAAAGGATGGCAGGGACGCCAGGTATTGGGTTTTCCAGCCTATATTGAATATAGTCCAGCACCTTGTTGCACTGGTCCATGAACACCTCTGGGCGCGCAATATTTATGTCCTTAGTTCCTCTAACAGCTATTGCCTTGAGGTTCTTGTCCCCCATTATGGCGCCCATACCCAAACGACTTGCGCTGCTTGTGGCGCTTTCTACAGAGGCGAAATAGACCCGGTTTTCACCAGCAAGGCCAATGGCAAGAACCTCGGGATAGGGCTGGTCCAGTTCCTCACGAATTAGCCGGGTGGTTTCATAGGTGCTTTTACCTTTCAAATGAGAGGCATCTCGGATCTCAACTTTATCATTGTCTATCCAGATATACACCAGGTCTGGAGACTTGCCACGTACGATGATCTTGTCGAATCCGGCATATTTTAGCTGTGGAGCCCAATAACCCCCTAATATGGAAAATCCAGTAAATAGGGTCTGTGGTGATATGGAGGTAATGATTGTACGGTTCGCTCCGGGTGCCATGGTCCCACCTAGGAGCCCTGCGCTAAAAATGATGATATTATCGGCTGAGAAGGGCTCTATTTCAGGGGGCACCCTATCCCACAATATCTTATAATTTGTTCCCACCCCTCCAAGATACAATTCTGTATCCTGAGGATCTGAGGGAACGCGCTCTATATTTCCTGTGGACAGATCAATCTCTAGATTAAATCCTGTCTCTGCGTACCTCATCTCTTCCCCCTTATAAATGGCTCAGGCCATTTTTTAGGGCCCTCTGGAGGGCCAATCCAATACTTGGATTCCTCGTTTATCTTCAACTACTTAGCCGTTTATACTCGCCAGACGGTTTGATGTAATTACAAAATAGCTATATTGTAACTATATGTCAAGGGAAAAGTGCATGCGTGGGAGGTGTCAATACTCACATAGCAAAGGAATTTGTTGGGGCTCTCCAATTATGGGTCAAGTTTTTTCCTGAGGTTAACAAAATCGCTCCTGTCAAAACCGAGCGTTTTAAAAAAGGATAAGAGATCTGCGGAATCCCATCTAACAGAAGTGAAAATATAGTGGATCCCCTTTTTTCTGTATGCCTCAAGGATTTCCTTAGCGAGACGTCTGCCTATACCCTGCCCCATATACTTAGGATCAACGCCCAGAGTAGCTATCCAAGCAGTTTTCTCCAAACCAAATCCCCCGTAGACGAGATAGCTTATCATGTACCCAACGACTTTTCCGTCGATTTCGGCCACAAAACTGACGTCGTCGCTTCCTTTGAGCCTTTTCTCGATTATGTATTCAAAGTCGATTTGAGGTCCTGATTTGGTAATTGAGGACTGAATCTTACCGATCTGTTGAGCATCCTCAGGGCGGATATTTCTAATCACAAGGTTCACCAATTGACTTTCCATTTTCTTGAACCGGACTGTTTAATCAATCCTGATGATTTTGACTCTTGAGCCCACCCAATCCGGAGGAAGGTATACCCTCCCACTGTTGCCTGACAGTTTCACAACCTTTTCAACCATCTCTTCGCCGTATACCTCGAATTTTACCTTTCGTCTGTCTTTTGAATCGGGTATACTACGTCCTTCTTCTTTTTTGGACTCATTTGGCATTTTAGCCTTTCCAACACCCCCAATGGGTTTGAACTTTTCTTAACCACAAGACTTTTGCCTCCCAGAAAATGGATTTTTCCTCCCGGGATGCCAAGAGACTGTTGATTTATCAGTTGTTACTAATTACAATACAGCTACAAAGTGACTATATTGAAATTCGCACCACAGTGTCAAGCAAAAACACCTAAACGTGAGAGGGCCAAATAATGAGTGACATGACCCAATATCTTCAGCCCACACCTATCATAGATTCCAATCATCCCGCCATAGTGAAATATGCCCGCGAGGTGGTGGGTGGAATCCAAGACCATGTGGAACAAGCTGTTAAGCTCTATTATGCGGTCCGCGACGACATCTGGTACGATCCCTATTATCCTTTTTATAAACCAGAGCACTACCGAGCCAGCAATGTGCTAAAATCAGGTAGGGGTTATTGTGTGTGCAAGGCCTCCCTTCTATGTGCTCTTGCGCGTGCCTGCGATATCCCATCACGGGTCGGCTTTGCAACCGTGCGCAACCACCTGGTCAGCAAGGAGCTTCTGGAATATTTGGGCACCGATCTGTTCGTCTACCATGGGTACACAGAATTCTTTCTTGAAGGAAAATGGGTAAAAGCGACTCCTGCCTTTAACGCAGAGCTTTGCCAAAGGCATAATGTAGACGCTCTCGAGTTTGATGGGCGCACCGATTCAATCTTCCAGGCATTCAACCGGGACAAAAAACCATTCATGGAGTATATTGAATACCACGGTACTTATGCCGATATCCCGGTTGAACAGATCGTAAGGGCGTGGGAAAAGGCATATGGTAAGGACAGGGTGAGACGCTGGATAGAGGCCTTTGAAAAGGCCGGTGGCACGCCCATAAGGCAGTTTCACCAGGAACAAGTCTGGAAAGGTGCGTGATCAAACAACCCCCCGCAAGATCCCGGAGGAATTAGGGGATTCAAAGGGGATCCTTTCAATGTCCCGTAACCCCGCTCCTTTCATCATTGACCTAATTTCTACCTCTGAGTAGGCCCTTCCCTCCTTTGTGTTCACCAGCATATTGAGGGAGAAAAGCGCAGGGAAAAGCGGCCCATCGCGATGCTCATTCAACAAAAAGTCATGGACATAGAGGACTCCTCCTGGATCCAGGGCGGCCACAGCCTTACCTACAACTTTTTGACAGGTCTGTGGCCCCAATGAATGAAGAATATGACTCATCCAGACAACATCATAAGTTCCCGGTACCTCTTGGTCCAAATAATCTCCTTCCTGAAAAGATATCCTTCCTGAAAGCCCAAAGGACTCAACTGTTTTCAAGGCATATGGTCTGGTTTCCGGAAGGTCATAAATGGTGGCGTTAAGAAGTGGATTCGCAAGGCAAAAGTGAATGGCATAGGTTCCCGGTCCTCCCCCCAGGTCCAAAAGTCTCCTCTTGCCTGAAAGGTCAAGAACTTGGGCCACCCTGGGAGCCGTAAGGCTGGCTATGTTGAACATACCCATGAGGAAAGCTTCCCTTTGTTCTTTGCTTTGCTGGGGACCTTTGCGTACTGGTCGGCCCGTCTGAACCACCTTGGGCAGCTGGGCCCATCTTTCCATCAAATGCAAGTGATGCTTTATAATATAGCCGATGTACTGATCAGAGTCCTTGGACAGGAAGTTTCGGGCCCCATCGGTGATCCTATATTGTTTATTTTCCTTTGCAAGCAGCCCCATTGCACACAAGGCGTCCAGCAAGGTCTCAACAGCGCGGCTGTCCCACCCGTTTGCTCGGGCCAGATGTTCAGCCCCCAAGGCGGCCTTGCCCAGGGCAGTAAATATATCAAGCGCTACAGCCGCCTGAAGTGTGGCCCCTTGCCAGTATGCGCTGGATACTGCCAAAATACTCTCTCTATCCCATCTGTTTTGATCTTTCATGCCGTTTCTTCCACCTTACTCCACTCCTGACACACGCTATTAGGGTCTGGATTTCATGTTCATCCAACTTGTCCAGGAACCACAGGTCTACATCGGTTTCCAAAAGCTTCCTGAGTATTACAATGAGTTGCTGTTTTGTCATCTGCCCTTCCATGGTTTTTTTTGAATTTCCTGATAAGGATACTTAACACTTCAGCCTCAGGTCAATGCAAAACCTTGCTTTGGTTTTCCAGTGCTGCCAGGGGTAAACAAAAAATGCCCTATCAGCAGTTTTGTTGTTCACCTCTCGGGTTATGCCCGCTTAAAAACAAGAGTCATGGATTCTAGGCAGCCCCTAATCATTCGACTTCATCCATTGGACAATGTGGTGGTGGGAAGATTACACTGCCAAAAATGGGGCTCAAATGGATAATAACCCCACCCCAGGTAACAAGGCCGGTGGGCTGACAACCATTTTGGAAAAATCCCTAGGAGCTGTCGCCAAAGCAGGAACCACACCCCTCAATGCCGTCTATAAATACGCCGAACCCATTGCTGAACGAGGTCTTGTATTCATGGATACCCCCGGCTACGATCCAGTTTCGCTCACCGGCATAGTGGCAGGCGGTGCCAATATTATCGCCTTTACCACTGGGAGAGGATCGGTGTATGGCTGCAAACCCGTGCCTAGCATCAAGCTGGCATCCAATTCCGCTGTGTACCACCATATGGCCGAAGATATGGACATCAATTGTGGGGAGCTCTTGGAAGGCACCACCGACCTTCAAGGGCTTGGTGAACAAATATACAAGCGCATACTTGCTGTTGCGTCAGGGCAAAAAACAAAGAGTGAAAAATTGGCGATGGGGGACGACGAGTTCGTGCCTTGGCACATAGGAGTGGTACTATAGTTTATTTAGGAAAAATCCTTGGGCAAGATTCCTACCCGCTCTAGAATGTCACGGAAAGCAGAAAAGGCCGGCTTGACTGCCGACCTTTTATTTACTGGTGCCGAAGGGGGGACTCGAACCCCCACGGGCGTACACCCACTAGACCCTGAACCTAGCGCGTCTACCATTTCCGCCACTTCGGCCTTACTAATATGCCCTTGCGAACCTGCAATTTAAACATTATATTACTTGCCAAACGAAGTCAATAGGCTTTGAAAAGGCAATTTTGGACAATCAGCAGGTGCTTGGCTCCAACTCAGCAGAGCCGTAGTTCGCCCTCCCTGACATAGCTTGATTTGGTGCCTGGTGCCTGAGTATTTTTAGGGGATACCAACATGCGGCTCATTACCGACTTAAATCAGTTGAAAGAACCTCTTGAGAGCCCTGTGCTGACCATAGGGAATTTCGACGGTGTCCATAAGGGTCACATGGCCCTATTTGACAAGGTCAAGGAAAGGGCAAGGGAAATAGGGGGCCTAGCAGCAGTAATGACCTTTGACCCTCATCCCATCAAGATCATGCGCCCTGAAAATGCCCCTCCTCTTATCACCCCCACCCATCAAAAAATAAAGCTTATTGAACAAAGCGGTATCGATGTCTTGTTCTGTTTGCCGTTCACCCCGGAATTTTCTCAAATCACTGCAGAGCAGTTCGTGCAAGAGGTTCTTGTAGGCAAAATAGGCATCAAGGAATTGGTAGTGGGCTATGATTATACCTTTGGAAAGGGCAGACAGGGTAATATTGAACTTCTAAAGGAACTTGGAGACCATTACAATTATCGGGTGCATGTTGTAGGGCCTGTCAAAGTTGGGGAGCAACTGGTCTCAAGCACCTCCATTAGAAACCTTGTTGCCGAAGGCAGACTTGAAGAGGCAGAAACGCTCCTGGGTAGGCACTACGAGGTAGCCGGAACCGTTGTAAGGGGTAAGAATAGGGGTGCAAGGTTGCTGGGATTTCCAACCGCAAATCTGAAGCTTATTGATGAGCTCACCCCCAAAAGGGGTGTATATGCAGTCTATGTGCTCTTGAACGGGCACAAGTACGAAGGGGTTACCAATATAGGATACAATCCCACCTTCGGAAACGGGGCCTTCTCTGTGGAAACCCACTTGTTAGACTTTCAGGGCGATCTAGTGGGGAAAACAATTCGGGTGCAATTTATCGCAAGACTTCGTGACGAAAAGACCTTTGAAAATGCACAGGCCTTGGCCAACCAAATTAAGGGTGACATTGAGGCTGCCAAGAGTATTCTTCGCCATCAATAAGCCCATCTCGTTCATTTAACCTGCAGCAGCTTGTTATCAGCAATTACAATACCTCCGTAGGTCAAAAAATTCATTGACACGGAAGTGTAAATCTTTATACTGTCACACCTTAACTTAAAGTCGAAATCTTATCATCGCACAGCTTGATGCCATGCCAAAGCCGTTGTTAACATTTCCAAAAGGCGGAGTTCATCCTCCTGAGTTCAAGGAGTTGACCGAGAAACTCCCTATTGAACAGGGCCCTGTTCCAAAGGAGCTGGACATCCTCTTGGTCCAGCACTTTGGCGCCCCTTGCAAGCCCCTTGTAAAGAAAAAGGCAGAGGTGAAAGAAGGGGATCTCATAGGAAAAGTGGAAGCAGGCCTGGGGGCCAATATTCATTCAAGTGCCACCGGCATTGTGAAAAACGTGGGGAAAGCTCCCCACCCAGTATCAGTGACCGCCCCAGCGGTGACAATTCAGGTGGATAGCGAAGCTCAAGCGCCATCCTACGAACCAAAAGATTGGACTTCTCTTTCCCGAGAGGAATTGCTAGCTGCGGTGAAAAAGGCCGGAATAGTTGGAATTGGGGGCGCTGGGTTTCCGACGCACGTCAAGCTATCGCCTCCATCTGAAGCCAAGGTAGATACCCTGATATTGAACGGAGCAGAATGTGAGCCATATCTTACCACTGATCATCGCCTAATGCTGGAGCATTCTCGGGAAATAATAGAGGGAGCAAAAATAATTCTGACTATCCTTGGCATAAACACTTGCCACATAGGCATAGAAGCCAACAAGATGGATGCTGTTGAGGCAATGGAAAGGGCCATTGCAGAAGCTAATTTAAATGGATTCAAGATCCAATTAGACCCCCTCCAAGTCAAATATCCTCAGGGCTCGGAAAAACAACTTATACAAAGTATAACTGGCAGAAAAGTCCCTGGCTTTGGGCTGCCGTTTGACGTGGGTGTGATAGTTCAAAATGTGGGTACCACTAAGGCCATTTACGATGCAGTGGTTTTCAGCAAACCACTTTATGAAAAGGTTATCACAATCTCTGGTAGAGGGATAAACCGGCCTGCCAATCTTTTGGTTAGGATAGGAACTCGCATTTCAGACATTGTGCAATACCTGGGGGGAGTGAAACCCAATCTTGCGAAGGTGGTCCTTGGAGGCCCCATGATGGGTTTTGCCGTTCCTTCCCTAGAGGTACCCATTACAAAGACTACCTCGGGCATATTGTTCTTGACCGAGGATGAAATAGACACCAATCCCTATGGACAATGCATCCGTTGTGGCTGGTGCCTAGATGCATGCCCCATGGGTCTTTCACCAAATGAGATAGGAATTTATGTGGAGGCCGGAAGGGCTGAAGACACTTCGCAGTTCGGGGTCTTTGAATGTTTCGAATGTGGCTGTTGTGCATTTGTATGCCCAGCAAAAAGACCCCTTGTACAGTTTATAAGGCTAGCCAAGTCAAAGGCAAAGAAATGATTTGGATTTAATGGGGTTTCCACCTAACAATAGCTGGAAGCAAGATGGAACAAGACACTATACAAGAAAAGGTCCCCACACCACTTGCAGTATCTGTCTCCCCTCACATAAGGAGCGGTGAGTCTGTAGAGAAGATAATGTGGACGGTGGTAGTCTGCCTCCTCCCCCCTCTTGTCTTGTCGATTTTTATATTCGGCATCCAGACCTTGATCATCACAGCCATTAGTGTGGCCAGTTGTGTGGCCACAGAGGCCATTAGCCAAAAGCTCCTTCATAGACCCATTACCATCAAGGACGGCAGTGCTGTCATCACCGGACTACTTTTGGCCTATATTATCCCGCCCGGGGTCCCGTACTGGATGCCAATTCTGGGTGCTGTTATGGCCATATATGTGGCAAAGCATCTCCTGGGAGGTATAGGTTTCAATATTTTTAATCCTGCTCTCATAGGACGGGCATTTTTGGTAGCCACTTTCCCTGTAGCAATGACCTCAGCATGGCTGCCTCCTATTAAGCATGGCTCGGTATTTCAGTACATGGGCAGCGGTGTGGATGCGGTCTCTACAGCTACTCCGTTGTTTATCCTCAAACATTATGGGATTGCAGGGGTAATAGAGAAATTTGGCTCGCTTCATAGTATCTACAGTAGCTTTTTCGTAGGCTGGAGGCCAGGCTGCATAGGAGAGACCTCTGCGCTGCTTTTGCTTCTGGGCGGGGGCTACCTATTATACAAACGATACATCACATGGCATATTCCTGTATCTATGATAGCCTCTATAGCGTTGCTCACCTGGATCTTTGGCGGGGAAAGGGTCTTCACGGGTAATCCACTGTTAGCGATCCTTTCGGGAGGGGTTATGCTTGGCGCCCTGTTTATGGCGACAGATTATGTCACCTCACCCAGTCAACCCACGGGAAAAATCTTATTTGGCATAGGTGCAGGGGCCCTCACTGTACTAATCCGACTCAAGGGCGGGTATCCCGAAGGAGTCTGTTATGCCATATTGCTGATGAATCCCCTGACCCCAGCATTTGAGCAATGGTTTGGTCCCAAACGGTTTGCTCCGCCAAAAGGTGCGATGAAATGAAAGAGATTATTCGGATAACCATAGGATTGACCATATCGTGCCTTATTGCTGCCTTTGTGATGGGAGCGGTCTTTACCGTCACTAACAAGGCAAAGAAACGCAACGAGCATATGGATCTTCAGAACACCATGACTGGGTTGCTGGGATATTCTGAGTCAAACCCACCCCCCTCTGACCTAAGACTCCATGCAGTATATCGTTATATTATTGAAGACGGTCAATCTAGATACTTAGGCTATGTGGTCCCGGTTATCGAGCATGGAAAAGAATCTTACCAATTACTTATTGTAGACCCGGATGGCATACTCTTGGAGCGGGCCAAACTAGACATGGACCCTGAGCGGGCCATAGAGATCATCGAAAGGGAAAAGGCCCTAGAAGAAGTAATTAAACCACCAAAGGTGTTTTATTATGCTGATTCATTTATAGTTGCGACATTGGGAAAGCGGAGGCTGGCCTATCTGCTTCCCGGGGAATTTCCTGGCTTCAAGACATTCATAAAGGTAATGGTTGCTCTCAGTCCTGACTTTGAGATTAGGGGTCTTGAGATCCTTGAGCAGGAAGAGGACCCAGGGCTAGGGGGTGAAATAGTCCAAGACTATTTCAAGAATCAGTTCGTGGGAAAGTCTTTTGAAAAACTCAAACGCCTCAAGGTCATTAAAAAGCCTCTTCCTGAGGACTACAGAAGGTACCTGGAGCGGAGAAAATACAAGGGGAATTTTACCGAAGAACAGATTAGAGAAATCCAAAAGAAGTATAAGGACTCAGATATATATGCACTTACCGGAGCTACCATATCCAGTAAGGCGGTAACTTCTGGCATAAGAAATATGGTGAAAAAGTTCGCTTACAGAGAAAAGATGCTCGAGCGCATCTTGGCCCAACAGCGGGTTGTGGCGGCATTTTAGGAAGAAAAAAGAGTCAAGCCTCCGAAGGAGGATTGGGAATTGGCGACTAAAAAGTCAAATACCGAATTGGTACTCAACGGGCTACTGAACGAAAATCCAATCTTCAGGCTCGCTCTGTCAATGTGCCCAGCAGTTGGCATCAGCACCACAGTGAGAAACGGGTTAATGCTGGGCGTTGCAGTGCTGTTTGTTCAAGTCTGCTCAAGCTGCACAATCGCTGCTATCAAGAACTATATTCATCCTCGGATACGGATACCTACTTATACCTTAACTATCGCCACGTGGGTCACTGTAATCGATTTGCTTTTGTCTGCATATTTTCCCGTAGCTTACAAGGCAATGGGTATTTTCATAAAACTGATCGTGGCTTTTGCCATTATTACCATGCGACTTGAGGTCTTTGCCTGCAAAAACCCGGTAAGCAAGTCATTCTGGGATGGCATTGGAATGGGTATGGGATTCCTGTTTGGCATGGTAACACTCGGCTTCATAAGAGAATTATTGGGAATGGGTACCTTGCTAGGCCATGATGTCTTGGGATTCAAACCATTACTTTTCTTTGCTTTGCCATTTGCCGGGTTTTTCTGTGTTGGCTTTATGATGGCAGTGTTCAATTATGTGGAATTGGTCTTCAATAGAATGAAGAAAAAAAGAGGCTGAACAAATGTTGGCTTCAAGGTCAAAAATTTTCCCTTGGATGGTCTTGATCGCGGTGGCCGCAGTGGTGTTGTCCCAAGTCTGCTGGGCTGGCCTTGCCAACCGTTTCATTCAAAAGACCGCTTTCAAGGGTAAACACGACATCGTAATAACCTTTGCAGCACCCGTGGACAAGGAGTGGGCCGAGAACAAAAAGAATTATAGAGTATATGAAGAGCCCGATCCTGATATCAAGTTAGAGATAAGCAGTGTTGCGTTAAGTAAAGACAGCAAGAAACTCATACTTCATTTTGACGAAGAGCTTAACCAGAATCAGCCCCATGTGGTCATTATTAGGAACATGCAGTCTCAGGGAAAGAACCTGGGAACCGCGATGGTTAAGGTAAAGAAGCTTTACCTGGGTTTCCTTTTTTCCATATTTATCGGGGCTATGCTTATACATAACTTTGTGTTCACTAAGTACCTCGGCCTTTGTGTGTTTTTCGGGACTTCTCAAAAGAAATCCACGGCAGTGGGTATGGGGATAACATTCACCATAGTCATGGTGGCAAGTGCCATGATGTCGTGGTTCTTGTATCAGTTTGTGTTGAAACCATACCATCTCGACTATTTGCAGATCATAGTATTTATTGGTCTGGTTTCCTTGTCTGTTCAGGCTGTGGATACCATCTTGAGAAAAGTCAATCCGATCCTTTTTAAGGCCTTCGGAGTATACCTGGTTCTTGTGATCGCAAATTGCATTATCCTGGCTGTGCCTCTAATTCTTGCCGACAATGAATACAATGCGGCTGAAAGCCTGATGTTGGCACTGGGCGCAGGGCTTGGTTTCCTGGTGGCGTTATTCCTAATGTCATCAGTGCGAGAAAGACTCGAATTGGCCAACGTACCACCCACTTATAGGGGGCTTCCCATTGCATTTGTAGTGGCAGGTTTGTTTGCGTTGGCGTTCTTAGGATTTTCCGGAATGAGTATCTTTTAGCGTTCAGTATAAAGACAAGTGGTATTTGAGGTGATTGGATGGATCCAACATTAGTTAAAATGGCCTTAGGAGGACTTGCACTTTTGGGCTGTATAGGTCTGTTTTTTGGAATTGGCCTTGCTTTGGCAGCTCATAAGTTCGCTGTGGAGGTAAACCCTAAGGTAGAACAAGTAAAAGAAGTTCTTGCTGGAGCCCAGTGAGGGGGATGTGGCTTCGCTGGATGCGAGGCTTACGCAGAGGCGGTGGTTAATGATCCCAACGTTCCCCCTAACCTGTGCTTTCCGGGGAAGGAAGAAGTGGCTGCCAAAGTAGCAGAAATTACGGGGAAGAAGATGGCATCTGTAGAGAACGTGACCGCTGCCATCCGCTGTTCGAGACAAGATGGAAATGTGAAGCAAGAACTGGAATACATTGGATACAATACCTGCGCAGCCGCAGCGCTGGCCTATGGAGGGCAGTGGGCATGCAAATTTGCATGCCTTGGCTTTGGAGACTGTGTTTCGGCCTGCCCGTTTGACGCCATGACCTTGGTAAATGGCATGCCTGAGGTGGACCCCGTAGCCTGTGTAGGTTGTGGTACATGCGTTAGAACCTGTCCCAAGGGGATTATAGAATTGATTCCTAGCCAAGCAAGGGTATGGGTTCCTTGCAGCAACAAGGATGCGGCCAAAGCAGTGAAAGCGGTTTGCGAAGTGGGTTGTATCTCATGCCGCATGTGTGTTAAAGTGTGCCCCGCAAAGGCCGTTACCCTTGAAGATGGCATCATAAAAATAGACCACAAGAAGTGCGTGGAATACGGTCCGGAGTGTAAAGAAGTCTGCGTGGAGAAGTGCCCGCAGAAGATCTTTCGATATTACCGGCCATCGACCGCAGTCACGGAGCAAAAAAAGGCCGAGGCCGCATGAAAACCTCAAGTAAAACGAGACAAGGAGTCATCTAATGAAAGCGCAAAGTCTTATCAATAACCCCGGCGCCCAATTGACGCGCAGAAAATTCTTGCAGATGTCGGGGTGGGTAGGGTTAGGCCTAACTGTCCCTATGTTTGTACCTGCAGGAGCCGAAGCCGTTCGATTCAATAGAAAATATTACAAGGTTTCCGAGACTCGCCTCGACATGGGTACTTTCGTATCCATGACCCTGATCCATCCATCCCGAGATGAGGCCCAAGAGGCTATGGGATTGGCCTTTGAAGAGATTAATCGCTTAACTCGTTTGATGAACCGGTTTAGCCAAAGCACAGCAGTCGGGGAACTGAACCGTGAAGGCATGTTAAAGGATCTACCGCCAGAGTTGGCAGAAGTAGTTGGCCAGGCCCTTAGGTATTTCAAGTTAACTGGTGGGGTCTTTGACATAACGGTGGAACCCATAGTAGATCTCTTCATGAAACGTTTTTCAAAAGGAGACAAGACCCCGCCCAGTGAACAAGAGCTCAGCGACGCACTAAGCCGAGTGGGCGCTGAAAACATTATTTTCAAAGGCCGCTCCATTACTTTCCGCAAAGATGGTATGGGAATAACTTTGGATGGGATCGCAAAAGGTTACATTGTGGACAGGGCCTCAAAGGTACTGTCTTCAAAAGGTATCAAGAACCATCTTATTAACGCCGGCGGAGACATCCGAACCATTGGCCATGCAAAGGGCAAAAGGCCTTGGACCATTGCCATTCAGGATCCCCAAAAGAAGAGGCATTATCCTGACATAATCAAAATGAAGGACGGGGCCATCGCAACATCTGGAAATTATGAGGTATACTTTGACAAGGAAAAGATGTTTCACCACATTGTAAATCCCAAGACTGGCCACTCACCTTTGGAAACCACTAGTGCTTCTGTGATGGCTAAAACCACTATGGAAGCTGATGCCCTTTCCACAAGTACATTCATAATTGGACCCACACGCGCCATATCATTTATTGACTCCTTGCCTGAATGTGAATGTCTGCTGATTACTAGGAAAAACAAGATATTGAGGTCTGCGGGGTGGGAAAGCGCGACCACATAGTGGTCTCTATTCGATCAATAAGCCTTCTTAGAGTGGGAGGATTGATTGCTGATATCGCAATCCCTCCCATTTTGTTTTCCAGGGCCATCGCGGTTTCCGGTGACATAAGATCGGTTTTGTTCAGCACAAGAAGAGTAGGTGTATCCTGAAGGTTCAAATGACCTAGGATCTTGTTTACTTCGGCAATGTGCTTTTCCATTCGCGGATGAGATGCATCCACCACGTGCAAGAGCAAATCAGCATCGTCAAGTTCCTCAAGGGTGGCAGCAAAGGCATCCAACAGATCCTTGGGTAAACCTCTAATGAAACCCACCGTGTCTGTTATTATGGCCTCCCGCTCTCTGGGAAATCTAATCCTCCTGCTTGTTGGATCCAGGGTTTCGAACATGCGATTCCTAACCTGAACCTTACTTCGGGTAAGGGCATTGAGCAAGGTTGATTTGCCAGCATTGGTATACCCCACTATGGAAATGACAGGTAATTTCTTTGCGTTGCGCAGTCGTCTCCGGGTACCCCTCTGAGCCCTCACTTCTTTTAGCTCCCTCTTGAGCCGCGCGATTCTTTCGTGCACCCTCCGCCTGTTGATCTCCAGTTTGGTCTCACCAGGGCCTCTCCCACCAATACCACCGGTCAACCTAGACATCGCGGTATTCTTGGTTGCCAGCCTTGGAAGCAGGTACTTGAGCTGAGCCAGTTCCACCTGAATCTTTCCCTCACGTGTCACTGCCCTGCGGGCAAAAATATCCAGAATCAGCTGACTCCTGTCTATGATCTTGAGTTCTGTGAAATCAGTGAGGTTCTTTACCTGTGCAGGCGTAAGTTCATGATTAAAAATCAGCAGATTCGAGCCGTTCTGCAAACACATAAGAGCAAGATCTGTGAGCTTGCCCTTTCCAATCAAGAATCTCGGATCCGGTTTCTTTACCCGCTGAACCACGCGCCCAGCAATTTCAATATCATCGGAAAGGGCCAGTTCCTCCAGCTCATCCAATCTTTCTTCCTCAAGCCATCTATCCCCAGCGGTAACTCCAACTAGCAAAGCCCGATCTGAGGTTGCCACGGACGAGCTCGGCCCTACACGGGCTAGCTCGGATTCTAGAGACAAAATCATTTCACTAAAATCCACATCCAAGCGCCCAGTGTCAGGAACACTGTGGACGGTCCATCCTTCGCCCCTATTGTTGGCTGGAAGTATGTTAGCGTACGTGATAGAGCCAGGAATCCCTCCTTCCTTGACCTCTATACTGACCATGAGGTCAAGTCGAAGCAGGACAAGGTCACTAAGGTCTTCCCTTGTCAGTGGCTCACCGTTAAGGTGTGTATGAATGCACCTCAGACCCTTCAATCTACCATGGCCTTGCCTGAAGCCCGATAGATCAGGTATCCAAATCCTGGATCTATCACCCACTACCACATAGACAATGCTTCCTGTTCTTGTGATTAGCAATGCTATTTGTCTGTTTATTTCGTATGACAAGTCTGCCAGTTGACGGGCAAGTTCGCGGGAAATAATCTGTGAGGCAGGAACCTTGCGGCGGTAGAGGCGCTGGAGCCTCCTTTGTTGACTCGCTCTAAGGCCTGTGGTTTTGCCATAAATCCTCTCGATAAGCGACCTCCTATTTTTTCTGAGAAGTCACAAGCTGATATCTATAAGCTGTCTCCTTCTGCAATTATATTTTATAGTCTGTTCAGACGTTAAGCAAGAGGGACTTCGAATCTGGTTGAGATCACCGCTCATTCAATCATGGTTTCAAGCCGCTGCTTCCTCTTCTATGTAATTACGAAATCTTGTGATTTCTTTCTGGAAGGTAAGTTTGAAATAACCAGTCGGACCATTTCGCTGTTTGGCCACAATTATTTCGGCCACATTACGATTTTCTTCCGTGGTGGGGTGATAAACTTCGTCACGGTAGATGAATACGATCACATCAGCATCCTGTTCAATGGCCCCACTCTCCCTGAGATCTGCAAGCTGGGGTCTCTTGTTAGGCCTATCCTCAACTTTCCGGTTCAACTGAGACAAGGCTAGCACTGGTACATTCAAGTCTTTTGCCAGGGCCTTCAATGACCGCGAAATCTCGGAAATCTCCAACTGTCTTGACTCAGCTGATCTGCGGCCCTGTATAAGCTGGAGATAATCCACTATGACCAAGGCAAGATCTCTCTTCCTCTTGAGCCTACGGCATTTGGCCTTCATCTCAAGCACGGTAATTGCGGAGCTGTCATCAATGAAGATAGGAAGCTCGGAAAGCCGGTTGGCCGAGTTTGTGAGCCTCGCCCAATCGCCATCCCTCAAAAACCCTGTCCTGAGTCTGGTGGCATCAATTCCCGCATCAAAACCAAGCAACCTGATGCCCAATTGCATCTTGGACATCTCAAGACTAAAAATGGCCACTCCCTTGCCAGTTTGCACAGCCGCGTTGTAACCAACGTTTAGAGCAAGTGCCGTCTTTCCCATACTGGGTCTGCCGGCAATGATTATCAAATCCGAAGGCTGAAGTCCCGCTGTTATGCGATCGAAGTCATCAAAACCAGTGGGAACTCCGGTGACAAATCCTTCTGTAGTCGACACACTTTCCAGCTTCCTAAAACTATCCTTTACCACCTCCTGCATACTCTGGAATCCTTCTCTAACACGCTCCTCAGCAATATCATAAATGGATTGCTCCGCTAGCTCCAACAGCTCATCGGTTTCGTGCCACTGTTCAAAACACGACTCGGAAATGGTGGCACATTGGGCGATAAGTTTTCTGCGCACCGACAGATCCTTTACTATTTCAGCGTGGTGTACGATTCCTGCCGATGTGGACATTGACTCAGCAAGTGAAGCAATGTAATCGTTGCCACCAACCTTGTCTAATAAGTTCTTCTCCTTGAGATAGTGCGAGAGGGTGATAAGGTCAATGGCTTCATCATCGTTGTAAAGGACGATCATGGCCTCAAAAAGCAGTCCATGGGCATCCCTGTAAAAATCGTCAGGTGAGAGAATATCCACTACACTGTTCAAGGCATCGTTGTTCAAAAGAATGCCACCCAATACGGCCTGCTCGGCCTCATTGTTGTGAGGTGGCACCTTCATGGTAGGCGAAGGTAACTTGTCTTGGGTCCCTGCCATCGTATTTTCCTTTCCCTATATGGCCAATGGATCCACCACTTATTCTTTTGCTCCTTCAGCCTCTACTTTGATCCTCAAAGTTGCGGTTACCTCAGGGTAGATCTTAACCTTGACCTCAAAGTCTCCTACCTCTTTAATTGGCCTCTCCAGCACTACCTTCCTTCTGTCAACCACAATACCCTGTTTTTCAAGTTCTTCGGCTATATCAATTGCTGTTACCGAGCCGTAAAGCTTTCCTTCCTCCCCGGCCTTGTGGGTAAAACAAAGCTCTAATGCCTCTATCTTTTCCTTCAGTTGTTCCGCCTCTTCCTTTGCCCTTAACCGTTTTGCCTCTATCTTTTTTCGACGGGTTTCAAGAAACCTTAGATTCTGGGGCGTTGCTTCAAGGGCAAAACCCTTGGGTAAGAGATAGTTCCTAGCGTATCCATTGGCAACATCTAGAATATCTCCTTCCAGTCCCAAGTCGTGTATATCCTGCGTCAGAATGATTCTCATGCGACAGACCTCCTCATAATCTGATAAATGTAATTCTGCCAAAAAGCCTTTCATTGCTCCAGATGTTCAAAACGATCCCTGCCCCGGGGCCACAAGGTAGTTCGTGGGACTTTGTGTAGTATTAGAATACCCTTTCTTCAGGATCCCAAACACTGGTACTCTATGATTTATTGATCCCAGTCCTACGAAAATTGACCCACTGATCAAACAAACCAGCAAGGGCAAGTAATACTAGAAAAAACTGTTGGACTGCTATGAAAAAATAAAGCGCTAACTTTATCCAGGAAGGCACCCTGAACCTATTGACAAAGTAAGACACAATGGCCATGCCCTGGAAAAGGTAAATTGTCATAAGAACAATCAGTAAGTTCAACGCGACAAATCTTATACCCTCAATAGGTAAAAATAAAGAGAAACCTGAAATAATTACACTCCATACCAAATGTTCGGGGGCCTTCCACATGGCAAGCTGCGCTCTGTCCGATGCTCCAATTCCTTTGGAGGCGAAAAATTTAATACTCAAGATCACGTTGAGCCAAACCACAAATGCACTCCCAACAACCATAAGCGAAGGATAGATACGGAGAAGCGCCCTACGAATGAACTCTGCATAGGTCTTCATCTCCACAGCCCTGTCCGGGGGTAATCCCATGAACCGATATGTCTCTACGGAGATATTCAGATTCGCCCCTATGTAATTCTTGATCATTTCCACTGGGCTCGTATTATGGCCGATAGCTGTAATCGTGAGAACAGCGAGCCCCACGCTGATCAGAACAGCTGTTCCCGAAACTATGGTCTTGCCAATAGTAAGTCTGCGTTGGAAGGCCTGGGCCAACCATAACCCAAGGACCCCGAACTCCAAACAAAACAGGCCTAATTTCTCCAATCCCAGGACAAGCGCCAGCAACAGCACAGCCCCAATCACTGCGGCGGTAAACTGAGCAGCGTAGCGCAGGGGGAGCCCCAGCAGGTAATAGATGAAAGGCAGTGGCGTAAGGAGCCCAATGAATAGTCCGGCTACGGGGATTACCACAATCGCTGCCAAAAAGGCAGCCACCCAACCCATGCATCCAATGATATCAGGTATTCTCATTGGTTCACCGGTAAGGGAAAGGCCTAGCTCCCCGATGGGCATAAGCCCCATGAGATCCTTTGTCAGGCAGGATTATCTCACAACAGAGGTAGTAAAGGGCAGTAGGGCCATGATTCTGGCCCTCTTTATGGCCAAGGTCAACATTCGTTGGTGTTTAGCACAGTTACCCGAAATCCGCCTAGGAATTATCTTTCCGCGCTCGGTAGTAAACATCCTCAGGGTCCTCGGGTCCTTATAATCTATTTTTAGGCTGCTATCAGCACAAAATTTACAGATTTTCCTACGATGATATGTCCTTCTTGTCCTGTTATATGCCATCTTACGCCCCCTTCTGTGTCTTTTCAGCTACCTCTTCTTGAGCTCCGGAGTCTTCAGAAATCCCTTTCTCTTCCTCGGTCTCCTCAGGAGCCAATTCCTTTTTGAGTTGTTCGGGATCAGCCTTATCTCGCAGCTTAATAGTCTGATACTTCATTACCCTATCATCAAGCCGCAAATCCCTTTCCAGCAAAAAGGTTATACCAGGGGGGCCACAGTACTGGAGCAGAACGTAAAATCCCTTGTCAAATTTTCTAACCTGGTAGGCCAGATCCTTTTTGCCCCATTCGTCTACCCGGATGATAACCCCGCCGTTTTTCTCGATAGTTCCATTAAATTTATCCAGTACGGCGTTATAATCCTCTTGAGACAGATCGGGCGGCAAAAGGTACAGTGTCTCGTAAAATCTCATAGCTTTCTCCTTTCGGCCTCTAGATATGGTCCCATCTCCTGCCATAGCACTGACTGTGCCACGGAAGACGGAACAAGGAGGAATTTAAAAGTTATTTTTTTAGCCCCTTATTCAACCATTGTCAAGATAAATGCGCCTGCGTATTGCGGTTCCTTGACATTGTACCCCAGGCCCTCTAAGAATATCTTTGTCGTCACTGTCGCAACCAATCTCTACTCCAGGAGGAATCTAATGTGGGTACAGGAACTAGAAGTAGCCACTCAAGCTGCCAACGAGGCAGGTGTTCTTCTGAATAAGGAATTCGGACACGTTCAGCAGATAATGAAAAAGGGAGAGATTGATCTGGTCACTGAGGCGGACCTAAAATCTGAATCCCTGATTTTGGATATCATCTCTAAGCATTTTCCCAATGACAACATCCTGTCAGAGGAAAAGGGAGACAAAAAACAGGCCTCTACTAGGATATGGCTTGTGGACCCCCTTGATGGAACAACCAACTTTGCCCATGGTTTTCCTTTCTTCTGTGTCTCCATTGCCCTCCAAGTACACCACCAACTCGTTGTGGGGGTGGTTTACAATCCATACGTAAATGAATTGTTCCAGGCAGCAGAGGGCCACGGCGCTCGACTCAATGGTCATCCCATTCGTGTATCCCAAACAGACAAAATAGGAGAGGCACTCCTGGGTACAGGTTTCCCTTATGATATACATCAAAGGTCAAAGAGTGTTTTGGATCTTTTTAGAAGAATGGTGCTCGTGGCACAAGGGGTAAGGCGTGTTGGATCGGCGGCTCTTGACCTTTGCTATGTGGCAGCAGGTAGGCTGGATGGTTTTTGGGAGCAATCCTTGAAGCCGTGGGATACGGCAGCCGGTTGTGTAATATTGCAGGAAGCAGGCGGGGTTCTCAGCACCTTTGATGGGGGGCAATATACCCCATATGAAAATACTATCGTTGGCTCGAACCCCTATATCTATGAGCAAATGATGTCTGTAATAAAAGAAGTTGAGGCGAAAAACTAGGTATTTGAAAGTAGTCGATTCACCGAATCACTGTCCATTCCTCGTATCAACACGGTTTTTATTTTGGATCTCTCACCAGCAGTAATTTCCACATCGCTTTTTCGCACCCCTACAGCCCTGGCAATGAACTCCTTCAGAGTCTTATTTGCTTTCCCCTTAACAGGTTGGGCTGCTACTTTGATTCTGTATATTCCTTGGTCCACCCCTACAATCTGGTTCTTGGCCCCCCCTGGGATCACCCTCACCCTGATTCTGGCACCGGAATTTTCTTTTGATTGCATCTCTAGCCTTCCGGTCCCTCAGGTCGCCAACCTTGCGGCTATCTGGTACAAGGTCCTTATTAAGAAAGTCTGAAGAAAAATGATTGCCAAAATGACAATAATAGGTGAAAAATCTAATCCGCCCATGCTTATCGGGAGCCTTCTTCTTATGGGATAAAGCACCGGCTCTGTCACGGAATGGAGAAACCTTACAATAGGATTATAGGGATCGGGATTGACCCAGGAGATAACTGCACGTCCGATGATGATCCACATATACAGACTAAGAGCTATATTCAAAATTTTCGCTACCGCCACCAAAAGATTGGAAAACACAAACATCTTGTCTACTCCAGGGTTTTATTGACTATTCTCTAACCTGCCGACTGTCTGATTTCAAGCCCTGAGAGCACTCCATGACACTTGCAAGCGGTGCCAACCAGCCACTTTCCAGGGCGCTGTTCAAGGGTGGCACACAGCCTTAACAGTTCTGCCAGACTATACCCCCCCACACCTGGGGCCATTTGTCGACTCCTTATTATGTGTATATGAAAGCCTTTTACAGGCATCTCCCCCAAAAGTGCAAACAAGGGCTTGTCTCTCTTTTCTCCTGTTACTGTGCAATATAGCGGCTCAGGGCAGTCATCTGGGCACTTAAAATTAGCATAGCTTACCAAAAACGACCCGTCACCACCCTCCCACACGTATGGCAAGTTCGATTTCAATTCTTGTGGAACACGTAATGGTTTGATGAGAAATCTCTGTTCAATGGCCCTTTTTGCGAATTCATAGGCCAAATGAATAGGAACCGCTGGAATTATCTGTGTATCCTCAGGCAGCGTCTCTGCCTTGTTCAGCAGGAACTCTACCCCATCCATCTGAACAGCGATCATATCACGGCCCTTGATCCAGTCCAAAGACTCCCGGTTCTCATCTATGACCCAAACCGCTCCGGTCACTCTCTTTGCCAAGAGTTTCGCTGCCCTTTGGCCAAAATGGCCCCCTCCAATTATTATCAAAGGCTTAGATGCGCTTGAATCTTGTGAAAATTTTGAGGTATTCTTCATATCTAATCTTGGATGGAAAAACAGGGCATCTCAGAGCAGTCCGTAAGCCGGGTTCTGTTCCCGGCACTCAACTTTAAGAAGGGACAGGAAATTGCGCTGATCTGACCTATGTGGGACAATTCCACAGGCCACCCAGATACCTGGTTAAAGTTGAGTGCCGGGCAATGGCCATTCATCTAGGCCCACCGTTACCGATGGGCTCAAGCGACCTACCCGGGAGCTCGGGCGGACCACCCTCAGGCGCTCCCCTATTTGGTCTTGCTCCAGGTGGGGTTTGCCTAGCTCCCGCCGTCACCGGCGGGACTGGTGAGCTCTTACCTCACCCTTTCACCCTTACCAGGCACTAAACTCTCAGAAGGATCTTGCCGTTTCCTCCCCCAGTTACGTAATCGGAGAGAATCACGGCAAAATGTGGCACTTTCCAAAAGTTTAGTGCCTGGCGGTCTCCTTTCTGTGGCACTTTCCTTCCCGTCACCGGGACTGGGCGTTACCCAGCACCTTGTCCTGTGGAGCCCGGACTTTCCTCCCGGCACTCAACTTTAAGAAGGGACAGGAAATCTTGCTTACCTCACCTGTGTAGGAAAATACCACGCCTACCCCCATACCCCCTTAAAGTTGAGTGCCGGGCGGCCATTCGTCCTACTCTGACATGCCCATGTAAATCTTATACAACCTTTCTAAGCGAGTCAAACATCAAAAATGTCGAATCTTATATCATAAAATAATTTCCATGAAATAGAATTCAACTGTCTCAACCTTTTGCCCCTCCACTCTCACTCTTCAACTTCTCATCTTCACCCCAATAGATGATCCTCTGGCAATTGGGACAACTCATGAGGCTGTCCCCCCTGATGAGTTCATTGAACTTTTGAGGAGGAATTCCCATGTGACATGTCTGGCACACACCGGATATCACCGGACTCACCGCAAGCCCACCTCTTCTCTCACGCAACATATTATACCTGCTTAATAATTCCCGGTCTACCTTGGCGCATAATTGCTCCCTTTCTTTGACTAGGTCATCCAGGCATTCATCCAGATTTTTCATCTCTTGTTGTATGGCTCTCTTGTCGGCTTCTGTCCTTTTTTTAAGTTCTTCTAGACCCTTTGCTGCGGCCCCGATTTCACCTTCAAGCTGCTCCACCTGCTCCATCAATTCGAGAGCCTTGTCCTCAAACAAACTCCTGTTTCTGTCCAATTCTTCAATCTCTTTTAGTGCAGCCCTGTATTCCTTGTTAGTGGACACACTAGACAACTTGGCCTGACTCTTTTTCTTTCTCGCCTCCAGATCCTCTATGTCTCTCTCAACCTGTCTCCTCTCCTTCTTGACGGCTTCGAGCTTCTCCTCTAACTCGTTCATAGAGGCTTCAGCCTTTCTCACCTCGTTATCCAATGATGCCATTCGTATTGGACATTCATCCCTTTTTTTGCTTGTCTCTTCAATCCTCCTATCACAATTCTGAAGTGCAATCAAAAGTTTCATTTTCTTTCGCAATGCTATCACCTCTCAAAACTACTGTTCTTTTAATCTAAGGAATCACATGGGTATCAAAGGGTCTGTTTCCTTATCATTAAACAATACTTCGATCTTCCATCCCCTCGTGGTAACTTCCTTTTGCAGTTGCCTTCCAAATTTCCGGAACGCCACCCTTTCAGTGGCAAAATGCCCCCCGTCAATAACAGCAAGGCCGAGAAATTCAGCCTCCCTCGCCTGGTGGTAGCTAACGTCACCCGTGACAAGAAGGTCTGCCCCTCTCAGCCAAGCCTCTTTTATCAACGAGCCACCAGAGCCGCCAACAACAGCAACGCGTTTAATAGAGCGGCTAGCTTTGCCCACGACCCTTAATATATCGAGACCCAAGAGCCTCTTGGCCTTTGGAATAAATTCAGAGAGGCTACAGGGCTTGGAGAGGTTTCCTATGCGCCCCAGTCCGGTTTTGTCAGGGGGCTTTTCCTCATGTTCCTCCTTTTCGCCAGGATGTTGACCCGCCGAGGAACTGCCTGCCTCTTGGCCCCCTCTTCCTGGAGACAAGGGTTCAATCTCCTTCAATCCCAGAAGAGCGGCCAATATGGTATTTATTCCTTCATGGGCAGCATCCAGGTTAGTATGCATCGCGACAATGGACAGCCCCCGCCTAATGGCTTCATAGACTACAGCCCCCGGATAGTCGCCATCCCTTATACTGGAGATGGGCTTGAATATTAGTGGGTGATGACTGAGGAGGAGTTGAGCCCGGTGCAGGGCAGCATATTCTACGGCCTGAAGGGTAGGATCAAGGGACAAGGCTACTCTTTCTATGGTCTGGTCCAGAAAACCCACTTGGAGGCCAGAGTTGTCCCACGACTCAGCCAATTCTGTAGGAGCAATCTCCTCTAGAATTTCCATCAAATCTTTTAGCTTTGGGGCCTCCATTTCCACTCCCCTATCCTGTCAGTACTAACAAATGGCTTTCCTTGCGTACAGCTAAACTAATCATCATCTTCCACTCCAGGCCCGGGCACAGAGCGAAAACTTAAGGGGCGCATCCGTAAACTGGATGCGCCCCTTAAGCTACTTCAAAGTTCCTAAAAATTTGTTCATATTTGTTCTTTCACTCATGATCTTTGGTGGGCCCACCTGGCCTCGAACCAGGGACCTACCGGTTATGAGCCGGTGGCTCTTCCAACTGAGCTATGGGCCCAACATTACTGTATTATTTAGATTGCTCACTCAGACAAAATTTGTCAAGTAAAATTCTTAGCCCACCGGATCAACACAATTCAATCCTGGCCAAAACGCCAGTGGGCAAGCGCAACCCGTTGGGCTAGCTTTCAATAAATCCTTTAAGCTT